>Ga0194129_10000282_pt1 | contig 102101 bp, 98 predicted proteins | sample TA2KigCa35mmetaG_FD_150862 | JGI IMG/M metagenome (GOLD analysis project Ga0194129, IMG submission 150862) | Freshwater microbial communities from Lake Tanganyika, Tanzania - TA2015038 Kigoma Deep Cast 35m | ecosystem: Environmental > Aquatic > Freshwater > Lake | place: Tanzania: Lake... | reverse complement strand
TCGCCGCCGAATACGAGCGACTTCAACACGAACGTGTGGCCGCGTTCACCGAGTACCGCCTCGACGTGGAATCCGGAAACTTTCCCGCCGAGGAACACCTGGTGCCCATGAAGCCCGGTGAGTGGGAGCGCTTCGTTTCCTTCTTGCCCGATAACTGAGGTCAGTGTGGCTTGCGACCCAGAACGAGAACACTCAATCCGAACGGGAGCGACCGTCGCGCAACCAACCGCGTCTCGACCCTCGATAACGTACCCAACAGACCGAGCAATCCGCTGGCATTGTTCGATAGGTCGCTCGACTTGTTTGATCGTGGAAGCTTCGAACGGACCCAAGCGAGAGGGATGAGGAAACTAAAGGCACCGGTGGCCTTCTCCACTTCCATCCCGCTAGCGAATACCAAATCGCGCAACTCCTTCACACCGAATCGGCGGGCGCCATGGGTGACCTCGTCGTGTCCACGATGCATTCCTTTCATACCAGGTTCGACCAAGCACAGCAGCCCACCTGGTCGCAACACCCGTCCGAACTCCGCGATCGCAATCGACGGGTTCGTCACGTTCGCGTGATACAACACGGTGACACAAACCACCAGGTCCATGCTCGCGTCGGGAAGCGCGATCGATTCGACCGATCCCTCAAGAAGGGTCGCCTCGGGGTGACCCTTCGCGTACAGCTTCAATGCCATCGCCGAAATGTCCAACGCGACCACATGCCCACGTTCATCGAGCCACCCACCGGTTGCGCCGGTTCCACAACCGGCGTCAAGAATTCGCGGCGTGGACTCCGACCCACTCAGTTCCCCGGAGAGCAATCGACGCAATAGACGTCGAACAGCGTCGTACCACCAATGGCGATCCTCGACATCAGCCATCAGTCGGTATTCACCTTCTTCCACAGCCCCCCCTAATCGGCAATTGGGTTCCCCACGTCGGGGCTCTTTCGATCACCATAGAGTTGATGTTATGGGGACCGAGTCTGTCGACATGCAGAACTCGAACGCGTCGCATTCGCTGTTCGCGTTCACGTGTTACGTGCCGTTGATCGCGTGGTTCACATCGCGTCTCATTGGGTGCATTGGTCTCGTTGTGTGGCCGACCAGTTCCGGACGTTGGTTCAACACTTTCGGACTCACATACATGGATGGTGGTTGGTACCGGATCATCGTCACCTCCGGATTCCCGGATGGACCCCTGCCAGATCATGCGACCTCGTGGCCCTTCTTCCCTTTGTACCCGTGGATCGCGGACATGTTCGTCCGACTCGGCGCCCCGGTCGGTCCGTCCTTGATCGCGATCTCCTGGTTGTTCTCTCTCGTGGCGATCCTCGGCGTTTGGCAGCTGGCCTCCGAGCACTTCGGACGCGAAGTCGCCGTCGCCTCGGTGTGGGTTTTCGCATTGCTCCCCGGTGCGGTCGGGCAGGTATTGTCCTACAGCGACAGTCTTTTCGCGGCCGGTCTGGTCTGGACGCTGGTTTCGATCGATCGGATCCTCGCTCGCGTTCGGGCCGGCCTCAACGTCCCCGCTTCGCGATTCGTGGCCGTCGGACTTTGCGCTTTGGCGTCCGTCGCCAGTCGACCGAATGGCGGACTGATTCTCGTCGTGCTCGGGTTCGTGGTCTGGCGACATGCCGGTCTTCGACGCACATTTCCGTTACTCGTCGCGCCATCGGTCATATTTTTGACGGCGTGGATGATCTATTGCCATTCAAAGACCGGCGACGCACTGGTCTTCCTGACGGCTAAGGACGCCTGGCTTGAGCGAACCATCGTTGATTTTGTCCTGTATCCCCACGAGCGTCCCGCGAACCTCCTTCACGTCGCGGTTTTCGTCGTCGCGGCGACCTTGGCCCGGAAAGCCCTCACCCGGGTACCCGCTCACTGGTCGATCACCTGCCTGGTTTTCCTCGGACCATCGATGATCCTCGGGATCGAAGGACTCGCCCGGTACGTCACGATCACGGTCCCCGTTTCGATCATGGTCGGTTTTACGATCTCGCATTGGGGGGCGCCGATGCGAAACTCGTTCTTGGGTGTGTCGGCCGTGGCGATGCTCCTCCTCGCCGTCAACGTCGTGAGGTCCGCGTGGGTTCCGTGAGTCGGTTCGAGGGACGAAACGTCCTCGTCACGGGGGGACTCGGTTTCATCGGTTCCAACCTCTCCCACGCACTCGTTCACGCGGGTGCGAATGTGACCGTTCTCGATCAACTAGTCGTCCAACACGGTGGCGACCGTCGGAATCTCGCTGGACTCGACGAAGTTCGACTCGTCATCGGCGACATCGCCGATCCGATCGTCGCCGTCGAGGCCGTCATGGGAGCCGATTTCATCTTCAACGTCGCCGGCCAGGTCAGCCACCACGAGTCCATGACCGATCCGCTGCGGGACGTAAGGTTGAACGTGACGGCGCATCTCGAATTTCTGGAGACGATCAGACGGCATCGCCCCGAAGCGTGCATGGTTCACACATCGACTCGACAGGTGTACGGACTCGCCAAATACTTTCCCGTCGACGAGCGTCATCCGACCATCCCGCGCGACATCAACGGAGCCAACAAACTCGCGTGCGAGTCGTACCACCGCCTGTACGCGACGGTTCACTCGGTGAGAACCGTTTCCTTGCGACTTTCGAACATCTTCGGTCCCCGACAATGCCTCAGTAAGCCCGGTCTCGGGTTCATACCGGTTTTCCTCGCACGAGCGCTGCGGGGCGAGGTTCTGCAGGTTTTCGGTGACGGAAGCCAAACCCGTGACTGTCTGTTCGTCGACGATCTCGTGACGGCGATGCTCGAAGCCGCGCTGCGGCTCGATGACGGTCGTCTCGAGCCGGGTGACGTCGTCAACATCGGCCACGATCAGGTTCTGTCGTTGAAACTCATCGCCGAGCGGATCTGTGCCATCGCCGAAACCGGCTCCCGGGCCGAAATGGTGCCCTGGCCGCCGCATCTCGATCGCATCGACATCGGTGCTTTCCAAGGTGATTACCGCAAGGCGAAGCGTCTCCTTGATTGGGAACCCACGACCAGTTTCGAAGCGGCGGTGCAGAAGACCCTTGACTTTTACGGAGCCAACACGTGGTACCTCTGATCGATTTGTCCCGACGGTTCGCTCGTGACGCGGAAGAGTTCCACGCCGCGATAGACGACGTCCTCCGCTCCGGTACAGTCCTACTCGGTTCGAGGACCACAGACTTCGAGTCGCAATTTGCGCGTTTCGTGAGCGCACGTCACGCGGTCGCGGTTTCGAGCGGAGCGTCGGCGCTGCACCTCGTTCTCGCGGGTCTGAACGTCGGCGTTGGGGACGAGGTCATCGTTCCGGCGATGACCGCCGTGCCCACGGCCTCGGCCGTCTGTGCGGTCGGAGCGACTCCCGTCTTCGCCGACGTTGATCCGTCGACCGCGACGATCAGTACCTATGAGGTCGCGCGGGTGATGACGCCTCGAACAGCGGCCATCATCGGTGTGCACCTGTACGGCCGACCCATGAACGATGCCCGTGAACTCGCCGATTTCGGCGTCCCGTTCATCGAAGACTGCGCACAGAGCCACGGCGCGACCCGTCGACTGACCGGTGTCGCCGGGGCGTACAGCTTCTATCCGACCAAGAATCTCGGGGGAATCGGCGATGGCGGGATGATCGTGACCGACGACGCGGCTCTCGCCGAGAAGGTCCGACGTTTGAGAGTCCACGGACAAGTCGAGCAGTACCTTCATCTAGACGTCAGCCAAAATCATCGTCTGAGTGAAATCGAAGCGGCATGGCTCAGCATCCAACTTCGACGACTCGACGAAGGCAACGATCGACGACGATCCATCGCCAACCATTACCGGAAGGAACTCCCGGATCTTCGGTGGCAGTCCGATGACCCCGACCACGTGCACCATTGGGCCGTCTTCTGCACCACGCAACGCGAGGTGGTGCGCGACCGAATGCGGGAGATCGGAGTGGCGACCGGAGTTCATTACCCTTTCGCCTTGACCCAGCAGCCAGCGATGAGATCGTTCGTTACCTCGCCATGTCCGGTTGCCGAGCGCTGGGCCGCCGAGTGCATCAGTGTGCCGTGCTTTCCCGAAATGACCGATTCCGAAGTCGACATGGTCGTGCGATCCGTCAAGGCCGTCACATGACCACCCTTGACCGAGCGAATCCGGAAATCGGATCCATCTCCGCCTTCTTCCCCTGTTACAACGACGCCATGTCGATCGAGAACATGGTCGACGACGTGAGAAGCAGCCTGGTGCGCGTAGTGAACGACTTCGAGATCATCGTCGTGAACGACGGATCGCTTGACGACTCGCGTGAGGTGCTCCGGCGACTACATGAACGGGTACCGGAACTGCGGGTCATCGAACACGAGACGAATCGAGGATACGGAGGTGCGTTGATCTCCGGATTCGCGAACTCCACCAAACAGTGGATCTTTTACACCGACGGTGACGCGCAATACGACGCTACGGAGATACTGCGCTGCACGGCGGTCGCGACGGAGGACACCGACGTAGTGCAGGGATTCAAGATCGGTCGTGGAGATCCGTTTCATCGACGAGTAATCGGACGCGTGTACCACCATCTGGTAAGGGCTCTGTTTGGCTTGCCGGTCCGGGACACCGACTGCGATTTCCGTCTGATCCGACGATCCGCTATGAACCAAGTGACGTTGCAGTCGACTTCCGGGGTCATCTGCGTCGAGATGATGTATTCCTTGAAGAAGGCCGGAGCACGTTTCGCTGAAGTCGGCGTGAGTCACCATCACCGTCCACACGGTAAGTCGCAGTTCTTCCGACTTCCGGCCATCGCCCGATCGGCGGTGCAACTTGTGGCTCTGTGGTTTCGTTTGGTGCCACCACGACGAGGGCGACGACCCGCCAAATGAGGGCACCCGAGACAAAGTCGCCACCGTCGCCCAACGTGCCCGGGGTGGGGTTTGAACCCACACTCCCCGTGAGGGGAAGGGGGGTTTAAGCCCCCCGCGTCTGCCAATTCCGCCACCCGGGCCCGGGGTCAGGCTACGACTCAGGCCACCTTGGTTTGCCCGGATTCGGAATCCTGCGCCACGAAGCCCAAAGCCAACCACATCTCGGCGCGCAAGCGGTCGGCCACCGGAGGCACCAACTGATTGGCCACCACCATTCCCTCGATCATGTCGGCCACCACCGCCACCCACGGTCGACCCTTCACCCGCACCGCCACCGTGGCCCCACCGTCCCAACGGCGCAACGAGCGATCGACGCCCAAGACGCGCGGCGGACAACGGAAACCGGGCACCAACAAACCCCGCAGCCGGGCCTCGTGGGCCATGGTGCGAGCGGCATGTGCGAAGTTGACGGTGTTCGATTCCATGGGAAGAGTCATCTTGCCAATGGGGTGTGGCGAGGAACACCGAAATGCGCACCCGCCTCGGAAACAGGAGCAGACCCCCTACAGTCGGCGCCATGTCCGACGTCTACAACCCGGCCCAACAACGGGTCATCGACCTGTTGGGCCGCTCCGACGAGCGACCCCACATTCCCGATGGGTTGGCCGACGAACTGCGCGCCGAGATCGAGGAGGCCCTGAAGCCCTTCCACCCGGTCCTCCCCGACGGGAAGTCCTACGAAACCCGCTTCACCCTGACCAAGCGCGGCCTGAGCGACGTGCACTCGTGCGAGAAGTACTTCGTCGACGGCACCGGACCCTTCGAATGGTCGACCACCATCGCCAAGGGCACCATCGTTCACAAGGCCGTCGAAGTGTCCATCAACCTGCGTCACCCGACGCCTCCCGCGGATCTAGTCGAAGAAGCCGTCTCACGACTAGCCAACGACACCTCGAAGGGCATCAGCGACTTCCTCACCACCCTCGACGAGTTCGGACGTGCCGAACTCATCGGCATCTGCACCGCCACCTTCACGCGCTTCACCGAGAACTTTCCCCCCATCAAGCGCACTTGGATCCCGCAGGTCGAGAGCCCCATCGCCCTGTCGCTGGCCGGTGGACGCGTTCGCATCAGCGGAAAGATCGACATCGCGCTCGGTCGCCCGCCCGACAAGGTGATTCTCGACATCAAGACCGGTGGGCGCGACCAATCGCACGCCGAGGACCTGCGCTTGTACGCCCTCATCGATCTGCTGTCCATCGGACACGCGCCGCGCAAAGTGGCCAGTTATTACATCGAAGACTCGGTGATCGAACAGGAAGACATCAACGAGGCGTCGTTGCGTTCCACCACCCGACGTCTGCGCGACGGCCTCGTGCGGGCCATCGAGTTGCGAATCGGCAAGGTCGAGCCCGTTCTGCGACCAGGGAACAAGTGCCGGTGGTGTCTGCACAACAACGATTGCCAGGCCGGTCTCGACTTCATGGCCGAGTTGGCCGAACGCGACGGTTGGTGATCAGCGAATGTGTGGCGTCATCAACGCCACCGGCAGCCCCAAGCCCACCTCGCGACGAATCGACGCGATTCGCCGTCCACTCTGAACCGCGTCGCGTGGCGAAGACACGACGTCGGGCCCCAACCACGACACCGTCTCGTCCAGATCTTCGACGACGAACACCACTCCCCACACCGACGCCGGCGTACTCACATCGACATCTGGTCGTTCGACCACCTCGAGGATGATGTCTCCGACCCGGTGGAAGCCCTGACGAACTCCGCCTCCGGCGTCGCGGACACGCTTTCGCGGCGCACCGAGGCACCGGGCGATGCCTTCGCTCGTACGATCGAGCGAACCAGTCATGATCACGATGTGATCGATGGCTGACACCCGCAGTCGATGACCAGGGTTCGCGACGGTGGCTGAGGTCGATGTCGACGGCACCAGCAACCATCGGGTGGCGATTCCGTCGACGTCGGCGGGTCCGACGGAGTCCGAGGCGAGCGTCCATCCCGTGACCGCCGACTCCGACGAGACAGAGATCTCGTCGACGAAACGAAAACCCAGTCCGGCGACGGACATAACGGCCTGGGTGGAGGAATCCTCGATGACGAAACCCAACTCGGTCCACGCTTCGAGGGGACTACCGAGCCACAGTTCGGCAACTCGGACGAATTCGGCGTGATCGGACATGCACCCGTCCGGCCAAGAGGAAGAACTCAGCCGCGACCCATGTTGGGGCGCTTGCCGTGATTCGCCTTGGAACGGCGGAGTCGGGCTTTGCGCTTCTTGGTCTTCTTCGACATAAGTTCCGAAGGCTACCGCACGATTCGCGGGAAAGGACATGCCGCCGCCACGGTCCGCGGACGATCCGCACCGCGCAGACGACGGACGAACCACCCTGCCACCAGCGCCAGAACCGCCGCCACTGGCAGGACCAGATAAGTCGGCCCGGTGACCGCCAAGGGCCGCGCCGGATCGGCCGCGGAGAAGGGTTCGGTCATCTCCGACCCCGGTTGCTCCGCGGTGTCGGACACCACGATCACGTCGGAAGCGTCGCCAGAGGAGCACGGACCCGAGATCGGACTCTCGGCCGCGAACGACACCGCGGTGGCGCCTTCGGGCAACGCAACGGTCGCGATTCCGTCTGGTCCGGTGACCAAAACCGTCGGTGGATACTCGGCGTCGGTGCCCGAGAAGACGGCGAACACCTGGTGACCGACGAGAGGCTCGTCATCGAGATGCAGACGAGCCGTAGCCTCACGATCTTCACTCAGGGTTCCGACGATTGAGTAGGTGATACACGGCATCGACTCGGCCGAGGCGGGCGACATCTGACCGAGGAACGACAACGGCACGAGTGACAGGACGCAGGCGACGAAGACGCGATGATTCATGCAGTCGGGTGTGCGACGAAACGCCCGCACCGACACGGTTCGAGGAGGGCGCGTCGCTAGCCTTCCCCCGGTCATGGAACGTTTCGGCCTGGTCGGCCTCCCGAACGCGGGCAAGAGCTCTCTGTACAACGCGCTCACCGGAGGTGGGGCCTTGGCCGCCCCCTACGCCTTCGCCACGAAAGACCCCAACATCGGTGTGGCCAAGGTGCCCGACGATCGTCTCGACCGTTTGGGCGTGATGTCGAAATCCAAAAACATCATCCACGCCTCCGTTCAGGTGGTGGACATCGGTGGTCTGGTCGAAGGTGCGAGCAAGGGCGAAGGACTGGGCAACAAGTTCCTGGCCAACATCCGCGAGGTCGACGCCATCGTGTTGGTGCTGCGTGCCTTCGCGGACGACGACGTGCCCGGATCGAGCGACCCCCTCGACCACCTGCGCGTGGTCGAGATCGAATTGGCCCTCGCCGATCTGGAGACGGTCGAGAAACGCCTCGCGCAGGCCACCCGACAGGCCAAACTCGACAAGGGTGCGGCATCAGAACTCGAGGCTCTGCAGGCCGCGTACGAGTCGCTCAGCGAGGGTCGGCCCCTGTATCGCGCGGGCCTCAAACCCGAGTGGCGCGAGACGCTGAAGCCGTATTTCCTCCTCACCAATCGTTCGGTGCTCGCGGTCGTGAACGTGGGTGAGAACGATCTCGACGAGATCCCCGTGGTCGAGCAACGCGTGCGCGAGGAGTTCTCCTCGGCCGGCGACAACGTCGAGGTCATCGGCATGTGCGTGCAGTTGGAGGCCGAGGCCGCCACCATCGTCGATCCGGTGGAGCGTGCCGAGATGCTCGAGGGCTTCGGATTGGGCGAGGGGGCGTTGTTCCGCATGGTGCGCAGCGCGTACCACCTCCTCGGATTGCGGACGTACTTCACCACCGGCGAGAAAGAGACGAGGGCCTGGACCTTTTACGCGGGTTCCAACGCCCCCGAGTGCGCCGGTCGAATCCACACCGACTTCCAACGTGGTTTCATCAAGGCCGAAGTCATCCGCTGGGACGAGTTGCTCGATATCGGCTCGTGGACCAAGGGCAAGGACCTCGGCAAGATCCGCATCGAAGGCAAGGAATACCACCCCGTCGACGGTGACGTGATGGAGTTCCGCTTCAACGTCTGAGAGCAACGGAGGCAATCGCGTGACCGAACCGACGGCATGGTTGATGAGCGAGGGGCGTGTGATGGCCAGTGCCGTCGTCGCCGAATCATCGACCGATCGTCGCCGCGGTTTGCGTGGCCGAGGCGAATACGCCGGAGCGTTCGTCCTACCCTCCTGTCGCTGGATACACACGATCGGAATGCGCTTCGATCTCGACGTCGCCTACCTGGATTCGGAGGCTCGCGTCGTCAAGACCGTTCGCATGAGACGACACCGACTCGGGGCGCCGGTGCTCAACGCCCGCACCGTGGTCGAGGCCCAAGGAGGCTCGTTCGCCCGTTGGGGTCTGCGGGTCGGAGACGTGATCGAGATTCGCACGAACAGCAGTGACGCACGATGAGTCGACTCGTTCTCGTCGCCACCCCCATCGGGAACATGTCCGATGCCTCGCCGCGAGCGATCAAAGAGTTGACCGCGGCCGGGCTGGTGTGCTGCGAGGACACCCGACGAACCGGGGTGATGCTCAAGAACCTCGGCATCGACGCCACACTCATGCGCGTCGACGAGCACACCGAGCACGCCTCCATCCCCCGCGTCATCGACGCCCTCGACGAGGGTCGCGACGTGTGCCTGGTCACCGATGCCGGCACGCCGGGCATCAGCGATCCGGGTGAACGATTGGTACGGGCGGTGTCGCTCACGTCCCACGTCGTCACCGCCGTCCCCGGTCCCGCCGCCCTCGTGATGGCTCTCGTCATCAGCGGACTTCCCTCCGGTCGCTTCGTCTTCGACGGCTTCCTCCCCCGCGGCGGCCCGGAACGGCAACGATCCATCGCCGATCTGGCTCGTGAGCGACGAACCACGGTTCTGTACGAAGCACCACATCGGTTGAATCGAACACTCGACGACCTGTTCGTCACCCTCGGCGGCCAGCGTCGCATCGTGGTCACCCGCGAAATGACGAAGATTCACGAGGAGGTCTGGCGTGGCACCCTGGCCGACGCCGTCACCCATTTCGCCGGAATCGAACCCAAGGGCGAATTCGTTCTGGTCGTCGATGGTGCCTCCGACGAGCCAGCAGCCTCCGCCGATGACATCGATCGAATGTTGCTGGCCGAATTGGCCGCGGGCGTGAGCGTGCGTGACGCCACCAGCGTGGTGACCGAACTCACCGGAGCTTCGAAGAAAGTGGTTTACAACCGCGCTCTCGAGTTGTCCGAGAGCGACGACAACCGCACCTGAACGACGATCATCCGCGCGGGACCAGGGCCAACTGTCGACTCTGCGCCACCAGTACCCCGTTCGAGTCCCACATCTCACCGTCCTCCTCGAGCAAGCCGTTCTGCACGAATCGGGTCTCGAAGAAACACGCCACCGGCCCCGGAGCCGGAGTGGCGCGCACGTGGACCGTCAATTCGACGGTAGGCACCCAGGCCGCGGGTAAATCGATGTTGAATACCGCCGGAGGAAAGGCGTCCGACGCCAGCAGCAGGGCCGTCGAGTCGATCGGTCGATCGTCGGCGAAGGCGAACCAGCCGCGCATCGTTGCCCGTCCTGACGGTGTGCCAGATCGGAAAGCGATGTCCTCGGCTTGGCCACGGGTGGCCAGTCGCCCGTGGATGTGAGCGAAGTCGTTCACCGACGTGGCCGACATCAGGATGCATTCATCGAACTTCGCGATGCTCGGCACCGACCGTTGCATCGCCGAGGGGCCGCCGGGGCCGCCGGCCAGATCGCCGACGGTGGCCAGCACGCGGATGACCTCCTTCTCCCCTCCGACGCCGTCACGAAGGAAGAGGCTCGCGGTCACCGTGGCGAAACGACGACCCGCCCGCACCGGAACGACTTCGACACGCGCCTCTCCAGCAGGACACGGGGCGAGGTAATGCGCCGTGATCGTGACGCAATCGGGTCGTCCGGTAGCCATGGAAGTCGCGCGCCCAACGAGCGCCATCAGATATCCCCCGTTGGCGTTACCCGAAATGTCCCACCCCGGATGTACACGCGTGGCGAAGTGATGCACTCCGTCGACCACCTCGATCGGTTCCATCGTCGTGGCCACGTCGAACTCGAAGGGACGGTTCTGCACGAGGTCAACCTAGGAACGGGCGGCGTGAACAACCAATTCCTGTTCGTTAATGCCACCCGTTCCTCCGGGGGATCGTCGGTAGCCTGACGGGCGTGTCCGACCCCCGCGCTTTCTACGCGACCACTCCCATCTATTACGTCAACGCCAAACCACACCTCGGACACGCGTACACCACGATCATCGGCGACGCCCTGTGCCGGTGGCACCGACTTCTCGGAGACGACGTGCACTTCCTCACGGGCACCGACGAGCACGGTCTCAAGATCCAGCAGGCCGCCGACGCCGCCGGCATGGCCCCGCAAGCCTTCGCTGATTCCATCGCACCGCTGTTCGCCGACGCCTGGAAGCGTCTGAAGATCTCCAACAACGACTTCATTCGCACCACCGAGACGCGCCACCGCTCGGGAGTACAGAAGTTGCTCCAGGCCTGCTACGACAATGGCGACATCGAAATCGACACCTACCGAGGCCTCTACTGCGTGGCCTGCGAGGCCTACTTCACCGAAGACGATCTCGTGGGAGGCAACTGTCCGATCCACGAGAAGCCCGTCGAACAGGTCGAGGAGGAGAACTACTTCTTCCGCCTCAGTCGTTACAGCGACCGCCTGCTGCAGTGGTATGCCGACCATCCCGGCGCCATCGTTCCCGACCACCGCATGAACGAGGTCATCGGCTTCATCAAGCAGGGCCTGCTCGACTTCAGTATCAGCCGCACCAGCTTCTCGTGGGGGATTCCGCTGCCGTGGAACGACGAGCACGTCACCTACGTGTGGTTCGACGCGCTCGCCAACTACATCACGGCAATCGGATACGGAACCGAGCAAGAGAAATTCGATCGCCATTGGCCGGTCGACTTCCACGTGATCGGCAAGGACATCATCCGATTCCACTGCGTGTACTGGCCCGCCATGCTCATGTCGGCCGGCCTCGAGCCTCCCAAAGGTTGGGCCGTCGGCGGATGGCTACTCGTGGGTGGCGAGAAGATGTCCAAGACCACCGGCAACGTCGTGAATCCGCTCGATCTCATCGACGACATCGGCGTCGACGGCCTCCGCTACTACGTGCTGGCCGACACCCCCTTCGGCGCCGACGGTGACTTCACGTACGAGGGACTGATCGGCCGTTACAACAGCGACCTCGCCAACAACCTGGGCAATCTGCTCAGCCGGGTGGCCACGGTGGTGGGCAAGAAGTGCACCGGAATCGGTCCGCGTCCCCGTCTCGACAGCCCTCTGGCCGAGATCGCGGCCAACGCGGTGGCCGAGACCACGGCCCGCTGGAACGAGGTGCAACCCAGTCGCGCACTCGAGGCCACCTGGCAACTCATCCGCGCCACCAACGCCCACCTGGAGAGCAACGAACCGTGGAAGGCCGAGCCCGGCAACGAAGTGGACGCCGTCATGGGCGACGCACTGGAGGCACTGCGTATCGTGGCGATACTCGCATCGCCGGCCGTTCCCGACACCGCTCAGGTGGTGTGGGAACGGATCGGAATGAGTGGTGCCGTGGCCGACCAACGACTTCCCCTCGCCGCGACGTGGGGTGGGTACCCCGGCGGGGCCTGCGTGACCAAGGGCGAGCCTCTCTTCCCCCGCCGACAACTCTGATCACCTCATGTGGACCGACACTCACTGCCACCTCGACGACGATCGCTATCGCGGAGACTCTGATCCTCGGCGCGATCTCGGAGGAACGAATGGCGTTCTGGATCGCGCCCGGGAAGTCGGAGTGTCCCGCTTCATCAACATCGGTTGTGATCGGGAGTCATCTTTGCGCGCCATCGACATCGCGAGCACCAACGACGACGTGTGGGCGAGTGTCGGACTTCACCCGCACGAAGCGGTCGAGGGCGTGGACACCATCCGAGATCTCTTCGGGTCGCCCCGAGTCGTCGCCGTCGGTGAGACCGGGTTGGACTACTTCTACGAGCACTCGTCGCGCGAGACGCAACGGGTGGCGTTCGCCCAGCAGATCGAACTCGCCCACCAACTCGACTTGCCACTGATCATCCATACTCGCGACGCTTGGGATGACACCTTCGCGGTGCTGTCCGAGGTCGGCGTACCGTCGACCGTCGTCTTCCACTGCTTCAGCGGCGGGCCCAACGAGGCCCGTCGGTGCCTCGACATCGGAGCCCATCTCAGTTTCTCCGGCATCGTCACCTTCAAGACCGCTGTCGAGATCGCCGAAGCCGCGCGCATCTGCCCACTCGACCGCGTGCTCGTGGAGACCGACAGTCCATACCTGGCCCCCGTTCCGCACCGAGGTCGCATCAACCAACCCTCGAACGTCGCCGTCGTCGGAACGTTCATCGCCGACATGCGATCGATCGCCGTCGACGAGTTCGCCCGTGTCACGACGCGCAACGCCTGCATTGCGTTCCCCACCCTGGTTTCATAGCCTCGACTGGCCGACATGATGAATCACACCGAACGCCGTCGCCTATTCGTCGCCGCCGCGATCACGATCGTCGCCATCCCGGTTCTCATGATCTCGGGGCGGTCTGACGACGAGGGTGACGACGGTGGCGTCGTCTCGACGGCGCCCACCACCAGCGAGCCCGGCCCCGCCGAACCAGCCTTCCTTCCGCCCGCCGATTCGAGCCCGGCACCCGAGATCATCACGGTGAACGTGCCCGCTCCTCCGAGCGGAACCGTCATATCGGGCATCGCCTCGTTCATTCGCTGGCCCGAGACCTTGGGTCTTCGCCCCTGCGCCACCCCCAACGCGCTCATCGGCTCCATCATCACGGTGACGAATCTGAACAACGGTCGCTCGATCGAGTGCAACAACGTCTCCATCGAGCGTCTGCCCGGCGAGGCGATCATCATCATCCACACCGACGTGTTCCTCGAACTGGCCGACCTGGTCGACGCCCCGATCCCCGTGCAGATCGCGTTCTGAAAGCAGCGATGACCCACTCGCGCGCCGAGATCACCCGACTGCTGAAAGAGCACGGTTTGTCACCGCGACGAGCCTTCGGCCAAAACTTCGTGGCCGACCCCAACACCGTGCGGCGCATCGCCCGCCTCGCCAACGTCGGCCCCTGCGATCACGTGGTCGAGATCGGCGCCGGTTTGGGTTCATTGACCCTTGCCTTGGCCGAATCGGGGGCACGCATCACCGCCATCGAGGTCGATCACGCCGTGGCGCCAGTACTTCGAGAGGTGGTGCGCGACCTGCCCAACACCTGTGTGATCGAGGCCGACGCCCGCGACGTGGACTGGAGTTCCATCGTCCCGCCCGAGACCCGAGCGGTGGTGGTGGCCAACCTGCCCTACAACGTGGCCACGCCGTTGGTGGCAGATCTGCTCGATAACGTGCCGCAACTCGAGCGCCTCGTCGTGATGGTGCAAAAGGAGGTCGCGCTTCGTCTGGCCGCGTCCGCCGGCAGTTCCGATTACGGTGCCATCAGCGTGAAGGTGGCGTATTGGGCCACCGCTCGAATCCTCGGGGACGTGCCCCCCACCGTCTTCGTTCCTCGGCCCAAGGTCGTCTCGTCGGTCATCGAGATTCGTCGTCGCGACCGACCAGCGCTCGGTTCGCACATCCGTCCCGAGGATCTCTTCCCCATCGTGCGCACCGCGTTCGGTCAGCGCCGCAAGATGCTCCGACGGTCGCTCGCGACGATGGCATCACCGGACACCTTCGTGCGGGCCGACGTGTCTCCCGAGGCGCGACCCGAGGATCTCGACCTGACGCAATGGGGTCGATTGGCCGAGGCGATCATCGGAGCGCGGCAATGACCTCCTCCACCATCATCGCACCGGCCAAACTCACCCTGTCGTTACGAGTCGTTGGTGTGCGCGAAGACGGCTATCACCTGATCGATGCCGAGATGACCACCCTCGACCTCCATGACGAGATCACGCTGACGCCCGTCGAGGCCGGCGTCGAATTGTCCTTCCGTGGACCCTTCTCCCACGACATTCCCACCGACTCCACCAATCTCATCTCCCGAGCGCTGGCGTTGGTTGGTCGCACCGCCCGGGTGAGTGTCGTCAAGAACATCCCGCCCGGGGGCGGACTCGCGGGAGGATCCGCCGACGCGGCGGCCGTGCTCCGCTGGGCCGGGTTCGACGACCTGTCGGCAGCATCACGACTGGGTGCGGACATTCCCTTCTGCATGGTGAGGGGACGGGCCCGAGTTCGCGGCATCGGCGAATGGATCGAACCCCTCGAAGAGGAACACGCCGAATACACGCTGGTGATTCCGCCTCTGTCGGTGAGCACGCCGGCCGTCTACCAGATGTGGGACCGACTCGGCGGACCCCGGAGCGCGCGTCACTCGAACCCGAACGACTTGGAGGCGGCGGCAGTCATGGTCGAGCCGGAACTGGCTCGGTGGCGTGAGCGCATTCGAGATGCCAGCGGAGCCGATCCGGTGCTGGCCGGTAGCGGAGCCACCTGGTTCCTGAAAGGACGCCACCACGGCCTGGCACGGCACCTTTCGGGGGCCACGGTCATCGAAACGACCGGATGCTGACGAAGGGGTGCTGGCGGGTAATCAGCGACGCTGGTGGCGCGTACGCCGAAGCATCTTTTTGTGCTTCTTCTTTCGCATCCGCTTGCGACGCTTTTTGATCAACGAACCCATAGGACCTCTTCCACCACAGACCCTGAACGCTAGCGAGCCCGAGGCGCCATCACCAACGGCACCGGGATTCTGGAGCCGTTTTCCGATACCGTTGCGTCGTCGTTCGACCCGAAATGGACGAGCGTCGATCCGGGGTCGTCCAATGGTAGGACAGCTGATTTTGGTTCAGAGAATAGGGGTTCGAGCCCTCTCCCCGGAGCCAAACAGCCCGTGGCGAAGGAGTCGGTTCGCGGGTCGCCGTGCTAGGACTTCGTGATGCCCGTGTACGCCGTCGTCCTCGCCGCCGGTGAAGGCACCCGAATGCGGTCGCAACGTCCCAAGCCCCTGCATCTCATCTGCGGACGCCCGATGATCATGCACGTGTTGCACACGCTCGAGAACGTGCGCCCCGATCGAGTCGTCGTCGTGGTCGGGCACGGGGCCGACAAGGTGATCTCCCGCGTCGGTTCTGATCCTCCGGCTTGGCTGAGACCCCTGTTCGCCGAGCAAACGGTACAACGAGGTACCGGCGACGCCGCGATGGTCGGACTCGACGCCCTCGACCTCGAACTCGGGCGACTGGAAGGCGGCACCGACGAACTCGACGACACCTCGACCATCATCGTGCTCCCGGGCGACACTCCGTTGTTGCTTCGCGAGACCATCGATGATCTCGTGACCGCCCACGAATCACAGGGCCACGCGGCAACGGTTCTCGTCTCCCACGTCGAGGATCCGAGCGGGTATGGCCGTGTGGTGCGCGGTCGAGACGGTCGGGTGCAGCGAATCGTCGAACAACGTGACGCCACCGACGACGAGCGGCGCATCACCGAGATCAACACCTCGATCTACGCCTTTCGTCGCGACCTCCTCGCGCCGGTCCTGCGCCATCTGTCTCCCGACAACGCCCAGGGCGAGTTGTACCTCACCGACGTCATCGCCGTCCTCGCGGGAATGGGTCATCGAGTCGGGGCTTTGGAGGCGCCGGCCCCCGAAACCCAGGGCGTGAACGACCGTTGGCAGTTGTCGTTGGCCGAACGGGAACTCCGATCGCGCACCAACCGTCATTGGCTGCTGAACGGGGTGACGATGATCGATCCGCGACAAACCTTCATCGACATCGGCGTGCGCATCGGGCGCGACGTCACCCTCTTCCCCGGGACCATGCTCCAGGGCGACACGAGCATCGGCGATGGTTGCGAGATCGGGCCGCACACCCGGCTCGTCGATTGCCGAGTGGGCCGCTCGTCGCGCGTCGAGAATTCGGTGGGGCGCCTTGCGACCATCGGCGATGACTGCCACGTGGGCCCCTTCGCTCATCTGGCCCCGGGCGCTTCGGTGGCTGACGGCCAGAGGACCGGTGCGTTCTATGATTCCGACGGAACGCCGTCGTCGTGACGGCCCCATGATCAGACTTCAGACGGGAGGGCAACGACGTGAGCCAGGTGGACAAGGTCACGACCAAGCGGATGGTTTTGTATTCCGGCCGCACCCATCTGGCTCTCGCCAACGAGGTCTCCACTTACCTCGGAGTCGATCTGGGCGAACCGAACCTCGTCGAGTTCGCCAATGGCGAAGTACGCCCACGATTCGGTGAGAGCGTCCGCGGATCCGATGTCTTCATCATGCAGAGCCATTTCGGGTGCGACGGTCGCTCCATCAACGACTCCATCATGGAACAACTGATCATGATCGACGCCGCACAACGCGCATCGGCCAAGCGCATCACGGCGGTCTGTCCTTTCTACGGATACGCCCGTCAGGACCGCAAAGCCGAGGGTCGCGAGCCCATCACGGCGCGCCTCATTGCCGATCTCTTCAAAGCCGCCGGAGCCAAGCGCATGGTGTCCATCGACCTGCACAGTGGTCAGATCCAAGGATTCTTCGACGGTCCCGTCGACCACCTCACCGCGATGCCCGTGATCGAGCAGTACATCCGCGACAACGCCAAGAACCCCGTGATCGTCTCCCCCGACGCCGGACGAATCAAGGTTGCCGAACGCATGCAACAGCACCTCGGTGAGGACCTGGGCGCCGACCTCGCCTTCGTCTACAAACGACGTCCCAAAGGCAGCACCAACGTGACTCAGCCCCTCGACGTGATCGGTGAGGTGGAGGGGCGTTTGTGCATCCTCACCGACGACATGATCGACACCGGCGGCACCATCGTGTCGGCCGCCAATCTGCTGCTCGACAAGGGTGCCAACGCGGTCTGGGCGGCGGCCACTCATGGCGTGCTGTCGGGCCCGGCTGTCGAGCGCCTGTCGAACTCCCGCATCGAGCGGGTCGTGCTCACCAACACCTTGCCACTGCCCTCCGCGGCCCGCATCGACAAGATCGAGGTGCTCTCGGTCGGACGAATCATCGCCGACGCCCTGGCCGCCGTCTTCGACGACACCAGCGTCAGTGAGATTTTCGGCGGCGAGAACCAAGCCTGAGGCCTCCCTCGTCGGGCCGGCGCAAACCTCATCGGAGTAGTGAACCGACCCCGATCACCCCTAGGCTTCCCGTGCGTTTGTGATCCCCGGGCGCCCGCCCGGCACGAAAGGTCTCGTCATGCCCACCACTCTTGTTGCCACCTCCGGCCGAATATCGGGTAGTTCACAAGCCCGTCGAATCCGTCGTGACGAGCAGATTCCCGCGGTCATCTACGGCCAGGGCATGGAGCCGGTGTCGGTCGTCGTCGACCGTCGCGAGTTGCGCTTGGCCCTGTCGGGAGCCGCCGGAACGAACACCATCCTCGACATCGAGGTCGACGGAAACGTCTATCCGGCCGTCGTCAAGGATTTGCAGCGTCATCCCGTACGGCGCACCGTCGCTCACGTCGACTTCCTGCGCATCAACATGAGCGAGGAACTCACCATCGCCGTTCCGGTGCGTCTCGTGGGCGAGGCCAAAGCCGTCGTCGCCGAGGGCGGCCTCGTGGACCCGTCGCAGGACACCATCGACATCGTCACCACACCGACCAACATGCCGAGCGAGATCTCCATCGACATCTCGGCAATGCAGCCCGGCGACGTCATCCGTCTCGGACAGATCACGTTGCCCGCGGGCACGCGCGCACTGGGCGATGCGGATCTTGCGATCGTCACCGCCATCGCTGGCTCCAAGGTCGAGGTCGCTCCGGTGGTCGCCGCCGAGGCGGCGCCGGCCGATGTCGACGCCAAGCCCAAGCCCTGAACCGACTCATGGGCCTCCTCGGCCGTTCGGGTGATTCCGCCCGCTCCCAGACCTCGGTCTTCGACGCTCTCGTCGTCGGACTCGGCAACCCCGGTTCGCCCTACGCCCGCACGCGCCACAACGTGGGCCAAGAGGTCGTCGTCGAACTGGCTCGCCGCGCCGGTGAGTCACTCAAGGCCGGTCGGGACAAGGCTCTGGTGGCTGAGATCCGCCTGGGCGCCAAGCGGGCGGTGCTGGCGTTTCCCACCACGTTCATGAACGAGAGCGGACTGGCGGTACGCAAGTTGGTCAAGCGGTACGGATTCGCCGGCCACGAGGGATTGATCGTGGTGCAGGACGAACTCGACCTCGAGCCGGGGACCGTTCGACTCAAGGTCGGTGGTGGACTCGGTGGGCACAACGGGCTGCGCTCGATCACCGATCACATGGGAACCCAGGACTACGTCCGCGTGCGCATCGGAGTCGGCAAACCGCCGCACAAGGATCGAGGTGCGGATCACGTGCTGAGGAAGGTGCCCGCTGCCGAGCGTCAGGTGCTCGACGTTGCCGTGAACGTGGCCGCCGATGCCGTCGAGTCGATTCTCGACATCGGGATCGACGCTGCCATGAACGTGTTCAACTCTCGGTGATCGACCGATGACCGTCGTCGACCCGAGCCTCCACGCCGGAGTGCTGGCCTCTCTACCGGCCGCCCTGCGCGACGACCCGGCACTCACCTCCCTGCTCGGAACCGTCGACGGTACGGTGGCCGTTCCCGAGGTCGCCCGCGCGGTGGCCATCGCCGCTCTCGCCGAACTCTCCGGACGTCGACCGATCGTCGTCGCCTGCCCCACCGGAACCCTGGCCTCGCAGTTGGCCGACGATCTTGTGGCGCTCGTTCCACCCGACGATGTCGCCCTGTTTCCGGCCTGGGAGACGTTGCCGTTCGAGCGCGTCAGCCCGTCGGTCGAGACCATGGGCCGACGACTGGAGGTGCTGTGGCGTCTGAGCAACGAAACTCGCGCACCACGCATCGTCGTAGCCAGCATGCGAGCCTTGCTGCAACAACTTGGCCCCGACACGCCCGCGGTGTCACCGGTGATCATCCGCAAGGGTGACACTCTCGACCCCGAAATGCTGCTGAGTTCGTTGGTGAAGGGGGGGTACCGACGCGAAGAACTGGTCGAGCATCGTGGCGAGGTGGCCAAGCGGGGCGCGATCATCGACGTCTTCCCCTCCACGGCCGACGTGCCCATCCGAATCGACCTGTGGGGCGACGAGGTCGATCGACTGACCACCTTCTCGGTGCACGATCAACGCAGCGACGTCGACCTCGACGAGGCGATCATCTTCCCCGCTCGCGAGTTGGTGTTGTCCGATGCGGTGCGCGCCCGCGCGCGCGGCCTCGTCGCCTCCGAGCCATGGGGACGGGAGCAATGGGAGCGACTCGCAGAAGGGGCCCTCTTCGATGGCATGGAGAGTTGGCTGCCTTGGCTCACCGAGACCGCGTTGCTTCTGAGTGACGTGTTACCCCGAGGCTCGAAGATGATCTTGCTCGAGCCCCGTCGCATGCGCGACCGCGCCATCGACCTCCTCGCCGAGGAGGCCGATCTCGCGCGAACGTTGGCGTCCACTTGGGCCAGCGACACCGACCGCGAGTTCCCCCGCCTCTACCAACAACCCGATCGCCTCCTCAGCGAAACCCGTGGTTCATGGAATCTCATTCCGGTCGCTGACGGTCCTGACGTCGCTCTCCTCGAGGCCTCGGGCTGGGGCGCCATGGCTACCGATGCCGACGGTTTGACGAACCGCATCGAGCAACTGCTCTCCGATCACTACCGCGTCGTCATCGCCGCCGACAGCGACGTCTCGGCCGCACGACTGTTCGACAGTTTCGCCAACGCCGGATTGCAATTGGATCTCTGGCCCGCGGGAGTCCGACCCGAACTCCGGGGCCACGGTGGCTCCATCGTGGTGGCCCGACTCCATCGTGGTGTCACCATTCCCTCGGCCAAGTTCGCCATCATCACCGAGGCCGACATCACCGGACGTCGAACCTCGCATCGCCGGCCACGCGCCAAACGCCGTGGGAGCAACACGGTCTTCGACGACTTGAAGCCCGGCAACTACGTCGTGCACTACATACACGGTGTCGCCCGGTACGAGGGCATGACGAAACTGACCGTCGCCGGAGTAGAACGCGACTATCTCGTGCTCGCCTACAAGGGCAGTGACAAGTTGTACCTGCCCTCCGACCAGATCGATGCCGTGCGCCACTACGTCGGTGGCGAGACCCCCACGTTGAACAAATTGGGATCGGGCGACTTTGCCCGAGCCAAAGCCAGGGTACGCAGCGCCGTCCGGGCCATCGCGCAGGAACTCGTGGTGCTCTACCAAAAGCGCGTGAACGCCCCGGGACACGCGTTCGCTTCGGACACGCCGTGGCAACACGAAATGGAGCAAGCGTTCCCCTTCGTCGAGACGCCCGACCAGAAAAAAGCCATCGAAGAAATCAAGTCCGACATGGAACGACCGTTCCCGATGGACCGACTGGTGTGTGGCGACGTCGGATTCGGAAAAACCGAGGTCGCGATTCGCGCCGCGTTCAAGGCCATTCAGGACGGCAAACAGGTGGCGGTCCTGGTGCCCACGACGTTGTTGGCATCGCAACACGGCAACACCTTCGCCGACCGATTCGCCGGCTATCCCATTCGGGTCGAGGTGCTGTCACGCTTCCTCACCAACGCCGAGGCCGCCAAGGTGGTCGCCGGACTGGCCAGCGGCGAGATCGACTGTGTGGTCGGAACCCACCGTCTGTTGTCGAAGGGGATCACCTTCAGGAATCTCGGACTACTGATCGTCGACGAGGAACAGCGCTTCGGTGTGCAGCACAAAGAGACGATGAAACATCTGAAAAATGACGTCGACGTTCTCACCCTCACCGCCACTCCCATACCGCGCACGCTCGAGATGAGCCTCGTCGGTATTCGCGATCTCAGCTTGCTGCAGACCCCACCGGCCGATCGCCAACCGATCCTCACCTTCGTCGGCCAGTACGACGAGCGGGTGGCCATCGAGTCGATCCGTCGCGAGTTGTTGCGCGAGGGCCAGGTGTTCTGGGTTCACAATCGAGTTCAGTCCATCGAGGAATGTGCGACGCGACTGCGCGAGTTGGTCCCCGAGGCCCGTATCGCCGTCGCTCACGGTCAGATGGACGAGGACGCGCTCGAACAAGAGGTGATGGACTTCTGGGAAGGAAAATTCGACGTCCTCGTGTGCACCACCATCATCGAAAGTGGCATCGACATGCCTACCGTGAACACCCTCGTCGTCGAGCGCGCCGACTTGCTCGGACTCGGCCAGATGCATCAGTTGCGCGGTCGGGTCGGACGTAGTGGTCAACGTGCGTACGCCTACTTGTTCCATCCGCGCGACAAGTCCCTCAGCGAAGAGGCGTACGAACGTCTGCGAACGATCGGCGAGTCGACCGAACTGGGGAGCGGTTTCAAGATCGCCATGCGTGACCTCGAGATTCGTGGCGCCGGGAACCTGCTCGGAGAAGCCCAAAGTGGACACATCGCCGCAGTCGGCTACGACCTCTACTGCCAAATGGTCACCGAGGCCGTGGGCGAGATGAAGGGTGAGGCGGTGCGCGAGCCGTCGGAAATTCGCCTCGACGTTCCCACCACCGCCAATCTCCCCAAGGACTACATCGCCAAGGAGGAACTGCGTCTCGAGGCCTACCGACGCCTGGCTCAGGTGACCACGCCCGCCGAGGTCGATGACATTCGCGACGAGTGGCTCGACCGTTACGGCCCTTTGCCCGCACCGGCCGAGGCCCTGCTCGACGTGGCGTTGCTGCGCGCCGAATGTCAACGGTTGGGTCTGAACGAGTTGTCGATTTCGACGTCGCAGGCCCGTATCGGACCGCTCGATCTGAAAACGAGCGAGTCGATACGCCTGAAACGCCTCAGTCGGGACGCGATCCACAAAGAAGCCGCGCGCCAACTGGTCATCCCCATTCCCCGCGCCGAGCCGCCGGCCCCTTTCCTCGTCCGCTTCCTGCGCGAGCTGGTGCCACCACCGTCGGATCAGGGACCGGTCAAGTAGTTTGACGCCGTGATCGAACTTCGTTTCCCTCGGCTCATCGCTCCGCTGGCTCTCACCCTGGTGTCCGTCGTCTCCTCGTGTTCATCGGTCAACAATGACGCCGTGCGAGTCGGCGATCGCCACCTCTCCGCGGCTGACTTCGACGACCTGATCATCGGCTACGTCGAATCCGGTGGTGCCGAGGACTCACCAAACGATGGTCCGCAGTCAGGCGACTTGGCTCGCGCCTTGCTCTCGTCCTGGATTTCCACCGCGGTCACGCTCGATCTCATCTCCGAGGCCGGCAGCGACGTGACCGCCGAGGATCTGAGCGCCAGCGAGAACTTGCTGAGTGCCCAAACGGGGTTCGCCGAAACCGATGAGAGGTTACGCAAATTCTTCATCTTGAGTGCCGCCGCTTCGGCGAAACTGGCGAGTCTCTCGACCCCCACCGAATCAGAATTGGCGAACGCCTACCAAGCAGGCGCGGCCGAATCGGGTGTCATGTGCGTGCGAGCGATCCTGGTCGCCGATCGCGAAACCATCGACTTGGCAGCGTTCCGCATCGCTGCCGGTGAATCGTTCGCCGATGTCGCCTCGGAAGTGTCGATCGATCCGACTGCGACCAACGGGGGCGAGCTTTCCGGCGTGGGAGGAAGCGCCTGCATCGATTACGAATCGGTGATCGAATCGGTGGGCGAAGAGTTCGCCACGGCCCTCGACACCGCCACGATCGGCGAGACGTCGGCTCCGTTCGAGATCCCCGGAGCGGGTTGGGCCGTCCTGCTGCCTCGCCCGTTCGATGAAGTGGCCGATGATGTCAGCCGACTGATCGGTGGGGCGGCCGCGACGGCGGCGATCGACGGGGCGTTGTCCCGAGCGTCGATTCGGGTCTCGGCCGAGTACGGCGTTTGGAGCCCCGCGACCGGCACCGTCGTCCCCGCGGGCTGATGTCGACGAGCCGTCCACCCGTGGTGGAGATCGTCGGACTCGGTCCGGCGGGTTCGCAGTACGTGTCGCAACACACCCTCCATCGCATCGCCGCCCACCGACACCGATGGTTGCGAACTGCGATCCACCCCAGCGCCCACCTGGTCGGCGACGCCTCCACTTTCGATCATCTGTACGAAGCGTCCGATTCGTTCGACGACGTCTACGCCTCCATCGTGGAGTCATTGATCGATGCGGCACACGAGCACGGCGAGATCCTCTACGCGGTTCCTGGTTCGCCCCTCGTCCTCGAGCGAACCGTTCGGGAACTGATCGTGAACCCCCGTGTCCGATGTGTGGTCAACCCGTCCATCGGCTTCCTCGAGTTGGCTTGGGCCCGTCTCGGGATCGACCCCATCGAGGAGCGCGTCACCTTGGTCGACGGACACGCCTTTGCCGAATCGGCCACGGATCTGAGCGGACCGATGCTGGTGGCTCATTGCCATGCGAACTGGGTTTTGTCGGAGATCAAGTTGGCCTGTGAGGACACCATCGATGCATCGAACGACGACTGCGAGGTGGTGCTGCTCCACCACCTCGGTTTGGCCGACGAGCGCGTCGTCATCGTTCGTTGGAGCGACTTGGATCGCACCCTCGAGGCCGATCACCTCACCTCCATCTACGTCCCGCGGCTGGCGGTTCCGGTCGGCACGGAGCTCGTTTCGTTCCACCGACTCGCTCGCACACTGCGCGAACAGTGCCCCTGGGACCGCGAGCAAACCCACCGTTCACTCATCACCTACCTGTTAGAGGAGACCCACGAGGTGGTCGACGCCATTCTCGCTCTCGATCCCGACGACCCCTCGACCGATGATCACTTGTTGGAGGAACTCGGAGATCTGCTCTACCAAATCGAATTCCATGCCGCCATCGCCGAAGAGGAAGGTCGCTTCACCATGGGTGACGTGGCCCGAGCAATCAACGACAAGTTGGTGCACCGTCATCCGCACGTGTTCGGTGGCGAGACGTCCGACGACCTCGTCGCCTCGTGGGATGCCATCAAGATGGCCGAGAGGCAGGCCAAGGGACTCGACGACGGTCCCTTCGCGGGGGTTCCGGTGTCGTCGGGATCCCTCGGCTACGCCGACGCCGTGTTGAAGAAAGCCGAAAAGGCCGGAGTTCCACTGTCACCGGACCCCACGACCGCCGCAGACCTCGAACGACTCACCGACATCGGTGAACACCTGCTGGCGGTGGTCGCCGAGTGCCGGCGACGGGGCCTGGACCCCGAGATGATCCTGAGGGAAGTGACCAACGTGCATCGCGCGAACGCCGAACAACGATTCCGCCTTTGAGGGAGAGAACCTGTTCACTCACTAGTTTGAGGGCATGACCGAGATCATCAGCATCACCGGACGCGAGGTGCTCGACTCGCGCGGCAACCCCACTGTCGAGGTGGAGGTCGAATTGGAGTCCGGTGCTCGGGGTCGAGCCATGGTTCCCTCGGGAGCCAGCACCGGCGAACACGAGGCCGTCGAACTACGCGACGGTGGTCGTCGCTATGGCGGAAAGGGTGTGCTGACCGCGGTCGGTTTCGTGAATGGTGAGATCGAGAAAGCACTGATCGGATGCGACGCACTCGAGCAGCGCCTGGTCGATACCGTGCTGAGGGATCTCGACGACACGCCGAACAAAGCCCGCCTCGGAGCCAATGCCATTCTGGGCACGAGTCTGGCCGTGGCGCACGCCGCCGCCGAGTCGCTCGATCTTCCCCTGTGGCGTTACATCGGTGGTCCCAACGCTCACGTCCTCCCGGTTCCGATGATGAACGTCATCAACGGTGGAGCGCACGCCGACAACTCGATCGATCTCCAAGAGTTCATGATCATGCCGGTGGGTGCGCCGAGCTTCCGTGAGGCGTTGCGCTGGGGCACCGAGACCTACCACCAACTCAAGAAGATCCTTCACCACAAGAACCTCAGCACCGCGGTGGGCGACGAGGGTGGCTTCGCCCCGAACCTGGCCACCAACGAAGACGCCATCGGCATCCTGATGGAGGCCATCGTCGCGGCGGGTTTCACGCCCGGCACCGACATCGCCATCGCGCTCGACCCGGCGATGAGCGAGTTGTACAAGGACGGTCGGTATCACCTCAGTGGCGAGGGCAAGGTGCTCTCCAGCGATGACCTCGTGCGGTATTGGTCGCGACTCGTGGCGACCTATCCGATCGTCTCCATCGAGGACGGCATGGCCGAGGACGACTGGAGCGGCTGGACTTCTCTCACCGCCGAGTTGGGCACCAAGGTTCAGTTGGTCGGCGACGACTTGTTCGTCACGAACGCCTCGCGCCTCGCCATGGGAATCGAACGCCGGGTGGGCAACAGCGTGCTCGTGAAGGTCAACCAGATCGGCTCGTTGACCGAGGCTCTCGAGACCGTCGGTTTGGCGACCCGCCATCGATACACGAGCGTGATGAGCCATCGCAGCGGAGAGACCGAGGACTCGACCATCGCTGATCTCGCCGTGGCCATGAACTGTGGGCAAATCAAAGCGGGCGCCCCGGCGCGCAGCGATCGGGTGGCGAAGTACAACCAACTGCTCCGCATCGAAGAGCAGTTGGGTGAGACAGCGGCGTTCCGCGGACGTGCCGCCCTGGCACCCCTCGCGTGAGCGGTTCCGCCAAAGATGACACCACCATCTGATGTCGAACCGGCAGAATGTGAGCATGGCCCGGGGCAACAAGACCAGCAGCATTCCGCGGGCCCGGGGGAAGAAGTCGTCCAAGCGCTCCCGGTTGAGCAAGGCCGTCGCCGATCGCACGCGTCCGACGCCACGCGCCGAGCGTCTGCTCCCCCGATTGCTCGGTCGCACCCTGATGCTCATCGGTGCAGTGGTGGTCGTCATCTCGTTCGGGAACTCTTTCCTCGTCCTGCCCACTACGTCCTGGCTCGGTCAACGCGAGGAAGTCGACGCCCGCACCACGGAGTTGGAGACCATCAAGCGGGCCACCGACGAACTGCAGACCGAGGTCGATCGACTGAACACCCCGGAAGGTATCGAAGATGCCGCCCGTGAGGAGTTGGGGTACGTCATGGCCGGCGAACAGCGCCGCCAGATCGTCGGAGACTCCCGCGCACCCATCGAACTCCCCACGGGATGGCCGTACGACTTGGTGACCCAGATCGTCTCGATCCGCATGAACGAGGCCGCCGCCGAGAATCCGCCGCCCGCGAACCCGGATCCGGTAACGCCGGTCACGGCTCTTCTTCCCTGACCGACGACTATCACTCGGTCCGATCGTGAGGGGGTACCCGGTCGGGGGCTACGCTCATCTCGTCGGTCCAGTTCCGACTCCCTCGTCATCCAGATTCCACGCAACCACTCCACGTAAGGGGGCCCACCATGACCGGTGGCAGCATTCTCGGCAACCGGGTTCTTCGCAAGGAAGACCCCAAATTTCTCACGTCCGGCGGCAAGTACGTCGACGACTTGCTCGATGAGCCGATGTTGCAGGGGGCGGTTCACGTCACCTACGTACGCTCCTCGGTCGCCCACGGTCGCATTTTGTCGATCGACACCAGTGACGCCGCGTCCATGCCCGGCGTGATCGCGATTTTCACCGCCGAGTCGCTCGACCTGCAGCAAGTGCCAGCCACGTTCAACCCCATGGTGACCCACACGCTTCTGGCCAGTGACAAAGTGCGTTACGTCGGTGAGCCAGTAGCCGCCGTCGTCACCGAAACCCGCGAGCAGGGGGTCGACGCCGTCGAGGCAGTGATCGTCGATATCGATCCGCTCGAGGCTCTCATCGACGTCGAAGCGGCCATGATGTCCTCGACGCTGATCTACGAAGGCGCCGGCAGCAACGTGGTGTTCGACACCACGGCGCTCGGTATCCCCGAGAACACCGGCGCGGCGTTCTTCGAGGGCTGCGAGGTGGTCGTGACGGGTCGATTCATGAACCAGCGCGTCGCCCCGTGCCCACTCGAGGTGCGCGGAGCGGCGGCGGTCTGGGACAGCGACGGTCGTCTGAATCAGTGGTTGTCCACCCAGCACGCGCAGGGCACCATCGATCCGCTGGCCGCCGCCAACGGCATCGACCGGACGGCTATCCGAGTGCGGACCCCCGACGTGGGCGGCGGATTCGGGGCCAAGATCGGCGCGTACGGCGAGGAATTGTTGCTGGGTGTCATTTCGAAAAGAGTCGGTCGTCCGGTGAAGTGGCGCGAGACCCGTAGCGAGTCGATGGTGGCTCTCGGTCACGGACGCGCCCAGTTGCAGTACGTCACCATCGGTGGCACCAAGGCCGGCAAGGTCACGCACTATCAGCTGCACGCCATCCAGGACGCCGGCGGCTTCGCCGACATGGGAACCATCCTCGCACCGTTCATGACTCGGCCGATGTCGAGTGGCGTGTACGCGATTCCCAATATCGAATGTCGCACCACGTCGGTCGTCACCAACACCACGCCGATCGTCGCCTATCGAGGCGCGGGCCGCCCCGAGGCCACCGCGGCGATCGAGCGGGCCATGGACCTGTTCGCTCTCGAGGTGGGAATGGACGCCGCCGAGGTGCGCCGTCTCAATCTCATCCCCAAGTTCATGGAGCCGCACACCACCGTGGTCGGTCAGACCTACGACGTGGGCGACTACGAGACCGCCCTCGACAAGGCTTTGGCGGCCTCCGACTACACGGCCCTTCGCGCCGAGCAGGCCAAGCGTCGCGCCAGTGGTGACGTGAAGCAGATTGGTATCGGCGTGTGTGTGTACGTCGAGATCACCGGTGGCGTCGGCAACGGTGAGTCGGCCAAGGTCGAGGTCACCGACGACGGACGGGCCATCGTCTACACCGGCACCTCGCCCCACGGTCAAGGCCACGACACCGCATGGTCGATGCTCGTCCAAGAGCAGACCGGCATCCCGATGGACCGAGTCGAATTGGTCTGGGGCGACACCGACCTCGTGCCGATCGGCACCGGCACCATGGGTTCGCGTTCGTTGCAGCAAGGTGGCAACGCCGTCTTCCAGGTGGCCGGCACTCTCACCGAGAAGGCCAAGGCTGTGGCGGCCCGCTTGCTCGAGGCCAACGAGGCCGACGTCGTACTCGACAAGGGTCGTGGTGTGTTCCACGTCGCCGGCACTCCGGCCATGTCCAAGTCGTGGTCCGATCTGGCCCGGGCCGAGAAGGGCAACGGCGGCTTGATGCACGACGAGGTCATTGGTGTTCCCGGCGCCACGTTCCCTTTCGGTGCCCACGTTGCGGTCGTCGAGGTGGACACCGAGACCGGTCGAGTAAAGCATCTGCGCCAGGTGGCCTGCGACGACGCCGGCAAGGTGCTCAACCCGCTGTTGCTCGACGGTCAGATTCATGGCGGTATCGCCCAAGGCGTGGCCCAAGCCCTTCTCGAAGAGGTGCTCTACGACGCCGACGGCAACCCCACCACGTCGAACCTGGCCGACTACGGCTTCATCTCAGCGGTCGAGCTTCCGAGCGTCGAGGTGGTCCACATGGAGACCCCCACACCGTTGAATGCCATCGGTGCCAAGGGCATCGGCGAGTCGGGAACCATCGGCTCGACCCCGGCCATTCAGTCGGCCGTCGTCGATGCCGTGTCGCACCTCGGCGTGCGCCACATCGAAATGCCCTGCACCGCCGAGCGGGTGTGGCAGGCCATCAACGCCGCCGGGTGATCGACGCTGTCTGCGGTTGACGGCGAGTCTCTTCCTCTGTCGAGCCCGAATCACTTGTACCGTACGATCTCGTGACTTCGTCTCCGATCGTCGCCGCCCAACTGGTTCGTCACTTCGGCTCGGGAGACGATGTCGTCAAGGCCGTCGACGGCGTCGACCTCGAAGTGAACGCTGGCGAGATCTTCGGACTTCTGGGGCCCAATGGTGCCGGAAAGAGCACCATCGTGCGCGTGTTCACCACTCTTTTGAAACCCACCTCTGGCTCGGCGAGAGTGGCCGGCTTCGACGTGGTGAGAGACGCTGACAAGGTGCGTCGCTCCATCGGCGTGGCCTTGCAGGACGCGGCCATCGACCCATTGATGACTGGACGCGAACTGCTCAACCTTCAAGCGGTCCTCTACGGTCTTACCAAGGGTGCCGGCCGGACCCGCGGTGATGAACTGCTCGAGCGAGTTGGTCTCACCGCCGCCGCCGAACGTCGCGTGGGCACCTATTCCGGTGGCATGCGTCGCCGCCTCGACCTGGCATTGTCCCTGGTGCACGAACCGACGGTGTTGTTCCTCGACGAGCCCACCACCGGCCTCGACCCGATGAGTCGCCTCACCTTGTGGGAAGAGGTACGTCGCTTGAACAAGTCCGGCACCACCGTGCTGCTCACGACGCAATACCTCGAGGAGGCCGACCAATTGGCCGATCGCATCGCCATCGTCGATCACGGCCGCATCGTTCGCGCCGGAGTTCCCCGGGATCTCAAGGCCCAGGTTGGCTCGCCCACCTTGTTCATCGACGTCGACCAATCCCACATCGAGTCGGCCCGCTCCACCTTGGCTCGCTTCGGAGAACTGCGACCCTCGGCCGAGGGGACTCTCGGTGTCGGACTCGTCCGCGGCGCCGAGGACGTGGCCCTTGTCGTGCGAGCCCTCGATGCGGCGGGCATCAAGGTGCGCCACCTCGAGTTGAACGAACCCAGCCTCGACGACGTGTTCGCCGAGGCCACCGGACATCGACTAGAGGGCGCACAGTGAGCATCGCCACCACGGTCGCTCACAGTGCCCAACTGACCAAACGCAGCGTCCGCGGGCGTTTGCGACAGCCGGCCGCTCTCGCTCCGGCGTTCATCTTTCCGCTCTTCTTCGCCGCACTCGGCTCGGCCAGCTTCAATCGGCTGGCCCGGGATCCGTACTTCAGCGAGAACATCGCCTCGTCTTTTCTCGACTACGCGGTTGCTGGTGCCGTCGTGCAGGGCGTTCTCTTCGGTGCCACCTCGGCCGCGGGCGACCTGGCCACCGACATCGAACAGGGCTTCTTCGAGCGGTTGTTGGCTTCGCCCATCTCGAGGGTGTCGATCGTGCTCGGACGCTTGGCGGCCAGCATGGTGGTCGGAGTCTCCCAAGTGGTGGTGTTCATCTCGCTCTTCGTCGCCTTCGGTGCTCGCGTCACGAGCGGAGCGGTGGGTGTGATCGGTTTGATCGTGTCCGGTGCGCTGCTCGGACTCGCCATGGCGGGCCTCATGGCCGCCATCGCCATCAAGTCCGGAAGTCCAGAGGTGGTGCAAGGCTCGTTCCCCCTCGTCTTCGTGTTGCTCTTCCTCTCGTCGGCCTTCTTCCCCCGTCACTACATGACGGGCTGGTACCGCACGGTCGCCGACTGGAACCCCATGTCCCACATCGTCGAGGGCATGCAGGGATTCATGAATCACGAGTTGAACGTCGACCAATTCGTGAAGGCCTGGCTCGTTCCCCTGGGCATCTCGATCGTGGGCATCGCCTTCGCCCTACGCTCGCTGAACAGGCGATTGGCTGCATCGTGAGCGCCGTCGTCGAAACGCGTCGACACGACGCGAACGCCCGCTCCCTCGACGTGATTGTCGCCCTCGTTCGTCGCTCGTTGCTCCGCGTGCGACGTTTGCCCTCGGCCTTCATCCCGTCGCTCATCATGCCGGTGTTCCAGTTGGTCACGTTCAGCGGTGCCTTCGGAGCCGCGGTGCGCTTCCTCGGTATCGACCCCATGAACTGGTACATGCCCCTCAACGCCATCCAAGGTGCCAGCTTCGGTGCCCTCGGCGTCAGCTTCGGCCTGCTCAACGACATGGAGACCGGCTTCTTCGATCGCGTGTTGATGGCGCCCGCGCGCCGATCGATCATCGTGTTCGGTTCGTACGCCGCCGCCATCGCACGCAGTGTCGTGCCGGTGACCTTCGTGATCCTCGTCAGCTTTCTTGGTGGGCTGCACACCCCCGGCGGACCAGTGGCGATCGCGATGGTGATCATGGCCTCGGTGATGGTCGCCTTGAGCGCCTGCGGTCTCGCCCTGGGACTCACTTTGCGCCTGCGCAACCTGGGCGCGGCAACGCTCACACAGTTCGCCATCTTCTTCGGTATCTTCCTGTCGACCTCTCAGGTTCCCTTGTCCGAGATGAGTGGTTGGTTACAGGCCTGCGCTCGGGTGAACCCGATGACCAACATCCTCCGCTTCGCCCGTCAGGGCTTCCTCGGCGACATCACGTGGGCTCAAACGTGGGGAGGCCTCGTGGCGATGGTGGCCCTGCTGGCCGCGAGCACGATTTTCGCTCTGACGGGTCTACGTCGCTTCGAGCGCTGATCAACCCACGAGGGTCGCACCGGGCGGCAACTCGCCCAGCAACGACTCGCTCACCCAACAAGAGGTGAGATGGAGTGTCGAGCGAATGCGTACCACGCGCTTGGGCTCGCTCACCCCTCGACCGCACATGCTGAGGGCGGCCTTCACACATGATCCCTCGTCGGGCAGCACCATCGGCATACGGGCCCTTCGAACCCCGGATGGTCCGGCGGTGAAACAGTTGAGATAGGTCTTCTGCCAATCGATACGCTCGGCCACCGCGACCGGGATGAAGTCGGCCAGTCCGATTCCCAACACGTTTCCCGCCGACACCTCGGTGATCCCCAACAACACGATGGTCGCCACCCGCGGACGCGCCAGATCATCGAGTCCGTGCACCCAGTAGCGACCCGTGACGTTGGGGTCCATGGTGGTGCCCGAGACGTCTTTGCCCCCGCGCTCGATGATCAGTACGTCGATCTCGTCGAAAGGAAGCGGCGGCACTAATTCGCGGGCCCGCTCGGTCAGTCGACGCTCGATCTCTCCACCGACGTCGTCGGACGTGAGACCACTCACCTCGACCACGTTCCCGCCGGCGGACTCCAGTGACGAGACCCCACCGAGCAGACGCCCCGTGGAGCGCAGCGCCTCGATTCCATCCATCAATCGCTGACGCATCTCGACCGGGCCACACGAGTGAATCTGCGCGGCTCCGGGTTGCTTGCCGAAGCCGACCACGGCCATCTTCGTACAACCGCTCTCGATGGGTCCTTTGAAGCACGTGTGTGGCTTGATGCGATTCACCGGCAGGATGCGATCGGCCGAGGCGGCGTATTCGTCGAGATAAACAGGCATGCCCGACGAAGTGCGCGCCACCTCCACCGTGGCCATGGTGGCGCGAATCTCGGCACCCACCGATTCCTCGGTCATCCCGAGTGACGCCAACAGCTCGACCTGCCCCTCGGCCGTTCCCCCACCGTGGCTTCCCATGGCCGGCACGACGAAAGGTTCGGCGCCGAGATCACGCAGTCCCTCGATCGTTCCTCGCAACAAGTCGACGCGTTGGGAGAGACCACGACTTCCACCGCCCACCGCCACGGTCATCCCCGGTCTCACCGCCGGTCCCAAGGTGCGCGTGACGGCCGAACGCGCCGCCTCGACCACGTCGGCCACCGCCGCGGGGTTCGGGATGGCCAAACGCACCTCGCGCAACGTCGGCACCTCGAGATCACGATGGAACGGAAGATCGACACCATCGATCAACTGTTGCCATCCCGCCGAAATCCCAGACCTGCCCATGCCTCCATCGTGGCAGATCGCCTACTGTCGAGGCGTGCGCATCGTGAGCTTGTTGCCCTCGACCACCGAGATCATCTTCGACCTCGGACTGGCTGACGACCTTCTCGGGGTGACCTTCGAGTGCAACTTCCCACCGGCGGCGCGTGTCGGTCGCGAGATCGTCGTCGGCGGCATGGATACCAAACATCTCACGCCACTCGAGATCGACGAACTGGTACGTCGTCGATTGGTCGCCGGCGACGAGTTGTATCGACTCGACGAGGACGCATTGTCACGTTGCGATCCAGACCTCATCCTCAGTCAGGATCTCTGTCGCGTTTGCGCGGTGCCGAGCGGCGACGTCGACGAAGCGGTCGCCCGCTTGAAGTGCCACGCCAACGTTTTACAGATCGATCCCCAGACTCTCGACGAGGTCATCGACTCCGTGCAGACGGTCGCCGATGCCGCGGGGGTCCCCGAGCGCGGACGGCGTCTCGTCGAGTCACTGCGTGGACGACTGGCCGACCTCGCCACCTCGACCGACCGCGCTCGCGGGGACCGCGCGCGTCCCACGGTGTTCGTCCTCGAATGGGTGGATCCGCCGTATGTCGGCGGTCATTGGGTGCCCGACGTCGTGCGGGCCGCTGGCGCCGAACCGGTGTTGGCGATTCCCGGCGGGCGTTCGGTCCCCACCGATTGGGACGCCATCGTCACCATTGACCCGGATCACATCATCATCGCACCGTGCGGGTACGACCTTGCCGGGGCAATGGAACAGGCTCGAGCCATCATCGACCGACTGCCCGCGCGAGCGAGCGTCTGGGCTATCGACGCCGATGCGGTGGTGGTTCGGCCGGGGCCCCGTCTGGTGGAAGGTGCCGAGGCCATCGCCAGCGCTCTGTTCGGACCCGATGTGGCCGGACTTTCGGCACTTCCTGAGAGGGTCATCCAGCGTCTACGGTGAAGGTCTCCGATGAGTCGCGAAGTTCCTCGATCGGGCAGAATGAAGGTAGACGAGGTGGTCGACTTCGGCCGTCAAGGGGGTACATCGTGGAAATCCACGTCACTGTCAACGGAACGCAGCACGTGAGCGACGTCGAGCCGCGAACATTGTTGGTCCACTACATCCGCGAAGTCCTCGGTCTCACCGGCACCAATGTTGGCTGCGACACCTCGTCGTGTGGAGCGTGCAGCATTCACCTGGACGGTCGAGCCGCCAAGAGTTGCACCGTGTTGGCGGTTCAAGCCGACGGTTCGACCGTCACGACCATCGAGGGCATGGCCGCCGCCGACGGAACGTTGCATCCCATGCAGAAAGCCTTCATGGAGAATCACGGCCTGCAGTGCGGCTACTGCACACCCGGCATGGTCATGGCCGCGACCAGCCTGCTCGAGGACAACCCCAACCTCACCGAGGACGACATTCGTCTCGGTCTCGAAGGCAATCTGTGCCGGTGCACCGGTTATCACAACATCGTCAAGTCCGTGCTCGCCGCGGCCGGCAAGTGAGGGCCTGAGATGATTCCTGCTTCCTTCGACTACGTTCGCGCCGGATCGGCCGCCGAGGCCATCTCGCTCATTGCCGAGTACGGCGACGAGGCCAAATTCCTTGCTGGCGGACACAGCCTGTTACCCATGATGAAGTTGCGTCTGGCCCAGCCGACCGTGCTGGTCGACATCGCGCGCGTCGAGGACCTGTCCTACATCCGCGACGCCGGTGACCACATCGCCATTGGCGCTCTCACGCGCCACATGGACGTCGAGAAGTCAACGGTGCTGGCTCAGCACGTTCCGCTGTTGGCTCACGCTGCCGGGCACGTCGGTGACCCCCAAGTACGTCACCGTGGCACCATCGGGGGCAGCATCGCCCACGCCGACCCCGCATCGGATCTTCCGGCCACCACGCTCGCGCTCGGTGCCACCTACGTGGTCCAGGGACCCAACGGCACCCGCGAGATTCGAGCCGCCGACTTCTACAAGGGCTTCCTCGAGTCCGACCTGGCCGCTGATGAGATGATCACCGAGATACGAGTTCCCAAGATGAACGGGGCCGGTTGGAGTTTCCAGAAGTTCAATCGTCGCGCGCAGGACTGGGCGATCGTCGGTGTGGCGGCATGGCGAGGGTCGAACGACTCGGGAGTGGCTCTCGTGAACATGGGATCGACCCCGGTGTTGGCCTCCAGCGTCAGTAAGGCGCTGGCCGGCGGCGCATCGATCGCCGATGCCGCCGCTCTGGCGGTCACCGAGGCATCGCCGTCCAAGGACAACAACGCCAGCGTGGAGTACCGCACGCATCTGGCCAAGGTCCTCGTGCGTCGCGCACTCGAAGAGTCCTCCAAGTAAGGCGACGCACGGTGCGTCGCGCACCGGAACTCCCATGACGCTGGCGAAGGCACGTGCCGTCGCGCTCGTCTCGTACGGGGCGATCTTCGTCTGGTCGTTCCAAACCAACGGCCTTCCCGTGGCCCGTTTGGCTGTACTCGGTTGGGTCGGAGGCGCGTTCCTCGTCGGCAACATCGGCCAGCCGCTCGCCAAGCAACGACAGATGGTCGTGGACCTGGTCCTCTATGCGTCCATGTGGTTGGCGTATGACTACAGCCGAGGTGTCGCCGATTCCTTCGGTTTTCCCCTGCAGGTGGAGGCACCGCGCAACATCGATCGGGCGATGTTTCTCGGTACCGACCCGAACATCTGGATGCAGGAGAGATTCCTGGAGACCTCGGTTCGTTGGTACGACGTGCTCGGCTCTTTGGTGTACTTCACCCATTTCTTCGTGCCCGTGGCCACGTCGGTGTACCTCTGGATTCGTTTTCGCGATCGATGGCTGCGGTACATCCGACGTTTCGCCACGGTTCTTTTCGCCGGCGTTCTCACCTACGTGGTGCTGCCGACTGCTCCCCCATGGATGGCCTCGAGCACCAAGCACCCGTACCAGATCATGGAGCCCCTCTCGCGACCCACCGGCCGGGGATGGAACGAACTCGGACTGGAGACAGTGAGCAGTGTCTTGCTCAAGGGTCAGCAATGGGCCAACCCCACCGCGGCCATTCCCTCATTGCACGCCGCGTTCGCGTTGTTCGTCGTGGTTTTTTTCTGGACGCGAATGCCCAATTCGTGGTGGCGTGGGATCTCTCTGCTCTTCCCCTTCGCTATGGCTGTCACCCTCGTCTATTTCGCCGAGCACTACGTCATCGACATCGTGGCCGGGTGGCTGTTCGTTGCTGGGTCGTTCTGGTTCTGGGGACGATGGGAATCCCGTCGCTCTGTGGCGACTGTGACACCGATCCCAACCGATTCTGCGGTAGCCTGACGATCCGAAAGGGTGATTTTTGTGTCAACCAAGGGCGACTCGGAGTTCGACCCGTTGAGCCTCGAGGCGATCGCCGACGCCGACCCGTATCCATACTGGTTCGAGGACGCTGACGAACCGCTCGCGAATCCAACCCTCGTGCGAACCGAGACATGCGATCTCTGCATCGTGGGCGGTGGCTTCACCGGACTCTGGACCGCGATCATCGCCAAGGAGCGCGACCCGTCGCGCGACATCGTCTTGATCGACGCCCACGAGGTGGGTTCAGCGGCCAGCGGTCGCAACGGCGGTTTCATGGACGCCTCGCTCACCCACGGTGTCGCCAACGGTCAAGCCCGTTTCGGCGACGAACTTCCGCTGCTCGAGGAACTGGGTCTCGAGAACCTCAACGAGATCGAGGCCGCCATCAAGCGCTACGGCATCGACTGTGACTACGAACGTACCGGCGTCATCGACGTGGCCTACGAGAGCCATGCCCCCGGTTACCTCGACGAATTGCGGGACGACTTCCAGCAGTTGCGATCGCTGGGCCAGAAGGTCTCGTGGCTCGACGCCGAACAGATGCGAGCCGAGGTGAATTCGCCCACCTACACCGGTGGGCTCTGGAGCCACGACCGAGCCGCCATAGTCGATCCGGCTCGATTGGGCTGGGGACTGAAGGCTGCCGCCGAATCACTGGGTGTGCGCATTTACGAGGACACCAAGGCAACTTCCATCGAGCGTGACGGTGTGGGTGTCGTGATTGAGACGCCATTGGGACGTGTTCGCTCGTGCAAGGTGGCGCTGGCCACCAACGCGTTCAAACCACTCCTACGACGATTGAACAATTACATCATCCCGGTGTACGACTACTGCATGGTCACCGAGCCTCTCACCGACGAGCAGTTGGCGCGGATCGGCTGGAGGAATCGTCAAGGGCTAAGCGACGTTCCGAATCAGTTCCACTACTACCGGCTCACTGGAGACAACCGCATTCTCTGGGGCGGTTACGACGCCATCTACTACTTCCGAGGAAAGATGAACTCCGAGCTCGAGAGTCGACCCGAGAGTTGGGCCCGGCTGAGCACCCACTTCTTCCGTACCTTCCCGCAACTCGACGACGTCAAGTTCTCACACTTGTGGGGCGGGGCCATCGACACCTGTTCGAGATTCTGTGTCTTTTGGGGCCAAGCCATGAACGATCGGGTGGGGTATGCGTTGGGTTACACCGGACTCGGCGTCGGGTCATCACGATTCGGAGCCGAGGTGATGCTCGACCTCATCGACGGCCGACGCTCGCGCGCCACCGAAACCCGCTTCGTCAAGGAAAAGCCCATTCCCTTCCCGCCCGAACCGTTCAAGTACATGGGGGTTCAAGCCACACGCTGGAGTCTCGATCGCGAGGACAGAACCGGCAAGCGCAACCTGTGGCTGAAGACGTTGGACCGCTTGGGACTCGGCTTCGACACCTGATCGTCTCCCCGATGGGACATCACTTGCTGTCGCGTCAGGAACCGACCCCGGTTGCCGTCAGAGTCGTTCGATGATGGTGACGTTGGCCTGACCGCCACCCTCGCACATCGTCTGCAGACCGTAACGACCACCAGTGCGCTCGAGTTCGTGCAGCAGCGTGGTCATCAACCGGGCACCGGTGGCACCCAGCGGATGCCCGAGGGCGATCGCACCTCCGTTCACGTTCACCTTGGCGCGGTCGAAGCCGGTCTCGCGCATCCACGCCATCACGACGGGCGCGAAGGCCTCGTTGATCTCCACCAAATCGATGTCGTCGATCGTCATGCCGGTCTTGGCCAGGGCGCGCTTGGTCGCCGGGATCGGAGCCGACAACATCATGATCGGGTCGTCGGCCAACACACTCATGTGATGTATGCGCGCGCGGGGCTTCAAGCCGTGAGTCTTCACGGCGGCCTCGTTGGCGATCAACAAGGCCGCCGAGCCGTCGGAAATCTGACTGGCGCAGGCCGCGGTGAGACGACCGTCGGGGGTGAGCGTGGGCAACGAACGGATCTTGTCCCAGTTCGGCTCGCGCGGGCCCTCGTCGTGCTGAACGCCATTCAATGGTTCGATCTCGGCCTCGAAACGACCCTCGGAGCGGGCCTTGATGGCGCGCAGGTGCGACTCGACGGCGAACTCCTCCATCTCGTCGCGCGACAGGTTCCACTTCGTGACCATCATCTCGGCCCCGACGAACTGGCTCACCTCGCCGTTGCCGTAACGAGAGGTCCAACCCGGCGAACCAGTGAAGGGATCCTCGAAGCCAAGGGCCTGACCGGCGGTCATGGCCGACGAGATCGGGATCATGCTCATGTTCTGCACACCGCCGGCCACCACCAGATCCATGGTGCCGCTCATGACGGCTTGCGCGGCGAAGTGCACCGACTGTTGCGCCGAGCCGCACTGACGATCGATGGTGGTCCCGGGCACGTGCTCGGGCAGTCCGGCGGTCAACCAGCACGTGCGGGCGATGCAACCGGCCTGCGGACCGACGGAATCCACGTTTCCGAACACCACGTCGTCGACGGCGTCGGGGTCGACGCCGGTGCGGTCCATCAAGGCCTTGATGCTGTGCGCGCCGAGGTCGGCCGGGTGAACGGTGGACAATCCGCCACCGCGACGACCGACCGGGGTTCGGACCGCATCGACGATGTACGCGGTAGGAATGTTGGAAGACATGAGTGAACCCTATCCGTGAGTGATTTTCAGACCGAGACGATGACCGCGGAACCGTTGCCGAACAGGCCCTGATTGGCGGTGATGCCGGCCTTGGCGCCTTCCACCTGGCGACCTTGGGCCTGTCCACGCAATTGCCAGGTGAGTTCGCACACCTGGGCGATCGCCTGGGCGGGGATGGCCTCTCCGAAGCACGACAAGCCACCGCTCGGGTTCACGGGCACGCGACCACCGATGGTGGTCGCACCCGAACGCAGCAATCCCTCGGCCTCTCCTGGCGCGCACAATCCGAGATGCTCGTACCAATCGAGTTCGAGCGCCGTGGAAAGGTCGTACACCTCGGCCATGTTCATGTCAGAAGGCGACATACCGGCCTCCTCGAACGCCGCCCAACACAGGGAGTCCTTGAAGCCCCGCGCGGGCGCAGCGACGACCGCCGTGGAGTCAGTGGCGAAGTCCGGCAACTCCAAAATCGTCTGCGGGTAGGTGGGAGTCACCGTACTCACCGCGCGAATGCGTGGAATTCCGTTCAGCGAGCCCAATTTCTTCTCGGCGTAGGCCCGGCTGGTGACGATCATGGCCGCCGCCCCGTCGGAGGTCGCGCAGATGTCGAGCAATCGCAAGGGATCGCTGACGATCGGGCTGTTCAACACGTCCTCGATCGCGTTCTCCTTGCGGAACCGCGCGTAGGGGTTGTGTACTCCGTGCCGCGAGTTCTTCACCTTCACCTGCGCGAAATCCTCGGCCGTCGCCCCGTACAGGTCCATGCGACGGCGAGCGAACATGGCGAAGTACACCGGGTTCGTCGCGCCGAGAAGATGGAACCGTAACCAGTCCGGATCGGTCTTGCGCTCGCCCCCCACCGGGGCGAAGAACCCCTTGGGTGTGGTGTCGGCCCCGATCACCATCGCCACGTCACAAAAGCCGGCCAAGATCGAGGCGCGGGCGGACTGCAGACTGTGGGCGCCGCTGGCGCAGGCGGCGTAACTCGACGAGATGCTGGCGCCGTTCCATCCCAATTTCTGCGCGAAGGTCGAACCAGCGATGAAACCGGGGTATCCGTTGCGGATCGTGTCGGCCCCGGCGACGTACTCGACGTCCTTCCATTCGATGCCGGCATCTTTCAGCGCCGCGCGGGCGGCGACCATTCCGTACTCGGTGAAATCGCGACCCCACTTGCCCCAGGGATGCATGCCCACTCCGAGCACCACGAGATCACGATCGCTCATGACCGGTCTCTGATCGACTCGGCGGCGGTGGGTCCGGCGGGTGCCCACACGTAGACCATGAACTCGGTGTCGACGCCATCGACCACTTCGCGGTACAACACGTCGGTCTCCAATTGCATCGGCATGCCCACCTTCAGATCGGCGGCCATGATTCCCTTGGGCACCTGACCGAGGACGATGATGCCTTCCTTCTCCAGTTGGACCGCGGCAAGCGCGTACGGCTCGAAGGGTTCGGCGGCGCGATACGGCGCTGGCGGCGCGTAACGATTCTCGGTGTAACTCCACACCGTGCCGACCCGCGACAGTGGCGTCGACACCATGTTCTCGCCGTCGCAATTCGGGTTGGGACAGGCGCCGGAGCGAGGGGGAAAAACGAAGGTGCCGCAGGTGGCACAACGACAACCGATCAGATGTGGCTCGTGGTCGAGGGTGAACCACCCCTCGACGGCGGGGACCCGAACGACCTGTCCAGTGGCGGGAATCGACACGTGGTCAGATTACTCACGGCGCGACGGTGGGGCTCGTTTCGCGTTCGACCAACACCTCTCGGAGTCGCGGGACCACACTCTCGACGACGATTCGGTCGAGAACGGGCTGTTCAATGTGCACTCCGTCGGCACGGAGCTCCCCGGGAGTCGATTCGGCGGCGGCCACGACGACCGACCACTCCAGCCGGCGGATCTCGGGCCAACGCTGAATCCACGACCCCATCAGTGAGTTCCACGCATCCACCCGTGCTTCGTCGGCGAACGGCGCTCCACCCAGTGCCCCACCATGAATGTACGGGCTGTCGAACATCACGAGCGTGGCTTGCGCTTCATCGATCGCCGTCATCAACGACGACATCACGAGTTCGTGGCGTGCGAGGAACTCCTCGTCCTCGACCGTGTACCAAATCGGATCACCCGGGTACCGCTGCGCCGACTGCTCGGGCACCGAGGCAATCTCCAGAACGAGATGCGGCTCGAACTCGGCGATCATGTCGCGCCAGACGGCCTCGAAAGTCGGGCAATAACTCATGTCGAAGTCCATGTCGGCCCACCATTGGATTCGCTCCACCTCGACCAGAGGACAATTGCGCCCGCCGGCCCACACCACCCTGAATTGATCGGCAGCCACGTTGTGTAGCGCCTGCGCCACACCGAATGACGAGGAGTCGCCAATCACCATCACTCGGATCAGGTCTGCTCGGGATGCGGAAAGCGCCTCGTCGATCATCGCACCCAGTCGCTCGGGATTTCCCCCGACCAACACCACGGTCGAATCCGAGCGAAGGTCGAAGTCCTGCAGAGAGGAACGAAATATGTCGGGCCCTCCGTAGTCGACGACGATGATCGGGCGGTCGGCGAAACCGTTCAACAAGGCGTCAACCATCTCTCCGGACTGGGTGATCGTCACGGCCGCTCGATCGTCATCGGTCACGGGGGCCAAAGCCGCGACACGCTCGCGCAACACACGACGTTCGATGAGTCCCACGCCGACCAGGATCACATCGGGCTCAAGGCTGTCGATCGCCTCCACGGCGTCGACGATCGTCGGACAGTCGCGGAACACCTCGAGGCTCAAAGCGCAACCCGGTGCGCTCACATCCACCGACTCCACTTCGACCCCCGAGCGGGCGAGATCGACACCCGTGCGTAACTGTGAACCCAACACCAGCACACGCGGCGACGGCTGGGCGATCGTCGTCACGTCGGTGGGCCCACCTATCGTGGCGAAATCGACCACCACCTCCGGCGCATCGAGGCCGGCCAGAACCACCGACTGCTGGGTGTCGACGAGCACCGTCAACGTCGCGACGCTGACCATGGAAGCGATCAACGCAATGCCGGCGATCATGGGACGCTTGAGCACGCGCCGCGTTCGCACCGGGCTTTCGATCACCCGGTACGAGACGAACCCGAGCGACACGCTGACGACGATCCGCACGAGATCCAATGACCAGCCGTCGAATCCCATGCGATCCGGGCTCATCACCACGATCACCGGCCAGTGAACGAGATAAATGGAGTAACTGGCCCGACCGACCACCACCAGCGGACGACGCGCGAACAACCAGGCCAGCGGCCCGGTCCCACTCGCGGCGTGAATCACGATCGACGATCCCACCGCGACCGCTGCCAATCCTCCGCGATAGAGCCAGGCGTCCGACGCCGTGGCCAGAACCATTGCCAGCACCAACGCGCCGAACGCGGTGACCCCCGCGATCGAGGTCGCAATTCGAGAATGCGATGACGTACTCGTCGGCACACGGCGAGCGACGACGAGCGCCAGGACACAGCCGATCAGCAACTCGGCGGCCCGCACGTGGGTGCCGTAGTAGCCGAGATTTCGCGAGTCGGTGAAGAGTGACGTAACGACGCTGACCCCGATGAGGGCCACCAGACCCGGCAACAAAAACGCCCGTTTTTTCGACAACACGACGAACACCACGGGGAAAAGCAAATAGAACTGTTCCTCGATGGCCAGGCTCCAGAAATGGATCACTGGTGACGGTGTCGACGTGAAGAGTTCGGCGTAGGTGGACTGGGCGGTGGCAAAACGCCAGTTGGCCAGGTATCCGAGCGAGGCACCGAGGTCCCCGCGCAACCGAGCCCCGTCGAAAAGGCCCCATAGCGACGCGATCGTGACGACGGCCAGCACCACCAGCGCTGCCGGGGTCAGACGACGCAATCGTCGAGCCCAAAAGACCCGCAGCGCCACCCGTCCGTCCCGATCCGTCTCTGCCAACAGGAGCCGGGTGATGAGGAATCCGGACAACGTGAAAAACAACGACACCCCGAGGAAACCACCCGACATCCACGCGAGGTCGAGGTGGAACAACAACACGCCCACCACCGCCACGGCCCTCAGGCCGTCCAGAGCGTCGATGCGCGACGGGCCGACGCCCGATGTGTCCCCCACGGCGTGAGATTACTTCTGGTTCCCACGAGGCGACGTACCCGTCAGTCGATTTCTGACACAGCGTCAGATCTCTCGGGGGTGGCGACTAACGTCAATCCCTTATGGATCTGCGCGAGACCGCCGACGAGTCCACGTTCCGACTCGAAGCCCGCACGTGGTTGGAAGCCAATGTTCCCGCCGAACCTCTCGCGAGCTTCGACACTGCCGAAGGCTTCACCCAGCATCGGCGTTGGGAGAAAAAGTTGTACGACGGTCGCTGGTCGGCGGTGTCGTGGCCGGAACAATACGGAGGTCGCGGAGCCGACTACATCAAATGGCTCATCTTCGAAGAGGAGTACTACCGCGCCGGCGCGCCCGGTCGCGTGAATCAGAACGGCATCTTCCTCCTCGGGCCCACCATCATGGAAGTGGGCACCGACGCGCAGAAAGAGAAATTCCTCCCCAGCATGGCCTCGTCGGAGATCGTGTGGGGGCAAGCATGGAGTGAACCGAACGCGGGCAGCGACCTAGCGGGGATCAAGAGCAAGGCCACGCGTGACGGCGACGACTGGATCCTGAACGGTCAGAAGATCTGGGCCAGTCGTGCCGTGTGGGCCGACTGGTGTTTCGGAATCTTCCGCACCGACCCCGAGGCCGAGCGACACCGCGGGCTCACCTTCATCCTGAGCCCGCTCGATCTGCCCGGAATCACTGTGCGCCCCATCGCTCAACTCGATGGTGACACCGGCTTCGCCGAGATCTTCTTCGACGACGTGCGTGTACCGGTCGAAAACACCCTGGGCGAGGTGAACAAGGGATGGGGCGTCGCCATGGCCACGGCCGGCTTCGAACGCGGAGTCAGCCTGCGTAGTCCGGCACGATTCAGCGAAGCCGTCAATCGACTCGTGGCTTTGTGGAAGCGACTCGGCGACAAGTCCGACACCGCGCTCGCCGATGCCGTCACCGACGTTTGGATGCAGGCGGAGGGCTACCGCCTGCACACGTACCAGACGGTCACCGGGATGTTGGAGGGACGTCCCATCGGTGCCGAGGCCAGTTTGAACAAGATCTTCTGGAGCGAGATGGACGTCCGCATCCACGAGATCGCACTGCAGATCATCGGACCGGAGGCCGAACGCATGGAGGGCCCGCTCGAACGCTGGGTGGACGGATTCCTCTTTTCTTTGAGCGGCCCCATCTACGCCGGCACCAACGAGATTCAGCGCAACATCATCGCCGACCGTGTCTTGCAGTTGCCCCGGGGGATGTGAATCATGAGATTCGCTTTCACCGACGACCAGCGACTCTTCGCCGAGGGCCTTCGGGACCTTCTCGCCAAAGAGTGTCCGCCAGCACTGGTGCGCGACGTTTGGGAGAACGGCACCGGACACTCCCCCGAGTTGTGGGCGCACCTGTCGGGAATGGGGGTGCTATCGATGCTCGCGCCCGAGGCTGACGGGGGTATGGGTGGCTCGTTCGTCGATGCCATCTTGCTCTTCCAAGAACTCGGTCGCGCCGCAGTGCCCGGCCCAGTGCTCGAACACATGGCGGTCGCCGTACCGGCTTTGGCCTCGACACCGTTCGGCGCGTCGCTGATCGCCGGCGAATCCATCGCCACGTTGTGGGTGGACGACTCTCCCTACGTGGCTCACGGCGGTGTGGCCGACCTGATCGTGCGCAGGGATTGCGTGCTCCGATCCTTCAAGTCGACTGATGCCCACGGCATGGACGGAGGTCGTCGATTGTTCACCGTCACCGGCGGCGAGCGCACGGACACCGACGTCAGCGTCGCCGGCCTGGACCCGTTCGATGCCATGGCTCTTGCCGTGGCCGCATACCTCATCGGGCTCTCGGAGCGAATGATCGAGATCGCCGCCGAGTACGCCCGAGTGCGCGAGCAGTTCGGCAAGCCGATTGGGTCGTTCCAAGCGGTCAAACATCTCATGTCCGATGCGCTGCTCAAGGTCGAGTTCGCCAAGGCCCCCACCTATCGAGCAGCCTTCTCCGCCTCGACCGGCGCCACCACGATCGCCCGTGACATCAGCATGGCCAAGGCTCTCGCAGGTGAAGCCGCCTACCGCAGCAGTCGCAGCACCATGCAGGTGCACGGTGGAATCGGCTATACGTGGGAAGCCGACTTGCAACTCTTCATGAAAAAGGCGTGGGCGCTCATGCGCTCGTACGGTGACGCCAACTTCCACCGTCGTCGCGTCTCCGGAGTCGTTCTGGCCTGATCGGCTAGAACTCTCCTATGACATCCGAAGTCGCCCGGTATTCGATCGGACGCGTCATCGCCATCGGCATCGGGGCGGGGCTCTTGTCGGGCATGTTCGGCGTCGGAGGGGGTATCCTCGTCGTCCCCGCCCTCATGATGGTGTTGCGGTTCGATCAACGGCTGGCGAACGGCACGTCGCTCGGAGCGCTGCTTCCGATTTCGGTGGCCAGCCTCATCACCTATTGGAACCGTGACAACGTGGATTGGGCCATGGCCGCATGGTTGATCGCCGGCGCGCTGGGTGGCGCCGTACTCGGAACCAGATTGATCCACATCCTTCCGCGCAGGGTGCTCGGCTATCTGTTCGCAGCCACGTTGACCATCACCGCCATTCGTCTGTACGTCCCCATGACGGCCGATGGTCGCGATGCCATCACGGCGTCTACGGCGATCTCCTTGTTGATCATCGGACTGGTCGCCGGAACACTCGCCGGCCTGCTGGGAATCGGTGGAGGCATCGTGATGGTGCCGGCGATGGTGGTCCTCTTCAGCGAACTGAACGTGGTGGCCAAAGGCACGTCGGTCGCCGTCATCATCCCCACCTCGATCATGGGTACCTGGCGCAACTGGAAGGCCGACAACATCGACCTGAAGGTGGCCGCCATCGTCGGATTCGGTGGCATCGTCTCGGCGGTGGCCGGAGGCGTGATCGCCGACCACATGTCGGAGGACCTGTCGAACGTGCTGTTCGCCTCACTGGTGTTGGTGGTGGCCGCGCGCATGATCGTCGATCTGCGCCGCGACACGTCGAGCTGAGCCGTCGACGCGGCCGACGCTCACCCGTTCGGGTCGTTGGTCGCAACCTCGACGACCAGGCGGACCTCGCCCGCTTCGAGGAAGGTGAGAATCAATTCGAACGTGTCTCCCTCGACCAATGGTTCGACGAGACCTTCCAGCATCAGGTGTCGGCCACCGGGCACCAGGTCCACGCGGGAATTCGGCTCGAGCACCAAGTCGACGGCCTCCATCGTCGATTCCGTACCAGCCGCACCATGATTCTCGTGTCCCGCACCGTCATCGACTTTCGCTCCACTGGTGACGTGCAGCGAGGTCGACTCGGCACGATCCGTCGACACTTCGACCAACTCGTCGGCCACCGGCGAGACGATGCTCATGTACACCGCGGCGACGTCGGACTGGGCGGGCGTCGGCCGGGCCCACACATTCGAGACCTTCAGTTCGTCGACGCCTGACGGTCCTGCACAAGCGACCAGAAGTGCCGCAACCAATGCGAACGTTCCGGTCCGGCTCTTCACGACCACATCATGACCGCTGCCCGAAGGCCACCTTCAACCGGCGGTTTCGCTGGATCACGAACTTGTCGAAAGCCAGGATGAGCAGGGCGCTGGCCCCCCATTGGGGGTACACGACTCCCACCACGACGGCGATGACGACGAGACCGCGTCCGAGATGGACTTCGGCCGGGCGACGCGGCAAACCGAGTGTTCCCCGGCGACGGCGCTTCGAATACATCACGACGGCCGAGATGACCGACCACAGCGTGAGGACACAGGTGAGCGTCATCAGAATTCGCGACACGATGCCCCATTGGGTCCCCATGTGGATGCTCACCGTGGTGTCGACCGCCTGCGACACCGAGCCGTATCCATAGACGTCTTGTTGTCCCAACGTCGCGCCGCTGAACTGGTCGATGAAGACGTCCTTGGCTTCACCGGTCTTGCGAGGCCACGAGTTCGACACGGTGAAGCTTCCGTACAAAGGATTGCCGGCGTCGTCCACGCCGTTCGACGGGAAGTGGATCGTGTAGTTCGGCTTCATGCCCTCTTCGCTCGCGATCTGCACCACCGAATCGAGCGAGAGCGGCGTCGGCGTCTCGGCGCCCGACTCCGGACGGTACGAAGCGGGAATCGGAACGTCTCCGGTGTTCCAGTTGATCTGATTCCCGAGACGATCGAGGTCTCCCTTCACGCCGACGGCACTGGCCGGCGCATCGGTCCACGTGTTCGGACTGATCTCGTTGGCGAGCGCCGTGAAGTTCGGCCCCCAATATGTCGACCACGGCAATCCGGAAGCGGCGACGAACAGCAACATGATGAACAGCACCGCACCGGGAAGAGCGTGCAGGTCGCGCCACCTGGCGCGGCCCTTCTTGCCGAGTCGGAACGACCACATGCGCTTGCCGTTGACTTCGGATTTCGCTTCGCGGGACGTGCGGGGCCAGAACAGATAGAGCCCGGTCAGAGCGAGGATGACCAACCACGTGCCGGCCAGTTCCAGAATCAAGTCGCCCACGACGTAGTCGCGCATCACCTTGTCTCCGTCCCACAATGCGGAAACGGCGGGCAAAGACACGGTCAGGCTGTCGTTGTTCAAGTGGCCGTGGAAAGTGTTCGCCCATCGGACCAGAGTGGTCTGAGACTCGTCAGCGCCGAGGAACTCCCCCGTGTAGGGGTTCACGTACGCCGAGCGGCCGCTGTCCAGTCCGAAAACGGTCGAGGAGCCCGCGTCACGCGGAGGCGTCAGCGACACGATCATGTCGTCACCAATGTCGCTCTCCACCGTCTCGGCCTGAACGTCGAACGACACCATCTCCGATCCCGCTTCCACTCGACGCAGATCCGATTGAAGCCCGTCTTGGATCGGTTGGGTGTACAGGATCACCAAGCCGGTGATGGCGAACATCACCAGAAAGGGTGCGACGATGATTCCGGAGTAGAAGTGGACTCGCCAGAGATTGCGCCACCTCTTGCTGGCCTCGGCCTGCTGGCGTTCGATCGTTTCGATTTCCTCGACCCTCATGCAACGCCCTTCGCTCGACACCTGTCGTCGGTTCCCGAACATCCACCGGAACTCCGACGGGCGGACACCACCTCGGAGAGTCGGTCGAGCATGCGCGGATCACTGGTGGCGGGAACCACGATGAACTCGTCGGCACCGGCTTCTTCGACCGCGTCCAGGAGGTCGCTCAGAGCGGAGGCGTCGTGCAGAGGCATGGCCTCGGCGAGCCCCTTGGCCAACTCGGGCGAGAACACCTTCAGGTACGCCTCGGCGAAGCCGCGCAGCGTCGGTTTGGCATCCTCGCCCAGGGCCACGAACGAACCGGTCACCAGACGGGGCGCATCGGCTCGACCAGCCTCGCGCCATGCGGATTCCGTGGCGCGAAACAGCCTGGCCGCCTCGGCGGCGTCACCGAGCAGGGTGAAGCCGCTGACACCGACCGCCCACCTGGCCGCACGGGCCAACGACTTGGGCCCCATCGCCGACGCCATGACGGGCGGACCACCGGCTTGTAGGGGTGCGGGCCCCACGCGTTCGCCGTCGGCCGCTGGGCCCCCGGCCCACAAACGCTTCATCTCGACCACCGCCTCGTCGAGTCGACGGTGGCGACCCGCGAACGGTGATCCCAACGCGGCGTAGTCCTGCTGGCGGCCACCGACTCCGACCGCCACCTCCACGCGACCTGCCGACACCACGTCCATCGACGCCAATTCCTTGGCCACCAACGCCGGTGCGTGCCACGGCAGCACCGCGACGTTCACCAGCACCCGCACCCGCTCGGTCAGAGCCGCCGCCGCCGTGCACAGGGTGAAGCCGTCGAGGTTGTGAAACGTGATCCGCTCTCCGGCCGACACGCTCGAATACGGACCGACGTCGATACCCCGACACCAGGCCAACAGCCGACTCCGGTCGAGGCCCTCGGCCATTTGAGGTAGAGCCACACCCACGGTCATCCGACGGGGCGGGGCCGGGGAGGATGTCGAGGTCGCGACCATCCCCGAAGAATACTCTCAGCCCTGCTCAGACCGATCAGGCGCAGAATCTGACACACCGTCAGATACCGGTGTAACCTCGCTGGCATGCGTGAACTGCCCAAGATCATTTCCGTCGACGATCACGTCACCGAGCCGGCCACCGTCTGGACCGACCGCCTGCCGAAGAAGTACCACGACGTGGGCCCGCGCATCGAGCGCTTGCCCGTCAAGGAAATGACGTTCATCGGCGGCAAGTTCACCGCCGTTCCGGGGGACAAGGGCGACGAGGGTCCCTTGGCCGACTGGTGGTTCTACGAGGATCTGCGTCGCCCACTCACCCGCCTCGACACCGCCGTCGGTTTCGAACGCGACGAGGTCACCGTCACCGGCATCACCTACGACGAGATGCGTCAGGGCAGTTACAAATTGACGGATCGCCTCGCGGACATGGACGTGGCCGGTATCGAAGCCTCGCTCTGCTTCCCCACGTTCCCGCGTTTCTGCGGCCAGACGTTCTACGAGGCGCAGGACAAGGAACTTGCCATGCTCAGCGTGCATGCCTACAACGACTGGATGCACGACGAGTGGTGCGGCGAATCCGGCGGACGCATGTTGCCGTTGGGTCTCATCCCGCTGTGGGATCCACAGGCGGCCGCCGACGAGATTCGTCGCAACGCCGCGCGGGGCTTTCGCGCCGTGGCGTTCAGCGAGATCCCCTCGAACCTCAACCTGCCCAGCATCCACGACGCCGACGGCTACTGGTTGCCGTTCTTCGAGGCCTGCAACGACACGGGGACCGTCATCTGCATGCACATCGGGTCCGGATCCAAGATGCCCAGCACGTCGCCCGACGCCCCGGCCGCGGTGGGCTCGACGCTCACGTTCGCCAACTGTTGCTTCAGCATGGTCGACTGGTTGATGAGCGGTCACTTCACCCAGTTCCCCGATCTGAAGATCGCCTACAGCGAGGGCCAGATCGGCTGGATTCCCTACATCCTCGAGCGGGCCGACCGTGTGTGGGAGGACAACCGGGGCTGGGGCGGAATCGCCGACAAGGTGCTCGAGCCACCGAGCGAGTTGTTCAAGAAGCACGTCTACGGATGTTTCTTCGACGACCCGCACGGTCTGCGCTCCCTCGTCGAGATCGGTGAGGACAACGTCACCTACGAGTGCGACTACCCGCACTCGGACTCCACCTGGCCACACACCGCCAAGATCGCGTACGAGCAGACCCTCGGTCTCACCGACGAGCAGGTGTACAAGGTGATCCGCGGCAATGCCATCAAGATGCTCGGCATCACTCACCTGAAGTAGTCGTGCTCACCATCCCGCAGGTCGTGCGGGCGGCCGCCGAGTTCGGCGACCGAGAGGCCTTGATCGCCGGCGATCGACGTTGGACGTTCTGCGAACTCGTCGGCGAAATCGAGCGGTGCGCGCGATCCTTCATCGCCCAAGGTCTTCGTCCCCACGACCGTGTGGCCGTGTGGGCCCCCAACTCGCCCGAGTGGATCTTCGCCGCTCTCGGCGCGCAAATGGTCGGGGGTGTGCTCGTGCCCATCAACACCCGCTTCAGAGGTGCCGAGGCCGCCCACGTGATCGAACGAAGTGGCGCCTCGCTCCTCTTCGTCCAGAACGGCTTCCTCGACGTCGACTACTCGTCCGAGGTCAGCGATCATGAGACTCCGTCGTTGGCTCGTGTCGTCGACATGGCCGGATTCTCCTGGGACGAGTTCGTTCACGCCGGAGAGCACGTCCCCTCGTCGGTGCTGGCCGAACGCGAGGGCGCCGTTCGGCCCGATGACCTCTCGGACATCATCTTCACCTCCGGTACCACCGGTCGCCCCAAAGGCGTGATGTCGCGTCACGATCAAACGATTCGGGTGTTCCAGGAATGGTCGACGATCGTCGGACTCGGCGCCGACGATCGCTACCTCATCGTCAATCCCTTTTTCCACACCTTCGGCTACAAGGCCGGATTCCTCGCCTGTCTTCTTCGCGGAGCGACCATGTTGCCGTTGGCGGTGTTCGACGTCCCCACGGTGTTGCGCACGGTGAGCGACGAACGCGTGACCACCCTTCCCGGGCCACCGACGTTGTACCTCAGCATCCTGAATCATCCCGCCCGAGACTCCCATGATCTCTCCTCGTTGCGCCTCGCCGTCACCGGGGCCGCCGCCGTGCCGGTCGAGATGATCCGGCGCATGCGCCAGGAACTGTGCTTCGAGGTGATCCTCACGGCCTACGGACTCACCGAGTCCACCGGCACCATCACCATGTGTCGTCGCGACGACGATCCCGAGACCATCTCGTCCACCAGTGGTCGAGCCATCGACGGTGTCGAAGTGCGCATCGTCGATGAGAACGACGTCGAGGTCCCGCGGGGAACAGCCGGCGAGATCGTGTGTCGCGGTTACAACGTCATGCCCGGATACTTCGACGACCCCACGTCCACGGCCGAGACCATCGACGAACGAGGTTGGCTGCACACGGGCGACATCGGGGTGATGGACGAGCGCGGCTACCTGACCATCACCGACCGACTGAAGGACATGTTCATCGTCGGGGGGTTCAACGCCTATCCGGCCGAGATCGAGAACGCTTTGCTGGGCCATCCCGCGGTGGCCCAGGTGGCGGTCATCGGCCGACCCGACGAACGGATGGGCGAGGTCGGACACGCCTTCGTGGTCCGGCGCGAGGGTCGGTCCGTCGACGAGAACGAGATCATCGAGTGGGCACGAGTCCGTATGGCCAACTACAAGGTGCCCCGCGCCGTCACCTTCGTGAAGTCACTCCCGTCGAATGCCAGCGGAAAGGTGTTGAAGTTCGAATTGCGCGCGCTCTTGAGGTGACGCCGTTCGATCCGAATTCAGTCGTAGATGGTCGCCCGGCGCACTCGTCGATGTTGGCTGCCGTAATCCGCCACCGCGTAGTGCATGGTGTAACGATTGTCCCACAATGCACCGTCGCCGCTGGTCCACTTCCAGCGCACGATGTTCTCGGGGCGCTCGGAAACGGCGAAAACCGCCTCGAGAACGTGGCGACTCTCGACCTCGCTCATCCCCACGATGCTGCGGGTCCAACCCCGATTGGCGAAGATCGACTTCTCCCCCGACGAGTGATGTCGACGCACGAAGGGATGAACGAACGTGGCGGTCTGGGGCGGCGAACCCATGACCACCTGGAGATCATCCACGAGCCTCTGCATGGGTGCGCTGAGTCGACGGTACGCCGCGATCTGATTGCTCCACATCGTGTCACCCGCACCCACCGCCGAGATCTCGCAGTAGAACAACGATGCCTTGGGCGGATTCTCTATGAAGGGCACGTCGGTGTGCCACACCGCCGTGAGGTTCGGGTTGAAACCGGGAGCATGCGAATCGATCAGCAGGATCTCGGGGAATCCCTCGTCGCGCAGCGTGGGAATCTTGCGATTGTCCGACGCGGTCTCGGTGGTCGCCGCCACGTGCGAACCGAAACAACGCGCCAATCGCGACTGATCCGACGGCGTGAAGTGGGCACCGGGGAAGAACAACACCAATCGTTCGTCCCACCACCCGAGCAACGAGTCGGCGAGCTCCCGTAGGTCCTCATCGGAGTAGTCGCTGACTCGCAGACCCCGGACCACGGCCCCCAAGGCGCCGTCCAGTCGCTCGACCGACACCCGTGAGGACACCTTCGGTACCGACATGGTGCCAACCTACCCCTCGAGGGGACGGACGTCGTTCGATTCTGACTGGCCGTCAGATTGACCGGGCTCCGGTACTAGAGTTCGAGGGGTTCGTCGGGTGGATGAAGGGGGCTCCATGAAGGGAATCGTGTACGACGGGAAGACCACCTCGTTGGTCGACGGGCTCACCCTGCGCGAACCCGGTCCCCGCGAGGTGATCGTGCAGATCGCCGCCGCCGGGTTGTGTCACAGCGACATCTCGTACATGAACGGCCTCTACCCGGTTCCGTCGCCCGGTGTCTGTGGTCATGAGGCAGCCGGCGTCGTGTCCGAGGTGGGCAATGCTGTCACCCACGTTCAGCCGGGTGATCACGTGATCGTGGCCACTCTGGCCGCCTGCGGCTTCTGCAAGTTCTGCATGGACGGTCTACCGACGCTGTGTCGCTCCACATTGGCCAACTGGAGCCAGCCCTTCACCCTCGACGGCGAGCCCATCTACAACTTCGCCGCCACCAGTGCGTTCGCCGAGCGAACCGTGGTGCGCGACGTGCAGTGCGTGAAGATCCCCAAGGACGTCCCCCTCACGTCGGCGGCCCTCGTCGGCTGCGGCGTGGTGACTGGCATGGGTGCGGTGTTCAATCGCGCCAATGTGAAACGCGGTCAATCGGCTCTCGTGTTCGGTGTCGGTGGTGTCGGCCTCAACGTCATCCAAGCCCTCCGGGTGCAGGGGGCCACCACCATCATCGCCGTCGACACCGTCATGGAGAAAGAACCGTTGGCCAAGCAGTTCGGCGCCACGCATTTCCTCGACGGTCGTCGCGAGGACTTGGTGGCCGCCGTGGGCGAGATCATGCCGTACTCGAACACCGCGCCCCGCGGACCCTTCAACGCCGGCGGAGTGAACTGGTCGTTCGACTGTGTCGCCCACCCGACCGTCACCTACAACGCGCTCGAGTGCCTCGATTGGGGTGGAACCGTCGTCATCATCGGCGTCGCCGGTCAGACCGCCGAGTTCAAGGGTCTGTACGGACGCCTGACCCAGGTCGATCGCGGCATCATCGGTTGTCGCTACGGAACTATCAGCCCCCAGCGCGACATCCCCTACATCATCGATTTGTATCGTCGCGGCGAGGTGCTACTCGATGAATTGGTGAGCGCCACGTTCCCCGTCGTCGATTGGGAGGACGCCGTCCACGGCCTCGAGGGCGGAACGATCGCCCGTGCGGTCATCACTTTCTGAACCGGGGACCCCGAACATGGCTCGTGATCTCTCGACGAACATCGACACCTCTGGCAAGACCCTCTGGCAGTTGATATGCGAGCGGGCCATCACCACCCCGGAAAAACGAATGGCGTTCGACGAACACGGACGTTCCATGTCCTACAGCGAGTACAAGAATCGTTGCGAGCGAGTCGCTGCGGGGCTGTCGCAGATCGGCATCGGCGAGGGCACGAACGTTTCGTGGATCCTCCCGTCGCGTTTCGAGTCGCTGGTTCTCACCGGAGCCCTTTCGCGACTCGGAACAATTCAGAACCCGATTCTCCCGATTTACCGCCATCGAGAGATCTCCTTCATCACCGCGCAATCGGACTGCAAGGTCCTGATCGTCCCGGGAGTCTTCCGCGGTTTCGACTTCCCCCCGATGGCCCGCGAGATCGTGGAGGCGGGTGGCCGCGAGGTGCGCATCATCGTCGCCGACCCCGATCTTCCCGAGGCTGACCCCGATGCGGTGGGCTTACCCCCGTATCGCGCCGACCTGCACGGTCTACGTTGGTTGTTCTACTCCTCGGGCACGACCGCGGATCCCAAGGGGGCCAAACACAGTGACGCCACCATGGGCGCGGCCAACCTCGGAATGCAGTGGAGCATGCAGGTCGGTCCGGACGACAAGGCGGCGGTGGTGTTCCCGATCACGCACGTGGGCGGGCTCATCTGGTTGTTCAACGCCATGGAGACCGGTGTCGAACTGTTGATGGTCGAGACCTTCGACCCTGTGAACACGCCACGGTGGCTCGGTGAGAACGGGTGCACGTGCGCCGGTGCCGGCACCGTGTTCTGGTTGACCTACCTGAACGCACAACGACAACTGCCGTCGGAGGCGAAGTTGTTGCCGAACGTGCGGATCTTCAACGGTGGTGGCTCTCCGAAGCCACGATCTCTCCACGCCGAGATGATGGACGCGTTCAGTGCGCCACTGATCGGTGGATGGGGACTCACCGAGTCCCCCATCAACACGATGGTCCACATCGACGATCCCGACGACAAGAAGGCCAACACCGACGGACGGGCCTGTCCCGGAGTGACGATTCGCACCGTGATGGACGGCGTCGAGACGGGCCGCGGTGTCGAGGGGGAATTGCGCGTGAAAGGCGGCCAGGTGTGTCTGGGATACCTGGACTCCAACCTCGACGCGGATGCTTTCGACGAAGACGGCTGGTTTCGCACCGGTGATCTCGGTGTGATCGACGCCGAGGGCTACATCAGCATCACCGGACGTCTGAAAGACATCATCATCCGAAAGGGCGAGAACATCTCGGCCAAGGAGATCGAGGACCTGTTGTTCACGCACCCGGCCGTCGCCGATGCCGCGGTAATCGGGCTACCCGATGCAACCAGCGGCGAACGCGCCTGCGCGGTGGTCGTACTGAAGGCCAACGGGACACTGACCTTGGTCGACATGGTGTCCCATCTGAAGAGCGCCCAATTGTCAGTACACAAGATCCCCGAACAATTGGAGATCGTCGAAGCCCTGCCCCGCAATCCCAGTGGCAAGGTGCTGAAAAAGGATCTTCGGGCCACCTACGGCAAGACTTCGTGAGCGAGGAAACGACATGACCGAAAAGAAAATCACTGCTCGTTCCTTGGCCGGCGAGGCCCAAGCCGGGCGCAAACCGGCCAAGAAGAAGCCGGCACGCAAGGTGGCTCCGACCTACAAGCGACTTCGGGGCAGCCGGGTGTTCATCACCGGCGCTGGCTCGGGTATCGGACGGGCGACCGCCATCCGCTTCGCCGCCGAGGGAGCCAACGTGGCCATCGCCGACCTGCGTGGCGCCAAAGAGACCGCAGCCGAGATCAGCGGGGGCGGCGGCCAAGCGGTCGCCTACGACCTCGATGTCACCGACGCCGCCGCGGTGCACAGGGTCGTCGACAAGGCGGCCAAAACCCTCGGTGGGCTCGACATCGTCTGCAACATCGCCGGCATCGGGCATTTCGCCAATAGCCACGAAGAGACACCCGAGTGGTTCGACCGCATCGTCTCGGTCAATCTCAACGGGACGTTCTACGTCTCGCGATACGCCCTGCCCCACCTCTTGAAGGCCTACGAGGAGACCGGTGTCGACGGGGTCATCGTGAACACCGCCTCGACGTCGGGACTCATGGGTGCGCCGTGGAGTGCCGCGTACTGCGCGAGCAAGGGCGGGGTCGTCAATCTCACCCGCGCCCTCGCCTACGAGTACCGGGGCAAAGGTGTGCGGGTGAACGCCATCGCCCCCGGCGGCACCAACACCAACATCGTCACCTCGTTCATGAATCTGCCCCCCAACGCCGACTACAAACTCATGGGCAAGATCATGACCCCGATGGACCAGGCCGAGCCCGACGAGATGGCGAACCTCTTCGCGTTCATCGCGTCGAACGAGGGTCGATACATGACCGGCTCCGTCGTCGTGCTCGACGGTGGCATCACCTGCTGACAGTTCGGCGAGAGGAATCGAAACAATGGGAATCTGCGACGGACGAGTCGTCATCATCACCGGTGCCGGCCGAGGTCTCGGGCGGGCCCATGCTCTGGCCTTCGCCGCCGACGGTGCAAAGGTGGTCGTGAACGATCTCGGTGCCAGCCTCAGCGGCGAAGGTCGCGACGAGGGTCCGGCCGCCGAGGTGGTCGCCGAAATCGTGGCCATGGGTGGCGAGGCCATCGTCAACGGTGACGACGTGAGTGACTGGGACGGCGCGGGTCGGTTGATCCGTCAGGCCATCGACACCTTCGGTGGGCTCGACACCCTGGTGTGCAACGCCGGAATCGTGCGCGATCGCATGATCGTCAACATGTCGGTCGACGAGTGGGACGCCGTCATGAGGGTGCACCTGCGCGGAATGTTCTGCCCGGTGCGCCACGCCATCGATCACTGGCGCGCCATGAGCAAAGCCGGTACACCGGTGGATGCCCGGGTGGTCACCACGTCGTCGGGTGCCGGGCTGTTCGGCAGCGTGTCCCAGGGCAACTATTCGGCCGCCAAGGCCGGTATCGCTGCGTTCACGATCGTCGGTGCCGCCGAGCTCGGTCGCTACAACATCAAGGTGAACGGCATCGCTCCGTCGGCACGTAGCCGCATGACCGAAGAGGCTTTCGCCGACATGATGAAAAAGCCCGACACTGGCTTTGACGCCATGGACCCGGCCAACGTCAGCCCGCTCGTCGTATGGCTCGGTTCGGCGCGGTGCGAGATCTCCGGGCGTATGTTCGAGATCGCCGGTGGTCAGATCTCGCTGGCCGACGGCTGGCAGCACGGTCACGTCTTCGACAAGGGTGCCCGACTCGAACCTCACGAGATCGGCTCGATCGTCGCCGACCTCATGCGCGAAGCCCCCGTCCCCGCGCCGGTGTACGGAGCCTGAGATGACCGACGATATTTTTGCCGTCGACGGACGCGTCATCGGATCGCGCGCCCTGGCCACCCGGCGCAAATTGTTGGACGCCACCGCGAAGTTACTCGCCGAGCAAGGCATTCTCGACCTGCGCGTCGTCGACATCTCGCGCGAGATCAAGACGTCGCCAGCGACCTTCTACCACTACTTCAACGACGTCAATGAGGCCATCCTCGAGTTGGCCAGCGAGGCCACCGAGGACGAAAAACCATTGGTCGATCACCTGAAACCGGGCTGGACCGAGGCCGATGGCTTGAGACGCGCCGGTGAGTTCGTCGAGGCCTACATGACGTTCTGGGACACCCACCATGCCGTGTTGCGCGTGCGCAACCTCAAGGCCGAGGAGGGCGACCGCCATTTCCGCAAGGTGCGCACCGAGGCCAACCTGTTGTTGATGGACGCCCTGCAGGACATGATCCGCGACGGCGTGGCGGCCGGTCGCCTACCGAAGACTCTCGATCCCTTCACCACCGCCGCCGCAGTGGTGGCCATGTGCGAACGTCTGCTCGGGTATCAGCCCGAGATGGCCAAGCGCGGATCGAACAAATCGACCATCCGCGACACGCTCGCCACCTTGATTTTCGGAATCATCACCGGTCACGTCTGACGACCGGCGTCACAACTGGGGGATGAGAGACGCGAGTTCGCGGAACTCGTTCATCGTCACTGCCGTCGGATTCGCCGACAGCACCTGAACGCACACGTGATCGGCCCCACCGTCGAGATGCGCCTTGATGCGGGCGTGAATGTCGTCGAGCGTTCCCCACGCCACGATGGCGTCCACCAACTTGTCCGACGGGCCGTTGTCGGTGGCGAGGTCCTCGTCACCCCAACCGAGACGGCGCAGGTTGTTGGTGTAGTTGGGCAACCCCATGTACGTGGACATGAAACCGCGAGCGATGGCGCGAGCCTCGGTGGGATCGGTGTTGAACACCACCGCCTGCTCGGGAGCCAACAACGCGTCGGGACCCATGGCCGCCCGGGCGATCGGCGTGTGCTCGACGGGAACGAAATAGGGGTGGGCCCCCAACGTGCGATCGGCGGCCAACTTCAACATCTTCGGACCGAGCGCCGCCAGACAGCGCACCGGTACGCGAGACGGTCCGGCCGCGAAGAAAAGGCTGCGATCCATCGCGTCGAGGTACGACACCATGTTGGAGTACGGCTTGCCGTACGACGCGCCGTGGAACCCCTCGGCGGCGGGCTGATGACTGACGCCGATGCCGAGCAGGAAACGATCGGGGAACGCCTCGCTGAGGGTCTTGTGACCCGCCGCCATGGTCATGGCCGACCGGGCGTGCAACGACGCGATGCCCGTGGCCATGATCAGTTTCTCGGTGGCCGACAACAGCAATCCACACGACGCGAAGGGTTCACGACCGACGGCTTCGGGAACCCACACCGCTCCGAATCCCAGCTCCTCGATCGTGGCGGCGACCCGCTGCGCTTCCTTCATCGGTTGCATGTCGAGTTGGAAGGTCCAGAGACCCAATTTGCCGAGCGAGTTCTTGGTGAAAGTCATGAGCCGAACCTACTCGCCGCTCCGAGTCACTCACTCAACCAGGCATCGATCAGTTTGCGGGCGATGGAGATCCCCGGGGGGATGCTCGGCAAGTCATCCTTGCGATACCAGTTGGCGTCCATGATCTCTGAGGGATCGCACACGATGTCCCCGCTGACCCACTGGGCGCGAAAACCGAGCATCAAACTGTGCGGGAAGGGCCACGGCTGGCTTCCCACGTACCGCACCGAGCCAACCTTCACGCCCACTTCTTCGCGCACCTCACGGATGACCGCGCCTTCGAGGGTCTCACCGGGCTCCACGAATCCGGCGAGACAGCTGTACATCGGCGCGCGAAACTGCACCCCGCGAGCCAACAGCGCCTCTTGATCCGGACCCGGTTCGCCCCGAGTAACCAGAGTGATCATCGCCGGCGCGAGGCGCGGGAAGCTCATCAAGTTACAGCGAGGACATTTCATGGCTCGCTCGTTCGCCGCCATCACTGTGGTCTCTCCGCATCGACCGCAGTACCGGTGCGTGCGTGCCCACTCGACCAATTGCACGGCTCGGCCGGCCACCAACCAATCGTCCTCACTGGTACGACCAAAGAGGCTGAACAAGTCGACCGCCGCTCCATCGGAGGGATCGCTCCCGTGGGGGACGTCGACGCCCCAACACGCGTGCCCATCGAGGGTGCCCAAGAAATGCACCAGGAAATCCGGGTCGGCGGGCTCGTGGTGCACCCAGACCGAGGCTCCCACCACGTGGAAATAGCGATGTCCGACGGTGTCTTCGGGGGCGATCGCTCCCGGCTCGAATCGGCTGATGCGGGAAATCGACGTCTCATGGGAAGAGCTCATGCCTTCGACCTTATGATGAGCGACATGTCCAATTACAGCCCTCGCACCGTGGTCATCGTCGATGCCGTCCGCACGCCGGTCGGACGTAAGAACGGTGGACTCTCCACCTTGCATCCCGCCGACCTTCTCGGCCTGGTTCAAAAGGCGGTCATCGATCGTACCGGCATCGATCCCGCCACGATCGAGCAGGTCGTCGGCGGCAATGTCAGCCAGGTCGGCGCCCAATCGTTCAACATCACCCGCACCGCTTGGCTGTCGGCCGGTTTACCGATGACCACCGCGTGCACCACGGTCGATACTCAGTGCGGTTCCAGCCAGCAGGCCACCGGTCTGGCCGCTTCGCTCATCGCATCGGGTGTGGTCGACGTCGCGATGGCCTGTGGCGTGGAGTCGATGAGCACCGTTCCGATCGGCAGCAACTCCAACGCCTATACGAAGAACCCCAAGACCAAGGAGTTCGAGTCGCTCGGCAAGGCCGTCAGCAAAAGCTACTTCGAACACTTCGAGTTCACCTCGCAGTTCGAGGGGGCCGAGCGCATCGCCGACCAGTGGGGCATCACGCGCGCCGACACCGACGCTTTCGGTCTCGAATCCCAACAGCGCGCGGCCCGCGCCTGGGCCGAGGATCGTTTCGCCGGCCAGTACATCGTGGTCGACGCGCCCGACCTCGGTGACGACGGCAAACCCACCGGGACCACCCACCGTGTCGCTCGCGACGAGGGCATTCGCGAGACCACGCTCGAGAAACTGCAGACCCTGAACCCGGTGGCGCGCGAGAACGGCGTGCACACCGCGGGCAATTCGTCGCAGATCAGCGACGGTGCGGGCGCCGTGTTGATGATGACCCTCGAGAAGGCCAACGAGCTCGGTCTGAAGCCGCGGGCCAAGGTGGTCGACAGTTGTCTCGTCGGCGTGGATCCGGTGCTCATGCTCACCGGCCCGATCGACGCCACGCAGCGTCTGCTCGAGCGCAACAACCTCACCGTCGACCAGATCGACACCTTCGAGATCAACGAGGCGTTCGCCTCGGTCGTGTTGGCGTGGGCCAAAGAGGTCGGCGCCGATCTGGCCAAAACCAATCCCAACGGGGGCGCGGTGGCCCTCGGTCACCCGCTGGGTGGTACCGGGGTGATTCTCACCACCAAAGCGCTCTACGAGCTCGAGCGCACCGGTGGCAAGTACGGCATCATCTCGATGTGCTGCGGAGGTGGTCTCGGTACCGGCACCCTCATCGAACGCCTCTGATCACGTCGACGCGGCCGTCGATCCGCCCACCCCGTCGGATGCTTCACCGCTTCGAACCGTTATTCGTCGTGGCATCGATGCTCGCGACTGCGGCGGTTTCATTCGGTTGCGGCCCCGACGACGTCGAACTACCGACCGATGCCAACGCCGTCATCGAACGCGTGGTCGACGGTGACACCGTCGACGTGATCATCGATGGGCGTGGTGACACCGTCAGACTCATCGGCATCGACACCCCCGAGACGAAGAAGCCCGACACACCCATCGAGTGTTTCGGCCCCGAAGCATCGGCTCGACTCTCCGAACTGCTCCCGCCCGGTACTCCCGTGCGTCTCGAACGCGACATCGATTCGCGTGACCAGTTCGGACGACTCTTGGCCTACGTCCATCGCGAGCCCGATGACCTCTTCGTCAACGCCGTGCTCATCGACGAGGGCCTGGCCCACCCGTATCCCTTCGAGCCCAACACCACTTACTCGGACCAGTTTGCCGCGGCTGCCGAAAGAGCGCGTACGAACGGCCTTGGCCTATGGTCCGCGTGTCCCGACGAGCCCTCTCCGTGAGCCCGTCGCGACCTCTTCGCGCGGGTCGCGCCGGTATCGTGACGACGTGGGCGACACCGTGAGCGACAACTTGGCCGAGCGACTCGGATACGACGCGAACACCAAGTTGGTCATCATCTCCTGTGACGACCTGGGCTCGTGCCATGCCGCGAACCTCGGGGTGTACTCGGCCATCCGAGATGGTGTCGCCACCTGTGCGTCGGTCATGGTCCCGGCTCCCTGGGCCCGACACGCGGCCAAAATGTACGCCGGAGAGGACATCGGTGTGCACATCACCCTCAACGCCGAGCACCCCCTCTACCGCTGGGGACCGATCACCCACGCTCCGTCGTTGTTGTCGGGAGACGGTGGCTTCCCGCGCAGTGTCGACGATCTCTGGGAACACGCCGACCCGACCGAGGTGTTACGCGAGTGTCGGGCCCAGATCGAGCGAGCCATCGTGTGGGGCTTCGATGTTTCGCACCTCGCCCCGCACCTCAGCGTCATCACCTTGCGCCCAGAATTCTTCGACATCTACCTCGAGATGGCCGCCGAGTTCCGACTGCCTATTCGACTGCCCTCGACGCTCACCGCGGAGCAGGCCGGATTCCCATTCCGCTCACTCGCCGCCGACGAGGGGATCGTCTTCCCCGATCACTTCGACCACGATTGGCGAGCCGGTAGTCGCGAGCGTGTCCACTCGGCGATTCGCGAGTTGAAGCCCGGAGTCACCGAGATCCACATTCAGCCCAGCGTGGACACCCCCGAAGTGCGAGCCCTGACCGACGATGCCGCGCAATGGATCGACGACCTCGACTTGGCGGTGAATGACACTCGACTGCGTGATCTGCTGAACGAATCCGGTGCCATCCTCATCGGCTATCGCGAACTTCGTGATGCCATGCGCAAAGGCTGAGACGCGGGCTCAACCGGCCGACAGTCGGGCGAGCACCTCGCTGGCGCGACCGCTCGACAGAGCGTCGAACAACGGGCCGGTCGGACCGGTTATCTTCAGTTTTCCACGCATGAACGCCACGGTGGGATCCATCCCGGCATCGGCCTTGGCGATGATGGCCACGGTGTCGGCACCATCGGGACCGTCGACGCGCTCATCGTTCTTGCCCATCACGACGCGGAACTGGATGGTGCGACCGTCACTCACTGCGTCACTCCGACGGCCTCGGGGCTGACGAGACGACCCGGGTGGGACACCCCGGCGGGAAGGGCCACCACGTCGGTGATTCCCGCGAACAGATCGATCTCCACATCGTCATCGGCGGGTCCACCCACGGTCGAGCGCGCCAAGATCCAGTCCTCCCACGGGTACACCTCGCTCAATTGATCATCGTCGAGACCGAACCACCACGGCTCGGTGGGATTGACTTGCGTGGCGTGCGCCCGCAACGCACCGGACCGAACCGACATGTGCGAGGCCACGTGCGTGCGGGTGGTGATGCGCTCGTCCTGCGACGGGCGATTCAACCAACGTTCGTCGTAGGGCGAGGAACCGTTCAGTCGCAACATGGCCTCGTGTACCGCCACCAATCGGGTGCGCGACCACGCGGAGTAATACATCTTCGAGGGTTGCCACACCGGACCAGCCCACGGATACCACGTGGGGTCACCGGCGCGAGCGAAGGCCACCACCGACATGTCGTGCACCTTCACATGATCGGGGTGCGGATAACCGCGTTGATCGTCGCCGTAGGTGATGAGGACCTGGGGCTTGGCTCGACGAATGACGGTGACCAGTCGACCCACGGCCTCGTCGTGATCCGCGCGATGAAAACAATCGGGATGGTCGTTGGCCGCTGAGCCCAACATCCCCGAATCCCGGTATCCCAACATGACGACCTCGTCGAAGCCGATGATGTGCGCCGACTCGGCCAATTCGCGGGGCCGAACCCGGGCCAAAGCCGCTTTCACGCCGGCATCGTCCAGCCCAGCGAGGATCCCGCCCGGCTCGCGCAGTGCCGGGTTCTGCAGGTCGCCCTCTTCCCCGCCCGTGCAGCACACCAGCACCGTGCGCACCCCGAGATCGTGGTACATCGCCAACGTGGGCGCACCTTTGGAGGCTTCATCATCGGGGTGCGCGTGCACCGTGAGGATGCACAAGTCCGCCACCGACATACGACCACGCTACTTCGCTTGAGCACGCCCACCCCATCTGTCACCACCCCTAACATGAACCCATGCGCCGATTCGCTCTGTCGATCAAGGCGGCTCTGCTGGGCGCGTCGACGTTGCTCGGTTGCGCCGACGACGGACGCGACATGACCCCGCCGCGCGGCGGACAGTACGAGTCGATCATCGTCCCCTCCGAGTCCTCGGCCCCGCTCGACATCACGGCACCGCTCGAAGCCGAGCCGATGACCCTGTACGGGCCGTGGCTCGACGGCGACGCCATCCCCACCGCCAACACGTGCGCTGCCAACGAATCGTTTCCCAACATCGGTTGGACCGGGGTCCCCGAAGGAACGGTGTCGCTGGCCATCGTGATGCTCGACACCACCGACACTTCCGTCGACCCCGTCGGTCGAGCCCACTGGATCGTGCTCGGCATCGACCCCACGGTCACCGGCATCGAGGCCGGCGGTCTGCCACCGGGGGCGATGGTGGCCGCCAACGCCTTCGGCACTCCGGAGGCCCCCGAATTGGCATGGCGGGCCCCGTGTCCGCCCGCGGGCGAGGTGCACACCTACGTGTTCGAAATCCACGCTCTCGACCAACAGATCGAGCTGCCGCCCGAGACCCCGGCGGCCGACATGGTGCGGGCCATCGACTTCGCCACCATCGCCACCGCCAGCCTGTCGGGCACCGTGATGGCCCTCTGATCGTCACTACTGATCAACGTCCACCACTATCAGCGGTGGCCCGACCACCGTGTGACACACTGTCGTTTCGTGTCCGAAGGTTCCCTGTCCCGTCCGGGGTCGTCCCCGAGCCCTCCCCCCGAACTAGGCCTTTTCGACACCGATGCCTCCGGACGACTCGTCTCGGGTGACGAGAACTTCCGCCGCGTGGCCCTGGGCGGAGCGGCTCTCCCGGTGGGGCGCGCGCCATGGGCTAACGCTCGGCCCGACGATCGCGTGGCTGCCGAGCACGTGTGGCGTCAAGCCAACGGTGGACCCACTGACATCACGGTGCCCATCGGTCACCCCGATGGCAGCGAGCATCGCACTCGTTTCATCCTCACGCCCCGCCTGGCCGACGACGGATCGGTCGTGGGTTTCACGGGCGTTGCACTGCGCGCCGACGAGGCCGTACCCACCGTCTCGCCGTGGAACGAGTCCATCAGCGAGTTGATCGACGACACCAACGACGCGGTGATCGTGGCCGATCACGATGGGTCGGTCACCTACGCGAACCCGGCCGCCAGTTCCTATCCGCAGTTGCTCACCGTGGTTCGCGATCAGATGCCGCGGCACGTCATGACCGGGACGAACGTCTCCTGGCGAGGCGAGGTGGGCTTGCGCGGACCCGACGACGACATACACACCTTCGAGGTGCAAGTTCGTCGCACCACCAAAGGTCTGGCCCTCATCGCACGCGACGTCACCGCGGCAACGAAACTTCAGGCGGCGCTGGCGCACCAAGCCACGCATGACGGTCTCACGTCACTCCCGAATCGCACACTTTTCGTGCGCAAGCTGTCCGAGGCCATCGAACGGACCCGAATCACGCGCGAGCTGGTGGCGGTTTTCTTCCTGGATATCGACAAGCTGAAAGACGTCAACGATTCCGTGGGCCACGAGAACGGCGACCTGCTGATCGCCAACATCGGCAAGCGTCTGGTGGCGGCCACGCGCCCGGGCGACATCGTGGGACGCATCGGGGGGGACGAGTTCGTCATCCTTTGTGAAGGTCTCGTCGACGAAGAGGCGGCTCTCGATCTGGCCGAGCGGGTGCGTCAGGCCATCACTGGACGAGTGCTGCTGCAAGGCGTGGAGATCGCCACCGGGGCCAGCCTCGGCGTGGCCGTGACGCGGGGCGAAAACGGGGAACCCGTGTTGACCGACGCCGCCGTCGCGCTCATGCGCAACGCCGATACCGCCATGTACCACGCCAAATTACGGGGCCGAGCACGTTGCGAGTTGTACTCCGACACCATGCGCGAAACGGCGCGGGAGCGATCCTCTCTGTCGGCCGCGCTGGAGCGAGCCCTCGCCAACGGCGAATTGAGACTCGTGTATCAGCCCGTTTACTCACCGTATTCCGAACGGGTGGTGGGCGCCGAGGCGTTGTTGCGTTGGCATCACCCCACGCTCGGAATCCTCACGCCCTCGGTGTTCGTCGATCTGGCCGAGGAGTCTGGAATCATCGCTCCCATCGGCGAATGGGTGACGAACCGCGCCTGCGCCGATCTGCGTATCTGGCTCGACGATGGTCGCGTCGATCGCCAATTCGTGATGCACGTGAACGTGTCCCCGCGCCAAGTAGCCGACCCGCACTTCGTCGAACGGACACTGGCATCAGTGAAGGACCACGATCTGCAATCACAACACCTCGCTCTGGAATTCGACGAGCGGATGCTGCTACGCGACCCCTCCAACGCCTTGCGTACTTTGCAGTCGTTGCGCCGCTTCGGAGTGCGCTTGTCCATCGACGATTTCGGCACCGGCTACTCGTCGCTGTCACATCTTCGCTCCTGCCCCGCGGACTTCCTCAAACTCGACGGATCCTTCGTGCGCTCCCTCGGTGACGAAGACCGCGACGATCCCATCGTGCGTAGCATCATCCAGCTCGCTCACAGCCTCGAGATGGCCGTCATCGCCGAGTGGGTCACGACCGATGCCCAGGTCGCGCGCCTTCGAGCTCTTGGTTGTGATTTGCTGCAGGGGTACCGCATTGGGCGTCCGGTGGCGGCAGCGGACTTCGGGCACACGGGCCCGATGAGCCAATCCTCCGGCGAAGGATTACCGTTCTCGTGAGACATGGAATCATTTCCCCCGCCCGTGCTTCCCGCGTGTTACCGACATGCCAACGTCGCCACGGGTCGCTCGTGCACCCGCTGCGGTCGGCCCGCGTGTGGCGCCTGCTTGACCTCGGCCACGATCGGTAGCCACTGCCCCGAGTGTGTGAGGGCCGCGCGCCCGACCACCGCCGTGCGAGCCCGTGACTGGAACGCGCGCCAAACAAGCCTGGTCTCCACCATCCTCATCGCCGTCAACGTGGCGGTTTTCATCTGGGTCTCCATCGGTGATGCCTCCTCGCTCGGCTTCGGTGACCGGCCGGGAGAACGCGAGATCCAGTTGGGGCTCAGTCGGTGGCTGATCTCGGAACCCGACGGCTGGTATCGACTGATGTCGGCGGGTTTCTTGCACTTCGGAATTCTTCATCTGGCGATGAACATGATCCTGCTGTACCAGTTGGGACAGATGCTCGAGGCTCCCCTCGGCCGGGCCCGCTTCTCCTTGATCTACTTCGCGTGTCTGCTCGGCGGATCACTCGGTGCGCTCGTCATCCAAGGTGGCGGCGCCGGCTTGCACGGTGGCGCGTCCGGAGCGGTCTTCGGGTTGATGGGCGCCACCGCCGTCGGCATGCACCGTCGTGGCGTGAACGTGTTCCAAACCGGTATCGGCGCCACGTTGGCCATCAACTTGCTCCTCACGTTCACGATCCCGGGCATCTCGATCGGCGGTCACGTGGGCGGTGTGGTGACCGGTGCTCTGTTGGGATTGGTGATGCTGGCCCCGCCGTGGCGTCCGATTCCTCTGTGGGCCACGTGGGTGGCTCCGATCGCGGCGATGGTCACCGCGTTCCTCGGCAGCATCTCGGTGGCCGGCTGACGCCCGGTCCGACCGATCAGCGACGACGCTCTTTACGCACCTTCACCGGAATGGGCTTGGGCTTGGCCGACTCCCCGATCACCCGCACGCCGATCGCACCGATACCGACGGCGGTGCCCGCCACCACGAGGTTCACGATCCAGGACGACATGCGACTGAGGTTACTTCGTACGCTCGAGGCGATGTCGGCTCGAAGCGAATCAGTGTGCGCAACCGCAACTGACGCCGCATCCCCCCGCGCGAGGCGCGGCCGGTGCGGGGGTGGTGTTGCCGCCCGAGGCACCCACCGATGCGAACACCGACAACAGGCGGACCGCCCCGGCGTGGCCCTCGGGGCACGTGGCCGGGTCGGATGCCTCGGCCATCGGCCGACGCACCTCGAAGGTGGTCTCACAGGTCCGGCAACGGAACTCGTACAGCGGCATGGGACAAGTGTAGGCGTCTGATTGACTTCTGTCATGGCCCGCAACGTCATGATCCCTCGGCGGTCCACTGTTCCACCGCCGGTGGTGGCGTCTACTCGATCCTCCACCGACACCGAACTGGACCATGTGCCCCAAACCGGCGAGCCGGTGTGTGCTCACATCGTCAAGACCCAGCCGGGAGAGAGCGCCGCGGCCAAAGTCACCGAGGCCCGCGTATTTGGCACTCCACTCGAGGCCCTGTGCGGTCACGTGTGGGTGCCGTCGCGCGATCCCAAGCAACTGCCCCTGTGCGAGGACTGCAAGTCCATCTACGAGATGTACCGCATGATGAACGACGGCTTGAACGACAAGCCCGATGCCTGAGCCGCGTATCCGACCGGCGGCCCGCGCGCTCGTCGTCACCCCCGATCACCACGTGCTGTTGGTGAGGTTCGAGTTTCCCGCCGGCACCCGTTGGGCGCTTCCCGGTGGAGGCCTCGAACACGGTGAGGATCACCGCAGTGCACTCGCGCGCGAATTGCGCGAGGAGGTGGGACTGAACGACATCGAGATCGGTCCGCACATCTGGACCCGCGAGATTCGCATCGCCTTACTCGACGGACTATGGGACGGCCAACGCGAGCACGTTCACCTGGTCGAGGTGCCCCGAATGTTCGATCCCGCTCCCACCATGACGTGGGACGAACTCGCCGCCGAGTATCTCTTCGAGATTCGTTGGTGGCACCGTGACGAAATCGCCGGGTCCGACGTCACGTTCGCGCCCGCGGCGTTGGCTGACCACCTCGGAAGTCTCTTGGATCACGGAATACCCCGAGAGCCGGTGGATGTCGGGGTCTAGAGTCGAACTCGTGCCCGACGTCGGTTCCATCATCACCTTCGGTGTCGCGTCCCTTGCTTTGTTGCTGATTCCCGGTCCGGCCGTCATCTACATCCTCAATCGCAGCGTCAGCGAGGGCCGCGAGGTCGGTTTGGCGGCGGTGGCCGGCCTCGAGCTGGGAAACATGATGCACGTCATCGCGGCCAGCGCCGGATTGTCGGCGGTGTTGGCCACCTCGGCCACCGCATTCAACACGTTGAAGTGGCTCGGCGCCGGGTACTTGGTGTTCGTCGGTGTGCGCACCCTGCTCGTGCGTCCGGTCACCATGTCGGGCGACTCGGCGTCGGTCACCTTGAAGCGCTCCTTTACCCAAGGCGTGGTGGTCAATACGTTGAATCCCAAGGTCGCCCTCTTCTTCGTGTCGTATCTCCCACAGTTCGTCGACGCCGACAAAGGCGCCGCATGGTCCCAAGCCCTCGTCTTGGGCACGGTATTCGTGTTGATCGGTTGCTGTACCGACGGCTTGTACGCCCTCACCGCCAGCGCGTTGCGCGACAAATTGCTCTCCGGTCGCGCTCTTCCCATCGTTCAGCGTTACGTGGCCGGCACCGTGTTCGTCGCTCTCGGCGTGATGGCCGCCACCACCTCACCGGCGTCCGGCAAGTGACGACCTCCGACGCCACCGTCGCCCCCGGGGCCGAGCTCGGTCGGCTGGCGATACCGGGGCTCATCTGGGGTGCCTCGTTCTATTTCATCGCCGAGGGTCTGAAGGCCTTCCCCGCGGCGATGATCACCCCGCTGCGCGTGGGATTCGGCGTCGCCACCTTGACGTTGGTGCCCGCGGCCCGTGTGCGACTGCCGCGTAGCGCGTGGCCCCGCCTCGTGTTGTTGGCCGCCATCTGGATGGCGGTGCCCCTGACGATGTTCCCCTTCGCCGAGGAGCGAGTGGACTCGAGCGTGGCCGGCATGTTGAACGGTGCCATTCCGTTGTTCGTGGCGTCAGTGGCGACGTTCGTCTACAAGCGCCGACCGTCGCCCGCCCAGTTGTACGGACTCGGCGTGGGCTTCCTCGGTGTGGTGGCCATCGCCTTGCCCACCCTCGGCGAGGGATCGTCCAGCGCCGTGGGCATCGGGCTGATTTTCGTCGCCTTGGCCTGCTACGGCTTCGCCCTCGATCTCGCCGCCCCGCTGCAACAACAGTACGGCTCACTTCCCGTTCTGTGGAACTCGCAGTTGGTCGCGCTCGTGTTGGTGACCCCTTTCGCGATTCCAGCAGCGGACGAGGTGGATTTCGCCTGGAAACCGTTCCTCATGATCGGTGCTCTCGGCGTGTTCGGCACCGCTCTCGCTTACGTGGTGATGGCCGCCAACGCCGGTCGCTTCGGCAGCACCCGCGCCTCGGTCACCACCTATCTCATTCCGGTGGTGTCATTGATCCTGGGTGCCGTGATCCTCGACGAGTCCGTCGCGGTGCTGTCGGTCGTCGGTTGTGCCATCTCCCTGTGGGGCGCCTGGCTGGCCGGTCGTCAGCGCTGATCGACGACATCACTCGTCGATCGACTCTCATCGGAAGTTGCGGCTGGACGTTCGGGCCACCACGTCGAGCGGTGCCATGTGCTCGGCCACGATGTTCACCACTCCCTCGACGCGTTCCAGTCGACCCCGCACCAACAACGCCGCCGCACCCCGTGCCACCGGACGAAAACGCTTCCAACATCCCACCGACACCACGATGTTGATGAGTCCGGTCTCGTCCTCGAGGTTCATGAACGTGGTTCCCTGGGCGGTGGCCGGTCGTTGACGATGCGTGACCACCCCGGCCACCCACACCTTGGTGGCCTCGACGGTGACCAACCGCTCAGCCGTGACCACACCCAACTCGTCGAGGCGCTCACGCAGGAACTTGGTGGGGTGACCGGTGGGAGCCACGCCGGTGGCCCACAGATCGGCCACCGCCACCTCGATGGGTGCCATGCCGGGCAAGGTGGGCGCCGTGGTGGCCGTGGCCAATCCGGGCAGACGATCCACCCGTGACTGCGCCGCCGCACCCGCGGCCCACAGTGCCTCGCGCCGCTCCATGGCGAAGCACTCCGAGAACAGGCCGCCGGTGGCCATGGCTTCCAGTTGGGCCAACGTGATCTCGGGAACGCGTCGGACCAGATCTTCGATGTCGCGATAGTCGCCGTGCTCGACCCGCTCGCACTCGATGTGCTCGGCCAGTTCGGAACCAACGCCACGTACCGACCCGATACCCAACCGCACGGCGAAACCACCATGGCTGTCCGGACACACCTCCAACGTGGCACCGGCGACGGAGGCGCACAGATCCGGGGTACGCACCACCACGCCGTGTCGACGGGCGTCCTGCGCCAATGAATGTGGACTCCAGAAGCCCATCGGTTGCGCGTTCAACAGCCCCGCGTAGAACGCCGCCGGTTGGTGCAACTTCAACCATGACGACGCGTACACCAGATACGCGAACGACACCGAGTGGCTCTCGGGGAAGCCATAGTTGGCAAAGGCCGCCATCTTGTCGAAGATCATGTCGGCGACATCGCCGGTGATCCCTCGCTCGGTCATTCCTTCGTACAAACGCGAGCGCAACCGCTCCATGCGTTTGCGGCTGCGCTTGGAACCCATGGCTTGACGCAACTGATCCGCTTCCGACGGCGTGAACCCCGCCACGTCGATGGCCATCTGCATCAACTGTTCCTGGAACAACGGAATGCCCAGGGTCTTGCCGAGGCTGTTCTCCAGCAGTGGATGCAGATACGTGATGGGTTCTTGTCCGTTACGTCGTCGAATGTACGGATGTACCGAACCACCCTGGATGGGACCGGGTCGGATGAGCGCCACTTCCACCACCAAGTCGTAGAAGCGCCGCGGCTTCAGTCGCGGCAACGTGGCCATCTGCGCACGTGATTCGATCTGGAACACACCCACGGTGTCGGCGCGACACAACATGGCGTACACGTCGTCATCCTGGGGCAAGGTAGCCAAGTCGATATCGATACCGGCGTGTTCACGCACCAGATCGACGGCACCGTGCAACGCCGACAACATACCCAGACCCAACAGGTCGAACTTCACCAACCCGGCCGACGCGCAGTCGTCCTTGTCCCACTGCAGCACACTGCGATCGCGCATGCGACCCCACTCCACCGGACACACCTCGATCACCGGCCGATCGCAGATGACCATGCCACCGGAGTGAATGCCCAGATGTCGCGGGGCGTCCTCGATCTCCATAGCCATCTCCAGCACCAGTGGGGGAATGTCGTGCTCGGGACGACCATCGGGACCGGCCTGCGGTGCCGTGGCATTGATGCGACCCCACATGTCCATCTGCTTGGCCCACGCGTCCTGCTGACCGGGCGCGTAACCGAGGGCCCGCGCCATGTCACGCACCGCCGAACGTGCGCGATAGGTGATGACGTTGGCCACCTGCGCCGTGTGGTGACGCCCATGGCGATCGAACACGTACTGGATCACCTCCTCGCGGCGACCGCTCTCGATGTCGATGTCGATGTCGGGTGGACCATCGCGCTCGGGCGACAAGAAGCGTTCGAACAACAGGCCGAGCGACACCGCATCGGCCTTGGTGATGCCGAGTGAGTAACACACGGCACTATTGGCCGCGCTCCCCCGACCCTGGCAGTAGATGTCGGCGCGCTCACAGAACTGCACGATGTCCCACACCACGAGGAAGTAACCCGCGAAGCCGAGTGTCTCGATCACCTGCAGTTCGTGGTCGATGGTGTGCCACGCCCGAGCGCGCAAGCTGAGGTCCTCACCGTCGCGGGGTCGCTCGCCGTAACGCCGCGTGGCGCCCTGTTCCGTGAGCCGACGCAGGAACTGCATCTCGGTCAACCCGTCGGGACACGGATACGGCGGTAGGTTCGGCGCCACCAACGACAAGTCGAAGGCCGCCGCCGCACCCACCTCGGCGGCCACCTCGACCACCCCCGGATACCGAGCGAAACGACGTAACTGCTCGGCACCACCGCGCAGGTGTGCCAATGCCGCCGCCGGCAGCCACGGATCCATGTCGTTCAAACTGCAACGCTTGCCCACTGCCGCCATGGCCGTGGCCAGACGACGTCGCGCCGGTGTCGCGTAGTGCACGTTGTTGGTGGCCACGCAACGCACGTCGGCGCGCACCGCCAGTTCGACCAAGGCATCGTTACGCGCACTGTCGAGTGGTTCCCCGTGGTCCCACAATTCGACGAGCACGCGATCGCGGCCGAACGCCTCGATGAGGCGCTGCACTTCGCGTAGGGCCACCTGCGGGCCGTGCTCCATCAACGCACGGGGCACGATGCCGCGATGATCACCGGTGAGCACCCACCATGAATCACGCGCGTTGTCGCCGAGCAACGGCAACGTGCATCGCGGTTCGCCCTTGCTGCCCGACAGTTGGGCCAAGCTCAGTGCGCGCGAGAGGTTCGCATACCCCGACGGTCCGTCGGCCAGCACGACCAACTGGCCGAACCCGCGGTGATCGTGCACGGTGATGTCACTGCCGAAGATGGTGGGCAGGCCCACCGCGCGCGCGGCCTCGGCGAAACGCACCACGCCGTAGAGGCCGTTGTGATCGGTGATGGCCAGCGCCGACAACTGCAGGCGTTGGGCTTCCTCGACCAACTCCTCGGGATGCGATGCACCGGCCAGGAACGAGAAGTTGGAATGACAGTGCAGTTCGGCGTAGGGCACCACCGGACGGGGCGTGCCACCCATCGGTGCGTGCGTGTCGACGGGCTGGTAGGGCTGGCGCCGGCGACCGAACGCCGGACCATCGCCGCCGGCGTTGACCGAGGTGGCACCAGGAGCCCGCCCATCGCGTCCCCGTTCATCACCGGAGTCGGGGTGGGGCGTGTCGAGGGCTCGGTCGGACAGCCGAGCCTCCAACTCGGCCCAGGTCTTGGGTCCCTGCATCCCCCACGAATACGCCACCGACCCACTCTAGCGAACATATGTTCGTATCATCCCCACCGATCTGGGTAACGGAAACGCCGGTTTCCGACCACTTTTGCTACCCCGATCGAAGGAGGTCGAAGGGCGCGGCTCTAGGGTCAAGTCCTCGAGGGGGAAGACATGGAAACAACTGTGCTGGGTGGCCGAGAGGTGCCCGTTCACGTGAATGACTGGGAGGGCCTCACAGGCCAACCATACCGACGAACCTACGACCTGAACCCGGGTGAGTCATGGTTCGACATGGCGACCACGGACGACCAAACAGAGGTGTACGCCATCGACGGAAACGTGGCAGTACCCGTTGGAGCGATGATCGCTCGGGAATTGATCGCCCAAGGAGCATCATGGGCCTGCTTCACCGAGATCTGGGGGTCTCGACGAGTCCTCGTCGGTCCCGATCTCGTTTGCGTCGAGCAGTCCGGAGATGTCGGTGAGGTGATACGTGAACTGGACGAAGCAGTGGGAAAGTGGGCCGGCTTACCCGATGTGGTCGGACGTTGGCCCGACGGGCGGATCATTTTGCGCGAAGCCAAGTGCACGGCGACCAAGGACAAAGTGAGTCCGGCGCAACACGAGTTTCTGACGGCACTTTGGGTTTCGATGCCCGATCGCATCGACGTGGCGCTGGTTCACTGGGGCTCCCGGTTACGACACAGCGACGCCAGCGACTGAAGGGACCCGATCTGGGTAGCGGAAACGCCGGTTTCCGACCACTTTTGCTCCCCCGATCGGGGGTCAGAGGGCGCGCAACACGTCGGCGATCACGTCGTCGACGTGTTCCAACCCGCAGCTCATGCGCACCGTGCCCGGCGTGATGCCGCTCTCGGCCAGTTCTTCGGGGGTCATACCCGCGTGCGTGGTGGACGCCGGATGCGTCACCAACGTTTCAGGACCACCCATTGATGTGGCCACGCGACACAACTGCACCGACTTCACGAAGTTGGCACCGGCCTCCAATCCACCCGCCAAATCGAACGACAGCACACCACCGTGCATGCGGTACTGACGTCGGCCCAATTCGTGTTGCGGATGAGACTCGAGTCCGGGATGACGCACCCAGTTCACCGCCGGACTCGCCTCGAGCGCACGACCCACCGCCACCGCCGTCGAGCCCTGCTGACGCAAGCGTGGGCCCAACGTGCGCAAACCACGAATGGCATTCAATGAATCGAACGGCGACGCACACGCACCCTGTAACACGGCGAATCCCCACAACGCATCGATGAGATCGCGTTCACCGGATACCACGCCCAAGGTGGCGTCGTTGTGACCGGCCATCGCCTTGGTGGCCGAATGCACCACCAGATTCACACCGTGTTCCAACGGACGCACACCGAGGGGTGTGGCCAAGGTGGCGTCCACCACCGTGATCGGTCCCTTGATCGCACCAAGCTCGTCCAGGTCGACCAGATCCAACAACGGATTCGCCGGTGTTTCAGCGAATACCACCATCGTGCGACCGGGAATCACCGCTGCGGCAAACTCGCCCGGTTGGGTACCGTCCACGAACGTGACGTCGATACCAAAGCGCGGACAGACCCCGGCGAGAAGTTGCATGGTGCCGCCGTACAACTGCTTCTGGGCGACGACGTGATCACCGCGTGAACACAAACCCAAAATGACGCCGGCGATGGCACCCATGCCCGACGCGTACGCGCGTGCCGCCTCGGCACCTTCCAACTCGGCGACCGCGCTTTCGAAGGCGTTCACCGTCGGGTTGCCGTGGCGACTGTAAAACTTCTTGGCGAGCGTGGAATGGGCCATTTGGCGACCCTCTTCCAGTGATCCCATGTCATAGGTGGTCGACGCCCACAGCACCGGGGCCATGGAGGTCTGACCCTCGGGACGCCCGGCGCGAATAGACCGCGTCTCGGGCTGAAAGGTCTCGGGGGTTTCGGGCGCTGACATGCAAACAGTCAATCATCAGCCGACGGGTACGCGACCTCCTTTTTCGACCCCCGGATCACCAACGGCGACTGGCTTCACCTCAGGGGAATTTTCGGCTCACAACGAGAAATCCGACGAAAAGTGCGACGTGGCCCTCCCCCGCAACTCAGGACTGTTGACCACAAGGTGCTCAAGCCATGGGCACCTCTGACCGATAAAGGCGGAAACTGTCATGACACTCATCGAGACGAACTTCGCGGCGAGAGCCGATCATGAACGTCGGGAAACTGACGGCGGATCCTCTCGTACCGATTCTGAGTCCTTGCCCCGCGCTTTGGTGACGCTCGCCCACAATTCCGACCGACGCTCGGTCGAGGCGGCCCTGCAGATGCAGGGGTACGTGGTGCGTAGCACCCCCGACGCCACCGCGGCCGAAGTGATGGTGCGTTCCTTCCGGCCCGACATCATCATCGTCGAGGCCCGAGACGCTTACCCGACCTTCAATCGACTTCTCGGCCAGATTCGTCGATGCCCCGAGATCTACCTGTTCATCGTCGGGGCGAACTCCGACGAGCAGCGCGTCACCGTCTTGCGCAACGGCGCCGATGATGCCGTGCCCACCGAGACCAGTATCGACGAGCTGGTGCAGCGGTGCCAGGCGATGATGCGGCGTCCACGCCCCCAGACCGCCACCGAGCCGAACCTCGATCCCCAGGTTCTCTACCTTGGCCCGCTCGTGGTCGATCTGGCTCGACGGGACATCAAGGTGAACCGTCACGCCATCGCGGCCACCCGACTGGAGTTCGATCTGTTCACTCAGTTGTGCTCGAAGCCGTTGGAGGTGTGCAGTCGCACTCAACTGCTGGAGAGCGTGTGGGGACCGCATTGGGTCGGCGACACCCATGTCGTGGATGTGCACTTGTCGAACCTGCGTCGCAAGCTCACCGAACGGGCTCCCGATGTGCGGTTCATACACACGGTGCGCGGCATCGGCTTTCGCTTGGCCGACGATTTGTTGCTTCTCGCGGCCCAAGATCTGGCGTCCAGTCGACTGTTGGACGCACTGTCGATCGAGTCCCGCATCGCCTGAGTCGTTCACCGATTCTCTGAGTGGGTCAGGCGTACTCCGCCACCAGCCACCACTGACCCGAGGACACCTCGACCAGATACGCACGGGGTCCGTCGGATGCCTGTACCACCAACTGAAGGCGGGCCGCCCGACGGGCACGTTCATCCCACCACCTTTCCTCGATCGGCCACGGACCGGCCCATGCGAGGACCGCGACACGACCGTGCTCGCGACACAGCATCACGGGGGCCGCGCTGACGAAACCCCGACCACTCACCGACACCACGCGATCGTCGGCGTCGAGTACCTGCACGCTGACCGGCTGGTGGTGCACGAGCGCTGGTGACGGAGTCGGGATCGCCCCGGACCACGCTGGTGCGGTCGGACCCGTCGGACGTTCGCACACGGTGGCGCCATCAGCGCCGACGTCGGCCAACGACACCATGCGGTATTGCTCGCGCGGATCACGGCCGCCGCACCACGACGCCACGGTGACCCCAGCCGGCCCCACCAACCCCATCACCCGCGCGATGGCGCGAGCCGCGGCGTCATCGGCGGCGGTCCGACCACCCCAGAAACCCTCCTGGGTTCCGGCGTCACCACGGATCTCGAGCGGGACGAGCACGAGTTTGGTGACACCGGCCGACGGCCGATCGTCACCGTTGATCCAACCGTCCAGTTGCCATCGCACCCGGTCGATCATCGCCGACTCGTTCATGCCCTCGGCGCGATGCCAGACACGCACGGACGTCTCGCCGTGCTCGGTCTCGGCTTCGACACGCACACGGGTACACACCTGCCCACAATCGGTGAAGTACCGGCCGAGTTCGTCGACCAGCGACTTGGCGGCGAAGACCAACATGTCGAACTGCGTCACCGGATCGTCGAACAACCGCGCGATGGTCAGATCGGGTGGTGGCGGCAACGCCGATGGTGCGGTGTCGTCGGTGCCACTGACCAGACGGTGCAAGGTGTGTCCCAACGAACCGAATCGGTCGACCATGTGATGCGGCGACAACGCGGCCACGTCACCGAAGCGCCGCAATCCCAATCGCTGCAACAGATCCACCAACCCGACGTCACAACCGGCCACTGCACTCAGGGCCGCCACCGGATACGGCGCGAGGAACGCCGCCGTGGCCGCGGGCCCGGGCTCGACCACCACGGGTTCACCACGGCGGATGGCGTGACGAGCCGCCAGCGTGGCCGCGAGGCGACCATCGGCCACGCCCACGCCCAGTCCCCCACCGGTGGACAACAACGCCACGGGATCGATGCGTGACGCCACCGCGGTCGACAGGCCCGCCATGGCCAGATCGGCCAAGCGCACCGTGAGCGCGGCGTCACCACCGACGTAACGCGACGGGCCGCGGGTGGCCATCGACAGCGAACCGGGCGATTCGATGTCGAGCAACGGCACCAACGTGCCCACCGAGCGCGCCACCGGCTCGAAACATCGGGCGTCCCGATCGGGTTCGTCGGCCACCAGCACCACGTGCGGGCACGCTCCCTGCGCCTGTCGGCGACGCATGCCCGGGCGTACACCGTCGCGCCATGCCACCGGCGAGCAGCAGTACACCCGCTGGGATCGCAGGACCGCCAAAGGTTGATCGGGTGCGTACTCGGGCCCCCGTCCGGCGATGCCGTTCATGACGGCGGCGATCAAGGGCCACGCCGGTGTGTGCACCACGGCGCAACGAGGTGGCTGTGTCGACACCGACATCACCCCGTGCGATGCAACGGCAACACGTTGCCCGACGAAACGTTGCCCGACGACTGTTCATCGCACATGCTGAGACCGCCTCGATGATCGGGCAACCACACGTCGGCCCGTGTGGGCCGACCACGCCGACGGACCTCGAGTTCGATGCTCACGCGCCGCCGTTGAAGGTGACCGTTTCCGGCACCCACTCCGTCCCACATCGTGGTCGTGGCCGCCAGACGCACATCGGCCGTCACCGACCCGGGGTCATCGACCACCACCAACACCCCGCCTCGCGACTGCAGGCGAGTGTGCAACTTGCGTATGACCCCACCAGACACCGACCCCACCACCTGACGCGACAACACCAGGACCTCCACGCCATCGACCAACGCCGAGATGACCGCGGCCATGTCGGACGATGCGGATGATGACGAAGCGCCGGTCACGAAGACCGTGCGTGACAACACCACACCCAGTTCGGCGGCCGCACTCACCCCCACCGATGGCAACCCCACCACGCCGGCCCACGAACCAACCTGCGTGGGAGCCGCCACCACAGCGAGCGCACACGACAAGGCCGCCGAACCCGAACACACCACGGTGTGCCCCCGCACCAGCCCCGGATCACCCGGAGCGACCCCGAACAAAGGCGCCAACACCGGATGCACCGGCAACAGACGCTCGTGGGCCATGACAGCAGGGATACCGCCCCGCAAGTTGGACAGATCGACGGCGCGACGGGCCGCGGGAACGCTCATAGTGGCGACTATAGCGAACAGGTGTTCGTATGTTTTCAGCCCCGGCTCGCCGGTCGAGCCTCAGTCGGTCCCGCCCTCCGGCGGCCTCTTCTTCGGGGTCGCCCGGGTGGTCTTCAAGCCGTCCAGGAAATCGATGAAACCCCGGGCCCCGTGCGCGAAGTGGTCGGCACCCAATGAGCGAGCGTGATCGAGGTCGCGGATGGCCGAACCTCCCAACAGAACGGGCAGTTCGTCACCGATCGCTCGACGCAACGTCGACATCAACTCCTTCGCGCTCGCCAGCGACTCGTCCGAGGTCACGCTGACGCCCACCGCCACCAAATTGTTGATGCTGGATGCCGCGTGAACGAACGAATTCGAGGGGGTATCGGCCCCGAGGTCGGAGACCTCCCAGCCGTGCAGACGCAGCAGGTCGCCCAACATCGCCAAGGCCAAAGAGTGGCGTTCGCCGGCGGGACCACCGATCAGCACTTCGCCCCGATGACGCCCCCGGCGGGCGCAGCGATGGCTCAATTGACCCACCAAACGCGTGGCCACGGCGGTGGCACGATGCTCGACGGAGATGTCGATTTCACCACGAGCCCAACTGGCGCCGATCTCGGCCAATACCGGACTGAGGATGTCGAGATACACCTCTTCCATGCCGGCGCCCGAGTTGATGGCCGACTGCAACACGTCGAACGCCGCTTTGGCGTCGGATTCCACGAGACACCGATGAAGAACACCGTGATAGTCCGCGGTCCGGCGGGAGTCCGACGAACCCTTCGCTTTCACCCGACGCTCGGACCGCTTCATCACGAACTCGTCGAGATCGGACCGCATGATCCGCCATTGGCCGTCGACCTGAGTGGCCTCGAGAGCGTGCTGCTTCACGTAGCGGTACACCGTCATGTAATGAAGGCCAAGGGACACCGCGGCTTCTTCGATCGACAAGACCTCGTCGTCCATGAACGGCGCTTCGCTTGGCACGATTTCACGGGGCACGATTTCACGCTAAAACGCATTACCGAAGCCTGCGTGATTGGGCCACGAGAAAATCGGGGGGTCTCGGCGAGCTTTCTCCCGTCCGAGAACGGACCGCCGGGTCAGCCCCGGTTGGCCTGCCACCTCGCGCGAGCGGCCCGACTGCGCTCGATGAGGTGCGCCGGGACACGACTGTCGATGGCCGGAACACCCGCCGCGGGGGCGTCCGCGGCCGCTACGGGGGCCTCCTCGGGCACCTGATCCTCGAAGGCCGCAGGAGCCATGCCGGGCTTCCAGAACTGATACAGGTCACGCACGATCTCCCCCAACCCGTCAGAGTCGAACCCTTTGTTGAGACCGATGGTGACCATGTTCTGATGCACGTGGACACCGGCCACGCGACCGGTCGCGAACAACCGTCGCGCCAATTCGGCCGAGGGGGTGTTGGCCCGAGCGAACAGGCCCGACCCGTCATCGGCACGAAAACTGTCGTGGCCCATTCCCGTCAGGCTGCGATTGGCCTCGAACATGACGACTCCGGGGCGCCGACTTCGCTTTTCCACGACGATCACCGGCTGGCCCACATTCCAACCCTAGTTGCCCCGGATCCGGGGGGCGTTGTCGTTCACGCGATCTCGGGGCGGGCCGTGGACGATGCCACAGGCTCCCGCCTCTCATCGTGCCGACGAGGTCGGATACCTTTACGGCAGTCGAACCCTCGGAGGTCTCCCATGTCTCAGGTCACTCTCGAACAATTCCAGTCCGAAGCCCTCGCCTTCCTCGAGGCCAGCGCTCCCCGCAAGGAAGAGGAGAAAAAGTTCGTGTGGGGCGAAGGCTCCGACAAGGTCGCCATGTTCGAGGACAAGGAGCGCACCAAGGAGCAAGCCGACGTCGATCGTGCGTGTGCCTGGCGTCGCCGGAAGTTCGATGCCGGCTTCGGCTACATCTCCGGACCCGAAGCCTTCGGTGGTCGCGGGTTGTCCGGCGCGTACCAGCGCGCCTTCGACTCGCTCGAGTCCAAGTTCGACATCCCGAACCAGAGTTGCTTCACGATCGGTCTCGGCATGGTGGCCCCCACCATCTTGGCCCACGGCTCCGACTCGGCTCGCGACCTTTACATGCGCAGGTTGTACCGCGGCGACATCGTCGCTTGTCAGTTGTTCAGCGAGCCCGGAGCCGGAAGCGACCTCGCTGGTCTGTCCACCAAGGCCGAACGAGACGGTGACGAGTGGGTCATCACCGGCCAGAAGGTCTGGACGAGTGGCGCGCACTACAGCCAGATCGGCGAGATCATCGCCCGCACCGATCCGAGCCAGCCCAAGCACAAGGGACTCACCGGCTTCATCGTCGACATGAACGCGCCCGGGGTGGAGATTCGTCCGCTACGCCAGATGACCGGAGGCGCCAGTTTCAACGAGGTCTTCTTCACCGAGGTTCGAGTCAGCGATGACCATCGACTGGGTGATGTCAACAACGGCTGGAACGTCGCACTCACCACGCTCATGAACGAGCGCGCCGCCATTGGTGGCGGTGGCGGTGGCGGTGGCGGCTTCTTCACGCGCGTCATCGAGATGGTCAAGCACTACGGGCTCGATTCGGACCCGGTGGTGCGCGACGAATTGGCCAAGATCATCATCCACAACAAGGTGGCCAGTTACAACAACCAGCGCGCGCTCGACAAGATCAAATCCGGGCAGATGCCCGGACCGGAAATGAGCATGGCCAAGTTGGCCGGCACCAACAACATGATCCGCCTCGGCAACTTCGTGTCGATGGTGCTCGGACCCAAATTGGTCGCCGACAGCGGTGAGTGGGGCACCTACGCCTGGAGCCAACTCATCTTGGGCACACCCGGCGGTCGCATCGCTGGCGGCTCGGACGAGGTCATGCGCAATATCGTCGGCGAGCGCGTGTTGGGGCTTCCCAAGGACGCGGGCATCGACAGCAAGAGCCCGTTCAACGAACTCAAGAAGTGATCAAAAAAGCGTTGGCGGCGCGGCCCGATCGACGCGAGGTGATCCGGTCCACGGGACGAAACTGTCCATGAAGGCCCACGAGCGTCGGTGAATCGGCGTCGGTCCGTAACCTTGCAGGGCCGCACGGTGCCAACGACACGGATACCCCTTGTTGGTGTCCAAACTGTATTGCGGATGGTGCTCGGAGAGTTCACGCATGAGCCGATCACGGGTGACCTTGGCCAGAATCGACGCCGCCGCGATCGACAACACCGAGGCGTCCCCCTTCACGCGCATCTCCACCCGCGGCACCAAGGGCGTCACGAAGTCCCAACTTCCATCGACCAGCGCGACGTCGGGCCTCACGTCGAGTGAGCGCAGCGCCCTGTCGGTGGCCAATCGTTGGGCCGAGGCCATGCCCAATTCGTCGCATTCCGCCGCCGACGCGAAACCCACGGACCACGCGGTGCACCACGACGCCACGATGTCGAACATCTTCTCGCGGGTTCTCTCACTGATCGACTTGGAGTCGCGCACACCCGCCGGATCACCGTCGACGGGCAGAACCGCCATCCCCACCGCCAAGGGGCCAGCCCACGCTCCCTTGCCCACCTCATCCACCCCGACCACGCACGTGTATCCCTCGTCGCGTAGTGACCACTCCAGGTCCCGAGTCGGCGCGACAGAAACCATCAGACAATGAGAAGTCCGGGTTCGCCCTCGACGACCTCACCGATCACGGTGAAGGTGTCGCACAGTTCATCCACCGATTCCGGGGACACCGCAGCCAACAGTCCACCCGACGTTTGCGGATCGAAAGCGAGAATGTCGAACACCGAATCGACGCCCCTAGCGAATCGCACGTGCGAGCCGACGGCGGCTCTGTTTCGCGCGTCACCACCGGTGCGCACTCCGCGGGCCGCGATCTCGCGGGCCCCCGCGTACAACGGCAACAGCGACGACTCGATGCGAAAGGAGCCCGCCGAACGTTCGGCCATCTCCCAGCCGTGTCCAGCCAGTGCGTAACCGGTCACGTCGGTCACCGCCCTCACACCTCCCACCGCCGTCAGCGCCTCGCTCGCGACCCGATTCAAGCGACGCATTCCACCGATGACGTCGGCCTTCTGTGCGCTGTCGCCACCGGCCAGAACGATTCCGGTGCCGAGCGGCTTGGAGAGCATCAGTACGTCGCCGACACGTGCGCCGCCCTTGGTGAAGACGCGGTCGGGATGAACCACGCCTTGAACGGCCAGGCCGAAGATGGGTTCGGGATTGCGAATGGTGTGCCCACCGGCGACGGTTCCACCCGCCTCGGCCACCACCATTGCGGCGGCATCGAAGATGGCCACGATCGCCTCGCGGGGGAAGTGCTCCGGGAAAGCCGCCACGTTGATGGCCATCACCACTCGTCCACCCATGGCGAAAACGTCGCTACAGGCGTTGGCCGCGGCGATCGCACCGAAGTCGGACGCGTCGTCCACGAGTGGCGGGAAGAAGTCGGTCGTGCTCACCAATGCCACGTCGTCGCTGACGCGATACACCGCAGCGTCGTCGAACGGAGCCAGGCCGATGATGAGGGCTGGGTCCACCGAGCGGGGCAGTTGGTCCACCAAACCGGCCAACAAGTCCTTGCCCCACTTGGCGGCACATCCGCCGCAACCGGTCCATTCGGTCAGGCGAAGAGGCTTGCCCTCGTGCATGATGCGCGTGGAGCCGGTCATGCGTGAAGCCTAGGGTGCCGTCGCCTTGTCTAGGGTGGGTTCGTGTTGGTCGGTCCGTATCGATTCACCGTCGAGGACGCCCGAAACACGGTCTCCTCGGCGCGGACCATCCTGAGTCAGATGTCAGAGGGTCGCGAGCATCTGCTCGCAGACGCAAGGAGCGAGCTCGAGTCGTTGTTGAGCGGAATCGACACGGAACACCTCGACGCCGAGAGAGCCCGCCGGTTGTTGGTACCCGTGTGGAACATCATCATGTCGGCGACGCCGACGTTGTGCGCCGCCGCTGCCCCCCTCCTCGTGAACCCCGGGGTCGTCGCCCGTCTGAACACCGGCTCAGGCGGGATCCCCAAGGGTTCGGTCGACAGAGTGGAGGTCGATTTCTCCGGCGTCGTCGGTGACGTGCAGGCCAACCGCAAACATCATGGTCGGCCGTTCCAGGCTCTCAGCCTGTGGTCCCGCGAGGTGATCGAGGCGTTGAATGCCGAGGGACATTCACTGCACCCGGGGGCGGCCGGAGAGAACATCACGGTCTCCGGAATCGACTGGTCACTGGTTCGACCCGGCACACGCGTGCGGGTCGGAGGAGTCGTCATCGACATCTCGTCGTATGCGACGCCCTGTCGGCAGTTGGCGCACCTTTTCGTCGACCGGGACTTCGGTCGCATTCATCACGATCGCGACCTCGAGAGCGGCGCGTCCACGTGTCGCCTGTACGCCACGGTGGTGCAACCAGGATTTATCCGGGTCGGCGACCCCCTCACCTTCGTCGTCGACTGACCGGAAGCGGTCAGCAGGGTCCGGGTAGTCCCGCGCGGTACACCCGATCGTCGAGAAACGCATGGCCCAGCGAATTGGAGGCGTACGGACGTCCACTCGACAAACAATTGATGATGAGACCCATACGCACTCCGACCCCATTGCCACAACTGAGGTCGATCGAGTCGGCGACCACGAAGTCTGACGGCACGGGCATCCCGTCGACCAGTAAGTTGCAATCGGGTCGCACCAAGGCCGTCTCCACCGCCGTCTTCACATCGTCCACCTTGTCCTTGACCGAGCGGAAGAACGTGAACGCACCGACCACCACTCCGATCACCAGCGCCGCGACCAACACGACGACCATGGTCACCACCAACTTCGATTTGAGCGAGCCCCCCTCGGATTTCACCTCGCCCGGACGGTAGGCGCGCACCTTTCCAACGGGTTCCGAAGCCGCACTGTTCGGCGTGGGTTCGAGAGGGGGCGGGGGTCGATCGTTCACGTGGACACCTCCAGTCGGTGAAGTAATTCGGTGAGAGGTTCGCGAAAATTGCGGGTCGGCTCGTAGCCGAGGTCGCTCAAGGACTTGTTTTCCAGCACGCTGTTGGCTGGACGTTTGGCGGGTCGGGGCGGCTGCAGTTCGGCCGTCGTGATGGGGTGCACCATACTTGGGTCGCGACCCATGAACCGCACGATTTCGCGCACGAACTCGTACCAACTGACCGCTCCCTGATTGGTGCCGTGAAAGATCCCGGCCAGTCGGTCGGTGGCCACAGTGAGAAGCAACGGCGCGAGGTCAGAGGTGAACGTGGGGTGACCGATCTGATCACTGACGAACGACAGAGAATCACGTTCTTGCGCCAACTTATGGACCGTCCTGACCATGTTGTTTCCGTGGAAACCGCACACCCATGACGTGCGTACCACCGCGGCGCGTGTACCGAGGGCCAACGCCTCGGTCTCACCAACCAACTTGGTCGCGCCGTACACGCTCTGCGGGTTGGGTACGTCGGTCTCCACGTACGGCGTCGGCTTCGTCCCGTCGAACACGTAGTCGGTGCTCACGTGAACCAGATGAGCGTCGATTGCGTCACAGGCCTCGGCCACCCAGCGCACTGCCACACCGTTGGCCGTCAGCGCCTTGTCAGGATCGCCTTCACAAGCGTCCACCGCGGTCCAAGCCGCGCAGTTGATCACCGTATCCGGACGAATCTGGGCGAACATCTCGTGCACGATCCGTCGCTCGGTGATGTCGACGGTGTCGATGTCGATGCCCACACCCTCGTCGCCCCGAGCAGCGATGACTCGCATCAGCTCCGTGCCCAATTGGCCCTTGGCTCCGGTGACGAGGATCTTCATGACCGCCTCACAGCCCGGCGCGAGCCTTCAACGGTTCCCACCAGGCACGATTGGCTCGGTACCATTCGACCGTGTCGGCCAAAGAGTCCTCGAAGGCACGGCTCGACGTCCAGCCCAGCGCCGACACCTTGCCGATGTGCACCGAGTAACGACGATCGTGACCCAGACGATCAGCCACCGGATCGATGAAGGACTCGTCGCGACCACACAATTCGATGAGGCGATAGGTGATCTCACGATTCGTGATCTCATTGTGGGCACCGATGTTGTACACCTCGCCCACTACGCCCTTGTGTAGCACCAGGTGAGCGGCGATGTTGTGGTCCTCGACATGAATCCAGTCGCGAACGTTGCCACCGTCGCCGTACAACGGCACCTTCTTTCCGTCCAGCAAGTTGGTGGTGAACAGGGGGATCAGTTTCTCCGGGAACTGATAGGGGCCGAAGTTGTTCGAGCAACGGGTGACAACCACCGGCAAGCCGTAGGTGGTGACGTACGACAATGCGATCAAATCGCTCGAGGCCTTCGACGCCGAATACGGCGAACGTGGGCCGAGTACGTCGGTCTCGCTGAATGAACCGACGTCGATGCTGCCGTATACCTCGTCGGTGGAGATGTGCAGGAATCGCTGCACACCCACCTGCCGAGCCACGTCGCACACCACGTTGGTGCCGTAGGCATTGGTGCGTACGAATGCATACGGATCGACGATGCTGCGGTCGACGTGACTCTCGGCGGCGAAGTGCACCACGGCATCGTGGCCCCTCATTGCCGCGAGCACGGCATCGGCCTCACAGATGTCACCCCTGACGAACCAGCATCTTTTCTCGTCGATGAGATCGCGAATGCTTTCGAGGTTTCCGGCGTAGGTCAACTTGTCGAAGATGGTGACCTGATCATCGCTGTTGCTCAACAACCAACGCACGTAGTTCGAGCCGATGAAACCGGCGGCACCAGTGACGAAGAGCTTCATGTCAGGTCCGCATGGGCCAGTACGGACGTCGACCCTCGGGGATGTCGGCGCGCATCGGATTCGTGCGATCGCGTTCGCTCATGATCGGGTCGGCTATTCCCCAGTCAGCGCCGATCACCGGGTCATTCCACGCCACGCCCAACTCATCGGCGGCGTTGTAGTAACCGTCGACCAAGTAGGTCATCACCACGTCGGTGAGCGCGGAGAAACCGTGGGCCACGCCCGGCGGAATGTACACGCCTTTGTGGTTCTCACCGCTTATCTCGAGCATCTCGGTCGAGCCATTCGTCGGCCCGCCCTCGCGCAGATCGTGTAACACGACGCGAATCGTGCCCACCGGCGCGTACCAGTAATCCGCTTGGTGCAGGTGGTAATGCAAACCCACCAATGCGCCCTTCTGCTTGTTCGAGCGGTTGCCCTGCAACATCTCTCGTCCGTTGGGGAACCATTCCCGACGGTAGGTCTCGATGAAAAGTCCGCGTTGGTCCCCGTGAATGGTGGGCTCGACGACCCATACCCCATCGATGGTCTCACTGGCGGTCACCTTGGGCATGTCGTCACTCCGTATCGATCTGGCAATGGTCACCGACCATCAGTCGAAGAGCCCGGGGCCGCTTCTGCGAGCGGGTGACCTCGGCTTCCTTGCCGATGAGGCTGTCCTCGAGGCGCGGGATGTCGATGACTCGACTCCGTTCCATGATGACCGAATGCTCGACTTCGCTGTTGATCACCTGACACCCGTTGCCGATGGCGGTGAACGGGCCGACGAAGCTGTCGATGATGTGCGCGTCCCGACCGATGACCAGCGGTCCGCGCAACGACGAGTTGCGCACCACCGCACCGGCTTCGATCACCACGCGACCGTCCACGCTGGAGGCCTCGTCGACATCGCCATCCACTCGAGGCTCGATGACCTCCAGAAGGAGACGATTCGCCTCCAGCAGCGGGGTGAGCTTGCCGGTGTCGATCCACCATCCGGTCAACCGCTCACAGCGCACCCGACGACCTTGATCGACGAGCCATTGGATGGCGTCGGTGATCTCCAATTCGCCGCGGGATGAGGGGGCAATGGCCCGCACCGCCTCGTTGATGGTCTTGTCGAACAAATACACGCCGACGAGAGCCAAGTCGGTCGGCGGATCGGCGGGCTTCTCGACGAGGCGGATCACGTTGCCGGAGGAGTCCAACTCGGCGATGCCGAATCGATGCGGATCGGGAACTTGTTTCAACAGGATCTGTGCCGTCGGGGGCTCGGCGCCTTTGCGCGCCGTTTCGAACGCGCGAACGAAGGCCCCCAGGTCCTGCTCGAGCAGATTGTCACCCAGGTACATCACGAAGTCGTCGTCACCCAAAAAGTCGGTGGCGATCAGGACGCAATGGGCCAGACCCAGCGGTTGACCTTGCGCTATGAAGGTGATCTTGGCGCCGAACTGCGATCCATCGCCCAAAGCCCCCATCACCTCGACGCGGGTGTCGCCCACGATCACGCCGATCTCGGTGATGCCCGCCGACACCATGGCCTCGACGCCGTAGAACAGAATCGGCTTGTTGGCCACCGGCACCAGTTGCTTGGCACTCGTGTGCGTGATCGGCCGAAGGCGCGTTCCGGCACCGCCGGCCAAAATCAAGGCTTTCATAGAGTCAGGTCCTTGTGTCAGGGGGCATCGACCGTGGTCGACACCTCCAGTCTGCCAGTTTCGCTGCGCGTATCAAGCGGGAGGACCCGCCACACCAGCGAAATAGCCGAGGTAATTCGGCGAATCCGCTCCCAGCACGAGGACATCCTTGCCGTCGATCATCTCGGGAACCACGGGTAAGGAGTACCGCATCACACCCTTACCGGCCAAGGGCTTCAGATAGTCGGCAGTCTCCACCAAGTTCGTCCCCGGGTCGACGCGCAACGACGCGACCGCGGCATTCACCAACTCGCTCGTGCGCAATGGGTTCGACGAGGTCTGTTCGATCGCCCTGTTGATGGCTGACTGCATGAACGCCTGTTGTCGTGCGATACGACCCAAGTCCGCGCGACCATCGATGACCCACTCGCCACTTTGGAACGTTTCGTAGTACCGGCTTCGCGCGTACGCCAAAGACTGCACGGGATCGAGCAGGTAACAGCCGGGCTGCGGAACGATCAGTCCAACGTGCAGGTCTCGAGTGGGGAACTCGAAGCACAAGTCCACTCCTCCCAGGGCCGACACGATCGACTTGAACGAGTTGAAGTCGACCTCCACGTAATGATTCAACGGCACGCCGAGGCTCTGTTGGATCGTGGTCACCAGCACGTCCGCCCCGTATTGATAGGCGGTGTTGATGCGATCCCTTCCGAAACCGGGAATCTCCAACCACAGATCACGTGGGATCGACATGATGGACGCGCTCCCCCGTTCGTTGTCGACGTGCAGGATCATCAAGGTGTCGCTTCGTTGGCCACCAGTGTCATTCGTGTTCCCGATGCCCGAATAATCAGGGCTGTTGGGATCGACTCCCTCGCGACTGTCGCTTCCCACCAGCAGGTAGTTCACGAAGGGCCCCGAGCTGCCGGCGAGGATCCCGTTCAGTTCGCCCACTCTTTCGACGTTGGCTTCTTGCTGTTCAGTCGCCACCAACAGCCCAGCCGCCGTGAGCACCACGAAAGCCAGGGTGACGGTGATGGTGTTCACCCTCGGCGCGATGGATCGACGGCCACGACGCGCCGGAGCGGGGTTCGTCGCCACGAAACAAAATTTATCGTCGTCCACCGCGGGGGTCGGTCATACCCCTTTGGCGCGACACCGACGCGAGAAATCAGCGAAGATGGACGATGTCGCCCACGTCGAGACGATGAATCACTCCGCTCGAGTCGAGCACGACCAGTCGGCCGTCGTTCTCGACGTCGAGGGCGCGTCCTTCGATGACTCGATCGTTCGGCAACTCGACGCGCACCTCGCGGTCGAGCGAAGACAGACGTTGGCGATATCGCTCGTGCAACGCCTCCTCGGTAGAAGCCAGCAGCCCGTCGAGCGCCGTGAGAAGCGTTGCCAGCACCTCGTCGCGGTTCACTGCCCGCGCTGCCAGGTTGGCCAGACACACGGCCCCGTCAGGAGCCCATCCCACGTTCAGCCCCAGTCCCACCACCACGAACGCCGGTCTCCGAGGCGTCCCCTGAAGGGGACCCGCGGTCGACAGAATGCCGGCCAATTTCGCGCCCGCCACCAAGAGGTCGTTCGGCCATTTCAAGTCCGGGGTCACCCCGGCGACCCGCGTGCTGGCCTCGGCCGCGGACAGTGCCACGGCGTGAGTCAAGGCGTGGGGGTACCGGGGAACGATGCGAAAAAGCACGCTGACGAGGAGGTTTGCGCCCGCCGGAGCGTCCCAGCGCCGCTCCATACGGCCTCGGCCCGCTACTTGATGGTCGGCCACCAACACCAAACGATCAGGTGCCCCCGCCGACGCGGCGGCCACAAGGTCGTCGTTGGTACTGCCCGTGGACGCGGTCCAGCGAACATTCCAGCCCCCCGCCACGACCGCTTCGGAGCGACAAATCGCCGCCGGGTGTGACACTCCGGGAAGGTTTGCGTCATTTGAGGTGGCGTTTGGGGTGTCCATCCCGACAACATTGTCACTTGTGCCGCCCCAACCCTTGACGAAGATCCTGATCGCCAACCGCGGAGAGATCGCCGTACGCGTGATCCGTGCCGCGCGGGAGATGGGCATCGCCACCGTCGCCGTGTATTCCGAACTGGATCGTCACGCCCTCCACGTGCGTCTGGCCGACGAGGCCTACGCCCTGGGCGGGCAGACGGCAGCCGAGAGTTACCTCAACACCGAGGCGATTCTCGAGGCCATTCGCAAGAGTGGCGCCGATGGCGTGCACCCCGGCTACGGCTTCTTCAGCGAGAACGCCGACTTCGCCGAGGCCATCACGAAGATGGGGGTCGCGTTCATCGGACCGCCACCGGACGCCATCCGTGAGATGGGCGACAAGGTCTCCAGTCGAAAGGCCGCGTTGCGCGGTGACTGCCCCATCGTTCCCGGCACCACCGAATTCGTCACCACCGCCGACGAGATCGCCGACTTCGGCGAGAAGTTCGGATATCCCGTCGCCATCAAGGCCGCCTTCGGTGGTGGCGGTCGAGGCATGAAGGTCGTGCGCGATGCCGAAGGGGTGCAAGAAGCCATGGACAGCGCGCGGCGCGAGGCCAAGGCGTTCTTCGGACGCGACGAGATCTACGTCGAGAAGTACCTCACGTGGCCGCGCCACGTCGAGGTCCAGATCGTCGGCGATCAGCACGGCAACTACGTCTGGGTCAGTACGCGCGACTGCTCGGCGCAGCGTCGTCACCAGAAGCTGGTCGAAGAGGCCCCGGCCGTGGCCATGGGCGAAGGCATCGAAGAAGCCATGGGCGACGCCGCCATCAAGGCCGCCCGTGCCGTCGGATACTTCAACGCCGGCACGGTCGAATTCATCTATCAGGACGGCGAGTTCTTCTTTCTCGAGATGAACACCCGACTACAGGTGGAGCACCCGGTCTCCGAGGTGATCACCGGGATCGATCTGGTGGAGTGGCAGATCCGCGTGGCGGGCGGCGAAAAGTTGCCGATGACCCAAAAGCAGGTGGCCACGCGCCGACACGGACACGGGATCGAGATTCGCATCAACGCCGAGAACCCCGCCGGAGGCAAGTTTTTGCCCTCACCCGGCAAGATCGACAAGCTCGTTCCCTCCGACGGTTTCGGTGTGCGCTTCGACTCGGGTTACGAAAGCGGCGACGAGATCAGCCAGTACTACGACAATTTGGTGGGAAAACTGATCGTGTGGGGCAAGGATCGCCCCACCGCCATTGCCCGCACCATTCGCGCGTTGGAAGAAATGGTCGTCGAGGGCGTGGCCACCACCATCCCGGCCGACCTCGCCATTCTGCGTCATCCCGATTTCGCCGCGATGAAGCACTCGACGAAGTGGGTGGAAGAGGTGCTCGACTTGTCGGGCATCGAGTCCCCCAAGGCCCCGACGAGCGCTGGTGACGACGCCGAGCCTCTGGTGCGTCGCAACACCACGGTGGAGGTGAACGGCAAGCGTTTCGACGTCGCCATGTGGGTGCCCGAGCAGACCGCCATCGTCGCTGGCGCCGCGGCGGCCAAGGGGGCCAAACCCAAGCGCGCCAGCAGTGGTGGCGCGGGGGGCGGGGTCGGCTCCGGGCAGGTGGCCGTGCCCATGCAGGGAACCATCGTGAAAGTGCTCGTCGAAGTGGGCCAGGACGTCGAGGTCGGTCAAGCGGTGGTCGTGCTCGAGGCCATGAAGATGGAGAACCAGATCCTCGCCGAGAAGAGCGGCAAGGTGTCCGAGGTGAGGGTGAAGGCCGGCGACACCGTCGGCTCCGGTGACATCGTCGTCGTCATCACCTGATTCCCCGGCCCCCACCCGCCCCAAGCAGCAACGATTTTCGGTTCCTCGGCGGACCGACAGCGGAGGTGAGGCGGTGAACAGTGACGACGTGGTGGCCCGCGAACAAATTCGCGACGTGATCCATCGCTACGCGCGTGGGGTCGATCGTCGAGACTACGACCTGGTGCGCTCGTGCTATCACCTCGGCGCCACCGACGATCACGGTCCCTACAAGGGTGGCGTCGACGGCTTCGTTGCTTGGCTCACCGAGCAGTTGGCGCGTTGGTCGGTGACCTCGCACACCATGACCAACATCCTCATCGAACTGCACGATGACCGAGCGCGTGTCGAGACCTATGCGGTGGCCTACCACCGCACCATCGTGCGCGACGACAAACCGCTGCGGGACGTCACCGCCGGAGTTCGCTACGTGGACGACATGACCCGTGTCGATGGTGTCTGGGCCATTTCACGTCGGGTGGTGGTGAGTGATTGGGTGCGCGTGGACGACGTCCCCGCCGGTTCCCTCGATCCCGACGATCCGTACGTGAAACCGCGTGCGTTCCCCCACGACGAGGTCTACCGACCGCTGTGAACTTGCGTCTTTCCGGCTCGGAACAGGCGGGGGGTCAGCGACGCACGACGATGGTGCCGGCGGCGGCGTCGTGCAGTCCCTGACGGAACGGATGGAAGAATGCGCGCACGTACACCGCGATCGACAGGGCGAAACCGATCACCGGCACCACTCCGGCCACCGTGGGAATCAGAGCCCGCACCGCGGCGTAGGTCCAGTTCACCGGTGAGCCGTCGGTGCGGTTCACCACGCGTAGTTTCATTATGCGCTTGCCCAACGTGGCACCGGAGGTGGCGATGAACGCCGTGTTGTAGAGCAGGCTCACGCCGAGCCACAACAACGTGAGCCAGAGCAGATTGCCGTCGTTGGGTTCGGTGATTTTGGCTCCGGTCGACAAGGTGAGGACGAACAGAGGAATACCGATGATGAAAGAGTCCAACACCTGCGCCAACGCGCGGTGACCGATGGACGCCAAACGGCCCGACTCCGTCGAGAAATTCGACAGCGGCGGCGGGGGCGGGAAATCGCTCATTCGGCGGCCTCCGCCAATGCCTCGGAAAGCGCCGGATGCACCAGCAGGCTCTCGACGATGTCGGTGACTTTCAAATTCGCCGTCACGGCGAGGGCGATCACACTGATCAATTCGGCGGCGTGGCGGCCCACGATCGACCCTCCCAACACCACACCGGTGGCGGGGTCCGAGATGATCTTCACGAACCCGCGCGAATCGTTGTTGATGAGAGCCTTGGGGGTGGCCGAGAACGGCACCTTGGTGACGCGGATCTTGCGCCCCGAGGCGAAAGCCTCGGCTTCGGCCAGCCCTACATCGGCGATCTCGGGCTCGGTGAAGATGGCCGAAGCCGCCTTGTCATAGTCGAGGTGACGGTGCTCGCGAGTGTGAAGGCCCATCACGTGTTCGGCAACTTTGCGCCCCTGCATCGACGCCACCGACGACAACGGCAACTTTCCGCTCACATCACCGGCCGCGTAGATGTGCTCCACGTTGGTCACGCAGTGGTGGTTGATCGGCACGTAACCCCCGCCGTCCACATGGACCCCAGCCGCCCCCAGGTTCAGTCCGTCACTGTTGGGAACCGAACCAATCGCCAAAACCGCGTGGCTGGCGCGCACCTGACGACCATCATCGCACTTCACCAACACTCCATCGGCGTCGCGTTCGATGGATTGCGCGCGGGCTCCCTTCAACAACGAGACCCCACGTCGCAAGAAGTCGTCTTCCAACACGGCAGCCACTTCGGGGTCTTTGCCCGGCAGCACCTGCTGACGACTGACCACCAAAGTCACCTTGGCGCCGAAGGACTCGAACATGTGCACGAATTCCACGCCGGTGACACCCGAACCCACGACACACACGCTCTTCGGGAAGACCTTGGGTGGATAGCACTCGCGCGTGGTGAGAATGCGATCTCCGTCGGGGCGCGCCCAGTCCGGGATACGCGGGCGTGAACCAGTGGCGATCAATACGGCATCGAAGTCGACCCCGATGAGCTGGCCGTCATGGGTATCCACTTCGACCGAGGTCGGTGAGGTGAAACGAGCCGAACCGCGCAGAATGCTCACGCCCTGACTGGTCAACAAGTTGCCGGTGCTTCCCGAGAGGTGGTCCTTGATGTCCTCGACCCGTTCGGTGAGTGCTCCCACATCGACCTCCGGTTGGACCTCTTCCAGTCCCATGCCCTGAAGCCGACGACTGAACGACATCGCGCCACCGGTGGCGATCATCGTCTTGGACGGAATGCAATCGAACAGATGGGCCGCCCCGCCGACGACGTCCCGCTCGACCAAGATGACCTCGGCGCCCAAGCGAGCGGCGTGGGTGGCCGCGGTGTTACCGGCCGGGCCGCCCCCGATGATCAAAAATCGCACGGGCATACTCGAAGGATACCGGTCGTGATCCGACGGGTCGGCGGCGGTGACCACGCCACGTGCCGGTGTGACCGTGACTATTGACTCCTCGACCCTCACGTGGAGCAAGTACGGTTTGGTTCTGGTGAGCGACGTGACGAACGAACCCGAGGACGGTCCGGAAGTGACGGGTAGCGGACTGCTCGCCGAGAGGAACCGTCGCCTCGGTCGACTCGAGGATCTGCGCTCCCGAGGCATCGAGCCCTACCCGTACCGCTTCGATCGCTCCCACACCCTCGGTGAGGTTCGGGCGCAATGGGGAACTCTCGAACCAGGCACCGAGACCGGGGACGATGTGTCCGTCGCCGGTCGCATCATGCTCCTGCGCGAGCAGGGCAAGTTGATCTTCGCCACCGTGCGTGATCGCGGCGGCGAGGTGCAATTGTTCATCTCCAAGGCCGTCGTCGGCGACGAGGCCTTCGCCGACATCTCGACGCTCGATCTGGGTGACTGGGTCGGTGTGTCGGGCCTCATCATGACCACGCGTAAAGGCGAGTTGTCCGTGAAGGTCGCGAAACTGTCGTTGCTCGCCAAAACGGTGCGCCCCCTCCCCGACAAGTGGAAGGGCCTCACCGACACCGACACCCGCTTCCGACAGCGCTACACCGACCTGATCATGAACGAGGAGGCCCGGCGCGTCTTCGAGGTTCGCCATGCGGTGATCAGCAGTTTCCGACGCACCCTGGCCGACAAGCACTTCATCGAGGTCGAGACCCCGGTGTTGCACGTGGAGGCCGGGGGGGCACACGCCCGCCCGTTCGTCACGCACCACAACTCGCTCGACATGCAGCTGTACTTACGCATCGCCCTGGAACTACACCTGAAGCGTCTCATCGTGGGTGGCATGGAGCGCGTGTACGAGATCGGCCGAGTGTTCCGCAACGAGGGCATCAGCACTCGTCACAACCCCGAGTTCACCATGATGGAGTTGTACCAAGCCTTCGGTGACTACAGCGAGGTCATGGCCATCGCCGAGGAACTCATCGTGCAGGCGGCCCGAGACGCCATCGGCACCACGGTGGTCGACATCGCCGACAGTGAGGGCCGTCTGCACCCCGTGGATCTGGCCGAGCCGTGGCGACGTGCGCGCATGATCGACTTGGTGGAGGAGAAGACCGGTGTGGCCGTGCATCCTTCGCAGCCGGTCGAGCGACTGCGCAAGGTGGCCGAGGACAACGGTGTCCGCTACGACACGCGATGGGGCCCGGGCAAGTTGATCGAGGAGATCTTCGAAGCCACCGCCGAATCCTCGTTGGTGCGACCGACCTTCGTCACCGGACACCCGGTCGAGATCTCACCACTGGCACGTACCGATCGCAACGACCCCTTCCTCACCGAGCGTTTCGAGTTGTTCGTGGGTGCGCGCGAATTGGCCAACGGCTACTCCGAGTTGAACGATCCTGTCGAACAGCGCGCTCGCTTCGTCGAAGAGCAGGCGGCCAAGGAGGCCGGCGATGCCGCACGCGGAACCGTCGACGAGGATTATCTGCGCGCTCTCGAGTTCGGCCTGCCCCCCACCGGCGGACTCGGCATCGGCATGGATCGCCTGGTCATGTTGTTGGCCGGTGTGACCAGCATCAAGGAAGTCATCCTCTTCCCGACCCTCCGGCCAGAAGTCTTTTGAACCGTCCCTCGAAGGAGCCACTCATGCCCGCAGCCTGGGGTCACGCCCTCGTCACCCGCGTCGCCGACGGTTCGTCGAGCGACGGCGCCATTCTCGATGCTTGGTTCCACACCCTCGGCTGGGGCGAATCTGCACCGGTCAATGCGCGCTCCGCCGATCGACAAGTGCACGCGCTGCGCGCCGTCGCCGTCGCCTCCGAGACGATCACTGTCGACACCGATGCCGCACCGACTGACGCCGTCGACGTGTATCTGCGTCTGCATCTGTTGTCACATCGTCTGGCCAAACCGCGTTCGCTCAATCTCGATGGCGCGTTCGGCCTGCTCGCCAACGTGGCCTGGACCAACCTCGGCCCGGTACTTCCAGATCGCGTGGAGGAAGTGCGTTGGCAGGAGCGCAACAGTGGTCGCGTCCTCACCGTGCACGGCCTCGACAAGTTCCCGCGCATGACCGATTACGTGGTGCCGAGTGGTGTGCGCATCGCCGACGCCGATCGCGTGCGTCTGGGCGCGCACCTCTCCCCCGGTACCACCGTGATGCACGAAGGCTTCTGCAACTTCAACGCCGGCACGCTCGGCGCGTCGATGGTGGAAGGTCGCATCTCAGCCGGTGTGGTGGTGGGCGACGGCAGCGACATCGGTGGCGGCGCATCCATCCAGGGCACCTTGTCAGGTGGGGGCAAAGAAGTCATAAGTATCGGCGAGCGTTGCCTGCTCGGCGCCAACGCCGGAATCGGTATCAGCCTCGGAGACGACTCGGTCGTCGAAGCCGGACTGTATGTCACCGCCTCCACGCCGATCCTCACTCCCGATGGTGTTGTGAAGGCTCGCGAGTTGTCCGGGATCAGCGGCACGTTGTTCTTTCGTGATGGAGTGACCGGCCAAGTAGTCGCCAAGGCTCGAACCCGCAGTTGGGGCGAACTCAACGCTGCGCTTCACAAGAACTGACATGGTCGCGTTGCCGGCGGGCTTCCGCAGTTTCGTCACCAACGTGGGCATCAAGGATTCGTCCGACGATTTCACCGTGGTGGCCGCCGACGACGTGGTGTCGGCGGCCGGGGTGTTCACGCAGAGTCGCTTCGCCGGCCCGAGTGTGGTGGTGTCACGCAAACACGTCGCCGACCGTCGCGCCTGCGCCGTGGTGGTCATCTCCAAGAACGCCAACGTGGCCACCGGCGAGCAGGGCATGCGCAACGCGTTGGAGGTCGTCAAGGGCGTCGCCGCGCGACTGGGCTGCGATCCGCATGACGTGCTGATCGCCTCCACCGGGGTGATCGGACGCCAGTACCCCATCGAACGCCTGCGCGCGGGCCTGAATGCTTTGCCGTTTCCGTTGCCCGATCGCGACGCCGATGCCGTGGCCCGCGGAATCATGACCACCGACACCGTGCCCAAGATCGCCGAGGCCACCATCGCGGGCGGATCCGCGCGCGTGGTGGGTGTGGCCAAGGGCGTCGGAATGATCGAGCCCGACATGGCGACGTTGATAACGCTCGTCTTCACCGATGCGGCCGTCGATGGCGCCAGCTTGGATACCATCTGGCGTCGGGTGATCGACCGCACCTTCAACTGCGTGTCGGTCGACACCGATACCTCCACCAGCGACACCGCGATCGTGTTGGCCAGCGGTGCAGCGGGCTCCGTCGACGAAGGAGCGTTGGAAGTCGCTCTCGAGGACGTGGCGCGATCGCTCACCAAGCAGGTGGCCCGCGACGGCGAGGGAGCCGAGAAGCTCATCGAGGTCTGCGTGGACTCGGCACGCGACGCCGAGCAGGCCAAGACCGTGGCCAAGGCCATCGTGAACTCGCCGCTGGTGAAGACCGCGGTGCACGGCGCCGACCCGAACTGGGGCCGGGTGGCCATGGCCGTGGGCAAGTGCAGTCAGTACGACGACATCGAACCGGAGCGGGTCGTCATTCGTTTCGGCGACCAAGAGGTATACCCCGTTGCCGTCGACGAAACCGGACTGGCCACGCTGAGTTCGTACATGAGGGGAACCGAGGTGCGCATCCACGTGTCGTTGAGCACCGGCTCGAGTACCTGCACGGTGTGGGGCTGCGATCTCACCGACGGCTACGTGCGCATCAACGCCGACTACACGACCTGACGAACCTCACTTGGGTGGCATGCGGATACCGCCATCCACGCGGATGGTCTCGGCGTTGAGATAACTGTTGGTGACGCACTCCACCACCACCGAGGCCAATTCGGTTCCGAAGCCCAGACGATTCGGGAACAACACACCGGTCTGTAGCTTCTCCTTGAACTGCTCGCTACCCGCACCCTCACCGTAGATCGGCGTGTCGATCAAGCCGGGGGCCACCGTGTTCACACGAACGCCCACCGCGGCCAAGTCCCGCGCCACCGGCAGGGTCATACCCACGACGCCGCCCTTCGACGACGAGTACGCGGCCTGCCCGATCTGACCGTCGAAAGCCGCCACCGAGGCGATGTTCACGATGGCACCCCGCTCGCCGTCGTTCAGGGGCTCGGTGGTGCTCATGGCTGTGGCGGCCAGACGGATGCAGTCGAAGGTGCCCACGAGGTTGATGGCGATGACCTTCTTGTAGGCGTCGAGGTTGGCGGCCGAGTCGTACGAACCGTCACGACCCACGGTGCGCTGGGCCCATCCGATGCCAGCCGAGTTGACCAACACGCGAAGCGGACCCATGCTCTTGGCCATCTCGACCGCGTTCACGATGTCCTCGGTCTTGGTGACGTCCACCTTGCAGAACGCGCCACCGATCTCCTTGGCGACGGCTTCTCCCTTGTCGGCCTGTAGGTCGGCCACGACCACCTTGGCGCCCTTGGCGGCCAGAAGACGTGCGGTGGCGGCTCCGATTCCCGATGCCCCACCCGTGACGATTGCGCTTGCTCCGTTTATGTCCATTGGAGCAGGCTAGACATCCCCTTCTTCGCGCGCCCCATCCGAGGCGAGTCGAAACGCCCTACTTGCCCGGTACCGAACCGACACCGTTACGAGTGTCGCTCACCCGCACCGGCGTCATACTCCCGAAACCCCGTGCCGAGCCGAACCACCCGTTCACGTCCACGATCACGTCGGTCTCGCCGTACACCATGATGCACACGGTGCCGTTGGCCGACACCCGGGCGATGGCCGCGTTGGGCACGGTCTGACCGTTGGAAAAGTTCAACGTCGACGCTTCGGGAGCGGCTCCGCACGGGTACACGGTCACGTAGCCGCCGTAGGCGTTCGCCCGCGTTCCGGTAGCGGTCACGTTGATCGACACCGCCTCCACTCCGACGGCCGGTACTCCGGCGACGTTGAGCACCGGCACCTGCAGTGGCGTCCCCCCACCGTTCAGCGCACCGACTCGGGCCCGAGCCACTCCAATACCGCTGCGGGTGTCGGCGATGCGCTGTGGAGCGACCTTGGTGAAGCTCCCGCCCGCGGTGAACCAGCCGTTCACGTCGGCGATCAGATCCGCATTACCGCGCACGTGGAAACAGACATCACCATTGGACGACATCGGAACGATCACCGCGTTGGGAACATTCACGTTGTTCTCGAAGTTCAGACTGGACACGTTCGGCAACGGAACATCGCACGGATAAACCGTCACGAAACCGCCGTACTTGTCGACCGAGGTGCCAGTGGCCGTGAGGTTCAACGAGATCGCGCTCACTCCCGAGGCGGGGATGCCGTTCACACCAGCGAAGCGAACCGTCAACGGTGGTGCCGAGCCGTCCAGCGCTCCGACCTTCGACTTTGGCGCGCCGATTCCGTGACGGGTGTCGAGCAAGCGGTAGGGGGTCATCGCCGTGAAACCGGCCGACGAGGTGAGCCACGAGTTGACGTCGACGATCACGTGCGCCGCCACGAACGATGACACGCAGATGAGTCCCGTCGAATCCACTTTCGACATCACAGCGTTGGCGATGATCTGTCCGGCTCGAAAGTTCAGATTCGACGCATCCGGCTTCGTCGAACCACAGGGCCAAACGGTCAGGTATCCCTCGCCCGCCGGATCGACCACCGTGAAGTTCATGCTGACACCGGTGACCCCGGACTGGGGCGCGCCAGCGGTCTCCAGAATCGGGATCTTCAGATCCACCCCCGGCGACACCTTCACCACCCACTGCGGTGAGCCCGGCCGACCACCCGCCAGTTCGATCGCACGATCGCGCAACCACAAGGCAAACTCGGCCTGACCGGTGGTGGTGAGGTGTACGTCGTCGGAGTACCAACGGTCCTTGGCCCCTCCCCAACTCGCACCGTCCCAGTCGAGCACGCGCAATTGTGGCCACCGCGTCGCCGCGGCACGAATGGCCCGGTTGCCGGCGGCGTAGGTCGCCGTGCTGCCGGTCTTGCGGCGCTCGGACATGGTGACCCAACCGACGACGCGCACGCCCTTGGCGGTGAGTGCCTGCATCACCTGATCGATCTCGCCGCCGAGATTCGACTGGTTGTCGTTGTACCCCAACTCGACGATCGCCACGTCGGGCGAACCGGTCAGGTTGCGCGCCACCGTCAATCCGTCCACGGTGGCCGGCGGGCAGGAGCCAACGGTGCACCGATTGGACTCGGTGTCATAGATGGTGTTTCCGAAGACCGATCTCAACAGGGTCGGTAGTTCGCCCGCACCACCCGAAGTGGCCACCGATGCGCCCACCGAGTCCGCGATGAACACGAAATCGTCACTGGTCGCGAAATCCCGATTCAGCAAACGAACCGTGACGGACTCCGACGGTAGGTCGTAGGCACTGCGCAACCACGCGGCGGTCTTGGTCACCGACTGAGAACCGTTGTACATGCGCAACTGCACGGCCCATGCCGGCGTGCTTCCGTAGGTGCCCTTGACCGACAGCGAGGGATCGATCTCGGTCTCGATGCGCGTGATCCTGGTCAGTCCGGCGCGTGAGGCGAGGCCCGCCATGTCGATCACCCGGGTCCACCGCACGAACGGATTGAAGTCGGTCTGATCACCCGGGTCGTCCACCGGGGGGAAGTTCACGCCCGCCGTGCGCGCGCCGTTCGACGAGGAGAACTCGGTGGAGACCGGAGTGGTCGGCGTCGCCGGTCGAACGCGAATCATGAGCGCGGTGTCGACGATCGCCCGGTCGGTGTTGGCGTGCTCTTTGTTGGTGGGCGCCGTGGCGGCGTTGGGTCGACTGGCCGCACCGCCGTACACCTGACATGAATCGGTGTCGCAGGTCTTGGCGTAGGGCGAATAACGGTTCTGGGCGAGTGCGTACGAGCGCGCGGCCACGGCCTGTGCTCGCAAGGCGTTGATGCCCGCTCCGCCTCCCCATTCTCCCCACAGCGCCGGCGACTCGCGCGGCACCACCCCGCGCAGGTATTGCTCGACGGGAACGTCGTTCACGAGCCGCACGGCACCCTCGACGTTGAACGACGCGAAGAAATTCCCCCGGTAGTGCGTCACTGCTTGGTTCGTGCCGCAGAGACCGAGCGTGTTGGCTGCCGGCGTGTTCGGGTCGTCGCCACCGGGGACCGAGAAGCCGAGGATCGCCGCGTTCCTCGAGCCCCTGGCTTGCCCGAGGTACGACCAACCCGCCAAGGGGTCGCTCCCGCTCGGACAGGCGAGCGATCCCGCGCCCCAAACGTCGAAGGCTTCGGTGCCGCTCGCCCGACGCGCCACGATCGATGCGTACG
>Ga0194129_10000281_pt1 | contig 102124 bp, 97 predicted proteins | sample TA2KigCa35mmetaG_FD_150862 | JGI IMG/M metagenome (GOLD analysis project Ga0194129, IMG submission 150862) | Freshwater microbial communities from Lake Tanganyika, Tanzania - TA2015038 Kigoma Deep Cast 35m | ecosystem: Environmental > Aquatic > Freshwater > Lake | place: Tanzania: Lake... | reverse complement strand
GCAGAAATAGAGCTATGCTGTAGTTAGTTACTCTGTTTACCGCCCGAGTAGCCTTCTTGTTATCCCCACAAGCCACAGCTAGCTCGACATCTTTGAAAGCCCTTTTGGTCAGGGCGAGATAATGCTTTGCTTTTAGGTGTTCCTCGTTTGGGCTACTTAGGGAGGGCGTGGAGTTTGAGGTATCGAATGTCGAGGACACAGGATTCTCCATTTGCGTTCCTAGCGTGGATTTTATGCGACTGAGGTACTTGGTCTTCGCTTAGTGTGTAGAGATGTACATCCTCGGAGACAACCATGTCTTTCTTAAAGACAAAGTTTTTGCTGACGATGGGTAAGAGGCTCAGGAAATGATTTATGGGGAGATAAGGATATATCTCCCCATCCCATATGGGGAACCCAAAAGGCAGGTACGGAGGGCAGGTGTACTGCATATCCTTCAAACAAAAAAATAACTCAACTGAGAGATATCTCCCATCTTGGTCTTCTTCTGAGTATGATCCTTCTCCCGCATAAATAAAAAGATCATGGTCTTGATCTACTTCAATCTTATAGAGCTTGCTTATGGGTCTGATACATTCAAATCCATAATCGAGTAAAACTCGTAATTCCATTTGGAGTGCCTTTCAAGTTTATTCCCTGTTCTCAGGGATTTAACAGGTTGCGTTATCTTCCAACAGCACCACATCCCCCCCCTTCACCACATGGAGCAACATCGCCATCACACCGATGTCGGGGATGTCGCAATCCTTAACGAACACGCGATACATCCCTATACGAGAGTATAGAGAAAAGACCTTCCCTTCAGTTGTCACAAAAGTCCACCCATGTGAGTCTCCCTCAACACGATGAGGGGTGCCAAACGCCTTGAGAAAGTTCCCCTCCTCGTCTGTGAGCAAGCCACCATAACCCTGAGTCGTGGTCATAGTAGCCTTCCTCAGAAAAGGGGTCGAGGAAAAGTTTCCCATAGAGACTTCAGATAAAGCGAGCTTGAAGGCGGCGGAAGTCGCCTCGTTACGAACTGCAAGGTCAGCGTCGGAGACGACATGACCGGGCGGGATGGGGGAAACGCTTAATACAACAAACGGCTTACTCATATCTGAACTACCTTTTGACCCTTGAGGGGTCTAATGTGGTCTATTAGACGGAAGCCTTTTGAGTACAAAGGCTCGCATCATCGGGACACACGGACTAATGGAATATCTTCGCTCGTCATACACTTCATCAAAAGGGGAAAGTTCTGCAATCAGCACTTTCAGCACATTTTGGATAAGTTCACACGAACTCACAGATTGGACAATCTTCACGGATTGATCCTTATGCTGTGGGAATCTGTTTTTGCCCATCCAACACTTAGTTCGAAAGCCTGTTCTTTCAGCTTGAAGGCTCCCCGCTCCATCTCCATTATTTCTCGGATATGGAAGCCATGTGTTCTTTCAAGGAGTGTTTGATATTCTTGGCAATTTCTTGAAAGATAACAGTAGGAACCGATTCACCAAGCGATTGCCTAATCTTAAGCTCTTCTTTTTTTAAGAATTTTGTTTTATCAGCCAATGAGAGATTGTTTAGATATTCTAAATCATGAACTGCCCATTTGAAAGATGATGGAACCGTCATCATGCACATCAACTCTCGGATACTAAATACGCGGTCATCCGCAGGATGTATCGTATTTTGACTAGCGAGTTGGTCATTTCGAGTGTGAATGCAAGGGCCAATTTTATCCCAATATTGACGCTTATATTTGTCACCATTTTTTTGTTGATTAATAACAATGCTTCCGTCTTTCACTTGGTGTGGTTTTTTATGATTGTCCTTGTTTTCAAATGCAGATTGCCCCTCTTTTAAATCACAAATCCACTCCCTCATGTGTTTTGGATAGACTCTAAAAGCATGATAAATATCATTTGAGTCAATTTCTCCGAGGATTTTAAGTGGTCTTAGGTGACCGATTACCTCTCTTAAAGTATTCTCTTTTTTTAACGATGGATATAAGTCATATGGTGATATATCATCTGCTAACTCATTCAAAACGCCAATAACTAATGTTCTTTGCCTACTTGAGCACGCTCCATGATTTTTGAAATTTATTGTTTTGGATATGTAAGAGTATTGTCCACCCAAGGCGTTTTTAATTGCACTCTCAATCGTTTTGTCCACATAATCAATATCCGTACAAATGGTTTTCATAAAAGCTGGGACATTTTCAAATATAAAAATTCTCGGCTTAATTTTACTGATTAGTTTAATAGACTCTACCACCAAAGAATTTCTAATAATTTCATCACCTTTCTTATTATGATTGGCGACCGACATCCCTTGGCAAGGTGGAGTTGCGATAACAACATCAATCTGATTAACTTTCTCTTTTTTTTCCCACAGATCAATTTCTGCGATCACTTGAGATTTGATTTCATCAGTAGATATGTCCCCATAGATATATCCACTTCCATACTTACACTTAGTATTAAATCTTTGAATATCCAATCGTCTTTGAATTAATTCATTAGTAGCTACGCATTCAAAACCCTCTGATTTAAAACCATAACATCCGATGCCCGCACCGCTGAAAAGACTAATATATGTTAGTTTGTTTTTTTTCATTTGTCTGTTTCTCCGTCGTTCGGTTGTGGGGGCTTTAACAACTAGGTTCAGTATAGTCTGAACACTCATAGGTCTTTCGTTCGGGTTCTCATTTCTTATGAATGGGCAATCTGGGGCTTGAACCCAGGACCTACCGTTTATGAGACGGGTGCTCTAACCAACTGAGCTAAATGCCCTTAGATTCAATGTCCCATCTGACTGTGCCGCTTCTATACGGCTGCCACCAGATTGTACGATTTAAGCTGAGGTTCACGACCGTAGAGAACATTGAGTACACCAAGTAGGGCTCGAACCTACGACCCACGGCTTAGAAGGCCGTTGCTCTATCCAACTGAGCTATTGGTGCTTATATGAACACTATACCACGCCGACGGGGGCGTTATAACATTTCAAATGCCCAAGGTCGGACTTGAACCGACACTCCCGAAGGAAACGGATTTTGAATCCGCCGCGTCTACCAATTCCACCACTCGGGCTAATGTCCCCATCCGTTGATGGGGAGGGGAGGTTTGAACCGCTGTTCTCCTACACTAGTATAGAAACCTGACTAGGACTTCAAGGAAAAAAGAAGCATCAGCCCCATTTTAACAGAAAAGGTTTTTTATCCTTGGGGTGTAGAGGATATCTCAGAACATCTGAGATAGGAACCCACTTCCAATCCATGTGTTCGTCATTGATGGTGGGCGTAAACTTTACATCTACTTCGGCTAGATAGAGCGTGTACCCACTACAGTAGATTTCGTCATAGATTTGATACGGCACCCCGCTGCCAATAAGTTGCCGTTCTTCATCTCCTCCTAGCTCTTCATATGTTTCTCTGAGAGCTGTGGTGTAGTGATCTTCGCCTTCTTCAGTCTTCCCCCCTGGGAAGTTCCATGTACCGCCCCACTTGTCGTGTGGAGATAAGACCCTCTTTAGGATAAGCGTATCACTTCCACATATGAACATAACTCCTGCACCCATACTAGTTCTCCTTCTTATGGTGTCGATTAGGTCTAGGTTTTACCAAGTGGGCTGAGTTTTCTTATTTCTTTTATACTAGTTGCATATGTCGGTCAAAAAACCGACCCTATGGAGTCACAATCATGATAAGAAGAACCGCTAGTGAAGTTTTAAGAAGCCTTGAGATGAGAGTCTCCCGCCTTGAGGGTAAGACAGCGACTCGCAGAACCGCTGCCAAGAAAATCCGTTTGGATAGAAATGTGGAGCAGAGGGTGATGAGAGAGATCGCTGATCGGTTTGACATAGAAATGGATGAAGACTCATATTATTGGCACAACCCTGTTTTTGAGGTTTTAGCTGAAGAAAAGGGTAGCCGCAATGTGTCCGAAGGTTCAATATTTCAGCTTCTAAAGCTAGCGAATGACGACTACTATGTGGTGCTACAGGTCATCCCTTTCGCAAATGACTCGGACATCATAGGTGTTTACGACAGCATCTCTGATGCCCTGCGTGATTTCAAGCTAGCCAACCGCTAATAAGCCTTCTATTATCTAATGTAGCTCCATACCGACAATGGAGCTACATAGATGAAGTACCTGTATCACTACGAAGCTGAGGTTTTATCCGTATATGACGGAGATACCTGCACTCTTCAAATAGCCTGTGGGTTTGATATGTTCACGCGGGTGACATTTAGGCTGACGGGGATAGACACGCCTGAGATGAAGTCCAAAGACGCGACCAAGAAAGAGGCGGCAGTATCTGCGAGAGACCACTTAAGAAGTCGTATCATGGGGAAGAAAGTAATAGTGAACACGAAGGAGAGAGAGAAGTACGGAAGGTGGCTCGGTTATTTGTGGGTGGATGAAAATGGGGATGAACTTGGGGAGTCTCTTAATGAGGAGATGATCCGTCTAGGTCACGCTTCTCCCTATGATGGTGGAAAGAAGACCCTATGATGGGGGAAAGAAGAGCGTTATTCCTTTTCAGGTGCGGTTTGGATAACCAAACCATCTAAGTCCATGAGGTCAACAGGTTCATCAAAAGACGGCTCATCGGGTACCTCAGGGATAAAGTCGAAAAGCCCCTGAGTTTCGTTCATCCAATCCTCGTACTTCTCTGCCTTGTCGGACTCGTGCCAAGAGTCGGACAACCCATCAAAGTAGTCTTGCTGTGCGTCTACCACATCTTGGATGGCGTTGATGAGGTCGTCACTCTTGGACGAGACCTGCAAGAGAAGGTTCTCCAACTTGTCCCGAGCCTCAGCGAGGGCTGTGTTGTATGCCTCGATAGAGGCGTTGAGGTCAGCGAATCCATTTTGGATATCCTTTTGCTGTGCCATATTGAACTTGATCATGCTGATCTCCCCGTTTGGTTGGGTGGTGGTTGCCCCTCTCTAATGCACCACTAGAGGGTTTGGGATACAAAATTTGTAGTCTTTAATTAGGAAGAGCTAGTTCTTTACTATAAGGATTTCGTGAGAAGCCTTCGGCGTATTTCCTATTTCCTGCTTATTTTTGCCGACGCGGGTTTCACCTTGTCCATATGAATATGCCCATTCAGGAAAGTAAAACTCGAACCCCTCATAGTAATTACGGATTTCTTCGCAGTCGTTGTATGAGAGAACGAACCGACCTTTATGGGAGTGGAGCAAGTCTCTCAGCTTCTCATGGTCGAAGGAGTTATGGTGAACCGCGAAGTTTCCATTGGGGTATAGCCCCTTGAACATCTTGTTGTCCTCAGACTCCTCTAAGAAATAAGGAGGGTCTAGGTAGAGGACATCATTTGGGTGAGCCTCGATGACTTTCTCGAAGCTGCTTTCTTCTACTATGAGGGAAGGGTTGCGGTAGTTTCTGAGCTTATAACACATATCCTCCCATTTCTTGGGGGTATATATCGAGGAGAGCCAACCGAGATATTGAGGTCCGTAGGACAGGTTATGGTTGAAGAAATAATAGGCTGCTCCGATGATAGGGTCGAGTTCGATAGGGTTTCGAGCATAGTGGTTGGTATGCCAACCCACGAAGAGAGCTTGGCTTTTGTTCCAAGAGAGGAGCTGTTCTTTGATGGTGTCGTAGTCTGACAGGCTGAGTTTAGAGGCTTCCTCGTAGAGTTTCTGAGGTTCTGTGAGAAGAACTCGCCAAAAGTTTACGAGGATTGAGAATATGTCGAAGCCTAAAACTTGAACCATTTTCTCACTTGCCCACCGAGACTCAAGGCTCCCTCCACCGAGAAAGGGAGAAACGATAGTTTTGGGATAGCTCTTGGAGAATAAGTGTGGGGTGATTAGCTCATACGCTTTTGACTTACCACCAGGGTATCTTAAGGGAGTCTTCACGGAGGTTCCTTAACGCTTTAGACTTTTTATAGTGGTTTATACCACACCCATCCATTAGGGGTATGTCCCTAGTCCATCAGTTCTGAGTGTTTTTCAGAAGACTATCCGATACGGATAAATGGATTGGATAGTTAGGGGCTGAAGTTTATCTATTGCGATAAATGCGGATTTTCCTTTGTCCCTTGCCGCGTGAGCTCGGACAAACTCACGCCTAAAGTTGTTGGGGTCTGTTAAGTCGTTTGGGCTAGAGAGACCTGCTATGTAGAACATCTCCCGATCATTAGAGGTTTCCCTGAAGACAATCACCTCAGGTGAAGAGCCTTGTCGGTTGGGGTACATTATGGGATAGTTCCCCCAGCAGACGCTCTTTACTCCGACCGCATATCCAGCTTGGCTAAGATCGGAAGAGAATTCTTGCGAGCACCTAACGGATAAGTCCAACACTTCGGTGAAGTCCAAACCCAAGAACTTGCAGACCGCCGCTTCGCCGTACAGCCCCGTCCTCCATCTTTTTTCTTCCTCGTTGGGGTCTTTCTGATGGTCTGCTTCGGTCTTCTTCTTTTTTATGATTTTAAAAATACGCTCATCGAGGTAGTCCACCTCCCCTTTATCCAATTCGACTTTTGGATATGTGTTCTTGAGTGGTGCGACACAGATTTGAAAGTGCTGTTCGGCATCACCCCACTTCACAAGTTTTTCGGGTGTAACTGCGACATCTGCATCGTCAAAGTCTTTTATCCAATTCATGTTATTCCTCCGTTGTGTGTTCTCTTACATATAGGAATTGTAATGGTTCTATGAATCCTAAAAGGTATCTCGATATTAGGTGAGAAATATGAAATACGCATACAGAACACCCAAGTTATTTAGCCTACAGCCTCTTCTTAGGCTGTTTAGATCGAAAGGTATTGGATACTCCGTCGACAGGTTCAAGGGTGAAAGGGAAGACCGTTTCTTTTCGGTTATTTCAGTTGCCTTAAACGCTGAGGATTGGATAGTTCGCCCGCAGGCTATAGGATTAAAGAGCGAAGAAGGCTTAGAGTTTATGGATATTAGATTTACTAAGGTGAACTACAAGAAGTTCCACGAGTACATGATGGAGACCAAGGCTGAGTTAGCTCTCCCCCGTTTGGAAGATAGCTACATGGAACAGCGAGTAGAACTATCCAAAGAAGTCTTGATTGTTGTAGTGCGTGAGGACAGATCAGGATATAGGGGTATTTCAAATCTAATGGAGGATTGGGGCATCCGCACGGATCGACTTCTAAAAACCAAAGCTCTTTTACTTAAAAAGGCTGAGGGTGAGTCTATTGAACAAGACTTAAGGGGAGTACCTGCCACGGATATTTCGGGTAATACTTCAGCTAAGGAAGATAAAGCCATCGACCAAAGGTTCATTCAACCGATGCTTGAAAAGCATCGGCTCTCTGCTGAGATAATGGAAAAGAAGGCAGGTATTTTCAAAACGCACAAATCGAGTTTTGGTCGTCGGATTATTGCCGCCACCCACTCTTATTCCAAAACAACGGGGCGACCCCTGTATGTAGAGTTGGACAACATACTTGGAGATACCTCCATAAACTACGCGGGCTCTTTACTAGAGAGATATGCCTGTCAGCACCTATCGGAAACTACGCTGCCCGATTTCCTTTTAAAGGCAGAGCTAGAACTGAAAGACGCTATCTATTTACCATCAGGGCGGAAAAGAAATGAGAGTGTCTATGACGAGATGGCTAAGAAGATAAAGAAAGATACCGAGGAAAGTCTAAAGGCTTGGCTCGATCTCAATGGTGTACAACTTGGTCTCTCAATGGATACTTTTATCGACAGGGGCTTCCGTTCAACTGCAACGGAATATCTCTCAAGATTGAGAGATAAGATATCCGTAGCAATCAAGCCCAAAAGGAAACTCGTAGATGGCATCCCTGATATGTACGAAACTAAGACTAAATCTGAGTACATATCAGGACTAATGGAGCTAAATGGATTACTTGGTGGACACACAGACATAGAAACAGAAATAGCAAGGGCGGAGGGACACCCACATTTAGTTTACGCCAGCCATGTACCCAAATCCATATTGGAACTGAACAAGACGGAAATGGTTAAGAAACAGGACAAAGATGAAACCATACTTCTCGACACACTTACTTCCCTTACACCTCAAACAATAGCCCCTCAAACAATAACAAGGGATGGACATAACCTTATCGTGTGTTCGGAGTATCCGGGTTTTGGAGTTATTTATGATGAGTTAGGTGTTACGCCTGAGAAGGTTCATTTGGAGGGGATTTTTTATGCTCTGAAAATCATGAGCCACTATACGGATAAAAGGGTGATACAGCTCAAATATGAGAAGGGAGTTAGGGCAAACTATCTTGTGGCGGGATTGGGGGGGTTAGGTAGAATTGAAATGGATAGAAAAGATGACCTAAGAGTTGCTATCCATGAGGCGATGCACGCACTTGAATGGCACTCTCCGTCTATATGTTCCCTTGTGACAGCGTTTTGTGCTAGTCGCTTCAATCCTTTCGAGGAAAAGAACATAGGGAGAGGCGAAAAAGCCTTCTCAGGTCTTTGGGATATTTACGCAGGTAAAATGTATGATGGCGATACAATGAGTGAGTTTATTACAATGGGGGTTCAGGAGTTCAGAAGTGCAAAAACAATCGTAGGACTCGCTAAGAAAGACTACCCACACTTCCTCTTTACCCACGCTCTAGTCACAGGGAAGCTGAAGGAATATCTATGACCACCACCACTATCCATTTTCGGTACGGAAGTCTGAAAGCCCAAGTCTTAATCTTTTACAGCGATCCGTTTATGATTGAGGGTTATGAGTTCTCAGGGGATGGGACAATCATAAACATCTACAAAAGCAAACTAGGGGGAGAACCCTCAGGTTACTTCATCGGTTCTGCCTCTGTAGATAACATAGAATACTTCATCAATGCGGCATATGATGCCAAAAGAGATTTCGAGCGGCTAGAGTATGCCATAGTCAACCCTCCCAACCTTAGCAGGAACAACTCAGACAACCCTGATGCCGTCTACTAAGGATAGCTGATTAATAGTTTGTTTATGGGGGTACTCAAACGGATACTAACCCTCCCGACCCTTTTGAGGTACACAGAGTATGCCCCTAGTTCATCAGCACATTGTGATTCGTTCCCATGTCATGAAGCCTCCCATGAGCGAGGAACAGACGAAGAATTGGCTCAAAGAGCTTATTTCCAAGATTGACATGAAGATTCTTAATGGACCTCATGCGACATATTTGGATAAAGAGGGAAATAGGGGCGTAACAGGGGTCTGCATTATTGAGACTTCTCATATCGCCATCCATGTGTGGGACGAGGAGTCACCGGGGCTGATTCAGCTTGATGTGTACTCATGTAAGGACTTCGATAAGGAAGTGGTATTTGACCACTTCAAGTGTTTCGAGCCTGTGTCCACCGAGTGGTTCATGCTCGACCGCACGGACAAGCTGTCCATCACGGATGATATTCAGGCAAAGAAATAAGAAATGGCAGACGGAGAGTGCATAATAGGGGGTGATGTATCTCTCGTCTTTTGGAAAGATGGCGGATGGTATGCTGATGGGGAGTATCTAACGGACGATATAGGGAAGTGCAAAATCCTCCCATCGAGTGAAGACAGGAAGATTGTCTTATCGGTGGGAGAACCTCCCCGCATATTTGTCCCCAAGAAGTTACCTGAGCCTGAGCCTGAGCCTGTGAGGGCAATTGAGAAATCGTCCGTTCAAGAGGTTCAGCCCATAGCGGAAGTACTTCAGGTGGTAGAGGACACTATTTTAGAGAAAGTTTTGGATAAACTAGGCGACAATCCATTAGCTGTTGTTGTCGCGATTGGATTTGTGGTCTTTAAGAAGATGATCGAGGGTAAACAGACCAAATCTGAAAGTGAAATGGATAAAAGGTGTAGCGGTCGTCATCAGGGTTCAGATGTTCAGACCAAAGAGCTAGAGAAGCAGGTTGAAGATTTGAAACAGAGATTGGAAGAAGTGAGTTCTAACTACGAGCTAAGTAAATCTAGCTCTGTGTCCCGCAGGGATTACAACAAGCTACTTGATCGGATGGAAGCACTTGAAAATTTATTGGATAATAAATAGTCAGCTTATAGCGTATCTGTACTAAGGCTTAGGACTACAAAATCTTCGCTTTTGACCCCTATTTGACACTCGATGAGCCAATCAATAAACATCTTTCCATCAACTAGGGCGATGGGTTTATTATCTTTACGGCTGGCTTCTTCAATTGCCTCTTTGGTGAAGCCCGAGGTGCAGATGATCATCCCGCTTTCATGCTTGAGGCTTCCTCTTAGCTCCCTAACTTCCTTTGATCCGACTTTGTTTTTCCCTGCGTATCTCTTAACCTGTATAGCAACCTCAGTATTGATTAAGCCTATATAAATGGCTCTTATGTCTATACCCTTATCTTTAGTGGGTGGTGTGACTCGAACATCACGACAGCCCTTTCGAGACAAGACACCTGCCACAAAATGTTCAAACTGAGTCCCATTATACTTACCCAATACATTATCCAAAAGTTGCTTTCTTACCTTGTCGTTGTGGGCTTTGATCTCAGATAAGAAGTTGTCTTGGTGAGGGTGAGCGGGGGACGGCTTTGGATTGGTCTTGGGAGTCTTGGTGGTGGGGGGGTGGGTAGCCTGAGCGGTTTTTATCCAATAAAGACCTGCCTTATCTAAGGTGAAGTCGCCATGCCTCTTCATGTGCTTATACAAAGCGGCTTGGATTGTAGCTTTGGGTCTCTTTCCGCCCAAGGGGGGAGACCCCTTCTTTTCTAGAATCTTATCCGTGAGGTCATCGAGAGTCAGACCTTGAGATTGTTCTTGGAGAACCTTGATGGCGAGGGAAACATAGGAGTCTTGTTGCATAATGGAGGTAACTTCTCTTTTGGATTTTGGGTTCTATCTCTCACTCGCCATACAATAATTGTATAACCCGAATGGGATACTAAATATAAGTGTTTTACTAGGGAAGTGTTCCCCCGTTGGGGATCGCTCTTTCAGTATCCGAAATCGGTGGGGTTTTGGGCGATGACCTTTTCGATCACTTCGATGTGTTTCTTTAGGTGTATGGTGGTGATGCCTTTAGCCTCAGCCCACTCTTGGTGGGTTTGATAGGTGCCTTCGACCTTATCACGATATATTCCATATCGGATAAGACCTGTCTCCTGACCGAACTTGGAGGTGAGGAGGTGTTTGACATGATTTGAGATGGAATCAGCTTCAGCTAGCTTTTCAGCTTCGGAGGTGTAGTCGTAAAAGTAGTCTACTTCGGTGTTTTCGGGGTTATCCTCGTCCACCTTTGTCACCACTTTAGCGGAGTCTTCGGACTGATAGTGATACCGAGAACCACGCTTACACTCTTGTTGAGTCTTACGCCCGCGTTGGCGTTGCAGGGCATCTTGTCCCTCGACCATACTTGCCCGCCACACGAACTGCTTAAAATGGTAGAAGATTGAGTTTTGTGTGGGTTCTTTGCCTTTATCCACCATAGCGGAAAGATTGTTCTTGTCGCAGATGAAGACGATAAAATCTTGAAAATAATCTTCCAAGTCGCCTAGAGCAAAGTTTATAGCTGTGTCCCTGCCCCCATGACGGAGGCAAAACTCTCTCAGCTTTTCGTAGTTGGCGGACTTTCCGTCATACAGCCACTTCTCTGTGGAGTTGTAAGTCCTCCTTGAGGGGCGGTTTTTAGGCGGTTGGATCGTGACAACCTGATACGACTCAATCTCGTTGAACATGGTGTCGAAAATCGAGTCTTTATTTTCAAGGGCTTTGATCTGAGCCTCTAGAGCTTTGATCTGAGCCTCCACCTTCGCCGCTTCCTCCCGCTTCCCAAAAAGGTCTTGCCGCAGTTTCTCTAACACGATGGTCTCCTCATAGAGAGGGTTAGTTGTGCCTCATATGGTTGGTCACCGAGACACGGGGGGTAGCACCTAGTCTACACAGGGTAGGTGGTGTCAGTCAACACTAATCATGTTAGTTGGGGGTGTGGGATACTTTTTTTCTGTTTATTGACAACCGGCTAAGAATCTTCTGAAAGGATAAGATAATGGACAAGAAACTACTGACCTTAGGTGTTCTGATCGAGCGGAGTGGGTTTGCCTCCCACAACAAGGAAGCGGCTGAATTTTTGTCCGCTTTAAAGAAACAGGCAGGAATGGATAAACTCGCCATGTTGCCGACCAAATGGGATAGTCCAGCTAAGAAACAAGAATATGGGGAAATGCCCCTAGATACCCTTCAGCACTTTTTTGTTCAGATGTGGTGGGGTGCGATGGTGAAGCTAGGTACGACCACCGTACAGCCTCCCGCTGAACTCAAGATGACCAACATGAAGTTTATAGATCGTTTCTTGGGTGCTCCACTTAAGGCATCTTCCAATCCTAAGCCGAATACGGAGATTAATCAGCTTTGGGCTTCTCTTAAGGAGGCATGGAACAGACACCGCACCGACTACGAGTCGGCTTGGAACCGCATTTGGTTTAGGGCATATAACGCTACAAGCTATGTCCGTGGTACTAGGAGTTACCCAACCACAGAGGCACGCAATCAAGCTGAATCTGAGCAGTCCGTTGCGGTCTTTGATAAGTATTTTAAGGGTAACTCGTTATTTAACTTTGTTTTGAAATTAAATCTCGGCTCACTAGAGTCGGTCTTTGAGCAGACCTCGGCTCTGATTGTATCTAACATCGCCAATGGGAATGTATCCTCAAAGTCGGTCAAAAGCATCTCCACAGACTTTTCCGCTCCCGAAGATGAAGATGGTGGTGGTGCGGGTGATGCTTACAACTTCACCTATGAAGATGCCGTCATTAACTATCCGAGTAAACCGAGAGCAGTCACAGAAAAGCTGTTAGGAGATGATGGTACATGGCAAGCCTTCATCAATGAAGCCGTGAAGAATGATGCTTCTTTTATGGCGGATTTAAATGGGGTAATTAAGGATGCGTTAGAGATACCTGCTATGTCTGAGGATGTGTTGTTATCCACAAGGATAACAAGTTTGCCTCAGATGGAAATACTCGCAACCCTTATTGATGATTGCATCTCTCCTTTAGCGACAAGGCGTATTCAAAATACGGATAGGAACGCGATATCCAGCGGAGGTTATGCTGTCCTTTACGCATATCTAGCCTTGTCGGGGGTGACTTTTGAAGTGGCCGGAGGGGGTACAACGACTGTGAAGCTGTCGGTTAACCCTTTCTTACTTAACTTCAGAGAGTTGCAGAGAGTCGCTCCTGAATTTAGAAAGGCGGCAGACTTTGGGGGATTGGTGGCTAGTCTTTGGGCTTCCGTAGAGAGGTATATGCCCACAAAGTTACTCGTCATGAATCAAGCTGTGTTCACGACTCAGATGATCAAGTTTGTTTGGGGTGGGAGTGGTATAGCTCCTTATCAGTCCGAGAAGTTCCCTGAGGGTCCCATGAAGGCAGGTAGAAGATATTTTGCAGCCTGCCTCAAAGAGTTTATCCGTCTTCGCCTTATCCTTGAAGTTTCAAACCGCCAAGTTTTGGCAGATGCCGAACCGGGTTTAAAGGGTTCTACCTGTGTGGATGCTCTTAGAGCAATCACTATGGCACCTAAGTCGGTTATTGATGTTGCTCGTACACTTCTGATTCAGGACTTAGTGGGAATGAAGTAAATCTTTTATTGATGCCCCCATGTAACTATCCGTTTTGTGTGGATAGTTAACCACTTCTTCATGGGGTGACAATATGAGTAAAGACTTGCAGATAGCTCACGCTTGCCCTCATCTTATCCGTTATGAGCGGGTGTTTTTAGATGGGGGCAAGTTTATTTCACCTGCGAGTCCAATCGAAGGTGAAAATCTTTTGGTCTTGAGGAGAGACGGAATAGAACTGCCCTCGGTGGGCTTGTTCAGAGAGGCTTCAGTAATATCTCCTCTTAAAGGTCCATATCGGATAAAGGCGGGGGCGAATGAGTTGGTGGTGGAGTTAGAGGGTGGAGTTTCTTATGATTTGATCATTCCACCTAAAATTTACAGCACAGCTACGCTTGTTTCTTTTTTAGAGAACAAGTTGGGCGAGATTTCTGTGATGGAACATCAGTTAGCATTAAAGTTTACGGATAACCGCAGGGGAGTAGGGTTTAGCGTAAGGGGTTCAGTAATGGATAGTTTGGGTTTTTCGGTTTCAAAGGTGAGAGCGAAGCCACAAAGGATAACGCCGAGTTGGAAGTTGAGGAAAAGCGGAGTGGGGGGGTATATGTTGGCGTTTGATAAACCTCTAGACCCTGAGGGGTTATTGGATATCACCTACACAACCATCAAGTCTCAATGTCGTAGGTGCAATGCAACAGGGGTAGAGAATGACCTTAGATTTTCTACCACGGGTGATTTATCCATAGTGGAGGGATATGACCTATTGTATCAGAACATAGCGAAGACGCTATTGACAATACAGGGTAGCAATCCATATCACGATTGGTATGGGTCTAATGCGGTTGGTCTAGTGGGTAAGAAGTCTAGTACTGCCCTTCCGTCTTTGATAAGGCAAAGTGTCAAAGAAGCATTGGATAGATTTCAAGGGTTACAGAGAGAGCAATCCAAGCTACAGGTGGTGACGAATGAAGAACGCTTGTTGAGTTTGGATAGCGTCTCTGTGGAACGGATAGGGAACGATGAGACGAGTGTATTGTGTACTGTGGTGGTGAGAGCGGCTAGTGGCTCTCCCGTGAACATAAACATTGTATTTGCCGTTCCTGGCAGTATCCCGCTAGATGGAGACCTATCATGAGTTTATTTGAGATCATTCGCCCTGATGGGGTTAAGACTTCAGCGGCTAGTGTGGTGTATTCAACCTTAAGGGAAGAGGTTGTCCTAAGAGGGAACATTTCGGATTACACCGAGATAACAATTCTATTTAATGGGACAAGTTATACATCGGTGGGAGTAGATGCGGACATAGAGATAATAGGAACCACATGGATATTTCCATCTATGGGTGGGATAGACATTTCGCAGGGATCGAACTCATTTGAAATAACGGCTAGTGGTGCGGGTTTGACGGATAAAACTATCCGTCTTGATGTGGTTTCCCCTGAGAATGAACAGGTGACACCACCATCGGCTCCCACAAATATCCGTATCGGTCGGTCACAAAATGCTGTGGATATTTCTTTTGATCACACGGACAATGATGTGACCTACTACAACATCTATGGTTCTACATCAAGTGGTGGTGGGCTAAATGGATACTATCTAATAAATGCGATACCGCTAGACCCTGTGTCTTATGGTGTGCGGACGGAGCGGATAACTGAGTTGGGGGGTTTGACGGCGGATTTGAGTCCGAGTGTAGCTGATCCTTTGTTTGTGGAAGTTCAGGCGTTACAGAATTCTTCTTCAGCCGTACTATCTACGGCTTCTCTTGGGGATGTGGAGATACCTGAAACAACAACAAGGATAAGAGTTTCGGCAGTAGTGTCGGCAATGAGTCTGAGTGTGGAGATGAAGTTTAGGCACTCAAGGACAGCCACGCCGAACTCACAGCCACCGACTTATCAAGTGGGAGAGTTTTCAACCCTTCCTGCGACTAGCCCTATTTATTATGTTGTGACTGCGGTTAAAGTGGTTGATGATCTTGAGATAGAATCCGTTTATAGCATTGAGGTTTCAGGACAACCGATAGACATTCAAACCACAACGCTTAGTCTTCCAAATGTTTCGGATAGCGACCTGACCACAAGTCTGATTCAGACGATTTACGCCGCTGATGAGGATGCGGCAGTACAAGCAGGATCAGCTATCCGAGATTTGATGATAGACCCGATGGTGTCTGAGTTATCCCGTAATAGATTTGTGTTGGATTTCTCTTATCGAGCCACGAGTTTTCTGAGTCTATTAAACATAGATGACCCTTTGAACACGGGTGCATCTATATCGGTCTCCAACAGTTCATATAAGCTGGCTCTAAAAGATGCGTTATTTCTTCAGACGGATGTTCAGACACAAAACATCATAGATGGTGCCTTTGAGAGACTAGCGTCTAATTTTGGATTATCGCGTAGATTGGGGGTTCGGGCGAGGGGAGAAGTGATCTTTTATTTATCTAATAAGCCTACATTTACCTTATCCGTGCCTTTAGGAACGGTGTTAACGGGAGGGGGGGTTTCATTTAAGACGATTCAATCAGGGGGTTTTAGTGCTGAAAATGCGGCTTCGCTTTATAACCCTGTGCGTAAACGCTATGAATTGACCTTACAGATAGAAGCAATAGAGGAAGGGTTAAGGGGGAATTTAACAAGTGGTCAAATCACTCAGGGAGCCCCTGCGGGATTAAGGGTGATCAACACAGCTGCTACTTTTGGTGGTCAGGATATTGAGAGCAACAGCGATTTGACGGCAAGGTCTTTAGGGTATTTGTCCTCTGTGGATGTGGGGACAAGAAATGGATACCTTAGGGTGGCGAGAGAGACCTCAGGGGTAGTTTCCGTCTTGGTCATAGATGCGGACAGCCCATATATGGTGAGAGACGATGGACTAGGCGGAAAGGTAGATGTTTGGATAAGGGGCGAGAGCGTAGCTAGTGTAACGGATACTTATGCACCTACATACAAGACCAAACGCGGGGCAAGGTTTCTTCCTCTTGTGAGCGAAGGTTCTTATTTATTTAAACTCGCTGATGCCTCCTCCCCATCTTTATTCGCCATGATAGATCGAGAAGACTTAGGTTTAGGTCTAAAGAATGCCACGAGTGGAGAGTTCTTTGACTTGACCGATGCTGTAATTACAAATGGGACTACCATTCAGCTTGAGGTCTCAATCACACAACCGACATATGCTTTTGGCGATATCATATTGGGTGATTATCGCTCAGAGATCAGTTCAGATATCCATTTGGACAGGCAACCCGTTAGAGAAGTGGTTTCCGTAACCAAGCCTGATGGGTCGAACTTGGAGTTCGACTTCTTTAAGTCTGAAGACCCGCTGATGTTGGGTCAATCCACGAGAGCTTCGGATTATATCCGTGTTCAAAATGATGGACTTGAGAAAATCATAGATGTCACTCAAGAAGCCCACACGCTGATTGGATTTTATCCTGATAGGTTGGCAAACTTAGGTGTCGATGTAAACAGTATTGTGGTGACAAACACTTCAGGTGTGGTGTTTGATAGTCCTCTTGATCCAAGTGTAACTTCGCCTGATTATGAAATCATCTCAGAAGGTGATGTGGTTTCTATTCGTAGGACTAGTGCCGCAGGGGGGATAACAGATGGAGAGGTGGTGTTGGTCACATACCAACACCTTGAAAACATCACAGTCACCTACAAAACAAATATCGTATTATCCAATTTGCAGGTTGAGTTAGAGGCTAATAAACACCTAGGGGCTGATGTATTGGCGAAGGAGGTGTCCCCCGTGTATGTGGACATAAAGGCTGTAGTTGTTTTGGAGCGGGGTTCCAACATCAATACGGTTGACTCCCTTATCCGTAATAACCTTTCCAATCTCATCTTGGGTCAAGTGTTAGGTGGATCACTTCGGGTTTCGGATATTATCCGTGAGATAGATGGAACAACAGGTGTGGCATATGTGATCATGCCATTGACGCAGCTAGCACTTCAGGCAGGGGGGTCTATTCTAAGAGAACCCGTGGTGGTAGGTTCGTTAAGAAACATAACCCAACTCAACAACTCCACACATCAGGTTTGGATACTTGACACGGGACTATCCAATAACGCGAGTGTAGAGGGCGGGGTAAATGCACGGGTTTTCCTTGATGGGCAGGAGATACCTTTGTTGGGCATCTCACAAAGATCATTTAAGGCAAATTGGATAAAAACCTCAGCCACAATCATGGGGGTAGAGGGACTGAGCGTTTATGACACAGGTCTAGGTGTTTATGTAGATGTCCCAAATACACAACACAAGGTGGGATTATGTTTACCCATAGGGGATCATCCGAGTAACCACACGATAAGTGTCAACTACACAACAGGCGATTCCACAGGTGTAGTCAGAGATGTGGTGATAAATGAGTTCTCATATCTACAGGTGGGGGATGTGAGCTTTACTTACGAGGAGGCGAGATGAGTATTTATCCATATGATCCTAGAGTTCAAAAAGACCCTTTGGGTAGAAAGTCTAGTTCACGCCGACTCCTTGAGGATATCTTGGCGGAACGCATCGTTTCTTCTCTAGCTAGGAGCACCGCTTCTAACTATATCACGGAAGCATATGGAGCAAATCACAGGATATTTTATGAGGGCATAGCGGCTATCTTAGCAGAGTTCTTGGTGGACTCGGTGGATAACATAGACGATGCCGATCTCACACAAATGAGAGCTGAGTTTATCTCGACAAGGCTTTTGTACTCTGTCTTTCCACCCAACGAATCTGCCATACCCTCCACGGATACCATTGAAGAACTGCACTCCATTCTTCAGGACACGCTGAAGTCGCTCTTCAAGGGAAGCGGTAACTCCTCAATTCTAGAGGCTTTAAACTCTCTTGGTTCAGAAGTCTCCTTAGAGATTGAAAACTTTGTTGTTAATCTCACATCTAGCATCCTCAGCATCACTTCTATAGCTGAGGATCACCGACACTTTGTGTTCTCTCGACCCACGGGATTGGGAAGCACAAGTTATCCTATTGGTATGAAGTGGGGAGATGCACTTCATACCCATCTAGTTATTGATGGTGTGGTTCAGCCTTATACGGATACGCAGGGGACTACACACACTCACGAGGCATCTCTTGGTCTAAGTCTCAATGTTCTTAAGATTCAGGAAAATCTAAGAAAGGTATTTTCGGTTCTTAAGCCAGCCCACATAAAGACGGGTGTGGTCGCTTCTCTCTTAGAAGAAGATGAGACTCTTGGCGTGACTGAGGATGGAATGTCTTTATCCTTGGGTGAGTTCCACCAAGAGGATATGAGAAAAGTCCGTCTAGGGACATGGGGAGATGTCTTGTTTGGATATGCCTCTAATAAGACCCTGAGGCTCTATCGAACAAACATCACCAAACCCAACTCTCTTCTGATTAAAGCCTCTGAAAATGCTCCCTCTGGTCAACGCCGAAGAGTCATCTCCGTCTCTAACAGCACACCACCCTCAGGTGACTATCCAATTTGGAGTTTTCCATTAGACGCAGTAGCCGAGGAAGTGTTACGCGACATAGGAGTGGATGTCTTATCCGTAGATGCTGATGGTTTTGTTGTTGGCAAGAACACATCTACTTCTACAACCCAAATGTTATCCTATTTGGGTGATGGTAGTTTGGTGTTGTTAAACGGTGTGGCGTATTACTTGGATATGTTTCTAAAAACACCCGTCAAACACAAGTTATCTGCCAAGGTCATTCAACTAGATTCTGTGAGTGCATCTCAGGGCGTTGTGGAAATCACAAACCTCTCTAGTCCTTGGAAGGTTCGGCAAGACATACGCTATGAGAGCTACACCTTTACTTATTATCCGCCTGATATTTCAAATCTGTGGTTTAGTTTCCCTGATCTCAATATCCGTTTCTTTTACAAGGGAATCGCCTTAGGTCTCACACAATCATGTTCTATATTCGTGAATGGCATCGAATTACCAGCCGATAAAATCAAGTTTTACAGCTATTTTGACAATCGGTTTTATGTTTTAAATCCCGATGGATCATCATATCTAAATGACCTTGATAGGATAACCATCGTTTATCCATATGACGAAGATGAAGTCTATCGGTTTACAGCACTAAACGATACTCGTTTGGTCTTAAATGCTACCCGCAAGCTCGGACAAGTCACCACCACACAAGGTCGTAAGTCTGCCTACTCCGCCCCCTCCGCTCCACCTTATTATATAAGACGGAAAAACTTTGTACTGAACAAAGTAGAACCCATAAGCCCTTTGTTTTTTGAACAAAGAGAGGCTAGCTATGGTCTTAATTCTACATCCACGACAAACACCACCACACAATATCTAAATAGCTCTTTTATACTGAATAGAGTATCCTCGTCATCTAAGGTATCAAACATATCAGCCCCCGCTACGGCAAACCTAAGCACGAGCGATGGGAAAATATCTTTTGTTCAACTCGGCTTCAAACCTGATTACATACTATCAATAACGGATACTGATGGGAATGAATATCTAGGCACATTGGATAGTGGGTATTTATTGGTGCAGGGTGTGGATGTCTTAACGACCCTTGAGATATCGGCTGTAAGTTCAAACCCGCTCACAAGTGAAGGCACTTGGTTCTCGGGAGAGAAACTCCTTGAAGGTCAAGCCCCACTTAAGAAACCAACACATTCATTCAGCGGTTTATCCGAAAGCACATCAGATGAGATTATGTCTAATCCTTTGGGATTAGCTGAACCTCAAATAGGTGGCGGATATAAAGATGCAACACGAAGCGTTATTGCTCGATCTTCCACGACTCAAGTCGGAGTGGCAGGGGAACCCGTCTTTTATGAAGATCGCCCCACCGCGTTTTATGTGGGTGGTTATTTATCCGAATTACACACCGAGACTTCTTATGTAGACGATGTGTTGTATGGGGATTACTCTCTGTACACGCTTGGACCTATCTCGACAACAGAGCTAACCACATTCACAACAATCCCCACCTACTTGTTCTTTCAGTACAACTCCCTCAGTTTATTCGGAGGGGACGGATACTACTTCTCGATTTATCGGATAAGTAGTGATGGGATCAAATACTATCAAACCCTTTATCCGATTGCAGACGGAGGCGGCTTTGAGTGTTTTGAACAACACCCGTCTCCTCCGAATGGGGCTCCTCTTGCATATAGATGGATAGACCAAGGAACAGGAAGCGGCTTTAGCCTCAACTACGATAATGGAAACTTCGACTTTCCGTTATATGAAGCTGACCCAAATGGATACTTTAATCATATTCCAAATCAGACCTATTACATAGAAGTATATATGGAGCAAAACGCAGGTGCTGATGGACTTAGGTTTTTCTCTAGTGGCACGAATGCCCCCTACGCATTAAATACCCCTTGGGCTTCTTCTTCCGAAGTTTATGACTTAGATGACCCTATGGACATGGGGTTCAACAAGACCTACACTTTTCAGGTCACTTTTGCGACAAATCCAGGAGAGGTCACTTCTTGGCTGATGGTCTCAGACCCTGATGTTCTTGCCCCCAAATCCTCCGAAGATGTCGGGGCAAGTATTGAGATTGTGGCAGATGTGTTTTATCCAAGCGAGCCACTACATGGAGATCGCTTATCTTTTATCCCTAGCAGCATTTACAACACAATCACACCTGAGATACCACTCATCTCCATATCAGATGTTGTAGACGCTCCCACAGATGCTTTAACTTTCGCTCAGTCCAAGTTTATCCAAGAAAACATACCTGCACCTACGGATGTACTCAGCACAAGTTATCTCATCCTCCCTAGCTCCGTCACCGAAACCACTCAATCTATTACGGATAGTTTCAGTTACCTTTATCGCTTGTCCATAATGGATAGCTTGTCATCCATCAATGACTCCACATCTACCCAAATCATTACTCTGATATTGGATAGTTTATCCGTAATAGATAATGCGGATGCGGTTTTGGGTCTTTACTTTTCAGATGGAGTCTCTCTTATTTCGGACTCCGTGTCTGTTTTGGAGAGTTTGTCTTTAAATTTGGGAGATTCTTTAGGTCTTAGTGATGCGGCATCAGTCACTTATGGTTTTGTACCTGCATTATCGGCGGATAATATCCCTAATCTCTTGGACAATGTTTCTACTTCTGAAACCAAGTTCATACAAGACACACTCGCTTCAATCACGGATAGCGTAATAACAGGTCTATCGGGATTTAACTTTTCTGATGTGTTGGGTGCCTCATCTGATGAAGTAGAGACCCTTTACGCCTACCTGCCGAGGACTGCATCAGATGTCATCAACAACATTCTTGATGCTGTTCTCTTAAGATACTCCACTTCAGTATCCGATAACCTAAGCCCTATCTTGGATAGCGTTCTCTCACAATTGTCTGCATATCTGTTATTGGATAGTGTGACCTTTAGTGATGTAGTGACCACATCATATGCGTACACGCCCATGCAGGTCCAAGATGCAGTATCGGGTATCTCAGATCAGATTTCTTTTGGCATCTCCACAAATGTCTCTGAAGTGTTATCCGTGACTGATGATTTATCCTATCTCTTTGGGGATTCCCTGAGTGTGCAGGATAGTCTGAGCGTTACGGATAGTGTGATCACATCTTACCTGTATGGCAACATTGGGATAACAGAGAGTGTTGCGGGGATTTTGGATAGTGTGATCACATCTTATTTGTATGCGGCTGTGGGTGTGTCTGATGAAGTAGTTGAGTTGGTAGATAGCGTCTTTGCCCGAATTAAGAGCTTGAGTGTTCAGGACAGCCTGAGCGTTACGGATAGCGGATTGGTATTTATCGCATCCACCAACCTCACCGATAACATCTCCATTACGGATAGTGCGGGGTTCCGTGTACCTGTCGTATCGTTATTGGATAGTGTGGATATAACGGATGAAGGAGGTGCGTTTATAGCGTCTCAGTCGGTGTCTGATCTTGTGCCTGTGTTGGGGGATGAAATATCATCATTACTAGAGTTGGGGGCTGTTTCGGTATCGGATTTAATAATTGTGTCTGATAGCGTAGTGGCGAGCTATGAGTACACGGCGGCGGTGGTTTTGGAAGAGGGTGTACAGATAGACGATTCAACGGAAACGAGTTTAAGGCTTGTGCTGTCGGATAGCGTATCAGCATCCACGGATACCATCTCTACTTCAGCCGTTTTTGTTCCGATGAATCAAACGGATAGTGTAGGTGTTGTTTCGGATGCACTAACGACTAGTTATTTACTCTTGCCTAGTTCTGTGGTGGAGAGTGTGCCTAGTGTTGCGGATACGACATCGTTGTCTTTGAGTTTGACTTCTGTTGTAACGGAGGCTCTCGTATCCGTTTCGGACGATTGGACTGCCTATATATCGTCCAAATCTGTATTGGATAGTGTGGGTGTAATCACGGATGAAGTTTTGACGACTTATGACGAGTTTTTGAGTTTGGTTGATGGGAGCATTTTATTTTCAGGGGAGGACACATCTTACTTGGTGGGAGCGGATATATCTGCTTTTGACACTTCGACAACCGCCTTCAGGGTGGAGTGGTGGATGTATTTGGATAGTTCAGGGGGAGGGACGAATCCTGTAGTGTTTTCTAGGAACTTGCGTGGGACTTCGGATAGGTTCAGAGTTAGGTTATTGAGCCGAACGGGATTAGAGTTTTCGGTTTCAACAGGTTCGGCATCTGTATCCAACAACTTCGGTTCAGTTCCGAATGACGAGTGGGTTCACATCGCCCTTGTTGGTCGTAGTTCTCAAATACGAGCTTATGCCAATGGAGTTCAGCTTGGTAGCACTTGGTCAACCACCTACAACATAAACAACTCAAGTGCGGCTAATCTTTACATAGGTAACGAAACAACTCCCGTAGCCGATAATGCCTTTAAGGGATACCTTACAAACTTAAGGTATCTCTATCAGATTTCAGGTACGGCGGATTTGACCACAAGGACGGGAACTTTCAGTATTCCACTTGCCCCACTTCCAAGTGTGAGCATAAATGTCTTTAGACTTGTGGCTACTGATGCTGCGACCGCGTTCACAGGTACGGGTACTACACTATCCAACACATCTTCGGTGTCATGGTCGAGTGAAGTACCCACCTTGGCGAATCCTATGTCCTCTTTGTCGTTGAGTGGGGTTCTTTCTTATCCGTATTACAACGGATATCTCAGCCGAACGGGAGAGTCGGACTTCAACTTAGGTGCGGGAGATTTTACGATAGAGTGGTTTCAGTACCTGACTAACGAACAACTCAGTACTAGTTACAGCCATCGGGCATACATCTTTGATCTAGATTATCCGGGTGCGTCTAAACAACTATCCATTTACTATGATGCGGCATTAGAGACGATATATTTGGCATATCGGATAAATGCTTCGACAAACTACACCATAGGGTTTGCGGTAAATAATATACGCGACCGCTGGAGTCACTTTGCACTAACACGCTACAGCGGAACTCTTTATCTTGCCCAAAATGGATATTCATTGGCGGCGACCAAGATAGATGACAGCTTGAGTTTGGTGACTTCTTTGGACTTCACGGGGGCAAGCAATGGAAGCCTCTACATAGGCGGAGATAAAGCCCAAACCGCCAATTATTACTTTAATGGATACTTATCGAACTTCCGTATGAGCGTTGGAGTAGCAAGATACACCTCTCAAGATGCACCCTTTACGCCTCCATCGACACAACTCTCTACAGATGCCAACACCAAACTTCTACTCTTAGCTGTTTCTGATGCCACTACAGACAGTAGTGGTTTATCCAATACCATGACGGCAACAAATGTGGAGCGAGAAGATTTTAGTGGGGCTTATGGGAACGACAAGCTGAGTGTGGCAGTACAGACTTCTAGTACGCTTTACAGTAGTGCTGCTCAGTTCTTTGTGTACTCGGAAAACGATTATTATGCCCGACAAGCCCAAGGGGACAACACATATCCTACCCTTGTGTCGAGCCTTCCGAGATTTATGGAATTCCCTACCAATGCCTTGGCTTATGAGGGTTTATATAAGGGCTCATTCTCTGCCGCTGTAAGTGCGGGTTATTCCAATACATCCCCGACACAAGCGGATTTGATCTATAGAGCCTTATCTACGAGTACTATTAATCATCGTATCGAGGAATATAACTCTCCGACACAACCTACCGAGTATAAAATATTCGCTAGGTTAAATAACGATGCGAGCCCTACGCCTGAGTTCAACATCGCTTTTAAATATACGGATAATACATGGGGTAGTTATTACAACTTATTCCCTTCTACAGGGGCATTGAATGTAAAACGCAACTATCTTCACACACTTAGAGTTAATACAGACGGAACAACAACATTCACACAAGATACAACGGGTCAGACGGCTATTTATCCATACGCCACACAAGTGCGATTGTATGCCTATTTCAAGAACCTTGATAATGGATTAGGGGCTGCCGCAGACCCACAATCCAAGATATTGCTCCGCACCGATCCTTCATTAGGTGTTGTGACGGGGAGAGTAGTGAGTGTGCCTAGTGAGTACTCAGGCACGGGTGGATTAATCCCCAAGTCCGAAATAACGAACACAAATAATGTGTCTCAGGTTTCTTGGTCTGTGACTACAGGGACAAAATACAGACTTTATTTGGATAAGGACGCGGGCGTTGATTTAATCCTAGCCTTTAGAGCTTACACCTACTCGGCAGGTGCAACGGACTACAACACTCTGTATGACTCAAACAATCCGCCTGATTACAGATCATTTTCTAACCTGATCTGTCAGCAAAACTTGTTTCTTCAGGTTCTTGAAGACGGAAGCATCCTCATAACCCAAGCCTCATAAACCACCCATCATAAATCATTTATAGACGCAGGTCTATGAACTAACAACAGGAGTATCCGAAATGATGATCATCACAGGAAAAGTACACGCACTTGTTCGTAACTGCAAGGGCGAGATTGTTCAGGAAGTCTTTGGGCCGAACGCCGTGGTGGAGATGTCCAACAATATCCTGATGGATGCGGTCTTCCCTAAACTTGGAACAAATGCAGCCCCCACAGCGATTCCCAATCGCCCTGAGGGAACAAACATGACTGATAATACAACCTTCCCCTCAGGAGGAAACTTCATAGGGGCAGGGGGAGCGGATCAAACTATCCAAGAAGCGGCGAGGAACCACATAGCTTATATAGCAATTGGCGACAATGAAGGTTCTAACGACACAGGTGTGGCGAACCAAAACCAAAAGGTCACTATGGTGGATACAGATTTCAATCCCACCGATGCTGTGACCGTCTATGCTCGGAGAGTCGATTCCGTGACCTTCCCTGCATACAACCAAGTACGCTTCACCACAACTTATTCCACAGCACAAGGTAACCTAGCGGGCGGGATTGCCGAAATTGGATTGTGGACGGCAGGGAACAATGCCGATGCGGATGGATTCCTGACCAATGAAGTGCCTACGGCATCGACCAATATGAGACTTTTTGCCCGTAAGATTTTAGCGAATACCATCACCAAGACAGATGACGGTACATTAGAGATCAACTACACGCTTACTTTTGGTGCTTAAGTTTAGGGTATTGTAATGCGACGCTAGGTCTTGGGAGGCTTGCTAGTTATTAAATACTCCATCACCTAGCCCCATAGGTAATGGAGGACAATATGATCAAGTCTCAAATCCCTGCCCCTAAGACATCAGCTATCCAATTTGGACTTGGGTTTTCTGAGCTAGGTGTTAAAGTCAAAGGCGATGTGTTTGGAGTTCTAATCCACGCAGATGGATCAGAAGAAGTGGTATTGGATAAGTCTAATATCTACACATTAGATGGGGGCGTATTAGCTGCGTTGTTGTTCTCGGGTGACGCAAGAGCGAGGGCAATAGATATGCTCGGTGTGGGTACGGGAGCGAGCGGAAATGCACAATCCCCTGATGTTGCGGATAATCGCCAAAGAAGACTCCAAACACCACTCTATCGTAAGGAGTTTTCTACTCCCATTTTCCGTACCTCTTCGGGAGCCATTTCGGAAGATGGTGATGGTAACTCAATTCCCACCAATATTGTAGACTTCACAACCACCTTTGAGGCGAGTGAAGCTGTTGGTGCCTTGACTGAAATGGGTCTTTTATCCACATCGAGCGGGGTAGAGGGTTCCGTCTTTGACCCTGTACAAGAGTCGGGATCAGATGTGGTTTTCCCAAGTAGAGACACCACAATTGATATCACCGAGTACGATGTGTTGGTCAATTATCTCACTTTTCCCGTGATAAACAAACCCAATGGATCAGTCTTAGCCATAACATGGCGACTCACCTTTTAAGAGCGAGTATCCATAATGACTAAGTTTCTATCTACCGTAAGCAGAAATCTATCCCCCTCCAACTACTCTTGGGACTCCGTTGTTCATCAACAATCCCGCCCTCTATTGGATAGTGAACTCAATCTATCCCAAGACATCCTCTCCGAAAAGTCTCGGATTGACCTGCCTTCAGGCATCCTTTCCCGTTATCCAATAAACGAGTCGGTTGGCAGTCTTATTTTCTCTCCCACTACTCCAAATGAGTTTGGGGTAAATCCCTTTAAGGCGTTGGTGGCGGGGAAAATCCTTGAAGTAAAAGGAACCAACTCCACAACAGATGTGAATAAAATCTACTTGCCAGCCCCTGAGACGACCTCAGGTCCGGGTACGGACTTAAAGAGAACGGATTTCGTATTCCTTGAAATGTGGCTTCAAGAAGTAACCCCTTCTATGAACGCTCGCTCTCGACTAAGGGTTGTAGGGGTTCTTACAGGCGATACTCTCACTATTGGTGATGGGATTAATCCTGATATCATCCTAACTGAGGGTACCGACTTCTTTGTTGGTGTTTCAAACCCCCACACGGCAAGAAACATAGCGGAAGCCATCAATGATTATGATGGACTCAACCTAGGTTTGACAATTGGCGGGGTCACCATCACGGCTGAAACAAGAGGCACGGACTTTTTATTTCTTCTGATGACGGGAGGTGCGAACGGAAACAATATCACCTTTACCCCTAGTTCTCTCACATCTATTGAGGTCATCAACTCACCCTCAGGGGGGACAACGGGTACGGGTAAACCTGATGCGGATCATATTTATTATGCGGGGAATGTTCTTTCGGATAGTTCATTGTGGTTAGACGATAATATCCAAGACCCAAATATTTCCACATCGTCTAGTAGAAGAGTGCAAATCCAATATCGGATTAGAGTTCACTCTAGCACCTTCTTTAGTCCTGTGAGCACACCCTTTGGGTTAGACGATGGGAGCATTTATGCTCAAGGGGGTGCAGGTACAGAAGTGGTGGGTCGCATCTTCTCCCGTCATGATACGGATCATGGATTATGGATAGCAGGAGATGGAGACTTAACATCTTCTACCGAGTTTTCTAGCGTAGACGGATTTGTCTATGCCATCCCATTGTTCTTTGTCTTTAGACGAAACCAAGCCGATACTGCAAGCGGGTATGGGTTTAATCCAAATGACGATGCCAACACAGGTTTGTTATCCACCCATGATGGGACATTCACAAATGCTGTCATTTGTGTTGATCCGATTCCACTTGGGGAATCGGATAGACCTGATGGTCTATTTGCGGATGAAATATCCACATCTGATGTTTTAGACTTACGAAGAAGAGTTTTCCCACAAGGTGTAGACTTCTCAGCCGCTCTTGAATATCAGTTCCACGCCTTATTGGATAACACAAACAGAACATGGTTCTTAGACGAGTCGGTGTTTAACACTTATGCGGACGGCACAGGTGGCATATCCACAACACCCATGGTGTGTGATGTGTTTGGCTTATCCGATTTAAGTGCGGGTAATTATAAGAGAGACTTTGATCGTGTTTCGAGGAGATTCAGTACTGCCCCTTTGATTGAGCGGACGACTATAGTTGCCTATCCACAAGGTACAACATCCCCAACGGGTGTGAGCGTTGCCTCAGCAGGTGGTGATCCTCTGAAGTGGTATGAAGGCGATGTTATCGAGATTGACTTCTCAGGCTTAAACTCAAGATCAGACGCTTTGTGGACGACCTTTGAGCCTTTAGACCCTGAAACCGATAACCCTGTTGACTTTTGGGTGAATGGAACCCGTATCCTTGATATTGGATACTGCTGGCATGACGATACCGATGGCATGGGCAGCACGGATAACACAGCCAAGTTTTCTAAGATAGAAGTGTTATCCGAAACTTTGGTGCGATTAACCCTAGATAGGAATGATCAACTCGCCAATAGAGGCGATGGGGGTACTCCCCCTGCCTCTACGGATTGTCTTGTTGGTGATGCAACAGGGAATACGGGTAGTGAATATGGGATATACATAGAAGTGATCCTTGAATACCCTGCCTCGGATAAGGGCTTAACAGAAACACCAATCAGTACACTTCAACCTGATGTAACGGCTTATCCAAGAGGTGCAGTTTTAAACTTTCCTGTGGGTACGGAGCCACACTCAGATGCGGACAATGAGAAGCCATTAGTTCACTTAGAAGATCAAAGGCGAGAGTTATCCATTGAGTACATAGGTGAACAACGCACAGACGAGTTTGTTGCATATAGTGGCACGGCGGTAAGACTCCCCTATCGGATTTTTTATGATCCCACGGATGTCCTTACATTACCTGAGGTTTATGACCGTTCAGGTGGTGCAAATGATGGGGACTTATTGGCTTTAAACTTGAGCGAGTGTCAATTTGGACAAGCAGAGACAATACTTGTTTGGACAGCCGACAGCACCACTTTCCCTAGACTTGTGGAAGTGACTTGTTATCCATTATTGGCGTGTGTTCCAAATAATGTGAAGTTCTTCGTCTATTATCGAGGCGTGTGTCCCCAAACTTGCGGGACAAAAGCGGGGAGTGTCAACTCAGGTGTCGGAGGTCTTTGTCCTGATGAGTTGGAGCTAAAACCTTTAGCTGTATCTAGGAACATCACCACCTTGCTACAGGGTGCAGGTGCAGGTAGCTCAGGTTATCCATTTTATGCCCCTTATGAACAACTTGGCACAAGTTCTAGGGCAGAGGATACTTATGGATACACGGAATGGGGTGTATTGAATGGAACAGAGGTTTATTTGGATGACTTAAGGATAAATACAGGGATGGTGGACTTGCCGAGTTTCGTTCCGTTCGTCAGTTCTGTAGGAGTGACCTTGGGGGAGATTTCGGGTGGTGGTGTGCCTGTCAAAGATGATGAAGGTCGGGTGATTTATCCGACTTTAGAAAACGCGAGCTACTTCCCCTCGGCATTTGCTAAGAACTTAAGTGCTTACTACAGAGACTACAAGACTTGCCTGCCAATACTGATGCGTGTGGACTCAGATGCACACACACTTTATCGCAAAAATGAAGTGGTGTTGGTGGTGTTCATTAAGACAACACCTTGGGGCGAAGGTGTTGCGGTGGATATGAGAGAAGACAATACGAACCTCGTGGTGGCTTGTGTGTATCGCACAACACATCTCATGTTGTTGGGAGAATAAGATCATGCCTAAGAAGTCTATCAATCAAAACGATGTGGTCATCACCTCAAACAGAGGAACTGATGAAGCCTCTTGGTTAATTGGTCTTTCCACTAACAATACACTATCCGTTAGTGCTAGTGATGTGTCTAGTTCGGGGGCTTTGGGGGGCTATCTCGGTGGGAATGTCCAAGTTAACTTGGACGATCTTACATCTGCCGCTCTACAGGATCAACCCCCTCGAATAGGATATCCCCCCATCACATACTCCAACAGGAATGGAGTCATCGCTTCACATGACGGAAGACCCGATTGGGGCGGAGCTAAGATTAACGATAACCCACCTTGGAAAACTATCCATAAAAAGTGGGCTGAAGAAAGAGAGTTACCCCACAAGGGTGTGGGAGTTAAGCAAAATGATTCAGTTTATGGGGATTTAGCACGAGAGCAATACAAGTACATAAACGAAGATGGCGTTTATGATGTGGTGGCTTTATCCTATAGAGATGATGGAACGAATAGCTACTATGGAATAACGACACCCACTACTCCCGCACTCCCGCAGTTTTCCTCTGGCTTGAACATCGACATTCGACAAGCTGTACCCCGCCGCGTCTATAATCTCGGACTCAATGATAACACCATTTATCCATTTTTGCATGGTGGAACAGGTATAGCGGAAACTCAATCAGATATTTTCAACTCGGCTACAGGGTTAAGTATTGGTTTTACAGGAGACTTGGCAACAGCGAGCTTGGGCGTAAAGAACTCTTTGGAGCCATCACTTGTTGTAGTCCCCTCCGCTCAAGTTTATGACCCCTTAAAATCTTACGACCTTCTCGATGCTACTTCTACGGATAATGGATTGGATAATGTGGGGTTGGTTGTTTCGGGCATCTTATTCCCTGCGGATAGGGGGACATTAGCTTTAATCCGTTTCCCCTCAGACGAGGACGGAGTAAGTGGTTCTATCCTCACACCCGCTGCCTCCACTCAAGATGTACTAGACCGCGTGGTGGCAGCAATCAACCTTGGTCAAGGTGTTGGTTTAAACGATGGACAACCCGGTGGAGCGTTGTTCAATAATCTAAACAATACGGACTTCCCTAGTCGTTTAACAGGGCAGTACGACCTATATGAACTTCATACAGGTAACTACATTCCCCACTCAACCCGATCAGGGGCTATAGGTGGATTGACAGGGGATAAGACCAAAGGTCAGGTCAGACTTCTTTCTGACCCTATGGCGTTCAACATCAGTTCTTCGACTATCACAGGGGGCTTACCTGTTTTGTTCTCGCCTTATGTGTGGGACACCACATCAGGCACACAGACCTTAAAACAAGACAGAAACTTCCTCAGCTATAGACTACCTTTGTTATCCGATTACTCCCCCACAGGGTTAAAAACTCCCCCTGAGGAAAGAGATAGGTTCTATGTTAAGAACAGACCCAACAAGGAAGAATATGATGTGGATTATTATCCGACCTTCGACACGGCTGGCGGATATTTGACTTTTGGTGAGGTTGATAACTATAGTTATCAGGTTGCTCGTTATCGTCATGTGGTGACTTTGATAGAAGATTACATCGACCACCTGACAAACACCACAGGCGTGGAGGGAGAAAGCAACTTTGGTAGCTTTGCTCTTATCCATTTCAAGACGGAGGCTGCGTTTGAGAGGCTTGTGAGAGATGGTATCGCCCCTTCTGATGAAGAAGTATATAGCAAGAACCTCATCTCTTACTCCGACATTAAAAGCAATATCGGTTACTCTCTCGGCACTTCAGGTAATGATGGCTTATTGGATAGTTCAGAGTCGTATGAGAGAAATGCAGGGTTGTCTATATTTAGACCAAATGTGAGCTTTGAAAGAAGAGCCTTACCCCCTGTAAAAGTATCCATCTCCCATGAGACAAAGACAAGATCATATCATCCAAGTGTAGCTGCCGAGACTACGATAGATAAGCTGAATAGCTACTTCATGTTCGTCTCAGGGGTTATTTATACACACCCGACTACCCATAAAGGCTATACAGGACACGCAGAAACACGAGGCGTGGATGCGGAATTTGTCCTGCCTGAAAGTATCCGTTATAGCAGGATGTCCACAAAGATTGGGGTTTGGCAACAAACCGCAGCTTTCTTTGGTGGGACTTCTTACTCTTACACCTATTGGGATGGGGCTGAAGAAAACTCAAGTAGTCCTTTTGCTACTATCCGTCCTCTTTCACAAGTGCTGTTATCCGAGTACACAGCACAAGATAACTTGTACGCTAATAGCTACGAGTATCTAAACTCAGACCCTTTGGCATCTCAGTTTGAGTTCTATCCAAAACATCAGCAAATGTGGATAACCTTACAGGGGTTTAATGGTGAACTAGACCCAGCGGGTTATGTGTTCACGGAAGTTTTGCCCACGGGAGATGCCCCACATCCCATAACAGATTTGTCTCTTTGGGATAAGAAAGACGGCTTGTGTGTCTTTAGTTCTGTGGGAGGCAGAGCAAGTGTACTTGTCAACAATCCATATCTTCAGCACTCCAACTTGGGGGTAGATCGCGTTGCTGACAGCGTTGAGTACTCAAATATAGCCAAAGTGCTTTACCATAGTTCCCGCAAGGTATCGCTTCTTGAGCTGTATGGACATCGACTATCCCCACAAGGCACCACAAGTTATTATGAGCCCCCCTCGACAACAGGGATCGACACCATCACAAGTGTCACCTACAGGGAAAACCCCGACTTTCCTTCTGGGGCATATATTTGGGGAAGCGATGGTGTGGGCATCGTTTATAACGAGTACAATCAAAACTTCAAATATGTCTATTTGTGGATAGATTGGGCAACTAATCCCACCTACCCATCACCCAAAGCTATGGGTCAATCGTTTGCCATATACCGCTATGACGAAGAAGGATACAAGGTCTACCAAGACTTGGAGTTATTGCCTGTAGGTGGTGATGTAGATAATGGATATGCACTAGAGGCGTGTGCAGGATGGGATTGGGTAGATTCAATGGATGCCGACTTGTCTGTCCCGACAAGTTCAGCTTTCCGTTACCCTGTTGATCGACCCATTTATAGACCACTAGAGAACTCTAGCTCGGGAAGAACAACGGATAAAACTCACGCAGATGGGCGTTTCTTAGCTATTAAAGGTGTGACCTATTACATAGAGGTTTTGCCCTCTATCGACACTAGTGCACATACAAACCCTCTCCTTTGGAATGAAGTAACACAAGTGCTACAGGCGAGAGATGAAACAACCGTCTCAGCAGCGGATGATTTGTGTTTAGGGTTCAGCAATGCTGTATCTACCCCCGCATCTACTTACTACAATCTTTACTACAACTACTCGACTGTGCCGTTGACACAAGTGGAGACACTAATATCTGACCCCGCTCCATCAGATCATCCGAGTGCGATACAGGGGGCGATATTGGCACTTAGGAAGCTGTTTCTAAATGCAGCTACGGGGTCATTTACATATACTGCCACACCTGTAGCCAACCCGCATCCCTACACCACATCCGTAAATGCAGATGGGACGATGAACTACGGATATAGGATAGTGGAGATTGTCCCTTCGGGGAGCAGGCAACTGCCTGAGTATGGAAATCTTACTATGGATACAAGGGGATTCATTTCGGTGTGTGGAGTGGGCAATCCACCTACGAATGCAGGAGATGATATCCTCGCGGTGTCTGATCCTTCATACGCGAGAAGGGTGCCTTTGAGGTCTTTATTCACCTTGCGTAAAGACACACAAGAGAGGTTCTTAGACGAGTCTTATCGAGTGGAGTCGTTGTTCACCGATATGGAGACTGACTCTTTCAGATATAACTCAAACATGGTTGAGAACCTTAGAGGGCCAGGGCTTGCGTTTCCTACAGAGGGAGAGAATATAGCGGGTTATATCGCTTTCCCCGTGAGAGATGATTACTTTATTACTCCAAGTAATCCGCAGAGTGGAATACAGGTTTCCGAATATCAGGTAGCACCCCACGGAAAAGCGGGTTACCTGCGTAACAGTCTTCACCTTAGAAGAATAGACTCCAACTTTAGGGAGGCTCAGGTAATGGGCTTCCCTAACAGCACAAGAAATCTCCTGAGCGGGTCAAAATATGGATGCCCCCCTCGTGGGGTCTTGGTCTATCCATTTAATGACTTTGAAATGGATACTTCTATATTTTTGGGGGAGGATTTGGCGAGCAACACGATGCTCTCTGCAAATAGGGGTTTTCATACGCCCAACTCAGAAGGAGCCAATCCGAACGCGGGGGATGGTTGGATAGACGACTTGGTAGCTGAATACCCTATCTTAAGACACGCACAACCGCAGTACAACAATGTATCTGCGGGAGACATAACAAGTGTAGATGTGAATTATGTTAGGGCATTTGACGCGAACTTTGGAAAAGACCCTCGTTTAACGCCTCAGCATCCCTATTGGAACAAGGATTGGACAGAAGCGACCACAGGTGGTGCCAATATCTATCGTTCATCGACATCTGCACAGAACTATGGGTTGATTGAGCAAAACAAATGGAACCGCGTGAGCCTTGATGATCAGGGAGTTATCCAATTTGCTCCCTTGAAGTTAAGGTTGGTGGGTGTGGATTGGGATATGATCTCTTATGTTGATCCGAACTTCCCTTTACAGCGTAGAGACGGATATGTGCATGAGATAGGTGGAGAGCTATATCTTATGCGTAAGAGAGTAATGAGAGTATTCGTTAAGGTGCCGGGTCTAACCACTTGGCTAGATGCGGGCGTAGTGGATGGGACAGAAGGGGAGAGTTATCTTCATTATGATGCGAATGCGTCTTTGATAGGAGGTCGCGACCCTAATGGATCAACAAATGAGAAGTCTCACCCAACCACAGACGGAGCAGGTTGTTGTGTTAGATATGAGGAAAAATATCTTCCTGAAGAAGGTGTGGTGTGTCTAGATTTAGATTTGAATGTTGGGTTCATACCTGCCTTTAACAATAGGTCTATCACCACACAAGACACCTATTTAGGCATCAGCACATCTATTGATCTAAGATACGACAACACTCTTTCGGATAGTTTGTTTGAGTTAGAACCTGCACAAGATGGATACCTAGTGGAATCTAAGAGAGGGAGCAACAATGAAGCTCCAATCCTAGTAAAGGTTATCCTTTCTGACCCTGAGTATCCAAAATACGAGGTGAATGGAGGTGGAGACTTATTAGGTTTAGGTGGGTTTACGACTTATCCCGTGGGGGATTTGGGTGTTACAATCAAGGATATCAAGCCAGCCCCGAATAAGAGTTATATTGGTCATTCGTACCCTGCGGACGACAGAAGTCCGACATGGACGAGAAGGGGTCTTATGGGGATAGAAGTTTTACGACCTGATGGTTCTAACTATGATTACGATCAAGCCATAGCTAGACCTGACTTTTGTGGTTTGAACCTTCATGAAGATGTGGGTTTGCACTATTGGAAACAATCGGGTGCAGATGTTTATGAATGGTATCAGCCCACACTATCCAATATGACGAATAAGATAATCTATTCTCATGAGGTGGATGCGGCAACGCGGGTGGGGAACTTGAGTTCATTGACCAATAAGGGAGAGGGTTAACCATGCCAGCCATTTTTGAACGCTCTACGGATAAACTTATCCAAGTGATCCCTAATTACCCTGCCTCATTAGAGATGGCGGGTAAGTATGTGGTTGATTATCCCGATTATTTCAGTTTGGACATAGACGAACTGAGCGTCACGCCAGGTGACGAAGCGACAATCAAGGCGGCAATACTATCTGCCAAGGATAGTCTTTATGAGACATCTTTTGCGACCTATGACAACATCCTTACGAACAATCTCATGGGTTTATCCGATATTGCTCCTTCTGCCCCCTTGAGTTTTGATTCAGCAGCGTTATTCCCTTGGGCGGCAACGGGAGAATTTTTAAGCCAAGGCATAAAGACATCCGACACAGCTAATGGATTTGCTGTAATGGGGAGATACCCAAGCGTAAACCACATAGGTGGTGGTGTGGTTACTAATGACGATACGCTAACAGGGGCGAAGTGCGTAATCACTAAAGAAATAGACATCACGGCATACACATCTGATGGATTGGGACGATCAGAGTTTATGGTTTATTTCAGAAGTGCGTTGAAGTCTTATGTGAAAGATATTTCTTACTTAGAGGGGGTAAATAGTTCTCAGCGAGGGGGTTTGTTTTACACACAATCGGACAAGAGTTCACCAAATAGGCTTAGACTATTTATTTCAGCCGACAATGGACTCAGCTATCAGGAAATGGATAGTTTAAGTTCTTTTGTCTTTCCCGTGAGGAAGGACGCGATCAGATTAGCGTTTGTGAACTTCACGAACGCAGATATCCACCTACTCTCTTTCACCTTGATGTTCTGAAAGGGCAGATAACATGGCGAATGACAATTATGGGACAAGTGTAAGTAGAACTCTCAGCACGGACAATACTCGGTTTGCAAATGTTGTTTGGCAAGCGGGTAAGCCCCCTTTGGACAGCGAGTTGAATCTCGTGGGTCAGCTTGCATGGGAGAATCAATCGGATTTGGTTAGGTCTTTAACACACAGCGGGTTCTTACTTGATCCCCGAGATAATCTACAGGATTTCGTCTTTAATCCATTGTGGTCAAACTACTTTGAATTTGGATCAGAAGATCGCATTCCTCCATCAGCACTTGTGAATGGTTGGGTCTTACCCCTCGCAGGTAGTGATACGGATACTGATGTCTTACCACTATCCATTAAGTTACCACCCCCACCTACAACGGGTACACGGACAGACTTTGTGTTCCTAGAGGTTTGGAAAGTGGTTCTCCCCACAGGAGCGGCTAGCATCATTAAGCCCGCTAATGGATACATTTATGATCGTGGAAATGTGGTGAATGGGAAGTCATTAGAAGATGAACTTGTTGACCCTGAAGTTGGCTTTGAAACGACCAAAAGGGTTCAGGTGCAGTATCGACTTCGGGTGGAAGCTGGCGTTGATCTCACTTCTTATGTGGAGGGATTTTATCCAAGCATCCTTGCACAGGGACCAACATCCGCAGCGGCAGGAGGAGCCTTCACTAATGACACTTCGGATAAGGGTTTGTGGAGAGCCACACATGGGGATACGGCAGATGGGTATGTTTATGCCCTGCCCATAGGAGCGGTCTTCAGAAGAAACTCATCCGCATACATCATGAAAGACCCTACAGGGGGAAATCAAAACGGAGCTATCAATAGAAAGCCCTCCGCTTCAAGCGTCAATGATGCAGGGATACTCACACAAGCTACGCTCACCAACAACATCACAGCTTCATTTACAGGAAGCATCAGCATATCCAATCTGACCAACTCAGGGATAGACGATGCCGATTTTATGGATATCTCTCCAAGATTGTTGATCCTTGGCGAGGGTTTAGAGACTGAGGTGGTCTCTATAACTTCGGTAGGTGCAGGTGTCGTAAACCTTTCCGAAAGAGGACGAGCGGGAACACAGCCTAAAAGACACATCGCAGGTACAAAAGTATCCATTTACAATGGGCGACCTGATGGGAAATATGCGGACGAAGTTCATGCACAAGACTTCTTGGATATGAGACACGCTGTGCGTGTGGGGGAATGGGACTATCAGTCTTTGTTGGTAGGTGCAGTATCCGATCTAATCGGGAATAAACTGCGGACAACTCAAAAGCAAAACTCCTTGGGTTCAGACAGCAGGGGTGTGGTTGTAGAAGAAGTAAGCCTTCTTCATCACACAGCCGTCAATAACACACACAAACTCGATGCCCCTAATGGTATCCGTAATGTATGGTCAGATACCGCTGTTCCCCAATATGGAATCACACTTTATTTAGACCCCTCTGTATCTACAGATGCTCGGGGCTTAACTACTGCAACTCTCGACTCAACAGAGGCGGGCTTTTGGGAAATAGGTGCGGATTTACAGCCTAACGCATTTTTGTACCCTGCGGGATTAAATAAGGGTTCCGCTATTTTCCTTTCTCTCGATGCTTCGGTAGGCAATCTTGGATATGGTGTAAAAGGCAGTACTCCTAATAAGAGAGGTGTAAGGCTTTTATCTCCTAAGGAAAATGCCTACGAAAACCGCTTTTACAATACTGCTCCCCCCGTGAAAATCGAACTTCAAGGGGATGAAACCGAATACTATCCTAAGTCAACAGGGCAGTATGAGACACCTTTCATGGTGTTAGGTGATTTACTAAGCTCTATAGACTTCTCTGCGGATACCACGAATAACATAAAAACCCTTTACCTATCCGAGGTGTCTTACTCCTCTGCGAGCGTGACAGCATTGGGAACCTTTGAGAATGAGGTAAAGGTTTACGCCTTTAAGACAGGAACCACATACAACTCGGCATGGGCTAACACATCCATTTACGCTGGGGAAACCACCTATGAGACACTTATCCTTAATGGTGGGGAAGACCTATCAGGAAGGTCTTCTGAACTTTATGCCCTGATTTATGGAGACCCAGCTAATCCCGATAACAATGGATTGTTTAGGGTTATCTCAGCGGGTGTTGTAAATAAGAGCGTCTTTTACGAAAACACCACAGGTACAGAATGGACACCTGCGAACAGGGAACAATGGATTGTTTGTTTGCCTGTCGGGGATAACACTAACCCCACACCCGTAAATAACCCGAGCGTTTCCTTATCTTTTGAGTTAAGAACGGAATACCTTCGGGATACGGATAGTTCTGCTGTGGTGGCGATTACATCGAGTGATCTAGCCACGGCGGATTCGTTCTATTTAAGCCTCTCTGTGCAATACCCCGCAGGATTAGGCGGGACAGCAAATGTGGCTGATGATATTCACTATATTGGGGTACAGCCTTCAGATACGACCACATTCTTGAGAAATGCGGTTTCCGCCCTCGACCCCTCTCCCGGTCAAGTCCCCTCTCTGAACCTAGACGAGATAACCCTTCCGAGTAAAAACCACCTTAGCCTTTGGAATAGACTTGGGAGCAAGGGTTGGGGCAGTAGATCGGATAGTTCTAGTTTAGGATTAAGTTATGGTGGCGTGGTGGTGAACAATGAGACGGATAGAGAGGCGGAGGCGTTTTATGATAGCGGGAGCAAGACAATCTTGCTCCAAGCCTATCAGAAGAAGAATGTCATCCTGCACACGAAACAAGCCGCATCAGCCGTTATCCCCCCTGTTTATTTAGACAGCACACCCACCGATGATGCGGGCATTTTTGAAACCACACATCGTGGTGTATTCGTTTTGCCCCAAACGATCATGCCTAGATTTGGCAGACAAGATATCCCACTACACACCTATTTGGGTTCAGGGGATTCGTTCTTAAATGGATTAAACCACTTATTCACAGATGTGAGCGGAAACTCTGATGCCGTCTTTAATCTAATTGGCGGCAGGGATAACCATGGGACAGCTAATGTTTATCCTATGCTGTTTGATACCGCAGGGACATCTTATGGGACATATGACTCGTCTCTCTCATCGGGTGCGTTTACCTTAACAGCTCGCAAGGTGAGTTTATCCGTACCCACTAGCGATTTCGGTGCGGTCTTGAACGGGATTGAACTCCCTCCGTTTTTGGGCATAGCTCGCGTCTATGGTGTTTACGAAAGAAGTAACTACGATGCCTATCTCGCACAAGCAGGTGGACACGACTCAACAAGGATAAACCCCGTTGTAGCCATTACTAATGGATCGGTCGTGAACCTTCTGAGAACGGATACTTCAGACTTCACAATGTATATCAGACAAGGCGGGGCTGATGTTGATATAGGTCAAACAGGCTGCCATACTTATGTCTTAACTGAACACGCTCTCGACATCACACGCATCCCCACTTGGACAACAGGGAATGGGTTTGACAACTTTGAGTACATCGTAGAGGCAGTTGTTTTCGGATTCGCTCAGAACTTCATCAATCAAAATCGCTTTGTGATGATGAGAAACCACAACGGACTAGGAACTACCTTAAGCGGAACGGATAACATAACAGCAAGGGTTGGGGCTTGCATCCCCTTTGCTTTACCCGTTGGTGCCGAGGTGGGGATAGCTTACAGCCGTACTCCGTATCAGGGAAATGTTTACCACACCCAAACAGGTATTGGATTAAACGATGACGATCAGGTTGTTCCTTATGGGAGACTTGATCGAGATGATGCCTATACCTTCAGCGGGTCTAGACTTCAGGACACCAACACCGTTGAAAATATCAATCTAGCCAATCCAAAAAATCTTCAGGTATTGGCTTCTATGGACTTCTACACAACCCTAGGTACAGGCGGAATCGGAGGCAACTTCTATCCGTCAACCTTACAAGACTCAGGATACTCCTCAGGAAGCAGGATGCCAACAGCGGCAGGTGAACTGCACCCTCAAACGACAAATGGTGTGTTTAACGAAGCCACACAAGGCACCAAAGGTTTCGTTTCCCTGTTCTTATTTACTAACGCCCACCCCCGCTATAATAATGCCACAGCTGGTCTTGTCATAACCCTAACGGATACAAAGCTAGGCGTTACAAATACAGTCGAGTACAACACGCTAGGTGTTACTAATTTATCCGATGCCGTGGGACTTATTCAGAAGCAGTTGGTTTTATTTGAACCCTCTTACAAGACTTATGTAATCACGGGTTTCCCTGAGGCGACTGATACTAAATCTTACATCTGTCTTTTAATCGAGGCTCCCACTACGGATAAAACGCATGAGATAAGCGTGAACTTAACGATTGATGGAAAGACATCTCCGTATGTTGGACAAGATTTCCAACTCTTTGAGGGTGCTAGAGAGAAGCCCTTAACGATGTTGTTTAACTCATATGTGGAAGGACGCTTACCAAGCGTATTGAGAACAAAGACGAAGGCGAGTTTTGTAGAATCCGTAGCAAGGGTGAATAATGCAGGTGAAGGGAACACACCGCTTTCACTTGTCGGCTTAACGAGTCGATTGCCCTTAGGTGTCTTGGTGAGAGACTTTGACTTTCTGTGTGAGGATATCCTAAATGATGGTTCTAGCTATTTGGGATCAAACATAGGTCAAGTAAGTACAAGAGCCTTATCCATTCCTGTAGACGCTTTTGGTCAGCCTTATACGCAGGTGGCGGGGGTGGTAGGTGATACCCTTCAGCTTTGTGATGGGGATAGACTGCAATACACGAAATGGAATGGACTGAGCGGCAGTAAAAACTATCTGATAGCGAGGGGTGGGGGAAGTGTATTTGGTGTGAGTGGGGAATCCGCAGGTGGTCCACTCACCTTCCTCGCATCATCTTTTGGAGAATCTGAAATGCCCGTCTTAAAGGGTTCTGTTTTGGCAGGACGGGCTATGTTGGTTAAGAACTCTGAAGAGGTCAGTCCTGTCTCAGGTGGTCTCGTGTCTAGGGGTGACGAGATACAACTTTTGATAGTCACCTATTGTGTAGACCCCACAGGCGGAGCCCTTAGTCTTGGTGGTGAAGTGTCTCCCTCGGGCTATGGAGAAGGCTACGCGGCGGCTGATAGATTTAGAATAAGAGGATTGCCCTTAATCAAGTCTTATAATGACAGCATCCAAAGTGGAGTTAGACCTGCACCTTATAACCCCTAAAGATTCTCCACCAAAGGCATTATGGACATAACACCTAAAAACAAGGGCTGTAGAATCCCCAATAAGTGTACAGGTTGTGGCAAGACCTTGCCCGATTCTAAGCTAGGATGGGGATTGGTTTGGGGTGACGGCTCAGGCTTTTGTGCTAAGTGTCTGTACCATATTCGTAAGGCTATTGGATACTTTGAGAGAACCAATAGAACTCTTGCACCGAAGAAACGCCTCTCGCTAAAAGAACAACGAGAACAGGCGACACAACGAGAACAGGCGGCACAAAAGGAAACTAACCATGTCGATACAAATGATCAAAATGAATAATCCCATATATGCCGTAGTATCCAATATGTTCAAATCCCCTTTGGGAACCTTCCCAAGTGACAGACTATCCGTTTTGGGGTTTACCCTTGGATATTTCCCAAGGGGAGTTTCATTGAGCAGGGAGGGATTGACCACTCGTCTTGAAGTATCCGAAAAGGATAACACCTTGTATGTGGGCTCTGATGGGAGGACATACAAGGTGTTAGAAGAAGCGATTGTGGGGCTATTTGAACCCCATCTGAAACATGAGATTAATAAGAGGCTTTAATCTTCCTCCGCCAAATCATCAACGCCGATATCCTTCTTCTTTTCCTCGATGGGGGTCTTAGAGGGTGCAGGTAAGAGCTTTATATCAAGCGTAGCACCAAACAACTGCCTCTTCGACAATGAACGAATCGTCTCGGAGTCCCACTCCTCCACATTGTAATACTCCGTATCCTCAAAGTCGAACATATCCGTTTTGGTGAGCGGGAGCTTCAGAGCCTCAACCTTTGAGGGGGCAAACTCCGTGCGGAGGATTTTGTACTCGCCTTCATCATCAGACTTGGCTGACAAGACAATCCCAAATGAAAACTGATCCTTGTTGGCAGTATTTAAGAAAAATGACAATCCGCGTCTCGGCTTCATAAAACCTCTTTAAGGGGTGAGGGTCACACTTTTATTTATAGATTTCGCGGCGATGAACCGCCTCGTTCTACGAAAAAACCTGCCATATCCTTAACGGATATCAGCACAAAGACGAGCTAACAAGATACCTAAAGACTCCCCAACAAGCGGCTCGCCTCCATCCACAGACACCGACCACTCACCTTCTATCCGTTTTAGTTCCACTCGGGAGCCTCCCAACAGATAAAGTAGACAACCAATGGTGGCAGGGTCTTCTAAGCAATAACCTTCGGGTCTCCACTTTTGTGCGTCTATCTTTTCATTAGAAGCCCTCCAAGTTCCATCAAAGTTAAGCTGATGTAGCCTCCATCCATTTCTGTCTTTCATCCCTGCCAAGTGTTTCATCACCACCTCTTAATGTGTGGGGTTGGGTCGATGCCGATTATACGAAGTTTAATAGACTATATATCGAAGTACGCAAGAACCATAAGAATCAAGAACCATAAGAATTATGGAGTCATAGTCTATGCTAGACGACAAGAAGATACTAGACATGAAGCGTGAGTGGCTCACTTACAGCAAGAATGTCCCTGATCGCTTAACGCCTCAAAATAGGTTAGAACTATCCAAATATCTGCACAGATACGCAAAAAACTTGGATATGGGATTACGAGCTTTCCGATACGATTTAGAGGTGGAATCGTATCGGACAGAAAACAAACCCATCAAGCATGAGATAGAGTATGTGATAGAGAAGACTGCGACTGCGTGGTGGGGCTTCTTTTTAGCCATAAACGAGATGGCGGAAACTCTCAGAAAGAGTTCGGATACAGCGGACTCTCCCGAAAAGATTGAGCAGGACAAGGCTGAACTTAAAAGCAAGTATCCAAATACGGATTGGGATGATTACTTTGAAAGAAATCCTCGTAAAACCCAAGCCGAGCTAGACCGCATCAAGTTCGAGCAGATACTCCCCACACTCAAAACGGATAAAGCCCGTGCTGAGAGGAAGTGGCGTGACTTTTGGAATGTGCTTAAGGACTTATCCGATTTCTTGTCGAGGCACGATTTTACAGATGTGGGTGTTGAGACTTCGTTTTCAGAGGAGAGACAGACGGTGCAGGGTGTTCCTGTAGGTTTTGTGGGCGGTTTGTCTTTTGAGGATAAGAAGCTGATCGTGAATGAGCATATCCCGTTCTATGTGGGGAGGGTAAAGGAATACTTCCCTCGGTTGCTCAACTACCAACTCCCTTTTGTGTTTCACGGGTCGGAAACATCTGATTGCGGTACTGCTGCCGCGTGTTATAAGGGTAAACGGATAGAAATAACAGCTTCTGGGTTCAGATTCAACAGAACTAACAAGGAAGCGATGTGTCATATTTTAGCACATGAGATGGGACATCACTATTTTGATATCTTGTCGGGTTCTGCTAAAGACTTTTGGACGAGTGCGATTAAGGGTGACTTTGGAGATTTAGACCTAGAAGAAGTTGGCAAGATTACGGATAAGATCAATCGTGAGAGTGATCTTAAAGAAGCATATCCAATCCTGTATCTACAGGATTATGCTCTTTTTCATAAACGACATAAAGATTATTACTCGCTTGAAAGTGCCGTTAAAGCATATCGAGATGGCAAGATTGGGAGGTTCATTAAGGTTCCTATGAACCCCATCACGGGATACGCGGTTAAGAACCCCGAGGAAGCCTTTTGTGAGGCGTTTGGAATGCTTGTAGCTTATGGAGCAAACGCAGTATTGGGTAAGATAAAATATCTACTCTCGGTTGTCTTATCGGGACACCTTAAGATTTCTTCAAGAACTAAACGGGCATCGGATAAGGCATACAGGAGTTTATGGTTATCCAAAATAGACTCCCTACCACATTCAGGCGATGATCCTTTGCTTATCCAATATCGAGATCAACTTGAAGCTGGATACAGGCTTAGGGGAGAAGCGGAGAGGGTCATAGAAGAACGCTTGGCAATTAGATCGAAACCAAGCGTATTATCTCAGCCTTTGCCTGTTGATGAACTAAGGACATTATGGCTAATAGCCAAGAGGAAGAAAGATATCGAATCTATGGAACGGATAAAAGCGTTAGGTCTTGACGCACGAGATGGAAAGCGACCTAGCCTTTTAGATGTGGTGGATTTTAAAAGGCTTCAGAAGCTACTCAACTCTTAAGTGTTTCTCTTATCCAATTCATATAGGTATCAAGGCTTAGGGTAAAGTTTTTATACAGGGAGGGAGCCAAGTTATCGCTAAACCATGTGGTTTTGTAGTACGCAGATGTGGCGGGCTTAGAGAACAGGATAAGCTGTATACAACCCGTGGTGTCTTTAGGTATCCTGAACCCCGTGAAAGATTTGCCATCCGTGTAGGTGGGGACGAAAACATTATTCATATCGCTACACCACTCCACCTTTATGGTAAAGTCAGAGGAGTGTTCAGCCGCCATAGTGTAGACTATGGTGGTGTTGCTTTTGTTCTTATGCAAGGATACATCATAGAAGCCCATTTCAGTCAACCACACAAGTAGTATCTTGTGGAGCGTATTGGGCGTGATCTGATTATTTTCATCACAAAAGTAATAAAGGTGATCGTAATTTACATCCATCGCCTTTTTCTTCCCATCTACCTTGATCAGGACAGAGGGTAGAAACATCTCGATGTTAGTGGAGTGTCCCCCTGTACTCATATCGACAAGTGACATTGAATATATCATTTAGTTTTCCTTGACCTTGCCCTTGCTGTTAATCGAGAGCGTACACCCCTTATTATCGGTAAAGATGGTCATCCGCCCCTCTTTTTTCCACACAACTCTTAGAGTATCCGTTCCCACATTGAAGGTGACGGAACCCTCCGTATTCGGGTTGATTGACCATGACATAGGGGCAATCTTAGAGGCATCACCAAGTACTAGGGCGGGCTTTGTGGTGATCACCACGACCTCCCCCGCTTTGACGAGGGCGAACCCACCACCCATGATCTTGCCGAATGTTTTGATCTCGTACATAGTATCTCCTATAGGGTCACACCACATCTAATAAGACAGAATGGGGGTTGGGACACAGAAAAGGATAGTATCCCAACCCGAGCTATCTATTATTAATGGGGTGTACCCCCTCTACGAAGAGAGAAGCATAATGAGCAAGTTGGATATACTCAACATCATCATCAAGCTGTTGGTTTTGGATAATGCTCAGGGTTTGGATAAACCCGCAGTTAAGGCACACCTCAATGAGGTAGCCTCGGCTATATACGCGGAGGGGGGAGTGAAGGCGGGTGTGCCTCATGAGAGGCTAATCAGCTTGGCGTATAATGAGAGTAGGTTTGGATACAAGTATGTGGGGACGGGAACCTACCCTAAGACCTCATGGGGGGCGTGTGGTGTGTATCAGCAAGTCCCCGCCTACTCCACCATCCCCACCACCTGCGACAAGTTGGGGAAAAATATCCGTCACGCCACAAAGGTGGCGGTTGGGTATCTGAAGTACATGAGGGCAAGGTGGAAGGTATCCAATACGGATAAGATGGATACCTTAATGTGTCACTACTACAGCGGCAACACTTGTGATGTGGAGGCGAAGGGTTATGCCTCACGGCACAAGAAGATTAGACTCAAGGCGATCAGTCTTGTGGGCAAGAAGAAGGTTGTTGTGGGGAAGAAGAAGGTTCTTGTAGCCTCACGGAAAAAGGGGCTCCCTCCTGCAACTATTTAGTATAATGCCTCGGGGTCGAAGGTGAAAGCTCTAAACAAAGGATAGGTGATGCTAAGTTTTTTGTACTCTACAGTAAACGCGGGAAAGACAGCTCATTTGATAATGAGAGCACACTCTTGTTCCGAAGCTGGCATTAACCACGAGGTTCTTGTCCCTGAAATAGCATCTAAGAGAGATGGCATATCTCGTGTTTCCTCTAGGATAGGGATACAGAGAGGAGCATCGTCTCTTAAAGGCGACACTTGTCCTTATGAGTATATTATCTCTTGTAACGAAAGAGCCTTGAGGGTTTGGGGCAAGCCTAATCCGATTAAGATAGTTTTTGTGGATGAGGCTCAATTCTTAACAAAGGCTCAGGTGGTGGGGCTAACGCGGATAGTGGATGAGCTAGCTGTTCCTGTTTTCGCCTATGGCTTAAGAACGGACTTCAAGGGAGAGTTATTTGAGGGCAGTTCTTATTTACTTGGTTGGGCGGATAAGGTGGAGGAGATATCCATATTTGGTAAGTCAGAATATGGGGGATTGGTGGAGCGAGCGACTTTCAACATGAAAGTCGATTTAGAGGGTAAGCAGGTAGTCAAGGGAGACTCGATTGATCCAGGGTTTGGATACCTTCCTGTATCCCGCAAGAGGTTTGGTTTAACGAAGTTTTAAGCGTCTCTACGCTGTAAAAGAGAAGCGACCTGAGACCTTATCTCTTTGACGCAAAGATTGACCCTCTTCATTTCCCAGCCTAGTTCTTGGGCGATGTGTGCGTGTTTGGTGCCTTCCATCATGGCATCGAACACTTTGAGTAAGTCTCCTTGAAAAGATGACCTTACTTGTTCGATTAAGAAGTCATCTTCTTCGGTGGAGTAATGAGATGCGAGATTTGATGTAGCGGCATCATCTTCAGAACCAACACATTCGCGGTCATTGTGTAGTTTCCGCTTCTTGACAATGTTCATGACAACGCAGTTCATGACCATGACGACATAGGTAGAGAAGGCAGACTTCTTTGGGTCATAGGGACAAGTGCCTTCGTTACGGATAATCAGTCCTTTATAAACCTCTTGGAGGACATCTTCGGGGTCTAATCCGAGACGAGCGACTTGTTTTGCTTGGCGTTTGTAGAACAAGAGTCGGATGTCGGACGACTTTTTATTGATGTCGATTCCGTGGGGTTTCTTTTTGATTGGGTTGAACTTCTTTTTGAAGTCAAAGCTGAGTATCGCATAGACCCCCTGATGCCATTTTTTGTTTGGCTGCACTTGGGTATAGTCAACAAGGCACTCCATATAACTCTCCATAAAGGTGGGTTCAAAGGAGTACCCGTTATTGCCTAATTAACCTAGGGTGTCAAATGAAACTTGCAAAGCAAATACTACTGCTGGCGTGGGTCAAAGAGAAGACACAGATCAACCCTAAACGCCTATCGGATAACCTGACAAGAGATCAGCTTTCCGAGTTGTTGGGGTTATTGGATAAGCTAAAGAGCTTAGGGGGAGTGTTCACGCCGCAGGAAGTGATAGAGGAGTATCTCGAAGATAATGGTGTGGATTTATCAGCCCCGAAAAAGTGTTCATCAGGGCAAAAGATAGATATGGTTCTTTTAACTGCAACACATCCAAAATTGGATAATGGGTGTGTGAGCGTTTTTTTAAGCCATTTATTATTGGCACACGGCTTCAAGAACACCCGTTCAAACAGGAGACTTCTGACTAAACACTTTAAGGAGTTGGGTTATCAGCTATCCAAAAAGGAGCTGATAACTAGTCCACATAGAGAGTTATCAGAGGTAGTGCAACTAAAGGAGGCATATGAACCGAAGTTCCCCTCAGGTCTAGATGTGAGTGAAGCGGAGCCGAAGAAGCGTAATGCTCACATAGTGGATTGGCTTTATGAAGGTCATGAAGTGCAGGTAGGGGGAGAAGCATACACAAGAAAAAATGTGAACGCTCGTTGGGAAGCCTTTATGGTGAGACGGATGCACGAGTTGTATGAGTCAAGCGAGCTACCTTATCTATATAAGCACCGAGTACAACGCGGGGTCTTTGATGATGTCGCTGAAGTACGCATGATCTTCCAACTAGCTATCCGAGATGTGTTTAAGCCGATGAACATAATAGATTGGGTCACTCTCTCAGTCGGGTATGAACTGCCTTTGTTTGATTCGGCGGATAGCCAACATAAAGAAGTCTTGGTGTCCACCTGTACCGACAGCGTATTGGGGATTTTGAACAAGACACTTGTAGACGGAAAACCGCTAGCTATTGACCCCAAAATGGTAAGTGGTTGGTTAAGTCTGTTGGTTATTTCGTATGTCGAGGATGCTCTAAGCCAATTCAAAGGAATGAGATGTCATACCTCCTGATTTTAAGTCTTTCTTTCCAATGTTTATTGGACGGACTGCAACAAGCCTCCCGAGTTAATATCCTGCCGAAGTGGAAGTTTGTTTATTCTCGCCCCGCCGAGTATGGAGACCAACTCAGATTTCTTCAACACGCTTGGGAGGATGCAGAAACCGATCCAAGAATACTAGCACTCGCTTGGATGGAAAGTCGGATAAGACCAACTATCCATAAAGGAGATAATGGTAAAGCCTGTGGGGTGTTTCAAATTCATGCTAGGTATTCGTATCCCGCTTTCACAAGGGGACATTGGAATAATTGGAACCCTGAGGAACACAAAGAAGCTATCCAAAAAGAGTGCGTCAAACTAAAACACCCTAAATACGCAGTCCAAGTCATGAGGAAGTTCCTCCACCTTTTTGACGAAGAAGATTTACACTCCTGCCACCACCAAAGCGGTATCCGTGGCTCTTGTAATGATTGGTATAAACAACGCCTTGATTATTGGATAACATTTTTCCAATATAAACTCGTAACCTGTTCTAATGGAGATATGTCGATGGCTATGATGCGTACAGGAACCCCTACTTCCGCTACACCTATTGAGATGGTTCAGGGATATCTTGATGGGATGCAGGGCAAGTCACCTTCTTCTCAGTCCGATGTCTATAAGACAGGATACGAACTCGCCCTTAAAGTTAAACGCGGGGAAACCGAAGCTCCAGCTTGGGCTATCACCCACCAAAATGGATAACGCTACATGGACGATGGATGGCTTAAACAAGGTTTTGCAAGCCCCCTAGAGACATATCGACCATACCTCCTCTCTAGAGGTGTCAATAGCCAATCCACTATCCATTTCCACTCTTGGAACCCCCATTCAAATGTCCAAGACCCCCGTTTTAAATCTATGTTTGGACAACAAGGGGAACGCATAAAAGAACACCTGATTATTCCGATCTCCTCCCCTAGAGGTCAAATCATCGGACTTGAAGCCCGCTCTCTTTCTGAAGATGGACAAAAGAAAGTCCTTCAGTATCGTACACCACACTCTCAATGGAACCCTTACCTACTCGGCTCTCAAAATGCTTTTAAAGCCCTTTGGGAAGGACACGACCTTTGGATAGTCGAAGGTGTGTTTGATCTGATCGCAGTTGAAAAATGCCTCTCTAATGGAGATGCCGTTTGTTCAACCCTCCGTGCAGGTATGGACGCAAATACTCTCGCATCCATCTCTCAGTTTTATACTCCCATGTCCACCATCTATATCTGTTACGACAATGACGAAACAGGAAGAAAGAAATCTCTTTGGCTTCATAAGGAGATGTCCCGCCTCGGAATCCGTTGTGTAGAATGGAAGTACAGAGGAAAAGACCCCGGAGAAGTTTGGAAAGCTGGCGGTCTTCAGGGTCTAAAGAAAATGTTTTATTAATAGATCATCTATCATATGCACCTAATCAAGACAACCTGATCAGGAGCATAAACCATGAGAAGAACCGCTAGTGAAATCTTAAGTGACCTTGAAACCCGCATCGCACGCTTAGAGCGTCACGCTTCCAAGTCCCGTTTCGCTGACGATATGTGGGCGGATGACCTTGAGGCGGATGATATGTTCGCTGATGAGATGTTCGCAGGGCGTACTTGGGACGGCAAGGGGAATCAGAAAGACTACAACAACCCACCCGCCCCAAAAAATCAAGCAGATTGTTACTCCGCAGACAATTGGGAAGGACTCGGTAAGCCCGGTCAGGGCGAAACCTGTTATCGTCTCCACAACAACTACGGCGAAGCCAACTCAGGTAAGCCGGGTTCAGCCGCTAGAAAAGAGTACAACAGGAGATACCGTGAGGAGTGGATGGACTCTGCCTCCATCAAGAGACCTGAGGGTAAGAGACCAGGCGGTCGTAGATAGAGTATCCCAAGGGGGTTTCTCCGTTATTAGTTAGGTGTGAGAGATACACACCAACCCCCTCAGGAGATGATCATGCCCAAGCTCTTCATGACCCGCCACAAGCTCCACGGCACCCTCGACCTCACCGTCCACACCGCTCACCACATCAAGCTCCTCAGCATCCTCCCCCACGCCAAAGTCCTCGTCAAGACCCCGACCACCACGATGCTTACCTTGAAGTACGACTCCTTCAAGGGGAAGGATGGGTCGGAGGAGGTGGTGGGGGTGTTGCGTGGATACTACGAGATTGTGGAGGGGTGACCCCCCCTTGGGGATGTTGAGTGATAAGGCTCGGTGACTACATCCTTTATGGGAAACACTTAAAGCTACGCCAAGTCTTGTCTCTGAACACCTTACATGGATATGGGGTGAGTAATGGCGTATGTGTTCCCCTTAAAGATATCTACGCAGTAGTCCCAACCCTTTATCAGCCACAGACCTTGACTAATGTCAACATACTCGTAAACGGATACCTTCCAATATATCGGCATATATTATTGTGCCTACCACCCTCTACAACGGGTGACCTAGTAAAGGTTTATATACCCCATGCAGGGGTATTAGAGGGTGTTGTTTCCCATTGGGAGGGAAGCTCAGTTTTTATATTTGAGCTAGTGTCACACGCCAAAATAGTTCTCGTAGCGTGAATCTAGTGCAGCACAGAAAGGATAAAAGAGATGGGTAATATTGGAGACTTTATGGTTTGGGGGGGAAATCAACTGAGGTTTGCCCGCATCCTCGAAAAACACTCACAGGGCTTGTTTTACGGATACTTGAGTGATAATGGCAAAATAAAGTATATAGCCGATCCTTTCGCTATCCTTCCCACGCACTATGCGGAAATATCCCCAACATCTTCGGATCGTATCATCGTTTGTGGGGATAAAAGTTTCATATACTTGAATTGGGAAGAAGCGAGTGTGAGTTTTTTCGGTAGCGGGGTATTCGAGATTTACTTTGAGGGCAAATTATATTTGGGGGTTGGCACAGCTTGCCCTCATGCCTTTCGAGGCGTAGAGGGGAGGAGGAGTTACTTCTTCTTTACTGAGATCAAAACTAATACTCTTTACGCTTTGCCCTCAAGCAAGACCTGATAATCCGTAAATGATCCTCGCTTAGGTCTTATAAGGGTATCCCAACCCGAACTATCCTATATTAGTGGGGTGTGAGAGATAGACCCCCTTAACTAAGGAAATTGAGATGAAGTATCACAAGCCTCAGCTTGCCAAGACTGCTGACGAGAAGTTCTTATCCGCCTGTAAGGGTAGCCACCTTGTGGTGGCAGAGATGAAACTCGATGGACATCGCATCATGATTGCCCATGATCAGGCATGGTCTCGTATAGGTAAGGAGATCAAGTCGGTGGGGCATATTCAAGCTCACTTGCCCGCTGGCTTAATGCTTGACGGGGAGTTGATCCCTCGGGCAGGGGTGGAGGGTTCCGATGTCGTTTCTCATCTCAGAGCGAATGACCCTGAGGCACTTGAGTTTGTTATCTTTGATGTCCTCTATGTAGAGGGACAAAGCGTGATGAACCTGCCTTGGTTGGAGAGGCGTAAGATCATTGAGAACCTACCCTCTTTCACCAACACTCGACTTTCTGTTTTGTATCCTCTGTCTCAGTACACGATTGAGGATTTGATGGCGTTAGCGGCAGATCGAGGGCATGAGGGCATCATGCTCAAAAAGGTTACGGAACCCTACAAGGAGAATAGCCGCTCGGCTTGGGTGAAGCACAAGTTTACGGATACTCATGATGTGGTCATTGTGGACGCTAATGCCAAGCCCTCAGAATGGCGTGTCCGTCCAGGAGAGATGGGTACAGATGGTATCTTGTACCCTCAAGGTCGTCACTCAGACCCTTGGCTTGCAGGTCATGTCGGACTGAGTTATGGATATTATGACCAACAGGGGGTTCTTCGTGTGGTTGGTTCCCTTGGGGAAACGGGAACGCCTGAAGATATGTCCGCCCATGTTGGAAAAGTTGCAGAGGTTAAGGGTTATGGATTGTATCCCACAGGGGCTATTCGACACCCTGTGTTCCTCCGCTGGCGTGACGACAAGCTACCTACCGATTGTGTGTTTAACTTCGCCAACTAACTCTTAGTCGCCGTAAACATCCAACTCACTTAAATTGCCCATGCGAGGTCTGCCCATATAGTTAGGGTTCGCATAATGTAAGGGGTCTCCTGTAATATCCTGAACCACCGCAGTCATCTCCTCCGCTGTCCTAGCCCTTGTATTAAAGGCTTTTTGGAAATTAGCAATGAATTCCTTCTCAGAACAGCGGAATACCATATCTCCGTCTCTGTCGAAGTCGTACTGCAAGAAGGTGGCACCATCGAAGTAGTCGTGATATAATCCTACTATATCACCGTAGTACTTACCCGCCGCTGTCCTCGAAGTGGAACCCGCACGCCTTTCAAGGCGTGCGGGTTCTCATCTCAAGGCTTCTTAAAACTTCACTAGCGGTTCTTCTTATCATTATCAAATCTCCAAGGGGGTAATGGATAGGGGTTAATAGATAACTTGTAGGGGTCTCTAGATGACGGATATGTTAATCCACTCTGCGACCTTTGATGTCTTTCACAGCAGAGGCAATACCGATAGAAACTTCTGTTCTGAAATCAGTAGGCACCCCGCCCGATGGGGTGATAACGCAGTCAATCTCTAGCTTCAAGAGACCACCTGAACGAAATTCACCACTTCCCGAAAACGAATTCCAAGTACCCACCTGAATACTCTTGAACTCAATATCCGCATCGTGATCAAGGTCTACTCTACTCTCCTTCTCAAACTGAGATTGAACTGCCCGCACTACTGCATTATTTACCCCATCCCCAAAGAATTTAAAAGCGTCGAATTTCATTAGGGATTTCTGTACGACAGGTTCTATACCCTCACCCATCTGAACATAGAACATACCATTACTTGCGGTACGACCTTCGAGGCGAGCAACGCGAGCCTGTAGATGACGGATAACATCAGCAGCACTTCTTCTCATGATTGAAACTCCAAGGGATTAATGGATAGGGATTTATCCACTCACGCTTGGAGAGAATATAGATAAACTATAAAAGCCTTAAATCTCTAAAGGAGTGTGACATATGTTCTTTGAGTACGACAAGAAGCCGCTGATGAGCTTAGACGAATGTGAAATAAAGGTGGGAGACAGGGTTCAAATTCCACCTAGCTTGTGGGTCGAGATTAGGGAATCGTTTACGCAGGAGGCTATTACTGCACATTTGGGAAATGTGATCAAAAGATTGCCCTTTCCAATTAGGGAGTACACGCAACAAGAAATACAAGATGACTTGAACGCATTGAGAGCGGAATCCTTGAAATATGAAGTATCTCCTTGGAGCACCCCACGGATAAACACACCAATGAACTTGGTTTATGGTTCTAAGCCTATCTGCCTGATAGGAAACAATAGTGGGCTAAAAGTATCCAATATCCAAACTCAGGCTATCCGTATGGAGTGTGGGTTAAAGAAGCAGGGTGCTCCGATGGAAGAATGGAGGAACGCCCATGCGAAAAAGAGCAACTTCTTTAGATGTCTGTTTGGGATACTTTCAGAGGAAGTGTCAACTAAGGGGATAGAGAACTCGATTTTGTATCGAGCGTTAAAGATGCACACCTATATGGCGAGTCAGTTTAAGCCTAGCGTAGCGAAATCTATTTATGACCTGTTTGGTGCGAAGAGGGTCTTAGATTTCTCAGCAGGTTGGGGGGATAGATTGGTTGGGTTCTTGGCTAGTGGGGCGGAGAGTTATGTAGGGATTGATCCGAATACCAAACTGCATGAGCCATATAGACGGATATCGGATAGTGTAGGTGGAACTAAGGCAACGGAGTTTATTTGTTCTCCAGCTGAAGAAGTGAACTATGGGGGCATTTCGTATGATTTTGTGTTTACAAGCCCGCCATATTTCGACACCGAGAGATACTCGGAAGAACCTACACAAAGTTGGATAAGACACTCCACATTGGATAAATGGTTGAATGGGTTTTTATTTGAGGTATTGGGCAGGGTCTATGGTGGTCTTGAGGATGGAGGCAGGTTAGCTGTGAATATATCGGATAAGAAAGGCGAGGGAAATATCTGCCAACCGATGTTGGAGTTTATGGATAAACTAGGTGCGACTTATGAGGGCGTGATTGGATATAAAATGCACAAGAGGAACGGGATAGGTCTTGAGGGGAATTTCTGCGAGCCTGTTTTTGTTTGGAGCAAGGGGGGAGCCCCTGAGCCGAAATGGATAACCGATAACTTCTTTGGTGTATAGTCTAGGTGGGCAAACTGAAACCTCTTTGATGTGGGGTCAAGAAGGTATCCCAAGGGGGTGTTCTCCGTATATGTGTGGTGTGGCTACCACACATATGGAGAAGCAAAGATGATCATAAAGGGACTTGAAGAAAAGTTTTATGGACTCAATGAGGTTGAGTATTCGCTGAGTAAGCTCGGCTTGACGGAGGCAGGGATTATAGACCTGTGGAATGGGGACTATATTGCCAATCCGTTTGGGGAGGATTGGTCTTCTCTCAGCAGTTACAAGAAGTGTGCGTTTATGGATAAACTTCTTGACATGGGGGAGTGAGATATAGTAGGGGTGTGGCACATAAGTGAGGAAATACCTATGTGTCTACTATATACGCTAATAATTGCCTTTTCTTATGGGATATTCGTAAGGGAGGCGATTAAGCATTATCGTTCTAATGGGTAGATTGTTTATGATGCGTCACCGATGAAAGAAGGTGACGCGAATGAGACGGACATCTGCTAAATTAAGTTTAGTCTTAGAGGGATTAGACACGGGTGTGGTGTCTAATTCAGAGGGTTTAGTCGCTTCGGTGGTGGGTTCTTTTGAAGAACAGCTAAAGAAGTCTCCCATAACCTTTAAGGTGGGGGATTACGAGGTGGTGGTGGAAGCGTTTGATGGGGAGGGCAGGGAATTGGATATCCATCTAAGGTGTAGTTGTAATTATTGGCAGTATCAGGGACCTGAGTATCACGCACAAAAAAATGGATACTTGTTTGGTAAACCTAGGGGAACGGCGAGCAAGCCTGATTCAAAAGACCCTAAGGGGAGCCACAAGGTGTGTAAACACGCCTATGCGGTTTTATCTACCTATTTTGGAGTGTGACGATGCCGACCTATGATTTTCTCTGTAGTTCCTGTGAAAACCGCTTTACCAAATCGCTGAGGATGTCAGAGCGAGATCAGGAGACAAGATGTCCTGATTGTGAAGCTGTGGGTAAGAGAGTTCCTTCGCTACCTCAGTTTATCCTTGTTGGGGATGGTTGGACGGGTAAAAACTTGAAGATAAAGCAACAGATGGCGGAAAAGAACTCGAAGCTAGAGATGAGGCAAAACGAGATGAAGCGTGATGCACCATCAGTCACACTAGCTCCAAATGTGGATGGGGAGAGGGTGGATAGTTGGGCTGATGCTCAAAAGCTGGCGGCATCAAAGGGAAAAAACGCAGACAGCTACAACACACTAGTGCAGAAAGAGAAGGTTAAGTAATGTCTAGAGGGCGTTTACTTCCAAGTTTGAACTATCGCTCTAAGGGGCTGATAGATGTCTCTATCCCCAATCAATCCCTAAGGGGGATGGATGAGGTAAGGGTTTATGGAGCGTCCAATTTGATGGATGCTTTTAACAATCCAATAGAGATACTGCGAACTCGATATGATGTGAACTTCAAAAGTTCATCCATTTTGAGCCAGCGGCTGAGTGTCGAGGAAAGTAGTCGAGATTTGACCCGCATGGTGTTCAATCTGAACGATTTTTCTACTGCCCCTCCGAACCCTAGAATCCCTACGGATGAAGAGGTGTGTTTTATCCGTTTGAGAGGAAAGATGAGGGCGACTCAAGAGCTAACGGATTTCGGCCCCGTTGTTGTGGTTGTGCCTTATGATTTCTTTAGTGTGACAGCACCGATCTTCACCGTTGTAGGTACTGCACCCGACATCAATACAGGTGCAGTACCTGACAATTTGGGTGTTGGAGCGATCAATATCCATTTGCCGTATTTTAGCCAAACCATCAGCGTTCAAAACTTGGATGACACGGATAACCTGTATGTTTCTTGTGCGGCGGGAATGAGTCCAACGATCATACGCCCATTGGATACTTTGAGTCTAACAGGTGGTGCAGTACCTGAGTTCTTTCTAGCGGGAGATGGTGCAACCCCCCAATTTACGATACGGACGAGCCTTGTAAATAGGGGTTAATAATAGTTTCTTTATATTGAGGTGCAGTATTGTAGATACCCCCCCAATAGGAGAGAAACGATGCCGTATATCATCGCGAGGCGTAGTGAAATTCAAAATGGTTCGATTCAGGTAACGGATTTATTTCCCGATCAGAGTCAAGCCAACCTTGTGAACGACCCTGCCCCTCAGGGTCCTTTTTATGTCAGAGTTCCCAATATGGGTAACTCGGGCTTTTTCCGTCCCGTTCTTGCCGAGATTGCAGACGAGTCGATTGTCTTTGCTCGTGAGGCAAGAGGACTAGTTTCCTACATCATTAAAAATGTAGATGCCGTGAATGGTGCAGGAACTCGTACCGTGACTGTCACACAGGCGGAGACGATTGCCAACGCCATCTTAGCTAGAGCCCAAGGTGGCTTGGCTTTGGCAGAGGCGAACATCAACGCTCTTTTAGTCGCCACCTTGGGTGAAGGTGCGGCTATAGACGCGGGGGACAGCACAGCATCAGTCGATGCCATTCTTCAAATCCTAGCTGGAGAACAATATGTGATCGAAGCAGGATATGTGGTTCAGGACGCGGAAGGCGACCATGTGGTGGTTATCGCGGATACTAGCCTTGGTGCCACGATGAGAAGACTTGTTGAGAGAGATACTTCTTGGCAGGTGTCTTTCAATGAAGGAACTCTTGCAGGGCTTGTCGCCGCTAGACCTAATGGCTTCGCAGGTAATACCGCTACCACCCCCCTCGTTGCCGTCTACAATACAGACGGCACCGTCTATAACGGATAAGGAGTCCATCATGCCTTTCGTATGCACACCTAGAGTTACCAACTCTACCGATGGTGGTGTCGCCCTACAGATTACTGATCTCTTCCCTCACAAGACACAATCCAATGCTGTCATCACACCCCGTTTTCAGGGACCTCGTTATCTCTATGCCCACGGCAGAGCGTTAACTCAAACTGTATCTCTAAACGCTGCTTTTGACACTACAGCAGAATTCAAGGGTTTAGCCGCCTATATTCTCGCTACGATTGCGAGGGCTGCGGCGGGTGGTCTAGCTCTCACAGCCGCTCAGGCGAATTTCATCGCTGCCGACATCATCGCCATCATGGAGGGTGGTGGTGCTTTGACGGTCGATGCTATCAACGCTAAGATTGCAGTTCGCACGGGTGGAAATAACGGCATTGGTATTGGCGGTTCTGTTGCTACCGTGCTTCAGATCCTTCAGATTGTGTCGGGTTATAAGGTATTCACCCTCCCCGCAGGAACTTCTGTAGGTGGTGACGGTGGTGTTTATAACTTCATCCCCGCAGGTCTTGATGCGAGGTTTACTGACCCCACGGATGTAGCGAGCCTTTGGACAACTTTTGAGTCGAGCTTTTATGTATCCGCTAGGAGCGGACAGCTAAAGAAGGCTCAGACTAGAAGACTTGCTAACGGCGATCTCGCACCCTTCGTTGTCTGTTATGCAGATGACGGCACACTCATTCAGTAAGGATAAAACCCATGAATAGCCCCGTAATTTGTATCCGTGATTTGTCTATCCCTAATGGGTCACTTATGATCAAGGATATGTGGCCGAACAGGTCTTTGGCAAACCCTGTGGTCGATCCCGCTCCTCAGGGACCTCGTTATCTTCGTCAGCCTGAGAACACCCTTCCTGTGGTGGTTGCAGATGTGGTGACAAGAGAAGTAAGTGGACTTGCCGCTTATCTCTTAGTGACAGTTGACGCAGGTGACGCAGGTGCCAACTTCACCCCTGCTCAGGCTAAGACTGCCGCTGATGATATCATCTCAGAAATGAGGACAGGGGGTGACTTAGATGTTGCCACCGTGGAGGGAATTCTAGCCGGTGTGGTTGAAGGATCGGGTATTGTTGGTACAGGGGACTCGACCGCTACCTTAGGCAACATCTTGGCGATTGTTGGTGGTGCGAAGTTTGTGGTGCCAGCGGGAACTGATGTCGGTGCGGTTTTCCAAACGGAAGCGGCTCAAGAGGCTTTATTTGATACGGGTGCTTATGCCCCCATCGTAAATGAAGATTCGAGCTTTTGGATTTCCTTGGCTCAGGGTAACTTGTTCAAGGCTAAGAACAATCGTGTTAACCCTGTCACAGGTGCTGCATTAGACCCCTTAGTGGTTGTTTATGATGTGGATGGGACTGTGCTGTAAGATGAAAATCGCCTTAATGGATAAGAAGGCAGTAAGTGCTTTCGTGTCGAGACAAACATTTGAGGGAAGAGTCTTGGTTTCCACAGGGACTGAACTTAGAGCCTCTTGGGGCTCTAAGCCTATTATTGCTAAGTGGATTTCGGATAAAATTGTCCGAGAGACTTCTGAGGATAAGGGTGTGAAGAAAGCACTTGAGTTACTATCGGAAGTGTTATCGGACAAATGAGGATTGGATAAGTGAGGGTTTTGGACATAGAGCCTGCGGAGTTGTACAAGACATCCGACTTGTATTTTGCAGCCTTCCTTAAAGCTGCGGGCTTAGACCTGCTCACCTCTGAAGTATTGGATAAGAAGGTGTTGTTTGTCTTTGAGCGGGTGGATTTGATTAAAGATTTGAAAAGGGAATACTTTAATCGAACCGCTCGTGTTCCTGCTCTTACTTTTGTTGATGAGATCAGAAGCCTCAAAGCCCTAACACATATGACAAGAGAAGGCTCTTAAAGGTTTTATCTAATTTTGGTGTGTAAAGCCAAAGGAGAATAAAACCATGACCCCTATCATGATTCATGTGGAAGAGGGCAAATCTGTTCCTTGTCCTATTGCGTGGACAGATGAGCTAGGTCGCCCCTTAGATGTAGAGGGCGTAGAGGCTTCTCTCTACACCTATGTGGGGAATGTAAGAACTATCCTCCAAGAACCTGCCGTGATGGTTCAAACAGATCAACCTCATAGATATGTCTTAAGATTTACAATCCCTGAAGGTTATTTGGGAAAGTACCTTTATGTTGGCTTTAGTGCTACGCTTATTTCGGATAACTCTACGCTCTATGCGGACATGATCCTTTATGTTATTGACCCCTTATCAGATGGGGGAATAACCCCAAGTCCCATCATAAGGGTTTTGTAGTTCTTTTATTTATTTACTCCTCATAACCTCTTTGTCCAACGGAGATAGAAGATGAAAGTAAAAGCTGAACTTGTCCGTATCGCCCAAGAAAACCCCAAACTCCGCTCGATCATCATTCCTGTGGTGAAGAGCAACGATGTCCAAAAGATGATCCATCTTGCCAAAGCTATTTTGGCGGAGGAAGAAGCTAAGGCTGAGGAGCTTAAGGCTGAGGAGCTTAAGGCTGAGGAGCCTAAGGCTGAGGAGCCTAAGGCTGAGGAGCCTAAGGCTAAGGAGCCTAAGGCTGAGAAAAAGGCATCAGAGAATACTCTCCGCAAGCAGATTATCCGTTTAGCTTCAGAGAGACCTGAGCTTAGGGAAGTTCTTATTCCCCTGTTGAAGGCTAATAAGTAATGTCTGTTGTCTTTAGACAAAGACAGGTACTTGGTCCGAATGATTTAAGGATAGAGTTTTATTTGTCCGATGGGACACCTTATGATCCGCACTCCATAACATACGCCTTTTATGGGAACGATCCGATTATGGGCTTGTGGAGGGTAGGCGGTGGGGGTCGCCTTCCCTTTCAGGAAGCGGAGGGTAAGTATTTTGTGGCTGAAACTCTAACCACAGCATTTAGACCTGGGTCTTACTTCATCGAGTGGACGATGAAGAGGACAAGCACATCTCCCTTAGAAATAGCTAAGAAACAAGAGTTTGCATTTGTAGCGGGGTAAGTTTATCCCTTTTTAACCCTTTATTGTGTGTTATCCAATAAAGGAGAATGAAGATGGGAAACTTTTGGATAAGGGACAGCGGTGTGAATACCCTGAAAGGGGTAGAGGGGGATGTGGATAATCCTCCCGTGTTGCCTGCGATGTTGATCGTTACGATGCTGAACGAGAACCAACAGGCAAGGGATGATTTTGAGTTCTTGTTTCCAACTATGAGTTCTTTGGAACAAGAGCGTCTTACGGAGTTATTTTCCTATTCAAGACCTCCTTTGGAATACCCGCAGGTATCTGAGGATAAGTTCCAACGCAGGGCAAATGACTTGGTGGTGCGTAGGTTGGATACGCTGCCAAAAAGTATCAACACATCGGATAACAAGTACTCGGGTCCTGTGATCCGATTGACCCTTCCACCAAGGAGATAAGTCATGGGTACAGACCAAGAAGATGATGGATTTGATATAGAGGACTTGAATAAACTCCCCTTAAAAAGCAAAAAGTTTCTCGCGTATTTAATATCCGAGGTCACTTGGAAACTTGTGCTTTTCGTAATCTTATTTCTTTATCGGGATAAGATAGATTACTATGCTTTCTTTATCTTATTGGCAATAGTCATCACCAATGGATTTCTTCAAATTGGATACATATTGGGTGAGGTTGCCTTAGACAAATATTCTAGGGTAGCTAAAACAGCGTTATCCAATAAGCGTGTGGGGGGCAGGAAACCAAGGCAAAAGATAGAAGTGGATAAACAGACAAAGATTCTGATAGATGAGGATGACCTATGAGTGCTTCATCTCAGTACGCAACGAGCACGCTAAAAGTTTTTAAAGCCTTGGCTGTGTCTTTAAAGCACTACAAGGCACCGATGCCATCAGGTGACGAAGATGAACAAAGACTCCACATCAAGTCCATATTGGATAAGATAAAAGAGCTACCTAATGTGCTGAGGTTTTTGGATAATAACATAGGTAAGAGTGTAAATGTGAAGCCTGTGAAGTCTGGCAGGGCAGGTGCTGTAAGGCTTTTGGCTCAGTATTTAGGAGGGAAATACTCAATGGGGGAGATGTCTGAAAAGGCTAGGGGGTTCTTTCAGAGGAACTACGAAGCGAGGTCATTATATAGGGGACAAAAACCCCTCCTAGTGGCAATTCCTGAAGAGATAAGAACCTACTTGCCTCCCAAAATCGTGGTTAAATTGGATAACGCGGGGTACATCAAAGAGATAACGGATATGTACGATAATGTGTCTTATGGGTTGTTGGAGAAGATTACAGCTCAACAACAACTGCTGAGAGAGTACAAATCCATAGAGAAAAAGATAAAGGTCGGGTTAACATCTAAAGATGAAACCGCTCGATACTTATCAACCATCATGGGGATCATCATGGAAACAGGCATCCGTCCTGGGAATAGGTCTAATGGAATAAAAGAGATTTTGGATAAAGGTGAGGTGAAGAAGGAAACCTTTGGAGCTATCACTTTAAAGAGGCAGCACATAAAGGTGAAAGAAGGCGAGATACAGCTACAGTTCCCCGGTAAGAAAGGTACGCTCAACAACGCCGTCTTATTGGATAAAAAGGTTATCCGTGCCGTCTCTGATATAGCCGAGGGATTAGAACCTGATGATTACCTTTTCGGTGATTTAGACTATGATGACTTATCCGCATACTTCAATAAAAACTTCAAAGGACTACGGATAACTGATTTTAGGAAACTAAGGGCAACCAAAGAGGTATTTGAAGGGCTTAAAGCGGAACAAACAGAGCTATTTAAAAGGATTAAGTCTTTTGTAGATTTGGAGGTTAAAGAGCAAGAGGCGAGGGTAATTAAAGAGATTGTGCGTGCTCTTAAAAAGGTTCACACGCAGGCTCAGGTGGCACTTAGCCATGAGTCCTCGAAGACGACTGAGAAGTCTTACATCAATCCGCAGGTTTTATTAGCGTTCCTCTCTAGGGGTGGGCTTTTACCCACTCTAGAAGAGTGCGTACTATCAGGTAAAACCAAACTTGAGTTCAATCCCCTTGCATTTATCCAAAACGCGAATAAAATAGCCACCCTAAGGTATCCTATTACGACTAAGTGTGCGGGATTGGATAGATGCTTATCCGATATTCTGTTCGACTTGGTAGACAGCATCTAAGGAGTTGAGATGATCCACCACAGCCCTAATCTGAAGTATTTTGTGATTGCAGTCATTTATTTTGCCGTGCGGATAGTGGCAGATTCCCTGCCTGCGGTGGGGAATACAAAGATTCACTTTGAATACTTTGAGGAAGTCCCCTATTACCAACCTGTATGTAACGACAAGGACAAGGATATAGATATGTCCTTTGACGAGGATTATGGTTGCTGATATGGATAAAAACCCATTTGGAGGTGGTAACGCCGTATCTCTTTACATCCCGATTACGGACATAGAGCAAGAGTTCTTATCTCGGTTGGTAGAGAGTAAAGAAGTTCAGCTTATTGTTCATGATTGGGGATTTGTAGAGTCGCCTCGATTAACTTTTGGGGATAAGAACCTTCATGTGCATTTCAAGTTGCAGTTCGACAGACCCGATCCGCCTATGGCTGTTAGGGCATTTGATTTAGAACTGAGGACTCGAAGCGGAATTTGTCTCTTCCGTCAAAAGATGAGCACAGAGTACGCGGGAGAACCTTTGTTGGTCGGAGCTGGACTTGAGTTTGATATGGTGTGGGACATCGCCATTCGATTTATTGATCCTAAGTTAATCAAAGCCCTTATGCCGCAGACATTAGGTATCACTTCTAGGTTAGAAGATACAGCTACACATGAAATGACAATCTTGGGAAATATGAACCTTTCCCAAGACCTTATCCGTAAAGCACACGATTTACGGACTAAAGAGTTACTGCTTCCTAGTTTGGTGGCTAGAGCAAAGCAAGAAGCCCGGGTGAAGGCACAGCGTAAGGTTTGATAATCCATTTATCACTTCAGCTTATGTGGGAGGTGATATATGGATATAAACGAACGCCTGAAGATGCTTCATATGAGAATAGCTGCACTTGAGGCTAATGCCCCAAGTGCAGAGAGCCATTTCTTTGATAACCCTCAACACAAGGGAGTGAGGGAGTTCGGAGAGTCTGAAGCTATTTCAAATAGCCCTGAAACAGCGACCAAAGCGGTCAAGAACTCGGACGCTCCCGACCGAGGTGTGGCGAAAGCTAAAAAAGAGAGTCTGCTTGCTCCACCTCCACCCGAGGAAGTTCTCGAAATTCAACCTGGAGCAAATCAGTTTTCGACACTCAGTCAGCTTTTAGTCGAAACAAAAGAACCCATAAAGGGGGTTCCCCAAGGTTATGAGGATATGCCCAAGGCAACGCCAATCAAACCAACAAGCGAGAAAACCCACAAAGAAGAGAAACAAGAAGCAGTCCAAAAGATGATGAGGAGACTAGGCTATGGCCTCCGTTAATCTTAACAAAACATCGGACGATATAGACGCACACTTTGTGGGGGATAAGTTCCCCGTCGTAGCTGGTCCTATCCTTAGAGCCACTAAGTGGAAGGCAGGGCTGTTTGTCCGTTATGTAGAAGATGAGATAGAAACAAACAACTTTACGGTGGAACAATCTAATGGCAGGGAAGTTGTTGGATTTCTCTTGTTTGGGAGCGAAGATTACGCTGATGCAAGACAATCCAATTTCCGTAACTTTACATCTTATCAAAACACATCTGCACTTGCCTCTTCTAGCGGCTCGGCTACACTAACCATGATCAGCGGAGGAGCTAGATACCTGTTCAAAAACTTTGAAACTATTGCCCTTGATGCAGGAGGGGTTCGTCAAGGTGGGGCTATCACATACAACCTTAATGAACCTCTTAAAATATCCGAAAACGGACTTCTTTGTAATGACCCTGATGATCGTCTATCTCTTGCGATAGGTGGCGATCCGATTGTGGTAGGCTTCTGCTCCAAGAAGCCAGGTATAGATGGCAAGTTGGGTATTGACCTTAAGTTCTAGCCTTAAGTCTATTACGGATAGTTCGATCACAAACACCAAACCATGATCCTATCCGTCTGTAGTCCCAACCCAATGATCTCAATCTATCGACCTCGCTCAAGTCGATGGGGGTCATCTTTCTGTTCTTGCTGTGTCCTTGTTTGCGTAACTTACAACCCGCTTCTATTAGCCTATTACGGATAGTGTTCGAGGAAACTCCATAACGCTTCGCTAGGATACTAAAGCTGTCTCCCTGCTCATAAGCCTCTACAATCTGTGCGACAGGCAATGAAATCACAGCTTCCCCTCCAACCAACTCAGGTCAAGTATCCATTTCTTACCTGATCTTTCGCTCCATACCTTAAAGACATTTTGTACTAGCTTTTCCATATCTTCCACGGATAGTCCGTTTACAATGGCTAGGTGGGTCATGACGGAGACAACATCTACCTTAAGGGCGAGCGTTCTACCTAAGTGTTTTGCCTTGTGGCAGAGCGGACACAAGGCAATAAGTCCCTCTAGCTTTTGGATATTCTTTTGGTCGTCATAAGACCAAATCTCATGACACTCGACAGGGTGTGTTGATCCTTTGCCGCCACACACCTCACAAACATAACCTGCCTTCTTGTAACACTCTTTCCGCAGTTTATCCCAACTTGATTTGGATAGATTGGCTTCATCTCTTAGGTTGTTCCCCCAACTTGATTTGGGGACAAGTTCTATATTCAGCTTCATGGGATTAAGACTCCTCCTTCAGGGCGGTAGTATCTTACTTATAACTATCCAATTTACGGAGCAAAGATTGAACCTACTAAGGCACACCAAGTTTAGGCTCAAGGCTGATATGGAGTTTATCACCACGGCTGAGATGGGCGATCTTCATGTGATTCTTCTACAGGATGAAACCGATCACCTTAGCGTGAAGTCACAGGACTTACTTACACGCAAAGAAATGGATTTATCTGTGTCGCATCTTAAGGAGAAGTTTATTTACACAGGTTGCCCTGCTAACCTGCGTTACCTGATGGACTTTATCCGTCATGAGGGGCAGGAACCCTGCTCTCAATCGGATAAGTTCGCATTAGCGACTCAGTTAGAGTCGCTGTGGGTCAAGTAAGAGAGTATCCCTTACTGAGGTAAAGGACAACCAAGTCCTCAATATCATCCTCCTTGATTGGCTTGATGGTGATTTTCCCCTTGCTCAAGTCGCCAATCATCATGTCTATGTGACCATCCTCCATCGACATAAATGACACCCATTGCCCACCCTTCTTTAACCGAATATCCATCTTAGTACTCCTTGTGAGTGACACGCTACTAATAATGGATAAACCGATATGGGATACGAACATGACGGAAAAAAAGACGAAGAGAGAAGAAAAGAAGCTGAAGTACCTAGCCAAGTTAGAACAGCTAAGGGAAAAGGAAAGATTGTTATTGGAGTATCTAGCTTGGCTAGAGAGGAATAACCCACCAATCATCAAAGGCACCGATGTCGATTAGTTCATAGATGTCATCGGGGATATAAGAGACGCAATCATGGGAGAACCATTCTCCGCTGAGACGGAAATCTTTTAGATGTTCATGTAGGTAGCGTTCTCTCCACGCCCAACCCTGAAAGAAGGCTATGAGACGCAGTTCTTCGCCATTCCCTGTTTGTAGTTCTCGTATGCGTTTATGTGGGTCTTTAGCCCGACCTATTTTGATGTGTCCCGTCTTATGAGATTGGATAAAATAAAGGTAGTCAGAGCCTTTTTTTTGAATTTGTCTTTGTAGGTGCAGGGATTTTAGGATATTTGAGTCCATGCTTCAGAGGTCTTCCATGAGGTCTTCGAGGGGGTCTTTTTCTTTCTTAGAGGATTTGGGATTGGGCTTTTGATTATTTTTAGGTTTAGGGGAAGATTGAAACTGAAGGGGCATATCGAGGATACGCCCATAAGGCCAGGCGACCTGAGCTTCAAACTCTTCAAATGGAGCTTGATCACGAGACTTCAGACATTGGTATTTGATGCAGGACTTTTCCTTCATATCATCACCGAACCAATTGGAGATGACCACATCTGCGGAGCGTTCGGCTTCGTTTGCATAGCTAAGGTGTGTGAGGTTGTAAGAACCACCATTCTTCTCTGCGGCTTTATAACCTTCACGGCTAATCTGAAACAGACAAAGGATAGGGACACCTTCTCCTTTGTTGAAACCCAAAGCGGTCTTCTTCAGATCACGGATAACTTCATTCAATCTATCCGTAGTACTCGACACCCATTTACGAGGAGAGAGCAAAAGGGCATGGTCAACCACGATCATTTTAACAGGTTCGCTTTGTGCCAAAATCTCTGCTTTTGTGCGGAGGTTTTCCACCGTGAAATCGAGCGTGTTGGGATCAGCTACCTCAAAACGGATACTGCCGTAAATACCCTCTTTAACACCCTGATCAAGGTCTTGCGTAACATCACGCAAAAACGCTTCTTCATCAGGGGTCAATAAGCCCGTCTTGATGCGTTGAGGGTCTATTCCTACATCAGGGTTCTGCGTCTGTTGGATACCTAGAGCCATGCGTTTTGCTCTAAATTTGGGGTGCATGGAGTGGTAGATGTACAACATTCTACGACATTGATTGTAGTGCATCTCAAGCGAAAAATATATCGTGTTTGTTCCACCATATACGGCTTGGTTATAAACCCAATTCATAGCTGATGTGGACTTCATGTGTCCTGTAAACGCGGCTAGTATATACAATTCCTTCTTTCTAAACCCACCCAATGCAGAGTCAATAATGGATAGTCCTGTAATGGGTAGTTTTTCGACCTTTACATCTTTGGCTCTCTGATATTCCTCCCAAAAGTCAGCACTATCTGATAGAGCTTCCCCACCGAGACTTCCACCAAAAGTCGGCGTATTAATTTTCCCTATCTCAGATACAAGGAAGTTGCTTGCATCTCTAGCCCCTTTCAGGAGCCTTTTCTTCTTCCCCCCATCTTCTTTCACCTCTAGCCCCGACTTGGCGATGGTTTTAGCTTCTGCCATAGCTGTAGCTAGTTGTACTTGTCGAGCCTCCTCCACCTTACGCTCCACCTCCAACATAAAGTCCCCTCTATACAAAGGGGCGGAAGTGGCTAACTGCGTGACCTTATCTACTTCATCAAAGCCTTGATTGGCATTGAAGTGATCAATAAGTGTCTCTTGTGTGGGCAGATGCCCATGTATCCGTACAAAGGTTTGGATAAAATCATAAATATTGGTCTCGGCAGGGTCGGGGAAAACATAAATGCTTCCCCTGAGAGAACAATAGCTCTGAAACATCAGATTAGTGTCGTCCCCAACTCTTGGGTCGGGAAGGATACTTCTTAAGATTTTACTCACGATAACCGCACTCTCTTATGTGTCGCCTCAGGTAAAGCATAAGTGCTAGCCGAGGGCTCATTGGATAACCCCTGTACCCTTGTGGTTGGGGTTATCTGCTCATTGATGCTTAAACGAATCCGTTCCCATCCACTTATAGTATCCTCCACAGCACGGCTCCATGAGAGATGTCCCTCTTGAAGGGGCTTCGTGGGCTCTTCTACTATCCAAGTCGGCTTGTGTAAATGATTACGCAACTCAATTGTCTCGACTAACACCTCTGACATTGCAGAGTTCCTTGCCCTTTTCACACCCAAACGGATAATAAGTAAATGCGGACTCTCAGCTAAGTCCTCAAGGGAAGAAACCATCAAGTCCCTTTTGTAATCGGGATCGGCTATCTCTGAAGAGTTTAAATTCGCTAACCAAGCTGACATAAGCGTAGCATCATTTACTACCTTCACAAACGCTTGTGGTTTACGCCAATCAGCAAGCGATGACCTAAGTGATACCTGCAACGCGGGTATCTCGGCATTGATCAACAAACACTCATCTATCTTGCCGCACAACATAGATTTCTTTTTGATCGGAACCTTGGATAAGTTCGTCCACGCCTTTTCCGCTTGTTGATCTAATGCCCTATTGAACACACACTCGCATTGGATAGCCCTTGGTATCCCATAAGCCCCCTCTTCGGTTTGTGTGTATCCAAAACCATTACACTTCTTACAAGTCGTCATCTACGCCTCCTTTTGTGCGTGTCCCTTCGCTTCATTATAGACCTACACCCCACCTGCTCTATCATTTATCGCTCCCTACCAAAAGATCATTATTTTTCTTCTTGCCGAATAGATACCCCCCATACCTTTTGCGATAGTTTATTTATATCCCCTCCAAGTCATCAATGGATAACCCTTATGGAGACCAGGATCATGATAAGAAGAACCAAGATGTTTAGAACCGCATCCTCATCAGATTTTACTGCTATTGGCTATGGGTCAGACGCTCGGTCTGTATTCCGTGAACTTGTACAAGATGCTCAAGATGACTATGGTAGCGGCGGAAATACGGGAACTATTGCTGAAAAGGATAGCTATAAGATAGTTGCGGAGCCTATGACTCAAGCCCAAGCATATAAATACGCAGATCAACATATAAGTGAATATGACAAGTATGGTCCCGCAGGTTGTATTCCCATAGTTGAATCAAAGGTTGTTGCACAGAAAGAATTTGAGGTTAAAGTTAAAGCAAAGACTAGAGAGGAGGCAATGAATATTGTTTCAGAACAGCTCAAAACGGGGCAAAAGCGAGCTGGCACCACAATAGAAGTTAATTTTACTAATGTTACTATGACAACACCCGCAAGCAAAGGAACAGTTGATGGGTCGCCATCAACTGTTGGCACCAAATACATGATTGAGGGGTGGGAGGCACATCCAAGGAAGTTTTCGACAAAGCGAGAAGCTATTGAACATTATATGGCGTTTGCGGGAAGCCCAAGTTGGGATAATAGACCTTGTACCTTAGTGAAGGTGGAATCGCTAACTGTATTATCTTATGTGCCTTCGGCTAAACTCCCTACTTTTACTTTAAAAGGAAAAAGGGTTCAAGTCATCTTAGATACAAAAATTAAGGGGTTTTTGTTCTTTGGTTGGGCAGCAGATTAAGTGCTGTTTATGCAGCACCAAAAGATCATTATTTTTCTTCTTGCCGAATAGATACCCCCCATACCTTTTGCGATTGTTTATTTATATCCCCTCCAAGTCATCAATGGATAACCCCTATCCATTAATCCTTTGGAGATTTGATCATGATCAGAAGAACTGCAAGTGAAGTTCTAAGAAGCCTTGAGGCTCGCGTTGCTCGCCTCGAAGGTCGTACTGCCAGCCGCAGAACTGCTTTCGGTAAGAGTGTCTATAAAGGCAAATACGGGGCGATGCTTTATATCACTCAGGTTTCAAAACTTATGGCGGAGCAATGGAATATCTTACACCCTGAGGACTTCGTAAGCGGTCGTCAGATTGAAAGCCTTTTTTCAAAGTATATTGACAGCCGTGTCAAAGTTCAGTTGTTTGACATCGCTATTCTTGAAGGAAGGTATACAGCCACAGGTGATGCTGGGCTTGAAGTTACATTTGAGCCGGATTTATATGATATGCCTCAATTGCCAGGGAGGCAGAAATTTACACTAAGTTATGAGATGGATAGAGGGGATATTATGGGCAGCCTAGAAATTCGACCCGCTTAGAGACATATACCCGAGATGTTTGGCGGTCGTTAATGCACCGATCACTTGACGCGGATAAAGTCCTTAGCATCCTCTAGAAGCCCATCGAAGATATCGGATAGCTCGGACTGACCGAACTCAACTACGGCATCTTCCTCGCCATCTTCTTTCAGACGCTTTCCAAGTACGGCTTCAATGAGTCCCATCTTAGCCTTGAGGGTTTTCATAACACGCTCATCTATGGTCTTAGGAGCACATAGGTGATAGCTATAAACCTTATCATGTATAGACCCAATACGAATCATGCGTCCGACAATCTGTAGGTAGTCGCCAGCAGACCAAGGCGTATCGTAAAAGATGACGGCTTTGGCGAGCTGTAGGTTCACACCTTCCGCCGCCGCCATCGTGATCAAACAGATGGTGACATCAGACTTGGGGTCTTGAAACTTCTGTTGAGAGATGAGTCGTTGTTCTCCCGACTCCTCACCTGTGATGCGGCAGGTTTTAATGCCTTTGGATTCTAGTTCTCCCTCAAGGATATCTATCATGCCTCTAAAGCGAGAGAAGATGATAACCTTCTCACCCTCCAACTCAGTATCCAATAGATCATGTAGGGTTTCAAGTTTCCCTGAGTCGCCTTCTACATCGACAAGGGCGGGGTGATTTACGATTTGTTGACATATCGTCACGGATGTGAGCTTTGACACTTCCCTTTCAGAAAGTTCACCTGTGGTCTTATCCAAATACTCCAACAATCCATTAAGGGCTTCCTTGTATTTATCCTTTTGGATATTGGATAGATCACATTCAACGATTTTGGTGGTGAGTGGGGGTAGTTCTTTTGCGACTTCGTGTTTGGGTCTGCCGATAAAATAAGGGTCGATGTGTTCCCGAAAAGACTCAATATCTTTCTTGCGATGTCCGACAACGATTTGGATACGCCTTCGGGAGCCAGGGATAGATTGTTCCCTAGTGACGCAGTAATCACGCATGAACTGCGTTTTGGTAGTAAAGAGATCAGGTACGGTGACCTTGTAAATAGCCCATGCTTCCATGAGTCTATTTTTGATGATAGTCGCGGATAAAGACCACACACGCTCTGCGGCACCTGCGATGTGTTTACACACTTGATGAACTTGAGCGGTGTCGTTTTTAAAGGCTGTGGCTTCATCGAAGATGACGACATGACCGACCATGGGTTGTAGCCGTTCAAAGTCTTGAACGGCAGTACGGTAGCCCATAATCAACACCTTAGGTCCTGTTGCTGAGAGATAGGCATCATAAACCTTCTCACGCTTGGCTTTGGTGCCTAAGACTTTAAAGACTTGAACCCCTGTGGTGAAGCGGTCGAACTCCGACTCCCATTGACCAACGGCACTCTTGGTGGTGCAAATGATGGCAGGAATATCAGGGCGTTTATCCCAAAGATAAGAAAGGGCTGCGATAGACTGAAGCGTCTTGCCAAGACCCGTGTCATCTCCAAGTACAAACCTTGGCATCGCCAACAAGTGCAAGATGCCCTGCACCTGATATTGACGAAGAGTCAACTCTTGACCCGTTGGGAGATGCGTTCTGAGAATCTTGGAAACGGGCGGCTTCAGATTATCCTTTGTTCTTATCTCACGCAGTTTTTCTATTGTGGCGAGTAGCTTCTTGTCCTGCATCTTGTTTCTTCTCCATAGGTGTCTCTCTCCCCTCTACCTATAGATATCCATTAAGGGAAAAGCACCCGCAGGAGGCTGATGTACTCGTAAGAGTGTTTGATGTTCATCTTAAGTTGTGCCATCTGTATACGGATAACCGACATCTCTACACTACCCGCCGCTATCCATAACCTTGCGTATGCCTTGCTTGCCCACTCCGTAAATATCCACCTACAAATATTGGATAACAGCTTTAACGCTGCTCGTTCTTCTTGTGGTGTGATGTTTTGAACTTTTCCGGGCTTGAAGTATTCAGAAGCTATTTGCCCTAGATAACGGGTTTCTTGTGAATACCTACTCATGTAAGAAGGGAGCTTGCCGCTTATCCAATAGCGATAAGCGATTGTAATCTCACGCTCACTCGCCCCTGACTTCTTGGACATATCCAAAACACCCTGAAAAGCGAGCGGAACTAGAGCCTTAAAGGACTCGACCACTCTTAGAGTTCTCTTTTGGATGATGTCCATCAGCTTATCCCTCAAGGAGCTTGGTTGCTAGAACTGATTTTAATCGAGTTATAAGTGTCGAAAAGTAATCCCTTGTATCCCTAGGTAAATCCAATAAGCCTTCTCCAACCTTTTTGAAATCTTGTTTAGACAACGCATATGCCAAATCTTCGTGTCCAAGGTCTTTAAACTCCTTAACCAAAGGATCAAATACCTGTTTGAACACCTTATCCATTTTGGCATCCGCTATCCGAGATAAGGAAGCCTTTTTGTTTCTCCCTGCGAAGTACTCATCAGGGTCTTTTTTACAGGAGGGGGAGTTAGGCTCTTTGTACTTGCAGTAGATTGACCACGCCACCGGCCAAGCCTTTTCAGGAGGGTAATCCTTTTCCTCCTCAAAATACTTCACCTTATCTTCAACATACTTGGGAAGCCCCTCGGCATTTTTGGTGGGCATAGTGTGGGTTGAATAACCTCCCCACGACTTCTCGCTAGAGTTAAATGCTTTACGACTCATTCCACACCTCTTTACTAGATCGTTTATATTATTGGATAAATAAACGGATTATTGAAACCCCCCCGAGATATGGAGGACACCATGGCTAATAATGACCTAAATCCCGTTGCGGGAGGACCTCAGGGTTCTTCACCCCTTTACAGATACGGCACAACTCCCAACACTCGTACTGCGGTCTCTCAAAAAGTCCGCATGATGACACCCGCTTATGGGGGTCGGGGACTCCTCTATCAAATCGGGGTCTGTTCAGAAATAAGTGTTGGAGACACAAGCCGTGGCACCGATATGGTTAGGGGTGTTGGTTTTGGTGACAAGATTGCCGAGCGTGTACCTCAGGTTTCAGAAATAGGTTCTCTGAGCTTTACCCGTGCTCTTCTTTATTTATCCAATGGGCATCAGGCGTTTGGTTACGCGGGTGGTGTCGATGGTGCGGTAAGAAGTCTTCAGCACCATCGTTGGCCCTTCGATACGGAGCATCAGCTTGTGTTATCGCACTTGGCTAATGCGGAACTTGGATCGGATAGAGACTCCGTATCAGGTCTTAAGGATATCGACTTTAGCGGGCAAAATGTAACAGGTGCAGCGGAAGCATACACCAATCAGAAGCTGAAGGCTATTTTGTCTTATTACGAAGGTTGTTGGATAACATCCATGGGCGGCATCACAGCGGCGGCTGATGGTGGACAGATCACTCAGTCTATTGCGGCTGACTTTACAGACCTACATGACTTGTTCAGCACCTATGGCGAGTTCTTACCGACAGGTAACGATCCCACGATTGGTCAAAATGGTTCTATCCTTTATGCAGGTAGAAGTTCTGCTCAAGCGAATGTCACGACAGGGTTTACCCTTGGCGACTTCAACTTCTCTGCTCTGACGGGGGCGATTACGGAACTCGCCAACCCTCCTAATCCTGAATAAAATGTGAGGTGGGGGGTATAAGGTTGCCGAACCTGAACTACGGATAACATGAGAGACAAATACCTATGTTGAATCTAAGCCAGCTCAATAAGCTATTGGAGCCGCTATCCAATATTGGCAAGGGGGAAAAGATTGTGGATGTTGCGGGTGTTCCTGTGACATTGCGTAATCTGACACCCCTTGAAGAAGCGGAAGTGCAAAAGTCCCTTCCCACAATAGAAGGCGATGGGGCGACTCCACTAGAGTTTGTGGATACTTTTAGACGAGAGACCTTGGCAAGGTCGATTGTTCAAGTGGGGGGATTGGATTTGAGAAACTTGGATTATGTGGAGACGGGGGAGGTGTTAGGAAATGGAAAGCCTGTAAAGGTATCCAAAACGGAGGCAATGGTGAAGATGATTTCTTCATGGAGCCGACCTGTATTTACAAAGCTGTTTGAGCAGTATGGGGTTTTGATAGAGGAAGTGGAAAATAAATTGGATAAGAGTTTGGCGATAACCCCTACGGATATGGAAGAGGAGAAGAAGAACTTAGAGGCAAGATTGGCAGAGGTGACCAAGAAGATTGAACTAGAGAAGATGGGAACACCTACGGCAAATCCTTATGAAGGCTTATGATCAGTTACACAGATCGGTACGGACAGGGGGAGTAGGACTTACGCTCACCATAAATGAGGGTAGGTCATTCAATTTTCGCCTGCCGTCTATCGAGGATTATGAAAGGAGCAAGGATTATGATGGCTCCATGTATAAACAAAACACCTATTTGCTCGCTTCATGTTTAGTCGAAGCGGGGGGATTTACCATACCCCCTTCTATGCTATTGGATAAGATTGAGTATATAGAGGGGTTTGGGACACAGCTATATCGGCGTATGGTGTATGGGTTGTCTTATTATATTGGGAAGAGCATAGAAACTGAGGCGTATTTTGAGGCTTTCTGTTACGAAAACATGAGCAGAAATCTTTGGTTCACATGGAAACAATCCAATTCGCTTGGCTATCCTATGGACTATAGGGATTATCCATTAACGCCGTTACAGGTAAATTGGATAGCGTACAATGTGATGGAGGATGAGAGAGAGAAGATACACCACGCTTGGACACATTCATTTTTTGTGGCGAGTAGCATGAACCCTAAGGGGGTAGAAAAAGTCCGTCAAAAGTGGGAAGAAGCGGATAAAAAAGAAAAGGATTACAGAGTTCAGGTGATGGAGGCTGCGAGAAAAGGATTAAAGCTATCCGACGAGCAAAAAGATCGGATAGCTCAGACGAAAACCATAGAGGATTTGCAGAGAGAGTATAGGTCTTGGGTGGATGGAGAAGAAGATGAACATGATAGGCTAGTGGGTAGATACAAAGATTATGTGATGGGTCAAATACAACAAAGAAATGTGAGAGACAGAGCAGCGGAACATAACGCAACGGCAGGGGAGTTATTGAGTGCATTACAAGCTAGTTCTTCTATCGGGTCACCCATAAGAACGCTATCGGACGATGAAGTAGCTCGTATTGCCGCTGAGAAGGCGAGAAACCGAGGGGTTGTGAATGAGATGTCTGAATACGACACAAAGGTTAAACACCTACTCAATCCCAAGTTCACTCAGGAGCCACCTCCGTCATTGATGGATCAAATCTCTAATCGCAAGGTCACATGAATGGGAGGTTTGACAAATGGCAGTAAACGCTTCAACGCAGTTTCAAGAGATACTTAAAGAGTTCGGTTCTTTAGCGGGAAAAGACTTTTTTAAGGGTTCTGTTCAATCAGTATCCAATTTGACCAAGCAGATAGAGTCGGCAAGGGGCATCACCACGGAGATGGTGAAGAAGAACCTTGTTTTTACTGCGACTAGCCTTGATAAAGTCACAAGAAACATCGAGGCGGCGGCTCAAGAACAAGTCTCGATGATGAGGGGAAATCTCAAAGCCCTTCAAAAGGCACAAGAAGAACAAAACCACGCTGAAATAAACCGACTTGAAGCCGTTATCCGTGAAACACAAACCCGTTATGATGCTTTAAATAGGCAACAACAAACAGAGCTAAACAATGCTCTTAAGTTTTACAAACAGAGCGAGAAAGCCTACAAACAACAAGAGGAAAGGCTTACGGCAAGAAGGGATAAAATAGAAGAACTTGGCAAGGTCGGAGCGGTTGCTTCGCAGGGTTTAGAAGGGCTAGAGAAAGCCTTAACGGGGTTCACGGGCTCTCTTCAGAACCTAGATAGTTTAGCCGAGGGATTCAAATCAGGTGGTGAAGCCCTGAGTAAAGGATTGAGAGGGTTACAGGCTAGGGCTGCTAAGAAGGCAGAGGATAGCGGTGGCGGCATTATAGGAGGATTGTCTGTCGGCTTGGGGAAACTATCCACAGCCGCATTAGCTATCACAGCGGTTGTCGGCGGGGCTTTAGCCATCTTTAAGGTCATGCAGGGGCTAGAGGAAAAAGTCAAAGAGTTCAACAAAGGACTCATAGACACCGTTGGTGTTAATGATCTTCTCCTAGATGGTACGCAGGGTGTGGGTGAATCTTTAGCTGTGTGGAGAAAGGCATTTACTGATGCTGATTTTGCCAACTCTATGGGCATGACACTAGATGAAATTAAGGCACTCCCAGGGGCATTAAAGAGTGCAAATCTGATTGTAAGAGATTTCGGCGGCAGTTTATTCAAAATGAAAGATTTTATTTTTGGTGCTAAGGCGGCAGCTGTAAGTTTGGGCGTGTCTTTTGAAACCGCTCTTGAGCGAAGCACCTACTTCAAAGAAGAACTAGGAATCATCGGTGAAAGCGGTGATCTACTCAATAAAATATCCGAAGAATTCGCCAACATCCGAGATATGGCACTCCAATCAGGCTACTCCACAGATGCATTTTATCAGAAAATAAAGTCTTTAACCGATGGCATGGAGAACATGAACAATAGGACTGAAGAAGCGGGTCGCCTTCTACTTTCCTTTACTCGCGTCTTGGGTGCTAAAGGGGCTAATGCTTTCTTAACCTCTATGGGAGCAGGACTCGGCGGAGAGGGATACACCGACCTCATCAAAAGACAAATGCTCACAGGTCGTAAACGGATAGTTCCCATTTTACAGACTGAAGCTGAGTATATGCACAAAGTACTCCGTGACGATTACAAGAGTGCTCTTGGTGAAACCGATACCAGGACGATTTTGGCGAGAGCAGGTCTTGATCAGTTTGGTGAAGACATGGGGAGAGATATGAAATCTCTCCAACAAATGACAATCGAGCAACAAGAAGATTTAGTTAGCTCTCTCTTGGCTAATAAGAAAACAGAAGGCTTGGGGAGAGAGATACAAAAGCTAATCACCGTTGCTAAGGGGTCTAAACAAGGGGCAACGGGAGGACAAGTATCTACCGCTATGGGGGAACTAGGTGCTACAGGAAGCATCGCCCTTAAGTATGCACAACTTGAAGCTCACCTAGCGGGCAAGTCAATTGACTCGATGACCGATATCCAAAAACTTGCTCTCGAACAACTTAGCGGACTGAGCAAAGAACAAATCGAACAATTTAGAGTTATCCAAAGGAAAATGAGAGGCGATCTTCGCTACGCTAGGTCTTTAGCCACTAGCGGAAGAGAAATAACTAAAGAACAAACCGAACGACTAGAAAAGATGGGACTCAAAGTCGAAGGTGGGAGAATTCTATCCAAAGATCGAGGTTCAGAAGTAAAAACCGAAACGGATTACCTGTTGGCTCAAAGGGAAGCCCTTGAATCCATAAAAGAAAAAACCGATGCCTATACACAAGAAGCTCTCTTACAAGATGTGGCGGAAAATACACTCACATCTGCCGATATGATCAATAACCACCTAGGGGAGATACTTATGAACCTCTCCTCTTATGTTGTCGGCATATTCAACTTTATGGATAAAGAAACCACATCGGAAGATAAGACCACAAGAGATGCAATACTTGGAGAACTAGCCGCAGAGATCAAAACACTCAACGCACAAAACCAAGATGAAGCAAAACAAGTGCGTCAAATAGAAAGCAAAATGGCTAAGAGAGCCGCTGAACTAGCTAAAAAAGGTGAAACCACCGACTATGATGAGGAATACCAAAAGCTAAAACAAGATAAAGAGAATACTCAAAAGGACATCGAGACAAGAAAAAATAAATCCGAAGTCTTGAAACGCCAAAGGACACTTATCCGAAGTGGAGAGTTCTCCGTTAAGGGAAAGATTAAAGGCGACATCCTCTCAGGTTCTCAGGTTACTGCTGCATCTCAGCTTGCAGGTGAAGGTATTGATATCGGACTGAGCCCTGCCGCTCAGGAGACCGTCAAAGACCTACAAACCATAAGAGGACTTGGTTTTGCCTCTATGGATGAGATGGTGAACTACCTAGCAAATCAGGCATCCGATGATGACCCTAGGTCAAGAGAGGTAGAAAACTTTTTAACCGAAAAGGGCTACACAGTAGCTTTTCAAAAGGAAGGAGCTACCCACTTAGTTGGGTCACAAGACCCCTCAGCAGCAACCATAAGCCCCGCAGCAGCAACCCTAAGCAACTCGCTTTTAAAGGGTGCTGTACTCATGAAGGGGGGTAATATAGTACACGCCACAGAAGGGGCTAGGTTAACAAAACTTGATGCCCTTGGGCAGGTACAGCCTTTTGAATTATCCGAAGGTGCTCTTGACGCTAGGGTGCAGGCACTTCGTACTAAGCAAGAAGCCGCCGCCAGGCGTGAAGGCACCAGCGTCCACGGGACATCAACCCCTATTATATTAAGGACTGATGAAGAACTAAAGGCGGAAGCAGAAAGACAACTTTATGCGGAGGGTGAGTTACTAACAGCTAAGGGGGGTGTAAAGCCTGAGGATATACAGGCGGCGTTTGCGGTAACACCTTCTGAAAGAGTCCAAGAAGCCAAGGATGATGCGAAAGGACTGACCCCATTAAATCCGGAGGTTAGGACAGCTACCATAGAGATGGAGCGAGAGGCTGCGAAGAAGATAGCGGAAGATGAAAGAAGCAGGAATAAAGCGGATTTACTAACGGCACTAAAGCTAGGTTCAGATGCCTCAAACGATGCAATATATCAGGCACTTCAAACTAGACCTGCTCTTGGAGGCTTGGCTCAATCCGCAGGTTTCTTTTTAGATGACCCTGAGATCACATCAGCGGACGACTTGTATGTATCAAAATACGGAGTATTTAAGCTAAATCCGAGAGACTTGCCGTCCATGTTGGGAGGAGGGGTAGCGTTCACCAAACCGGGAGGGGCAGTAGATCAGTTGGCAAAGGGTATGGGGATGAACATAGGGACTGTGACGATTCATGTAGATGGGTCAAAGTCGCCAGAGGAGACGGGTAAGGCGGTGGTGGGGGAACTTCTTAAACTGAAAAAGCGTAAGGAGGGTAAGGCAATATGACAGCCATGCTGAAATCCCCGATGACCCTTCAAAAGGGGGAAGCGGGATTAGGGATACGCCCATTTGTGTTTGACATCATTGCACCTGATGGTGTGACTTCATTACTGCCTGACAACTTAAAAATGGTTCTTCATGTGAACCCTAAGGGGTTAGACTTCTCTTATTCAAAGATCGTGACAAGAGATCAGACCATGATGGGTTGGGTAGAGACTTATTTTGGGGACGCTGTGTTAACGATAAATTTTGAAAATGTGTCGGGTGCTTTTATCCGACCATTTACGGGTTTGTCGGCAATAACGGGAGCTGTGGGAGTAGGGGGGCAAAGTTATGGCACGAACATAGGCGGGACACGCAGAGATACAATCACCTATGACAAGTACTTGGACGCTCTAGCGTTATTTCATAACAACGGCTCCATTTACGATGATTTAGGGAATGTAGCCCTACAAGGGCGGATAAAGGTGACTTTTGATGGAGGCACTTGGTGGGGTTGGTTTCAAAGTTTCAGCGTAACGGATAGTGCGGAGAGTCCCTATCAGTTTTCTATGTCTCTAGCGATGCAGGTGGAACGCGAAACCCACGGTATCCGTACTCAAAATGGATACTCTCCGACAGGGGGTTGATTGTATGAAAGCCACCACAGCCACAGCCCCATATGTAGACCTATACACGACCGATGAGTTTATCCTATTCCCTGAGGATAACTTGGGGACTATTCCCCTTGATCCTGTTAATCAGCAACACCTTAGGTCTTTCTCTCCATTTGTGTTGTCGATAAATCCGCCTCAGATGGGAAACTACACCACCAATGCAGGGAGACCCTTTAGGTCTCCCTTAGGCATTTCGGATAGTCAAAGGTATTCAATAGACACGAAGCGAGCGAGATTGATTTCACCTAATATCTCGACAAGGGCAAGTACTCCAATATCGAGTGGTGGGGTTGAACCAAGTGTTCCGTATCTGCAAGCGGGTGTAGTGGATAGAGATGTAGTGATTGACGCTGTTCTTCAGCATCAACAACTAAGACAACTCCCACCAATCATCTTTTTGATCAATCCGACATCTTTTGCGGTGAACTATACGGACATACAAAACTACGGAGATCAGACTAAATATGGGTTTATTTTCTACAGATGGGGCGAAGATTTAACAAAGATTTCTGTCTCGTGTCGGCTAGGTGCTTTTATAGCGGGCAGGGAGAACCCTAATGAGGGATTAAATGCAGAAGGACAAATGAAGGGCATCTCAGGGCTTCAGTTTGTCTCTCGCAGAGACTCGGCTGGATGGAGACAACTTATGTCTATTTTTGCCATCTATCGTAATAGCGTGACTATTGCGGATAGACTTGGAAGAAGCCGTGCTTACCACGACATTGGAACACAATCTATCCATTATGATGGGCAAAGATATGTGGGAAGAATGGATAGTTTTACATTTGGGATAACGGAGGAGAATCAGTTGGGGGGTGTGGAGTTTAGTTTTGATTTTGTGGTGTATGAACACCATCAAGACAGCTTTGAGATGAAATCATCTCTTAGTCCAATGTATCCGCCAAGTGCGACTTGGTTGGGGGGACTGACATGAAGATCGAAAATAGACCCTACGCAGGCAATTGGACATCGGACATAAAAAACAAGTACCGAAGGGTACGAAGTTGGACACCCGATGCAATAGTTCAGTTCAACGGAGATACCTCCGTTCCGGGCTGTAATGAGTGCAAGAACAAGATAGACTTCCAAGCATTTATTACATCTGTGTCAGTAGGAGCTGGCGTTACGCCCAACTCGAATAGCTGTTCCATCAATGCCATTATTCCTAGAGCATATGGAGACAGCGTATTTAAAGATGGCGAGTTTATCCTAATACCCGGAGTCGAAGTTAATGTGTACTTCCGTGGGTTCTTCAAAACGGATGAACTATTAGGTGCAGGGGATACTATCCGTCTCAATGAAGAAGATGTGGATTTATCCAAAGTAGAGATGCGTCCTTATTATCCCGTTTTTCATGGAGTATTAAGCGGTGTTGATGTTGATCAAACCCTTCAAGGGTCTTACTCCATAAGCATGAGCTGCAAGGCACTTTTAGCCTTTTGGGAAAACCAACAGGTAAACACAAACGCAGGTTATTTTGCCGCTCAACCCACAGAGTCAAAGGGCAGCATTCAACTAACGGGGCATAAATACACCGATATGACCCCCCATCAAATCATCTATGACCTTTATCTAGACTCGGGTGGTTCCGCACAAGGTACAGGCTTCGCTCTACAGAAAACGGATAACATGAAGGCAAAGTCCGTAACAGGACAGCAGTTTTATTCTCTTGCCCTTAGATATTGGGAAAACCGCTTTGAAAATGGATTGTATGGGCTGAGGATGTATGGCGTATCAGGCAGACTTTATTCAGCTACTGAAACAGCCCTTTTATCCGATGTCTCAATCAAAGGTAAAAAGAACGAGTTTGTATCCGTAATCAAAGAAGCCTTACAACCTCACGCTGACAAGAAGCCCAGCCCCCTGCTTAAACGCTTCATGGAAGCAGGTTTGGTTCAGTATGACTCCAACGATAGGAAACTTCTTCGCTTACCTGATCTTCAGTTTCTAACTCAGGCATCTGAGGATGATCGAGGAGGCGGCGTAAATGTACGAGCACTTAAAGAGTTTATTACGGATATCGGAGCCTTGGGTCAAGTGAGTATGTTTGAGTCTAGCTTTACGAGCAAGCTCTCTCTTGCAGGAGATGTCGCTCAAAAGTGCGGTTATGAGTTCTTCCAAGACCTCGATGGGGATTTGGTCTTTAAACCACCCATGTATAACCTAGATACTTCAGATAATCGCGTCTATCGAATCCAAAGGGAAGATATTTTATCCATTTCGTTCGGAGTGACAGAGCCTGAAGCGACCTATGTTATCTGTAAAGGTGGACCCTTTAGAAATATATCGGGTGTGATCGACTCAGGCGAATGGGGAGTAAAAGGAACCTATGTCGATTACCATCTAGTGGCGAAGTTTGGGTGGAAAGAACACTCCTTTGACACGAGCTTCTACAACACTAAAAGACAAGCCTATTATGCCGCAGTTGTTGAATTAGACCGCATCAATAAAGGCATGAATACCTGCAACATCTCCATACCACTAAGACCTGAAATTAAACCAGGTTATCCAATATATATCGAACACATAGATTGTTTCTATTATGTCGAATCCGTAAGCCATAGCTTCTCTTATGGAAGTTCAGCCACAACAGGACTCACTCTCACTTGTAGACGAAAGAAGTTTATCCCTCCCGGCGATGCTGATGTTGATTATGCCAATGATCCCGCCCGTGCCGTTGACCTCGGAAGAACAGACCTCCCCAAGAAATACCTATACAAAAAGGTTAAACTATCCAATGATCTAGGCGACTCTTATGAAACCCGTAAAATAGCGGGATTTCCTAATGTCGTTATGGCTCTTGACCCTACGAAGATTGACCCAGGTTTTTTGACCTTTTCCATAGACTTTCAAGCCATAGGTGGTCTTGGAACTGCACAAAGAACTGCCTACAGAAACAACCTGATTATTGAAGCCAAACGCCTCAAAATCCTAGAAGTAGCTGACGACGGAGACCTGTTCAATGGACCTTGGGTTTTGAAACTACCCAACACAAATAATCCAAGCGGAGAACCCATAAAAGGTAACTTGTCGTTGGAGGGTGAAGGGTCACAAACAATAACCCGAAATAAAAAAGGTGTGGTGGTCACTCGTAGAGATGGCTCTGCCGTTACACGCAGAACTTCCAAAAAAGATGGAGTCATCATCAAAGGAGAATCCGAGCTAGAAATAGCCGCAGTAAAAAGACAACAAGCCAGCCTCAAAGCTGCTCAACTCGCTGCACAAGGTCAAAGAGGCAAAGCACAATCCATTAAAGACCGCGAACAGGCACAACTAGAGTTTGAGCAAACTATCCAATCCCTGAGGGGGAATGCGGAGAGTGGGTTTACAATAGTGGATTTGCTCACCGCAGTTAAGGAAGCACGATACTCAACCAAAGAGAACTCGGCAATAGAGGCAGGAAGCACGGCTAATATCCTCAGACTTCTTCAAAATAAGAAAGCATCTTTTGGACCTCAGCTACCTGGATATTACCGCTACTTCTCTTCTTCTCACCCTGCCCCCGAACACCAAGCCCCCGACTTAATGGATGCTGAAGTGACCGAAAATGCGGAACAGGCTAGGCTTACTCTGAAAGAAGGTCGGATAGATGACACCGATGTAAATATGGTCTTTAGCGAAGGTGGAGGAGATTCGATTTATTACTCCGAAGGTCTGATTAAAAAAGGACTTCTTACCCGCACTCAGTATTCCAACGACTTTGAAATCGTCCCCACAAAAGATATCCTCACGCTCTCTTTTCAAAAGCATGGGACTCTTGAGAAACGCAAGGTCACCACCACATCACCTAAGGCATCAGGGTGGGGAGTAAGGGGTCAGACCTTTTGGACGGGCTTCTTTAATAATATCCGAAGTTTCCTCACTAAAGAAATCCAAAAGGGAACACAGAACGCTCGCGTCCTAGCTGACTCGTTGTTTTCGGATAACTTCGCAGGGGCTTTCTTCAATTCTGTCCTGCCCAACAAGATGTTCCCCGATACCACCGATAATGATCTAATCACAACGGATAGCGTTTTTACCGTGGTTGGCTCCTTGAGAGGTGTGATGATCAAACATCATGAAGCCCAAAGACCGAATTATTATGGAGATGGCTTTGATGCCGTCACGGCATTAAATGGGACTCTGGCGGATATGAGATCAACTTTTAAGAATGCGGATAGGTTCTTCCCAAGCACGGCGGTTTCCAAGACAACGGCTGAAAAGACCACATGGTCAAAAGACACCTTTGTGTCTCCGATATTCCCTGTGTCGGATGAAAATGGATTTGAGGTTTTTGGAGCGTATCAATATGGGAGGGGGTTAGAAATATCCAAAGGCGGAAGTTTTGATCAGCTTTTGGTGCAAGACCCGACGCGGGTCTTTTCGGCTAAAGACCTGCAATCTTTTGTCTTGGACAACAATGGGAGTCCTGAGGGAACGAGAGAGCAAAGGGGGAAGGTTATTGCAGAGAAGCTAAAGGAAATAGAAAAAGCGGGCAGATTAGACATCATAGATAAGATAGCCTCATCGCGGGGTTTAGAAAGGGGAGACTTATTAGGGAATGTGTCGCAGGAGATGTTGAACAAATTAATGACGACACTAGACGAGCAGGTGATAACGAATGTGCCGAAGAGGATAAGCGAGATAACCCCACCGAGCAGGGGAGATGCGATGTGTAGATGTAAGGCACAGAGCACGGACTTGGAGTTATTGGCACTAGCATCAGACACATCAAACTTTGTATCTGTGGGGAATGCGATTAAGACGGAAATGGATATAGTGAACAATGTGGGTAGAGAGATAGCGAGCCGAGAGACGGATTACAGGACACACGAGGCGGCATTGAGGCATGATTTAGACGCACAGGGAGGTGAGGGTACATTTAAGAGACTGACGGGGGCATTTGGGAGGGTGGGTGGGTCTGTAGTTGAGGATTATGAAAACTTGGTTTCTGAACTAGGGTCTACGGAGGAGTTGTTATCTGAGACATTGGATACTTTGGTGGAGAGGGCAGGAGAGATAGGTACAACGGATAGGGAGAGAGTGGAAGCGGCAAAGAAGCTAAGAGGGAGAGGTTAAGATGACAGCAACAGATTTAATGAGAGAGAGGCTAGAGTTTGAGAGTAGATCACAGGGTTGGTCTGCGTTATCATTGGGGATAGCGATAGTATTGGAGATACAATGGGAGGAGTTTAGGTGTACGCTTCAAATCCTGCATGGAGCGGGAGCGGATACCACAATGAATGGCGTAGAGTTGATGATGCCATCTATGGGGAACAGGCACTTTTTGGGTGGGATACCTGAGAGGGGAGACAAGTGTGTTGTGGGATGGTTTGCAACGGAGACAAAGGGGGACACATCGCAGAAAACCCCTGCGATATTAGCTTGGCTTCCTGCGTCTAGTTATTTGGGACATGAGTGGATACCTGTTCAAGGCATCACACCTGATGAAGGGTTGATGGGGAACTTGAAAGACCGACAAAAGATCAGGTCTTTTTATCAACGGATAAGGCACAAGCTAAAGCACTACAATGCGGGGAACATCGGAGCATCATCTGCACAGGGATCGGATTTGCTCTTAGATGAGAGTGTTCATTTATCCAATAGACGCTCAAATGAGATCATATTAAGAGATCAAGATCAGGCGATTGTTTTTAGGTCTTTACAGCAGTTTCACGCTTTGAGTGGGGCGAGGGTTTATGGGGGCATGGTTCAGCGAGATGCTCGTTTGTTACCTAAGGAGATGTTTTCAGACGGGATCAAGTGGGACGCGGCTGTTCAGCTTGATGAAGAGGGCAATCCATTCATCCCACAAGAGACTTCTTTGTTAGACATTTCCAAACTTGATCCACATCCACTTTTCAATCGGGGTAATGACTCTTATGTAGATGCTGAGGGCTCTTTTCATTTATCCAATACCCTGTTTGAGAGAGACACGCCATCGGGAACGATGCCTAAGAGCATAGACCCCTATCGCTTTCTTTATCAGGCTGGCTTGGTTTCGGATAAGTTTAAGGATGAGACGGATAACTATTTAGGTGAGGTGTATGGAGGGAAGTCGATATTGAGGGTTGGAGATGTGTTCAAAGAAAACGCGATGTTAAATGGAAATGCGTTTACGGAATATCGGATAGAGGTTACGCATACAACGGATGGTTCTTTACCTGTAACGGAACAGACGGATGGGTTTGACAGCGATAGAGTACCTGAAACAAGAGGGGGTTCAAATAACACGCCCTTTATCGAGTGGGTCATTGGAACCCCTGTTGGGAATGATCCATTTTCAACGCTAGGCAAAGAGACCTACGGATTGCCTTTAGTCTCTGAGATAAAGGATACATTAGGGATACTGAAGGGAGCAACGGAGTCCACTTCGTTGGTGGATCATTCAGCAACTTTATTAAGAGTAAAGCCGATAGTGGAGGCATTGGACGACACCTTCATAACGCTCACAAAGGGCGGCAAGTTTAGAGCGTTCATTTCATCCCCTGCCCCTGATGCCGTTCAGGTTTTAACAAAAGGCGGGGTAGCGATTAATGCAGGGGGTGAGATATCCGTTAGAGGGTCGAGTTTATCCTTGAGTGGGGACACGGGATTGGCTGTGACATCTGCGAGCGGAGCCATAAATTTATCCGCCAGCGGAACAAGTATCCAAAATGGGCAAGAGGTTTCTTTATCCATATTGGGTAAGAAGCGAGTGAGTATTCAGAGCAATGTGGCGATAGAGTTTAAGGCACCCTTGGTAGATTTCTCAAATGCGGGAGAGATTAGACTAGCGAGTCAAAGTCAGTTATCTTTGAACACGGGGGCGGGTATGGAGTTATCGGCACAGTCGATGAAACAGGTTGCATTGGGGGAGTACAACCTTGTGGTATCGGGACCGACAAACTTCAATACGGCTCAGGGTGCTTCTCGATCAGTCACCATAGCGTCCAATCCTGCATCAGGTAGTGCAGGTCCTTCGGATAGTTATTTGAATGTGTTTGGAGGAAGAACAGAGACCTATTTGGGTGTCACTACCAACACCAAAACGATTGCTTCAGGGACGGAAACAAAAACGATTGTAGCGGGTACGGACACCACCATTGTTGGCACCAACACACAAGTGATTGACCCCACGGGATTCAAGTTCTTAGCCCCTGCGGGAGGTGTGGTGATACAAGCGGGGTTGGTAGTATCCGTAAATGCCACATCTGTCGTGATGACGGGAACAGCGAACATCACTTTATCTGCACCTTCGGTTTTATTATCCTCACCGGGTGCTTCTTTTGGACCGATTGTTTGTGGGTCGGATATTCATCCTATACTTGGAGTACCATTTGCCACCTTTTGTCCCCCAAGAGGGCAAAACCTTTCGCCCTAGGAAAGAACCATGAGACTTCTTTATTTTGCGTATGGGTTAAACCTAGATACAAACGCGATGATGGAGATGTATCCCTACACGCAGTTTTATTCTTTCGCTGTTTTAAAAGACTTCTGTCTTTGTTTTAAGGACGGGTATCCCTCTGTAGAGGCTAAAGGGGATCACTTTGTAGAGGGAGTTCTCTACAACATCGCCCTCGATGACCTGAAAGCATTGGATAAGCAAGAGGGCTATCCGTTTTCATCTATGCGGTCTAGCACGGACATCATAACGGATAGTGGGAAGTTGGTGAAGGCGATGGTGTACACCACCTTAAAAGCCAAGTCCCAAATCAGCACAGAGGCTGATAACTTTGAGTATCTAAAAAAGTTTTATTACCGATATGGTTTTGATAAACGCAATCTAAGTCTTGCCTCGTCTTAGAGACCCTTCATCTTCAGTTCTTTGTTGAGACGAACGATCATATCGAGGATGCGGTTACTGCAAGATACCCAATCCCCGAAATGATCTTCGCTCACGATGACTTCAGGCATCTCTTGCATAATGATATCCATTTCCTTGATGCAAGAAACCATCTTCGATGCAGAGGACTTAAAGTCCTGCACGCTGAAGGTCATCTCTTCAAGATCAATGGCTAAATCTTTCATGCGTCCTGCGGTTCTGCCGTTTCTCATGTTGTTATCTCTTTACTCAAGTGGTTTAGCACCTTTGGTCGATAATAAACAAACTACAAATCAATTATCCGAGTCATCCGTCTCTTGATAAGAGGACTTAAAGTCCTGCACGCTGAAGGTCATCTCTTCAAGGTCTATGGCTAAATCTTTCATGCGTCCTGCGGTTAAATCTTCTCCTTGGGTGCGAACAGGTCTAGTTGTGCAGGGGGAAGAAGGTGGTGTGGTCGTCGGTGTTGGTCCACCAGACCTCCTTAGTGCTTTTGCGGCGACCATCCACACCTATCGACGCACCCACGCTCCTGTAGAAGGGTTCAAAGGGCAGCCACGGGGCGGAGTCTGAGTTCTCGCACACCATGACTTGTCCATCGCGTGACTTGCACCACTCCGCGAGCACGGGGAAGTCTACGCTGTTGTGGGGGTACGCCCGCCCTGCTTTGCATTGATACGGGGGGTCGATGAACCAGGTAGCGTGCTGCTGCGGAATGGTCTCGTAGCTGCCCTGCGTGATCCGCCAGTGCTTGATGCGGGCGGAGGTGTCCGCGATCATCTCACGCCTGCGGGGTGTCCATGCACTAGCCTTGCCAATGAGCATATTTTTCACGGAGTGAGGGGAGAATGATAGACCCGGAGAGGAGATGGCGTATCTCACCCACCAGCCGATCATCCACTTGGCTTCTTGGGGCACGGAGTCGGGGATGTCGTGAATGGTCTGCGTGGGTTCGAGGAGTGGGAGAGTGAGTATCTCGTGGGGCGTGGAGCGTATCACATAGTCCCATACGCCGCAGACCTTCTCGTTGAGGTCGTACAAGTGGACTTTGCGTTCGGGGTAGTGGAGCGAGTAGCCTGCACCCCCTGCGAATGGTTCCACGATGGTGTCGTGTCGGGGTGTGGGGTATCTGGGAGCTAGCATATACTTGCTCCCGTAGTAGTTCATCACGCCGCGTGCTTTCATGCGTCCTGCGGTTCTCTCTTTACTCAAGTGGTTTAGCACCTTTGGTCGATAATAAACAAACTACAAATCAATTATCCGAGTCATCCGTCTCTTGATAAGAGGCGAGAACCGAGTCGGTTTCCTCGTGATAAATCTCAAGTCTATTGTAGTTTAACTCAAGGTTTCCGATGAACAATCCATTACGGGTGGAGACTTCAATATCTCCATCTATGTACACATCATGCTTCTTTTGAATTGCCATAAGAGATTCCAAAAACTCCACAAGGTTCTTCTTGCTCATATCCATTTTCTCGGTCGGAGGGGTTGGTGGGTTAGATGTTATCAGCATACCAAAGCCGTCTTGCCTCGTTTAATAACTCCTCCATCGCATCAAGGAGGTATTCAGTTTCGTAGGTGACATTTAAGGCACCAAAATTGAGACTGAATACCTTGTTGCAGTTGAGTGCTATACTGCCGCTATAGCCCATAAGAGTAAAGTTTAGGGTATCCATAGTTGAGGAGTATTGTCCCTTTAGTTCCTCGATAAACTCTTCCCAATATGTAAGGATATAATCAGGGTGGTCGAAGAACACACAAGTGGTTAGTACATGGCGTTCCTGCGACATCTTATGAGTGAACATTCTCCGTCTCCTTAAACAGCTTTAGATAAAATCCCCCATCTGCCTCATTTAGAAACACAACCTGCCATTCCTCAATAGCTGAGGCAACCTTTTCCATAAGTGCCTCACCTTCAATCACCCACACCTTGTCTTCAGACTTGAAGTTCTTAAGGGTGGTGTCATAGTTGTATGGGTCGAGCTTCTTGCCGAGGAACTTCTCAAAGACGCTTAATTGTACCATTTTAGTCTGTCTCCTTGTTTAGAGGGGTTACAGCTAGACTAATAGGGTCATGTCACTTGTTGGGATACAATAAATGAATAAAGCAGATGCGTGTCTCTTGTTAGGCAGTTTAGTTACAGTTGTTATCACAAGGGGCAACCCCAATAAAATCCCAACCTTTCTTGCTGTCACCACTATCCTATTTATATTGGCAGCATTTATCCAATAGCGGTGTACTTTTCCTCGCCTGTGGGAGCATCATCAACGAGGGACTTGTAGTAAGAATCTTTGGTCGTTTGTCTAGGCTTAGAGAAGTCAGGTGCAGCCGAGTTATCTTCAAGAGGAAAGTAAAAGTTCAGATCAATATTGGATACAATCTTAGAGAGGTGGTTTTCAGGGAGTGCGTCATTGGGGTTATAGTCGGGATAATACAATGTGGTTCCCTGTATAGCGGACTTTAAGATTTCATCTCTTTCAAGGAGGAGCTGTTCCCTAACATCGCACAGCTTGAGTATCCGAGCCTCCAAGTTATTGCGTAGCTGAGAAATCTCTTGGGTTATCCATTTTCGGGCTTCGGAGGTGATGTTGCTGATTTCATCGGCTCGTGGATAGATGTTCTGATTATTTCCGCCTAGTTTACGAGCAGGGTATCTCCAAAGAGGAAGCCAACCTGCGGTTTCTACGCCTTTAAAGTCTTCTTCCTTTTGAGGGAGTTGTGCAGCTACGCCCCCATAGGGCTGAGTAGGATTCAAGATGGTTTGGTCTTCTAGAATGACTGAACCATTTGGCACATCAAGAAGCTCATAAGAGTCAGGCTGTAGAAACATGGATATGTCGAATGGGTTTCCACCTTGAGCGATGTAAGCCATCATCAACTTCCCAAGTGAACTGCCTTGTTGCACCTCTAAGCCGATTCGTCTTTCCGTCACCTGTAAAAACTCAGGGCTTATATTCCATGCACCCGAGTCCACAGCTTGCTTTATTGCATCAGGGATACTCGCATCATTCGGCTTATGATAAATCACCCTCACATTCCCGATTTTGGATAGTTCCTGATTGATAATCCTTATGCGGGAGTCCACATTTTTGCGTTGCAAGAGAGAGAATCTTCTGAACTCCAACCAGGCTCCCCTGCGAAACATGGCGTTCCATCCAAAACTCATGACTCACCCCCAATCAAGGCAACGAAGAAGTCTACAAGTAAAGAAGGAACACCCCCCAACACCAACATCCCCCCCGCTCCATAACCCCCTGCTTGTATATCAGGCTTGCGTTGTGCAGATAGGATTTCCCGCACAGCTCCTGTTGTCCCGTCAGATATGGTCGGCAATACATATAAACCCGCAGGGAATCTAAAACTCAACACCGCGTCTAGTATCGCCTTTATTCGGGCTATTATCCTTTGTATCTCCGCTATCCTATTTTTGATTTGTGCGATGTACTTCTTGATGGTCTCTACAATCCCCGATAAGCCCGCTGCCAATGCCTCTGTGTAATCTTTTAGATCGTCCAAGACATCCACAACACCACTCAACCCCACAAAGTCACCTAGGCGTAAATTCACCCATTGACCAACTGCCTTATCCTTCGGCACCACTACGGATAAAATAGCTACCGCACTCTTGCACAAATCCTCCATCCCCTGCATCTGAGCTACTGCCCTCGAATAATACTGCTCTGCCGTTATGGGATTCCTTATGTATCCCCTCAACTTAGCATTATCGCAATAAATGATCGGCACCTCCGACAAACCTTTTATCTCCGTAACGAGCAAGGGGCTTACGCTTGGTGGTGACGCAGGTGCAGGGGTAACACCTACAGCTTGTTCCGTAGTAGCCTCTATCTGAGGTTGTGACACACTACTTAAGGGCTGTTGTCCGTTACTCTGCAACTCCGTGTCTAAACTCAAATTTGAAACCAAACTACCTATGCCGTTGTTGGTTCCATCAGTAAGAGACTTACGGATAAAGGGGTAGAGAGGAACATGGTCTTTGTTTTTGTTGTTTAGTTTCTCGATGTGCGTTCTTAAGGGAGCCAAAACGCTCTCCGCAGGCATGGCGGGTAAAAGTTCCGAAATGGCGTTCTCTACAGCAGAGGCTATGGAGACCATCGTAGCAGTCTTATTCTCCTTTAAGATTTTTTTAATATCTAGGTACTTTGTGAGTAAACCGACTTGGTAAGAACTCATTTGAACATTCAGAAATGCCCGACCCTCTGTTGTCTCCAATCTATTGAGGAAGAATAAACACAAGGCTTCCTTGAGAGCCGTGCCGTACTGAAGTTTTATGTCACTATCCATTTTGGGGATTGTCAGTTCTTCGGTGGGCAGACTTAAGACGGAAGGTGTTATGGAAATCTTAGAGATGGGTTTCAGGTCAGCTTTGAGGATGCGGGTTTTAGGCTTTCCATCATATCCCCCATCGCCTTCTAAGTCTTTCAAGTCCTCCGTATTGAGATCAATCTGAGAACAGGAGCGGACGGATACAATATACCCCCCATCTCCACCTGTAGGCAGCCTTTCAAAAGGGATATCCAATCCAAAAGTGGTGTCACCGAAGAACCTTCCTAAGGAACTATCGGATTGAACAAAATAGGTGCGATATTTGGAGTAGTAATCATCTAGGGTAGATGTGATTGTATTTGCCCCATCTTCAGCCTGTAGATAGACTTTATCGTTTTGATTGCCCACATCATTGGATAGGATACTTAGGAGTTCAGCGGGAGCATCTACTCTTGGATTAGCTGGGTCTTGTAAAGAGCCTTCAAAAGAAGCCCCTGTAGTGGAAGCGGGTTGAGCGACCTTGAAGCGGATAGATTCTTTAGCTGAAGTGGTTTTAACAGATACGATGAAAGTTGGGGGGGGGAGGTTGATTCCGCCAATATTGGTAGGTGGGTATTCCCACTTTATGCGGATGCCTGAGGGTTTGTTGTCGAGGTCTATGGAGGCGGGCGACATTTCCGTATGGGCAAAAGCGAGCTTCCCATAGTATTTAACGGATAACCCTGAAACAGACCTAGATGGATTTTGTGTTGGCGTAGCACCGAATAGACTGAACAAATCATTTAGCTTTTGGATCAGTCTATTGATGCCACTTGGATCAGCCCCGCCAAAAAAGGTTAAGCAAAACACCTTAGACTGATCGGAAAAATCGGGACGAGTTCTATCCTTTTTATCCAAGAGCTTGAGGATACTTCGAGACTCAAAAGAGGAGTACCCGCCTGCCAAGTATGTGATTGGGTCCTCGAATAAATCATAATCCCAAGTGAAATAAATCCCAAGAGATTTCAAGTCTCGGATAAGACCCTCTATTAGAGCGATAAGGGCATCGAGAGCGATTTTTATGGGCTGTGTGATGTCGATCAGTAAAGACGACACAAAATCGAGAATGGTATTGAGGACACTCAGTCCCAAATTAATCAACTGAAATGCAGGGTCGGTTGTGGCTTTAACCTGACTGAGGAAATCATATATGGCGTTATCTTTGGGGACTTGTATGTAGCCCCATTGATTTATGCTTGGAGCTACTGCATAATCCTCAGGTCTGATGTTAGCCACGATGATCGCCTTTTCTTCTGTTCTTTTGTGCCGTTGCTCTTTGAAGTTCACTCTCTAAAAGAGTCAGCTTTAGTTTCTCTTTGGATAACTCTCCTTCGTAATGACTCTGCAAAGAGTTCAAGTAGGCAATCATCTGAGCCAAAGGGCTCTCCCCACTCACATCAGGCTTGACATCTTCTGTTTTCTTCCATGAGTTATCCATTTTGTAAACTCCTAAGGGCTGTGGCAGTAGAGGTAGATGTGTTGTAGTTGATACGGCTCATTTTGGCGAGTGTCCCATTCGTCTGATGAGTTCGGATGTTTATCCAAGCCAAACGATTTTCTCTTGCCTCAAGAAGAGCCAAACCATCGTCCAACACGCTAGGCAAAGCGGACTCCACTTCCCCATAGCCTTCCGTCTCTAACAATGGGTCTTCACCCATAAAACGCCTATCTAATACTCCCAAACAAGTATCCGTATTAACAAACGGCTTTAACCCTGTTAATCCCTTGATGTTATCCAATAACACATCGTTGGCAGGATGTGTCGGATCACCGATACCTGCTTTGGTCATATAGTCTTGTTGTTCATACTCTTCCCAAGTCACCATGTTCTGAGGAAACGCATTGAAAGCAAAGACCCGCTCTGCCCAAGAGAGTGTCCGCTCTCTGTAAAACAAGAACTCCTCCGCTACAGCTCTCACCAATCCATTCTTCATCCTCACCACTCGGTATGAGAAAGGATGGATACTATCCGTAGTGGTCGCATAAGTGTCTACGACAACACCTGCGGTTACACGCAAAGGATTGGAAACAACACCTCCAATAGTGGGCAGTAGGTTGTAAGAACTCCTTTGTGTATCCCCAACGCTTTCCTCCACCATCAGGTAATCCGAACCCACCTCAATAACCCTGTAGGCTCCTCTATTGTCGTCTAGTTCATGTGGTGAACCCTCCACATAGTTAGCCTGCCCTACAAAACCCTGATCTCCCCTCGGAGGATAACCATACTCCTCGCTATTCAAAAGTTTACCCTGAGGGTCTATCACAAGGTAATCACCAACTTCTACGCCCGTGAAGTCCGCGTTCAAATCCGTTAACACTCCTTCCGTGTCCACAGATATGCCCGACATCGCGGGGGATTCGACTATCACATCAAATCCATGATTGAAGTAGCTCTCAAAAGACTGAAGAAGCGGCACTATCCCTACACGAGTTCTTATCTTGAATGACACACCCTCTACAACAGAACCCCTAATCTTCTCGCAGGTTAACTCGCCTTCCTCAACCAAGACTATCCGTAGTCGCAGGGTTTCTACACCCACTTCGTCATAAAGGAAAACCTGATCGCCAGCTTTACATACGCTTGGGAAATTGCCTATTTGGGTATCCGTCCCATCAGCGTTTTCTTGTGTCAAATAATCCACAGAAAGAGCTGTCAGCGAATAAGAGCCATTTCCCAAATCTGTTATGTCATCTACCAAACCTTGTCTTTGCTCATACACATAACGGAATGAAGAAATGCCCTCCACTACACCCTTGACCACATCCGTAAACCTACGAGGTCGCCTGATCATTAAACTCACCCGCTCGGTAAATGGATAAACAGGTAAGAAGTCTAATGTGTAATCTAGGGGACTCCGTACTTGGCTTGATCCATCTCCAAACAAAGCAGGTGTGGCATAATCGCCCACAAGTCTAGGAAAAGACTTATCCAAGTAAATGCCAGCGATTACGGATACTTCAAAACGGAATATGTCCAAGGGCAACAAGAACGCTTCTCCATAAGAGTTTTCGTCTTGCACATCGTCTAAAGTACCCCACTCTATCCCATAGACAACTCCGTCCTCATCCACCAACGCATCAAGAGATGCTGCGATGGATAAACCCCCTGCTATGGATAAAGATAAATCTAGTGTCGCTCCCAATGTGCAGGGGGCTTCATATGGGACAAAATCCGTCTTGGATAAATCAAAACCTGCTTTCTTATGTCCTGAAATGGATTGCCCAAAGTCCTCTCCCAACAGGCCAAACAACTCGCTAAGGTTCACAGCTGTCCCATCTAAATAAGCCACATTCGCTTCCGAAAACACAAAAGCACTCTCGGTTCTCGACACATAACTTATCCTTAGTGCTGATCTTCCATAAGAGCGATCATAAACACCAAGTGTTGTGGACAATGGTCTAGACCTGTAACCCTCCGTAAGCAAAACGATAAAATCACCCGTTTCATTGAAGTATTTGGATAACTCCAAACTATCCGTCTGAAGTGTTGCAGATATGCCGAGCGTACTCAGTCCAATCACCTTTGGGAACTGCACTCCCACAACCACGCTTTGTGTGGCTATCGCCTCCACAACGCCATCCGTTACACCCTCGGTGTAGAATTTCACACGCTGAAGACCTGCATTGTGTCCAATTGACACATACACCAAATCACCATCCCTGACTCCACTCGCATCCTCTGATAAATTACGGATAACACCCTTCCCATAATCTATGCCCCCTGACACAAGACCCAAATCACCTAAGCCCTTATAAATCACATCAGCCTCGTCCACCTCTGAACCGACCATAATGGATAATCCCACACCACCTAAAGAGATGTCCGCTTCTCCGCTAGAACGGAAACCATAAAACAAAAGTCCATCCGATAACACTTCTTTTACTTCAAAACCTATGCCCGCATTTAACTGCTCCGTGTTGTTTACATCTGAGGACACTATCGCAGTTGATACACCCCCTTCTTCCATTACCACAAACCCACTATCCAATACTCGGACACTTGTGGTGTACGAACCTTGTACTTCAAATGCTCCAAATAATGGATAAGTCTCTCGTATGGAAACCCGATCCGAAGGTACATGACAGCTTGTGGAGATCGCATCATAACCTAAATGGAAATCCATGTACCAAGGTGAACCGCCAATGGTCGTGGATATTGTCTCACCCGTGACAGATGCTGACAAGTCTCCCCAAAACGAAGAAGTTTTGAAGAGCCAAGTCTCTCCTGTAAAGGCAGGAAGAGGAGGCACATTCGGATTGATTGTGGGATTATCCACAATCGTTAGGGTATCGCCTAGATAGGATATGGAGACTAAACTATTCGGGGTCTGTACTGAACCTAGATACCTTTGAAAGGTGACAGACCAATCCGCCAACCCTCGGGTAAAGGTGAAGCGTCCATATCTAAACAAACCTCCGTTCTTCCACACATCAAGGATAATCTGATTATTCGCAATCCCTTCTCCCGCTAGGTAATCCAAATACAAGAAGTATGTTCGATACTTTGTGTTCGAGAACACCAATTCCGCCGTGGACACATCGTACTTGCCCGATCCCAAGATCGACTCGCTCAAGGTTTCTTTGACCTGCACACCCACATCATTATCCGCTAGGTGATACACCAAAGCATTTGAAACGCTAAGGGATAAATACCCACCTACATTTGAAGCAGGGAAGCGAGGAGGCATTAACTCCGTACCCTCGATGTAAGCCAGCTCCAAAAGCCTGTCTTCAAATACCAATAAATCACCTTCTCTAGGAACTTGAACACACTCACCCTCAAGGGCTGTGTAGTCATATGATGCCGTCAATACACCATCATCACCCACCACCCCATTGTCTCTCACCTCATCAGGATAAGCGTACTCCAAGGTTCCTTCATTATCTGTTGTTGTTGTCAATCGCTCCAAATAGGGAGGAAGAGTAATCAACACATCCCGTTCCGTCAGAGGTTTTCTGAATGGGATTGTCTCATCTCCATCATCATTTAAGACTTCCCCTCTCAGAGCAGGATAACCATACGGCTCCAAACTCGAATAACCAAAAACAACATCCCCCTCTAATGCCTCATTTGCCTCAGGTACATTTTGACCCAATAACTCCTTAATTGGATAGTTTGGGTCATAGCCACTCGGCAAGCTCAGGTCGATTATTTCCCCTGATGCCGACCTCAATCCCACATCGGCTCCCACTCGATAAACAACGCTCTTACCTTCCTCGTCCAAATCCAACGCAAAACTTTGAAGTATGGTATCGCCCCTCTTAGGCATAAACACACCCCCAAATGCCTCCAAATTTGTCGCTGATCCATTCAGCACCACCACGCAACCATTCACAATCTCTTTGATGGTCGCATTCCTCGGCTCGCCGGATAAACTGAAAACAGATGTTATGTCATACGCATATCTACCCATGTCTAATACCCTTGAGAAACCTACACCATCTACACCCAACTCCACCTTGTCTCCTACACTCAACCCACCAAATACCCTATCCAAACTCCCCACCACTACATCAGACACATCCCCACCCTGAGAAATAAATCTCGCCGTATCAGGATAACCCGTCGAGATGTCGATTGGAAAGTCCTGTAACGAAACCGCAGACAAAATCAACGAAGGTCGCCCACTTGAACTCGGTGCATATGCAGGGAAACCCACCGCCGAATACGCAACCACTCTAAACCTGCCTCCCCTCTTTGTTAAACTTAAAGATGAGACATTCTGCATCCGACCTAAAGCAGGATTCTCCACCAATCCTATCACCTCTCCAAAGGTGCTAGATAAACCCCTTAAAAAGTACAAATCCCCTCCCGCTCTATAGCTCATCATCTTAGCCGATTGGGGAAATAATCTCGACTCCACACTCGGCTTCCACAAGGGAGAATAAATAGGATCATACTCATACTTCACAAACGGATAACCTAGCTCTAGGACTTGAGACATCCTCTTGGAGTATCCCACCAAGGCAAAATCATCCATTTCATTCTCTACAAGTGCTCTTTGTCCCTCTCTCAATTCCTTGAATTCCACCACACTCGATACTGATCCCGTCTCCACCAAATACCTCGGTGTAATCTCTCGCTTTATAGGGTCTTCTAATCCTGCCCCTAAACCATCCAATAACTCAAACCTAAATATCCCGTCTCCATCTCCCACAAGTTTCCCCATCACACTCGATAACAAACAATCTATCGGCTCAATAAATCCATTGTATTGCTTTATCTTGTTCCTCGCCACCACATCAGAGGCAAGCAAATCAAAATAACCATACGACAAACCTCGCTTCACCCTAACATCTCGCTCCAACTTGCCCCCATAACCCCTCTTATCTTCTATCCTCAAACTATCCAATAACTCACGCTCCACCTCACCTGCGTATGTGGTGTCATTGACCGTCCTGAAATAAAAGACATCAGGGGCGTAAATCAAACACTTCGCATATATCTTCTTCCCCACATATCCACTACTCGGCACTCGCCTCTCTACATACTCCATCTCATATGTCGGATACTCCACCTCACCCGTAGATAACACCCGCTCTGATATGTACCCCTGTGCTGTGTGCTTCAGGTAATACTCCTCTCCCACCTCTATCCCCACACTCAGCCTGATTGAACTCTCTCCAATTACATAATCCACCCCCTCCTCCAACTCATAACCCAAACCCTCTCCCACTACATAACGAATTAATCTGTAACCCTTGTCTCTCAATACTCCCGACAAAAGCGGCAGCTCCAACGATCCCTCCACTAACACATCTCTCATCGAAACTAATAAACTATCCGTCTCATGTGCTGATGTTTGTCCCAATACTCTCAATATCGTCACGCCATCCTTAAACTCTACAGACACTACCCTGTAAGGCACCCCCCCCACCACCACCAATCCCTTGATCAAACCCCTTAAATCCCCGCCTAAAGTAATCTCCGTACCCCTAACCCTACTCTTACACGATACCCCCAACACACTCCTAAATACATAACCCGATGATCTTAATACACTCACTTCCCTCGTCTTCAATCCATATCTCGCTGATGGGAATACAGAGACCAAACCCGCACCCACAGCAGTCACCATGAATAAATGCCCACCCACATCCAACATATCTCCCACTCCCACACCCTCCACCTTCAAACTTGTCCCTCCCTCCGCTATCGACACCTCCTCGATTTCCGTTATCCCACTCCCCGTCTTTACCACATACTCCCCTCCCAATGACCTCGACACATAATAACTGATCCTCACATCCCCCTCCGCCTTGCAGTATATCCTATCCCCCGTTACTCGATAACCACCAACCAATAACTCCGAACCTACCCATACACTCGGGGCTATGTCCAAATCCACACCCTTCTCCAATCCACCATAACTAAACTCACCCTCACCCACCAACACCGCTGACTCCTCCAATACCAAAAATAACGAAGACTCCAAAACCCTCTCCAATTCACCCTCAGGTATGTACGACACCTCCACTCCTATCCCTGATCCCAACGGCTCCGCAAATGAGATCGAACCCGTACTCACCTCATATTTCACCCTGTCCTCCGACAATAACTCCATCACCTCCAAATCTACCCCCTCACCAAACGGACTCGATAAATCATCATAACCAACACTCACCTCCGCTCTATCCAATAAATCAGGACGCGGTACTCCCTTGTAATAACACTCCGTCACCCACCCACTATCCAATACACCGTCCTTTACAAAATCTATCCGCCCATCACTCGCCCTCGTAAATCCCTTCCCCGATACAATCACCCCCTCTTCATAAACTACCCCCCCCACCTCCAAACGATAATATCCACCCCTATACTCACTATCCATTACATAGAAATCCCTAAACTCCCGCCTCTTTAAGACCACCAACGGATAATACACATCGTCGAGCCCCCCAACCTGCCTCAAATACAATTCCGATGTCGGATGCACAAAACCCCACGCCTCGGATATTCCCCTTATGCAGTACACCTCCACACTCCGCCTCGCAGGTCGCAGACGCTCCCAACACTCACCCAATAACTTACTCGGATCAGGCTCTCCCCCACCCTCATCATAACCTGCATACTCCACCCAACCCAATCCCGACTCATCTAACCTCTCCGTTGATGATAATAAACCCCCCTCCAATACTCGCCTCCAATAACCATCACTACCCAATACATAATTACCCACTCCCAAATCCATCTCCTCCAATCTCAAACCCCTGCTCACCTCTCCCATCACCTCCTTCTTAAATCTTACCCGACCTCCCAAACCATACAACACCTCGTAATCCAACCCCTCCTCTAATCCAATACCACCCACCGATAACCCCAACATCTCTAATACCCCCGATCCACTCTCCACACTATCCAATACCCCCCTGACTAACCCCACCTTGCTCACTCGACCTAGCCATGTAAATGATCCACCCATGTCCAAATCATACGCTATGTCCTCTCCCCTTACCAAATAACCCGCAGACCCTACCCTGAAATGACGCAAACCTATCTCCTCCCCTCCCCTCCATAAATTCACCTCACCTCCAATACCACCCAATATACTCACACTCCCCAAGCCAGCACTCACCTCCCCTACCTCCTCTCCATCATATGAAATATATCCCCTCACACCAAAACTACCCACACTCAAACATACTCCACCCGCATACCTCTCGTGCGGCACTAATCCCAACTTATCCAAATCTCCCGATAATGACTCCACACTCCCCAATATCCTCATGTAACCATATCCGTCCAACTCCACTAAATCACTCCCACTCAGTAACTCCCCCTCAGACCAACTCACAGACTCCCCATTCACATATATCTCCCCTGAGCTGATACCTATTCCCCTACTCGATACATAACCCAGCCCCCCCCTGTCTAACCACACCAAACCCGTACCATACTTCGCACCACTAAAGTCATATATCCGCTTCCCCCCCACACGCCCCAAATCAACTAGTGATACATACGCCTCCCCTACCCTCATCGACTTCTCGTCCACTTCCCCATACACCACTCGCAATACCTCCCCACTCCCAAGAAGTATGTACGACCCCCTTAGCAAATTACCAAAAAATCCCCCTCCCTCATGCCCACTCACTCCAAAACTACCCTCCTCTATGTAACCACCTACCAACTCACTCTCCAACTCCATACCCACAGGTCTGTCACATAACACCAACCCCGAATACTCCAACTCCTCCACCCCACTAAAATATACCCTGCCACCCTCTATCTCATACCCCTCATAATAATCCCCCCCCACTCGCCTCAATAACGGATACTCATTCATATGCGGACTCGGAGATAAATAATCCCCTGACCTCAGTCGCGATGACACCACTCCCAACCTCCCCCTCAATACCACTATCCCCATACCCCTGTCCGACTCTGATCCCAGCCCCCAATGCAACTCTCCCAATAAGACATAACCATAACCCAACCAATCACCCTCAGGCTCACTATCCAATATCGGCAAATCCTCCCCTCCCACTATATACCTCCCCCCATCTATCACTAACTCGTCTCCCAACTCCAATAACAAACCCTCCAATACATCTCCCACTACCTCCTCCCTCACCTCCCCTCTACCTCCCCCCAATAACTTCCATGTCCCCCCCTCCCACCTAAACCTCTCCCTCTCGCTGTCATTAGAAGTCCACCAATATCCCACTCCCTCCAATAAAACCTCGCTGTCAGGCTCCCCTCCCAAACTCAATACACATAACCCCCCCTCCAATACCTCCAACTCCTCCCCTCCACGAGTCGCTCGCTTTATCCTATACCCCCCCAACTCCAACCCTCCATACCACCTCCCATCTACATTACGCCAGCTTATGTCCAATACCCTGTTACCCACATCTCCATCCGATGCCGCTATCCATAATACCTCCCCCTCCCCCCTGATTTCCTCATAATCATAGCCTAACCCTACACGAATTATACGCTGACCAAGACCCGTCAGCGTCCCATTCTTCTCTCCCGCATAAACATCAAGCCTTACATTACTCATCTGTCTCTCTCTCCTTCTTGTGATTAATCTCTCCCCCATTTAATCTCAACCAACCCCCCCCTCACCCTACCACCCCTAACCTCAATCCCACACTCATAGGAGCTACGCTCCCTGCACCCGACACCACCCCCTGCATCACCCCCAATCCAAAATATCCCGTTAATCCCAACCCAAAACCCTCCGCTAACTGATCCACCCCACCTCCCACTAATCCCACTCCCCTTAACCCTAATCTCAAATCATCCGCTAACCTACCACTAAACACTAATCCCACCCCCCTAAATGCCCCCACTC
>Ga0194129_10000280_pt1 | contig 102292 bp, 92 predicted proteins | sample TA2KigCa35mmetaG_FD_150862 | JGI IMG/M metagenome (GOLD analysis project Ga0194129, IMG submission 150862) | Freshwater microbial communities from Lake Tanganyika, Tanzania - TA2015038 Kigoma Deep Cast 35m | ecosystem: Environmental > Aquatic > Freshwater > Lake | place: Tanzania: Lake... | reverse complement strand
CCGCGGATGCCACTAAAATTTCAATTCGACGTCACCCGAATCTGCACACAGCCCATGCTCGGGCGGCCGAGCGGGCGGCGGCGGAGCGGGCGGCGGCGGAGCGGGCGGCGGTGCAGCGGGCGGCGGCGCAGCGGGCGGCGGTGCAGCGGGCGGCGGCGGAGCGGGCGGCGGCGGAGCGGGCGGTGGCGGAGCGGGCGGCGATCGCGAGGGAGCAGGCGAGGGATGAGCACCTTCTGCTGCAAAGGGAAGCGGCGAAAAGGACAGAGGAGAAGAAGCGTGCAGAGCAGCAGTTCCGAGAGCTGAGGCGGCAGCAGCGAATCGACCGGAAGATCAAGATGTCGGAGCTTCTCGTCGAGTTGAAACGGCTGCGCGTGGAGGAGGCTCGGGCGTCGCAGAAACCGGTGACGCTTTTGCGCGTCCTCCCTGTGCGCGTCTACCGTTCTTGAAGCAGCGGCGTCGCCTCATGAAGTCATGGTGCAGAGTTTACCGGAGGTGGTGTCCTTACAGCTGACACAGTGGAGATCATTTTTGAGCGTATAGTCGCAGGAGCATACTTGAGAGTTCTTGGACAACCAGTTTTGGATTTCAGTCTCAAAAGATGAATCTTGACAACCCTGAGGCACTGGAGCCTGCCACGCAGTTGAGTAGTCCATGCGCTTGTACACAGTAGGCGCATTTAAGCTATTCGGAAAAGACGATCCGAAACACAGCCCTCCTCTGAGTTTGCATTGCGTTCTAGCGTCTGGGGTGGGCGTCGAATCGCAAGGCACGCTTTTGCTTTCGCTGTCCGAGGTCCCGCAGACGCCACCAAACCAAGGATCCGCCTTCTTTCCGTTTTCTCCAAGGCCTATCTTGGTAACGTCCACGATCTCCACGGTGTACGTGCCGCTCTTGTTCGGCTGCGTCGTCATCACCACCGTGTCGTAGCCCAGGACGCTCGCGAAGAGCTCGATGGCCACGTCCAGTTCCTGGGTGTTGGGCAGCCCGCTGAAGGCCTGCTGCGCCACGGACCCGTCAGCCTGCGGCTCCACGAGGAAGTCCACCACCTGCTCCGTCGTGACGCCGTGTTTCTCCAAGGCCCCAGCCAGCGTCGTGAAGCCCAGGCCCTGCAGCATCGAGTCCAGCAGCGAGTACCAGACCGCCAGGCCCGCGCCCGCTGAGAGCAGCAGGAAGAGCAGCGGCTGCCACAGCGACACGCCCCCCGCCGCGAAGCCCAGCAGAGCCAGCGCGGCGACCACCGCTCCGCCGGCCGCGACGCCCATGACCGCGACCATCGTCAGGTAGCTTCGCTGCGCGCCGTCGGCGCCGGCGAACTCTCGATAGGCGAAGATGCCCTGCAGAGCTCCCTTCTGGTAGTCGGGCTTCCCGATGACGTTCTTGATGATTTGGAAGAGGTCCTTGTCGCCTTGGAGCGCAGTCATGTACTTTGCCATCTGAGCCTTGGCCGCGTTCCAGTAGGCGCCGAAGTCGTCGCCAAGGCCGCCGAAGGCGCTCAGGTCGCACGCGTCGTTGGGCAGTCCCACCTTGTAGATTTTCGGGTAAGCTTTGGTGGCGGCATCCCCAGTGAAAATCGTCAAGGGCGGCTTTCCGGCTGTCTTGTTTGAGCCGTAGAGAGCCACGCCCATCTGCGCCATCAGGTAGGTCGCGGCGTCCACTTTGTTGTAGCGAACCAAGGTCGTGCCGAGATTATACCAGACGCCTGAGCCGGGGGCGTGGTAGTACCACTGCCCGCCGTCGTCGCACGCCGGGTAGTCGGCGCCGGGCAGGAGGTAGCACGCTCTCAGCACTTCCACCCACTTGAACGAGCCGAAGAAGTGGTTCTCTCTACAGCGCGCTTGGAGCGCGTAGCTGCCCGTCGGGTCTGTGGGGAGCAGCGGGTTGTTCTTCGCCCAGTTGTCCGCGTCGTAGACGCTCACGAACCAGCCGGGGAAGGTGCCGATGTCCCGGTACGTGTTGACCAGCTCGAAGACGCCCCGCAGCACGTTTACGACGAAATTGCCGGGCTTACTGGACAGAAACGGGTACGCGGCCAAGCGATACCGCTGCCCCGCCTTCGGGGGCCACGTCAGGGACAGGTTGGGCGCCACCTCGATGTCGTCCAGCTTCGGGTAGCTGTCCCACGCGAAGTACATGAAGTACTCCGAGGTGTCGGCGAGCTGGGGCGTGAAGCATGGCGGCGGCAAAGTGTCCTGGAACCAAATGCCCTGCGCGTAAACTGTCGGGTTTGCGTCGGGAGCCACGATGTTTGCTGGAGGCTTGCGCATGCGAGCGGACCAGTAGGCTCCGCCCAAGAAGCCGCCGACCGTCAGCAGCACCAGCACGAGACCAAGCATCAGGAAGGGAGCGTTCCAGCTTTCCATTTTTAACCTGCAAGATGGGCGAGGTCGGATGTTGTAAATGAACACCAATACTTGCTGCAGGTCATGGCCTTCGCTTTGTGCGCCCAACTCCAACAATATGCTACAGCCTCATCTTCTGCGAAAAGCCTACCATAAACTTGCTTTGCAAGAACATCCGGATAAAGGTGGGGACACTGAAAGGTTCAAAAGTCTCCAGACGTGCTATGACCTGGGTCAAGGTAGATTACAACCTTCTGTCGAACCACAACATACACCACAACATATGACGAAGTGGACGGCGCGCATGTACATTCTCTGTTCTTGCCTGGTACCCAAGGTTAGGTTCGGCAGCTTGGCGTGGGCCATGGAGCGGAGCTTGCCTCAAGATCAGGGTTTAAAAAAATCGGACAGGCGCATCGTAAGATTCCTTGCGGCTCTTCTGGCCCGGCTTTTTCCTACACAGTACGCTGAGTGCGAGAAACTGGCGAAAGCGGATGCGAACTTCGAGGCCTTTGTCAAGGACATGAAGTGTCATCGTTACCTTGCTCGGGAAGTCAAGTTTTCTGTCATGCTAGGATCCGGCTCGTCCGCTGTGGCAGGAATGGTAGCGTACATACACGGGGTCATGCAAGGGCAGAAGCCGAGCAAGTCCGTCCTCGCATCGTTGACACTGGCGGGGGGGTCGGCGGTTGCGTTGAAGCAGCTGTTGGAACATTTGAAAGAATTCGTCACAAACTTGGTCCTGGGAGCTCTGGATTCCGTACACGACGACGTGTTCGGAGCACACGGATTGACCCGACAAGAAGTGTACGAGCTTATCTTCTTTTTATCGATAAGCCCTTACGACACTTTCCCCCTACAAAATTTCATAGACAGCTGGCAGGCTTTAAGACGGCACGAACTGACATCAGATGAAGTGAAAAAATTGACTGAGCTTTATGAAGGAACAAGGGAACCTCCACGCATGCCGTGCTCCTGAGTTGTTTTTTTTTCTCGAATGCCGCGCAGACTTTCAACGCTCTACCCGTCACGGCGCCCTCACTCGCTTCTCTTCGGCCGCTGCCTTGGACGCGGGCGCCGCGGCGCGCTTGCGCAGCACTCCGGAGCGCTCGACGCGCTCCATGTGCCTCTGGATCTGCGCCCAGCGCCAGCCGTTGACGGTGCCTTCGCCCACGAGGCGTACCGGCTGCACGGGGTAGATCTGCCCTGGCCGCACGCAGCGGCCGATGAGCTGTCCGTCCGTCAGCTGCGAGTCCGCCATCTCGAAGCGCACGACGGCCGTAGGCGAGGTCTCGCGCCGGACCAGGTTGAGCCCTGTGCCACCGACCGCCACGGAGAGCAGCAGCACCACGCGCGGTGACTCGTCCTCCAGAAAGCTCGACAGCGGATCGCGCTCGGCCTCGTCGCTGAAGTAGCGGTAGACGGTGGCGCGGGCGCGCAGCAGCTCCGCCAGCAACCAGCCCGTGCACGGGTGGTGGAAGCCCACGACGACCTTGCGATGACGCACGGAGTTGACGCGTCCCTCGAAGAGGCGAGTCAGGGTTTCGACGAGGCACGCGAGCTTCGGCCTCAGGGGGCGGCGGAGCTCGGCGCCGCAGAAGTCCATGAAGGCCTCGCGGCCTTGGCCCAGGTGGCGCTTGGCCTGCGCTCCGCCCTCCAAGCCGAAGTGCTCCGCGAGCACCGCGTCCAGGTGGCTCGTCACGCTGAAGGACTTGAAGCCGCAGCCGGCGTAGCGCACCTCGTGGTCCGGCAGCGGCGGCGGCACGTCCGGGAACTTGCCCGCGCACTCGCGTTTCACCTCGGCCTCGTCCAGCCACACGAGGCTCGGGTGCAGCTGCGCCAGGTGGAAGGCGTCGGGCTGGCGCCAGAAGTCGGCGCTCTGCAGGTCGCACCCGTCCGCGGGCTCCAGCCCCAGGAGCCGGCACTGGTTGGCCACCTGTTCGAGGTCCGTGGAGACGGGCGTGGCCGTCACGCCCGCGGCGCGCGGCACCTGCGCCAGGAGCGCCGCCACGTCCTCGCTGCGCGCGCCGGCGTTGCGGTGGTCGTGGAACTCGTCCATATAGACGAAGCCGACCGCCTGCTCCTGGCGCTCGTGGCGCCAGCGAAAGGCGGCGCCCGCGCCCGAGGCGCAGCGGTGCATGGCTCCCGCCAGGCCCTCGTAGGTCACGAGGCGCACCTGCTGGCGCAGGTCATCGCGCAGGTGCTTGAGCTCGGCCTCCCACATGGGCACGGTCTTGCGGGGCGCGAGCACCAAGACGCAGTGGCCTGCGCGCACCTCCTCGGGCAGGCCGCCCAGGCAGCGGCACACGCAGGCCATCCCCAGCACCGTCTTGCCGGAGCCCATCGGGAAGACGCCCAGGCAGCGGCTGCGCTGCATGAAGACGTCCACCGCCTTCCACTGGAAGGGGAGCAGCGTCAGGTGCATGCAGCGTTTCGGGGCCGTCATGCTCTTCTCCTCTTCGGACAGGCGCAGCAGCGTCGCGACGCGGGAGACGCGGGCGTCCACGTCCGACTGCACCCAGACGGCGCCGTCCTCTCCAACGCGCACCACGCGCCCTGGAGCCGCGTCCGCCGCCGCGCGCACGGCCTCTCCCTCTCCCCACGGGGAGGCCGACGGCCGGTACTCGTAGTCGCACTTGAGCAGGAAGTGGCCTGACAGCACCAGCTCTCCGCCGAAGTTGCGCGGCGTCACCACCACCTCGCCCAACTCGTTGGCCTCGCGCTTGACGTAGGCCAGACTGCCCTCGAGCGCCGCTGCGATGTCCTTGGGCTTGTCGCGCAGCTCGGCTCGCGCGAGGCCTTCCAGTCTCACGAGGTCGCCGCGGCGCAGGTCGAAGATGCTGTACGCGGCACTGGGCGCCGGCGCCGGCCGGGGGACGCGGCCTCGCGCCTTGTGCGCTTCCCAGAGGCGCTGCAGGCACGCGTCGAGCGGAAGCTCCATGGCTCGGAAAAAAAAAAGCACCAAAAATTTGATCCAAATGGCTGCGGACGTCTTCAAACAGTACAATAATAAAACATGTCACAAGATCCAAAGTGCACCGCCGTGCTGTGCGTTTCGGACAAGCACAAGACAGCTCCCGACGCTGCTCCGAACACGTGTTTGTTTTCGGGAGGGAAGGTGGACTTGGAGATGTGGCAGGCTTGCACCCCTGCGATCCGCCCGACTCACTCCGGAGAAGACGTCGGCGCCGGTCTCGTCGACCCTGCGCGGCGAGCCGCGCTGCAACTCTTGAGAGAACAGAAGGCCTCTGTCGAGTTCCTTGCCAACTCGTGCGCGAGTCTCGGAGAGCTCTTCGCTCGGTGCGTCGAGTACTACCGTCTCGACGGCGCCAAGTGGCGCCTGAGCCTTCGCCTGGACGAACTGGGCACCTTCGTGGTGACCGCTCCCGTGCCTCCCGCCAGCTTGCACTTCTCCTTCGCGCCCTACCGAGCCGGCAGCAAATTTGCTTTCAGCTTTCGATTGCTCCAGGACGGAGATCAGCATCTGGAGATGAGCAGCTCCAAGGGGGGTCGCATCGCTTACTCGCTCTCTCGAGGCGTCGAAGCGACGAACTTCGCCGCGACCGTGCTAGAAGAGCACTTCGACTTTTGGTCGCTCCTGGTCTCATCCGTCCACAGAGGACGACTCACCGTGGACCCCGGAGCCACGACGGGTCGCCCAAAGGCGATCATCAAAAAGAAGGCCAAGCTCGCCTTCATGAAGCTGATCGCGGACGGCGAGGGCTCCGACGCCAAAAGGAGGCGAACGACCTAGACGAACTTTTTCGACGGAGACGCCACGGATCCATCGTCTCGTGGAGGTGTGTCAAAGGTCGCATGGGACTCCTTACTGCAGCCCGCGGAAACATCGAGGCGTGGTGCTGCTTCTTCGCATCCTTCGTCGTCGGGTGCGTGGTGCTTCTCAGGCTGCAGCCGACCCAGGGAGAGGCCACGCGCAACGGCGTGGGCCTCACCTTCCTCGTATACCGGGGGCCCGAGAGGAAGTGCGTGCACCTGCACCACTGGATCCTCTGCCTTGCGCTGGCGGCCGTCGTCGCGTGGACGGTGTGGGCGGCCGACGGGAGGCCGTCGGCGCTCGTCCTCTCCCTCGTCGGCCTGGCGCTCGGAGCCGCTTCCTCCGACCTCGTCTACACGGATGCAGCTCAGTGGCTGGAGCCCTGTCCTGGCTCGGACGCTCCGACGACGTCCGAGAGAGCCAAGCCTCTGGCGCCGGCGAGCCGGCGCAGGGGCGAGGCGCCGTCCTCCCAGCAGTCGAAGCCGGGCTTGCCGGGCATGGCGGGCGAAAGCGTGGAGCAATGCGGGTAACCGTCTCGGATGCGGTACCTTTGCGCGTAAGCGGCCTCGAACCCCTCCCGCTGATCTTCGGGCAGCTTCTCGCCGAGCGACCGCAGGTCGGCGCGCAACAGGGGGGCCATCACGGCGCGGCCCTCGTGGATGAAGTCGTCGTTCAGGAGGCCGGGCGGGTAGTAGCGGATCGTCTCCTCCGGCGTCAGGAGGTGACCGTTGAGGTGGGCCTTCGAGTCGAAGGCTGCGAGCAGCCTCCGTTGCAGAGCGGGCTCGTGCGAGCCGACCGCCGGTGAGTCCTGCGCGAGTCTCTCCGCGATGCCGGCGCACACCTGCCCAGGTCCGTAGCCCGTCTCCGCGAAAGTGCCCCTCGAATAGAGCGAAGGACAGCAGGCGGCGTTGCCTATGCAGGAAGGCTGGATGGCCGCGCAGTCGCCCTTATAGCCGTTGCCTCCGGTCTGTTTGGTGTTGGAAGACTGCATGCCGTTGCAGTGCACGTGATTCGTGTTGCCTCGCACCCTGCGCGACGGAAAAAAGCGCTCCAAAGCCTGCAGCACTTGGTCCGTGTCGCTGACCGCGCCCAGGTTCACGCCGTTCCAGTGCGTCGTCACCAGCACGCAGTCCACGGACGACCCCAGGGCCGCGTCGAAGGACCGCCAGTCGTACGCGCCGGCGATCTCGTCGCCTCTGTAGTAGTTGTCCGCCAGGATGAAGCACGTGCGCCCGACGACAAAAACCCCGATGCTGTTCTGCAGGGGCACCGCAGTCCCCTGTCGGTAGCCCTGCAAGCCCTCGTCGAAGGAGCTGAGCCCGTCGCTCGCGAAGAACACGGGCACCCAAGCGCCGGAGACCGGCCGAGCTCCTTCGATGTCGTAGTCGTGGTTGCCCTGCACGCCAAAGACCATGTACTCGGTGATCTTCTTGCCGCCGGTCTCGCTCAGGAGCTTCCACTTGTCGACGAAGTCCTGCCACCTGTCTTGGTAGAAGATGTCGCCGGGGAAGCAGGCCGCCGCCGTGGCCGAGTTCCTCCCGACGACCGTCTGCATGACGCGAGCGGCCTCCTGGAGGCCGTAGCGACCGTCCTCGTTGACGTTTATGTCCCCGAAAAAGAGCACGTCGCTCTCGGCGTCGTCTCCCCACCTCGGCACCAGCAAGTTGTAGGTGTGGTTCCCCACGGAGACGGTGGCGGGGCCGAACGGCAAGGACAGATTGGAGTAGGAGTACTGCACCCAAGACGACGTCTGAGCGGAGCCCGCCTTGCCCCCCTTCCAGACGTCGAGGCTGCCCTGCTTCTGCCACGAGTATTCGTCGTCGCCGACTCTGAAGCTGCTCGCCGGGGCGCTCTGCGCGTCGATCCACGCGATGCGACAGCCGTAGTGGCCGGCCGTGAAGTAGCTCCGGTTGGTGGCGAAATTGAGCGGGACGAAGCGGAAGCCCTCCTGCCCCGCCGTCGGAGCCGGCGTCGGGCTGCAGACACTCTCCGTGCACGCACCGCAAGCTCCCGTGGACGCGCACTCGCGCTTCACCGCGTCCAGCGCCTGCTGGCAGCTGTAGGGTGGTTGCTGCCGCTGCAGGTATTGGACGTGCGAAGCGCACTCATTCGTCGCATAGGGGGCGCAGTAGAGATCGCAAGAAGCGGCGGGCGGCGGCGGCGGTGTCGGAGGCGGCGGTGTCGGAGGCGATGGTGTCGGAGGCGATGGTGTCGGAGGCGATGGTGTCGGAGGCGATGGTGTCGGAGGCGATGGTGTCGGAGGCGCTTGGAACTGAAAAGTAATGTACCAAGCCAGTCCTATCGTGAAGACTAAAAGAGCGAGAAGAACTATGGTCCTCATTTTTTTATTCGACGATCGCCGTCGCAGGGCGCCTCGTTCGAGAAAAAGGCACGGGGTCCGCAGAAGCTTCTCGCCCCCCTCCTCTCGTGGCTGCTACAGCTCCTAGCTTCGCGCATGCCCTATCATCGCTCGAACATGTGTGTAGGATAAACGGATGTCCGCAAATCGCGATCGCTCGCGGTCTCGTTCGCCGAAGATCGCTATGACCTGCAGTAGAAGCGATACGCAATCGCCTTGGCAAATAGACGCTGCGTTTATTTCCCGACTGAACAGAACGCCAAAATGCGCTGAGACGCTGCGGGACCTTGCTAGACAAATTACCACGGAGCTGTGCTTGTTCAGAACTGAGTACACTCATAACGACCAGTTACAAACTGCGTTCGAGATGGTAGCGGGCGACTCAGAGTTCGCTCGAAACCAGACAAACCTGGACTTTAGAATAAGCATACTTCAAATCGGAGAACTGCTCGGAAAGGCAGCAAAATCGTTGGACCTGGAGATAACGAGGCTACATAACGAATTTCTAAACGAGACTTCTGCAGAGGCAAGAAAAAAAATTAACAAGTCCCTCAACTCATTGAAACGAGCCCAACAAGATTTGAAAGACGCTGCGAGGCTCTGCGAGCGGTACAAAGAAGAGAGAGAAAACTGTACCAAAGAGTCGCTGTCGGCTTCAGCGCCAGCGCCGAAGATTTCTCCTGTCTCCTTCCTCGCAGGATTGTTTCTTGCGAGCGCACCATTAGTCGACTTGGGGTTCATTTCTCATCAGTATGTTGGTCCACACGCGGGTCCAGCGTTATTTCTCGCAGCCCCGGCAACTTTGGCACTATCAGGACTCGTGAATCTTGTTCGGCCGCGTTCACGTCCAGATGATGCACATCACGAGTGGCGAGTCAAACTCGCCAATGAGCAGTGGCCGCATGGACATACGATGCAGATTAGCAGGAGCGAAAAATCCGCTCGCTCTCCTTCGTAAATGTTTCTGGTCACGAGTCTTCCGCTGCTGTCGCGTCTGATGCCTGCAGGAGACGCTGAAACACGAAAACGTATCAGGAGTGGCATCGAAAAGCTCCCGTCGCCAGCTGATCGTTTCCACGAGCACCTTGAAGAGATTTTGCCCAGAAAGGCAGCTCAGCGCGTGTCGCAGGCTTTTGATCATCTCGCGGCCACGTACCTCCAGGGAGATTTCAAAGCTGGCGAGCGCAAGCACCGCAAGCGGAGAGAGAAGGAGTTGCTGAACGAAGTCGTGAGCTGCTTTGAAGGGCTCCAGAAGGGTGAGGCCTGCGCTGAGACGCGTCGCCAGCTGTGCACAGGGCTGAAAAACGAGAAGACGTGCCAGCAGTCCTTCGACAACTTTCTCAAAGAGGTCAGAGCGCTGCCCCGCGCCGAGAGGGAGGCCCTCGCGGACTTCATGTTATCGGACTCGGGTCTTCTCGACCTCAGTGGCTTCTTTTCGTTCAACAAAATCGTAGCGGCACTCACCGTTGTGGTGGGCGTAGGGGTGGTCTACGCCATCTACCGCGTCTACGGCCTCATCCAGTCCATCCGGTCCTTCAGCATGACCAGCTACGCAGGAGAGAAGCTCAAGGAGCTGCAGTCCTCCTTCACGAAACCGCTCGCTGACCTGCTACCCGACCTGTTTCCCGCCTCGTCTAACGCCGAAGCGTGGACGCCGAACTCGAGGCCGAGCCCCGGTCATCCGTCGCAGGAAGAGAAGCAATACGAGCAGCTGCGCAAGGACAGGGAAGAGATAGTGAAACTGCTTCGCAGACACAACACCAGAGACCGCCTCGAGGATATGTCCAGCCTCGATAACTTCTGGGCGCTCTTTTTGGGCACCATGGACTGGTCGATGGCGCTCGGTCAAGCGAGACGCGCTCTTGAAATTGCCGGGATCTTTGACCGCGACGACGACCGCGTCTGGACTAAGATGTCGCTGTCCGATCTCTGGTACTGCCTCGTCCTTTTCGTCCAGAAAGCCTTTTCGGTGTCTGGGGCTCCCTTGCTCGTTGGAGGACTCTTGTCGTGGCTTGCTTACCTGCTGGCCTTCATATACGTGTCTGCGAAAACGAGTGCGTGGGCGCTGAACACGTTCTGCGCCGACCAAGGATACATGAAGTGCGCTTGGAACGCCACGCGATTCCTCTTCGACAAGACGACCAATTTAGGCCGTTCCATGTTATCCTCAGTGGCCTCGGCCGTCGGAGGGCGATCGGTTAATCCGGCTGTTGTTTCCACAAGCAGTAAGCAGTTGGGAGCTGTAGCTGATCCTGGACGAATAGCATACAATATTAATCAAGAACAACTTGTAGCGGATTTCGATAAGGAACTCGCGAAGATACTGTAGTGTACCCACCTCCCGCTGCGGGGAAAACGCTTCAAAGCCTAGAGAGACTTTGGAATCCAAGATGGATTTTGCATCACGGAGGGTTGCCTTTCCTGAGCGCTCTTTCTCTCAGCTTCCAAATGGCATGCACATCTCGTCCAAAAGTTTGCTGATCAATCGGTAGTTCGACGGATCGAATTACCCGTTCTGGAGGGTGAAACTGCGGTAGCAAGCTCCCACCCAACGCGACAGCTGCTGGGACTAAAAATTTAGGCGTCGTCGCAGCAGCCTTCAGATATTTTTTAGCTGTTGACGGTGCTTTTTCAGCGGCCTTTTCGCGTTCAGATATTTGTTTTTTCAAAAGTTGTTTGGAAATGCTTTCCTTCGCATCCAGATTTACCTCACCTGGAGCTGCTTCAATTCTCAAGAGCGCTTTCATGTTAGCCACTTGATCCTGGTTAAGAATCTCGTTGACAGCCTCAGCTTGCAACGTAGTTATGAGCGTCCCGATGATGCTTTCGGTTAGAATGAGGTAGCGAAAGCTCGTCTCCGCGATCGTGGAAGTGAACTTATGGAGATTCATAAGTTTTTCCTTTTCCTCCAGCACCGAACCGATTCCGAGGTGTACACCGGTTCCGAGGTGTAGTTCAATGTCACGTTTGAAAAAAACTTCGTCTCTCCGCTTTTCAGCCGTAGATGCTTCTTTTTTTTGTTCTTCGTTTTCTGCTGAATATTGAGGTCGCAAATATTTTTCTCTGTTTTTAATGTTCTCGTAGATGGCTTCCAACTGTTCCTTCTTGTTTTTGTGGGTTTCCATGAATCGTGCTTCGCTCCATGACTTCAAGTCTTCTTTAGAAGTCAAATAAGTCGACCACAAATTATTGTGCGAATCGAAATACTGAACAACTGGCTCGCGTGAAAAAACCCAAGAAAACGGAAAAACCCGAGACAACGGAATTAGAACGTTGGTCTTCTCCAAATATGGGAGCGCGGCGTTCGTGTCCTGTTCGTCTCGAGAAGAGCCAAACATGCTCCCAATCGTCCTAATCAAACTAATAAGCGTTCCTATCAGCTCTTTTCTGGTCCAATTAAAAACAATGTTTACACGGTCTTCCATCCGAGGCGATTTCTCCCAGTTAATGGGCGCCTTCTCTACGTTTCCGATTACCTCTTGGAGACCGGAAAGCGCTACTGCAAGCTCTTCACGGGCACTCTGTTCAGCCTGCTTCAATGATTGCACATTTATCGAGAGATGTACGTAATTCAGAAAGAGAGTCAGCGTTTCTTGAGAAGCCCCTGCTTCTTTCAGCGTATTCTGTACATTTTCCAGCCCAGGACTATGTGTCAGAATCATCTTCCTTGCCTCCGACGCCCAGAGTTTTCGGTTCTCATCGGTCTGGGACTTCCACCAGGCGTCATCTTTCAACGATGATCCCAATCGATTGAGTTCTTCAAGCCTTGACCTAGCACTGAAAAGAATTTTCAGGGCTAACGTAAGACTGTAGGTGTGAACGGAAATCTTATTGACATCTTTTCGGTATTGCAATTGAATCTGCTCCTGATTTAATTGAAAATTTTCATGGCCAGGTTGTATCCTGGAAAATCTTTCATCGAACAAGCAACAAATGCAAAATGTAATCGAGGTGGTGAGAACGATGAGCGCCAAGTGGCCGCTCAAAGCCAAGCCGAAATCATCAAGCCACAGCTCCACATTTCGTTGCGTCACGGCGAGGTTTTCGAGTGCGCCTAATTGCCGAGTGAGGTTACGACAATACGTATCGTTGGTTGTGATTAATGCTTTCACATAAAGAAATAGGCCTTTTGCGTCCAGTATGGCGTCGCCATAGGCGTAGGCGTAGTCGCCCTCGACAATGTGCTCTCCCGGCTTGGCTATCCTGCGCAGGAACTTCGCTGCCTCCTCCAAGCCCGCTTCTCCGAGTGTTTTGTAAGCCGAAAGGCACTTTTCTTCAACTTCTGCAGGCTTGTCCATGTGCAGGGACTTGGCGATATCAGATTGAAAGGCGTCGATGGAGTTAGCGATCTTGTTGAGGTAACCGCGCTGACACAAAACGGTATGGTAGAAGAGTCTGATGTAAAGGTCGTTTATCCCGCGTTCATCAAAAGCAGCTGAAGGCTCCAGGTCGTGGCTCCACCCAGCGATTGCCTCTTGGATCTCTTTCGCGTTGACGCTTTTGGGATGCCACGCGCACTCTTCAACTCCTACTTTTTCATGCTTCAGCGCGTGTGGGCTTTGCGTCCACCATTCAATGACCTCTTTCAAGTTCTTGTCATACCAGGCTGGTTCTCCGTGTGTTTTCCCCAAGCGCTTCGCCCACGCTATCCACTGTGGATCGACATCTCCACTCTCACTGACGTCCTTAGAGGCCAAGGCTTGCAGGAAATGCTCTTGTCGTCTAGTCTTCAGATCCTCTGGAGACATCAACGTGACCGTATCCGCTAAGCGATATGGATAGTTCAATAACGGGTGAGCTTCCGAAGGCGGCAGGAGTGCAGAAGGAGGCCTCTCTAGCCTCCCGCGAGGCCGACGGCTAGAGCTGGAAGGGAGTCTCAAGACTTCAGCTAATCGAGTCCAGTTCGTCCAGTTCAAGGGAGCCGACGGTTTAGGTGTCGCAGCTGGCGTGGCAGTCGCCAGGCCAGCAGGCGGGGCATGACTAGTGACATTCGGAGGAACTGAAGCCGCTACTGTCGACATATTTATGAAATCGAAGAGCAGCTCAGTCGTCGAGGCAGAGCAGCATCATAGGAGAAAACGGTTACGCAGCAAACACGCTCAAAACAAAACGAAGAGACTGCACGACTCTGAGAGCGCATTTTTTTCAGACCCAAGAGCAGCTCAGTTGTCGATGAAAAACAGCATCATGGGAGGAAACGCGCTCAAACAAAACGAAGAGACTGCACGACTCTAGGAGCGCCTTTTTTTTTGTTCAGAGTGTTCAGAAGATGCGCAAGTTCTAGCTGTCTCTCAGGCGCTTCATGGCCAGCAGCGTCGTCTCCATGAGCCGCGCGAGCTCCAGCAGCTGCACGTCGGTGCGCCGCCGCGCCAGCAGCTCGGCCGTCGTAGAGGCGGCGGCCACGGCCTCGGAGACGGCCGGGCGCGCTCCGTCCAAGGCGGCGGTCTGCTTGCGCAGTTCCCGGAAGCAGCGTTCCAGCAGCTCGTCCGGGTCCTCCGGCGCGTCTTCTGGCGCCCCGGCGTCCTGGGCCGCGCGCAGCGCGGGTGCCTCGCTCTCTTCTTCGTCCAGAGGCAGCTGCGCGCAGGGGTCTTCCTCCTCGGACTCGTAGGCCAGCGTGGACTGGGCGCTCTCGTCTCCACTCCCGTCGTCGTCGCTCATCTCGGGTACCGACGCAGCTCGTCGCTCCATGAATGCACGCTGGGGGGCGAACGCTACAGAGATGCGAGCCAAGACGCAGCGCAACCGGAGGATCTTAGTGGCTGCTCCTAGCTTACGACTGCACAACAGCAGCATAAGACGACACGCTCAAAAAAAAACAAAAGACTTCCTACAGACGCTATTTTTCAGACTGAATGCAGCAACATAGGACGACCCGCTCAAAAAAAACAGAGCAGCGCCACTGGCGACGGAGGGTGCATATTCTTCAAATTACAAAAAAGCAAGAATTTTCGAAGAGCAACCATAAAAAAGATGCAAGAGGTCTGCGAGACGTGTACAGACGACGCCTCTTGTAAATCGAAGCAGTGTGCGACCGACAGGGGCTACTGTGTACCTGCAGGCTTTCCTTCCTTTATATGCACAAAGCCTCAACCCCCGCAGTACGATTGGGGGAAGCACTGTCTCACTGACTCGGATTGCTTCCAGAAAAGGTGCATCGCTAACACCTGCAGGAAAAATGATGGGACCTGTAAGTACGGAACTCCGAATGACCCGGATTGTGGTACACTGCAACGCTGCAACGTGAATGGATTCTGTGTGGACATGCCTGACTCGTGCACGGTGCACTGGAACTTTTGTACCCTCCACAAAGAGGGGCAAGACTTCAACTACGAGCGATGGCTTCCGCCGAATTATTGGTCTTGGAACAATGAGTGCGGCGCATGCACCACTGCGTGCACCGGTAAGGATGAAACTAAAAAAGCTGAATGCGCCGGGATAATAACATCTGAAGCACTAGGGATACCGGCGCTGCTCGCCGCCTTCGCCGCCTCCTGCCCAGAAACAGGTTGCATGACAGCGCTTATCGCCGGCCTCACTAAAGCAGCTCCCGCGGATCTCGCGACTGTCAGCGCACTGGAAACTGAATCTGGCTACGTCACCTTCGAGCAGCTGGATCTAAAGGCCAGGCAGGCGAAGGCTCAGCAGATGCTGCACGACTTTGGACTCTTCAGGCGATACTCTTAGGGAGCGTCTCAGAAGTCCTGAAGGCCCTCTACAACGTCATCTCGCGATTCTGGCATCGATACTTCAACGCAGCTGAACCCATTTTAAGCCACTCTTTCAGAAGACGCAGAATTTCTCTCTTCAGGCGCTTCATAGCCAGCAGCGTCGTCTCTAGGGCGAGCTCCAGCAGATCGGTCGGCCCAGCCTTCGGCCTTTAGAGGCGTTTGCCCTCGAACCTCCCTTCTTCACGGCGCAGGTGCCGACGCAGCTCGTCGTTCCATGAACGCACGCTGGGGACCGGGGTCAAGGCGCCGGGGCGAAGGCTACAGAGCTGTGAGCAAAGGGAGAGCGACCGGAGGGCGTCGTCGAGCGCGCCGGGGGGCACGCCGTGAGCGTGCAGGTCCGTGGAGCACGCGCTGAGCACTGCGTGCGTGCGCCGCGCCATCATGTCGTGCTCATCCAGATCGGCCAGCGTGTGGTAGTCGAGAGCGCTGTGCAAGCTCGCGGAATGCGCGCGCGTCAGAAGCTCGAGTTGTGCGCGGAGCTGCGTGCACGCGGGTACGCTGTCGCGCACGGTGCGCATGGCCTGCAGACACGCGTAACCCGCTTCCTGCAGGCCTTCCGGAACACTGCAACACGAAGATTCCATACACACACAGCGAGCGGCCTTTTTTTGGTTTCTTACTCTACGCTCTCTCAGTCCACGAGCCCCAGCATGATCAGCTCCAGCTTGAACTCGGCTCGTCCGGCGAGCGCCCAGTTTCTTAGGCACTGCCCCGTGGCGCCGCTGGAGAGCAGCAGCGCGCGCGCCGCTTCGGCGCTGGGGCCGACCTCCTCCCGGGCCCTCTTGGCTCCCGGCTGCGCCAGCGCCGCGTCGGGGCGCATGGCTCGAGCCAGGACTTGCCTGGCCGGCACCGGCAAGCCTTGCCACCAGAGGCAGTCGTCGCTGCAGAGGCGACGCGCGGCTTCGCGCAGCAAAAGCTCCGGCGTGGGTTCTTCTTCGTCCAGCTCCACCTGCAACGGTTCCGTCAGGTTCGGCTCTTCGAACTCCACGTCGTCGGCACCGGCGGGCGCCTCCAGCCAGCCGCCCTGCTCTTCGTAGGATCGCAGCTCGTCGGCGTCGGCCTCGTCGACGTCGTCGGCCGGAGGCGCGTCCGGTGCGTCTCCGCCCACCAGGGCGTCCCAGGCTGAGTCAGAGAGTTCCAACCCACCGCACCTGGGCAGCGGTGCAGACGTCCAGCGCCCGCTGCTGCACAGGTCGAAGAAACGGACGGTGCGCGTGCTCCACTTGACCTCTGTGCCGCGAAAGGAAGGTGCCTCGGCGGCGGCGGCGCGCGAGTCCTCGGCGGGCTCGTCGCTCTGCTCGTCGCTCCGAGTGGCCTCGGCGCTGGGAGACCTCCGCCGAGGCGGCGGACGCTTGCGAAGAACCGAGGGCTCCGTCTTGATCATCGTCCTACTGGCTTGAGTGCTCGCAAAGGGGCTGCAGCACGCAAGAGAGCAATAAGCACGTCACACAGCAAAGCTTGGCAGTACAAGAAAACGCTCGTGCAGAACAGCATCACCTACTGGCCGCCGCAGCACGCAAAAGAGCAATACATGTCACACAGCAAAGCTTGGCAGTACAAGAAAACGCTCGTGCAGAACAGCATCACCTACTGGCCGCCGCAGCACGCAAAAGAGCAATACATGTCACACAGCAAAGCTTGGCAGTAAAAGAAAACGCTCATGCAGAACAGCATCACCTACTGGCCGCCGCAGCACGCAAAAGAGCAATACATGTCACACAGCAAAGCTTGGCAGTAAAAGAAAACGCTCATGCAGAACAGCATCACCTACTGGCAGAGCGCCGCGCCGCAAGCGGCGGTCTTCAGCTCCGCGCAGGTGCGCAGACGCGAGGCGCTCAACCAAGGCTGTCTCTACCCGCCCTGTTTTGCTCCGCCGCCGGTGGTCGCGTCTGCGCTGGGCCCTTGGGGCTACGTCACTGGCGCCGCAGCCTGTACGCGCGGTCTCGGGGGCACGTGCGGCCCGAGGTGCCCGTGCGGCTTCAACGGCACTACGCCCTACGCCTAGTCGTGCGAGCCAGCTCCACCGGGGGCTTGAGCTGCGGCAGCTGCTCGTCGGCCAGGGCCGCCTCCACGAGGCTCACGCGCCTCTCTGGTGGTGCGGAGAAGTAGGCGGCCCAGAGCGCGAGCAGGCGCCGCACGCCGACCTGACTCTCACGTAACTGCAAGCCTAGAGAAGAGCTGCGGGCTTCGGACAGGCGACGCCGCAGCTCCTTGAGCAGCGCGTCGGAGCGCACCGCCTCGCTTTGCGCGGCGAAGCAGCTCAGCGCCGCTGCGCGCTCGGACGCGCTGCGGGCGCCCTGCAGCGTGCAGCGCAGCGCCTGCAGGAAGCAGGCCGCCGCCCGGCGCGAGGGCGGCGGGTCGGCCAGGAGCTGCGCCGTCCGGACCAAGCCGCGCGCCCCGGGGTCGGCCAGGAGAAGCAGCGAGCGGCGCAGGCTGGCGTGCCGCAGCTCCAGCTCCTCGGCCAAGGCCTCGGCCCAGGTGCCTTGTCCTCGCTGCTCGTTGCAGCGGCAGTAGGCGGCCAGGAAGAGCAGCGAGAGTGGGTCGCAGTCGAAGGACCTCCCCAGCACCAGCGAGCCTCCGACCGCCTTGCTCGGCAGCAGCTTGCGCAGCAGAGCGTCCAACGCCGCCACGAGGCCTCGAATGCGCCGGAGTTCGCTCGGCCTCAGGCACTTCCTTTCCAGGAGCTCCTCCAAGTGCAGGGGCAGCGCCTCGGCCTCGCCGAGAGCCCTCCTCGCTTCGACCGACGGCTGAGGCGCGGGCGGAGCGCTGGACGGCGGCTCCCACGCCGCCAGCAGGCACACGCGTACCTCGGGCCTCGTCGCCTCGGCGGCGAGCTCTCGCAGGTCTTCGTCCTCGGCCACCACCAGTTTCACTTCGCGATGCTCGCGCAGCCAGGCCGCCAAGCGGGCCTTGGCCTCGCTCCACACCTCCAGGCACTCGGGTCCGAGCTTGGCGCTGAACCCAGGGCCCTCCTCCAGGTAGTAGTCGCGGCGCCCGACTCTCTCCTCCTTGAAGGTGGGCGGCGTAGGAAGCCAGAGCAGCGGGCCAGACTGCGTGCAGTTGACGCCACTCAAGTCCAGGGGCACCAGCTCCGCGTGCCGCTCGCAGTACCAGCGCTCCTCGTAGACGCGCGTGGCGATCGCCTGGCAGCCGTGCGCCAGGCAGGCCAGCGCCACGCCGCGCACGTGTTTCTCTTCGTGCCTGGCGCGTAACTGGTGCTTGTGCGCGTCGCAGTAGCAGGGCGCGTCCTCGATCCAGCGCCAGCGCGGCTGCTCCAGACAGCCGAGGCCGGCGCAGGCTTCGCCCTGCCAGACGCGGTGCGCCAGGGAGGCCGAGTAGCCGCAGAGGTGTCGGGGCAGGGCTTCGGAGTAGACGGCCAGCCGCTGCTTCGGCGCCGACGCCGTGCACGGTCGCCCCTGGTAGCGCTGGAGCAGGACGGCTTCCTCGCACCTGCCCGAGGGCCAGCTGGTCGCTTCGACGAGATAGGAGCTGACCGCCTCCCGCACCCTCGACAGGACTCGCTCGCGCTCTTCGCGCGTCGGCCGCCAGAAGAGGGCCGCGTCGTAGTCGGCGGCCTCGGGCCTCTCGCAGGGCGCGGCCGAGACCTGCGCGAGACCCGGCGCCAGGCGCTGCAGCTCGGCCAGGTGGCTCGCGTCGGGAAGCCACGCCACGCGCAGGCCCGAGAGGAGCGCCGGTCGCCGCTTGGTCACCACCACGTGCCTCACGCCCACGGCCACAGCCTGCGCTGCCGCCCTGAGTGCCGCCTCTCCGTGCGTCCTCCGCGAGAAGCCTTCGAGGCCGTCGAGGTCGGCGGGATCCTGCGCCGCCGGAGAGGCCTCGCCACCCAGCCACGCGGCGCGGGCCGCCGCCACCGCCGCCGTCAGCGCGCGAGGAAAGCGCCCGCTCCGCTCGAAGGTCCGCAGCTCCTCGGGGGCCACGTACTGCAGGATGACGTCGGGGTGGTCGGGTACGCGCTGCTGACCGCGAAAGTGGTCCACGCTGCTCAGCACCCACAGCTCCAGCTCCACCCCCGCCGGGCGACCCTCGAGGATGTCTCGCGCCAGCTGGGCCATTTTGGTCTTGGGCCCCAGGCGAGCCACGGGGCACAGCGCCACGTACGGGCAGTGAGCGCGCCCGAAGACCTGCAGCGCCAGGCTGCCGCTGGAAGCGTTGGGCTTCGGCAGGTCGTTCGTGACCTTGCCCCCGTAGAAGACGAGAACGAGCCGGGGAGGCAGCGAGCCGCCGAGCCGCAGTCGACCCCAGACGAAGGAGGCGCGGAAAGGAGCCAGCGTCTGCTCCAGGTCCTCGTTCTCCACGAAGCGCTGGAAGATCATCCGAGGCACGAAGCGAGGCTCCAGGCTGTGGCCGATGCGCTCGACGTCCCGTCTCCAAGTGTGGTGGCTCTTGAAGCGCTCCATGAGCGAAGGGCGGTAGGGACGCAGGAAGCCGATGCACTCTTCGAACTGCTCGAGCGCGGCAGGCGTCTGCTCCAGCATGCGTCGCAGCTGCTTCTCCGTCGCCAAGAGCTTCAAGTCATCGTCCAGGGTCTCCAGCTGCTCGACGTCGAAGAGGGCCGAGAAATTGCCGTCGGCCAGTCCGTAGAGCAGGCACGCCTCGAAGGGCTCGTAGGCGTAACGCCAGAGGCTCGGGATGGTGAGGCCCTTGCCCTGCAAGAGCGCCTTCCAGCAGAGCTGCTCCAGCAGCTGCACGGCGGCGGCCATGTCGCGCGCGCAGCGCTGGCGCTCAGCCTCCAGCTCCTCTGGGTCGTCGTCGGGCAGGTCCAGCAGCTCGGCGCGCAGCTCCCCTGCAGGCTCCAGGCTGAAGTCTTGCGCCTGCAGCAGCGCGCCCCGCCGGTCCTGCCAGGCGGGCGGCGTGCGAGGCGGCGCCGACTCCAGGCCGGCCAGCTGCTTCCAGAAGTCCATGGCCGCCAGGAGCTCGCTGCGGCCCGCAAGCCGGAAGTCCTGCGCCTGCCACTCCAGCTGGCGCCACTCTCCCTCGGTGAGGCGATCGCCGCCCAGCGCTCGCGCGCGGAGGCCCCGCAGCGCCGTCTCGTCTCCGAGGGCCACGGCGAAGCGACGCACGGCCGCCCAGTGAGCGAAGAAGCCTGCTCGCAGGCGCGTCAAGGGCGCCGTCTCTGCAGCACTCAAGCGAGCCTTCTCGCGCCGCCAGTCCGGAGGCAGCGTCAGCACGGCGTCGCCGCGCCTCAGAGTCGTCAGAGAGGCCAGCGTCTCGAGGCAGTAATGCAGGAGGCCGCAGCGGTGCTGCCCGGGCGTGTATCCTTCCAGGGGCTGGTGCACGTCGAAATCCTCCAATCCGGAGGCGAAGGCTCGCAGCCGCCGCCTGTACTCCAGCAGCCACGCGCGCCGGCGCTCCGCACCCAGCTCCCACCAGTCTTCGCTCCTCTGTTTGGTGAAGCGCGTGGCCGAGAAGGGCGCAGGGACGTCGATGGGCTGCGGCTCCTCGGGCGCTTCTTCTTCGACGGATCGCTTCCGGTTCAGGGCCTGGCGAAAAGCCAGCACCGCCTGCAGGGCAGCGTCGCGCTCCGGGCACGCCGCCGCGGGCACGGCGGGCGCCGGCAGGCCCTGCTGCTGAAGCTCGTTGCTCAATCCGGAGCAAGCCTCCTTGCGCACTTGAAGCTGCACGTACTGCGTCAGGGCCCCCACCATTCGGTGCAACTCGCCGGAGATCTGCCCGGCCATCACCGTTCCCAACTGGCGCGAGTCTAGGCGTTCGACCGGGGGCACCTCGAGGCCCAGACGCCGAAGCCCCGCCGCGTCTCCCAGTCGCTTCCAAAGGCAGTACTCGCAGGCGTCTTCCACGCGCAGCTCACCCAGGAGGGCTCTCGACCAGGGGTCTAACTTCGCTTGAACCAGGCCTGCGCGCTCTGTAGGCAGAGGACCGCGCAGCTTGAGGTAGCAGGGCATGCGGAAGCCCTGGTTGCGCTTGCAGCGAGCCTCCCGTTCCCGCGTCCACTCGCCGTTCGTCTTCGGGCTGCCGTCTGGGTTCAAGCGTCGGCCGCAGAGCCAGGCTTCGAGGTCCAGGAGAAGCGTGGGGCGCGCGCTGCCGTCGTCGCCTCGGTCCTGGTCGAGAGCGAGCAGCTCAGCGGTGGCGCTGCGCACCGCCGCTTCGCGCGCCGAGGGCGCCGCTCCCCGCTGCAGCAGGAAGCCCAGGTTGGCCACCGCGTTGCGCAGACCGGATTCGCACTTCGGGTGAGCGGAAAAGAGGAGCTTGAACTCCTCCCAGACCTTAGGGTGCTTCGACTTGAGCTTTTTGCCCGCCGCCACCAGCGCTGCGTGGCCCGCGTCGTGAGGATGATCTGCAGGATTCGAGGGTGGCAGGCTTCGGAGCACTGCGCAGAGATCGCTCCGCAGAGCTTGATGCATGGCTCGACTACGGAACTGCTACTGCGAGGAAAAAAAACTTGAGGTTTGAGCTGTAAACCGCCACGTAAACGCTGTGAAACTGCTCCTCAAACGGTTCAAGCTGTAAAAAAAAACTCGCGTCCGTTTTGCACCGCCGCGTACAAGACTGTTTCGAACGGACTGAAGGAAGCAACAGCTCAGTCCTTTTTTTCTTGCCGTGAGGTCTTCCGTGAAACAGTAAATGCCGCCGTCCGCCTGTACCAAATGCCGACGCTGAGACGCAAGAGGCTACGCCTAGGCCTCTTGAGCGCCACTGGAGCTGGAGCCTCCGTATTTGCTCGAAACGGCGAGCACGCGAATGTAACGGATGTCTCGTCGCGTGAGCTCGTCCATCAACTCTTGCGAGAAGCTGGCGAGCGACTGCAGCAGCGCCGTGCCCTGCTCGCTCTGCCCCAGAGGCCAGCGATCCAGCACCGAGCTGGCGACCGTCTCCATGATGGCGTGAAGATCGTCGGGGCTACAAGAGCGCAGCGCTTGGAACAGAGATGCCAGATTGCCGAGGTGCGAAGCGAGGCGCTCCGCCACGCCCTCGCTCGTCGACCCCTTCTGCTTCAGCAGCTTGCGCTTGAGATCCTGCAAACGCTGCGAGTCGGCAGAAGCGATTAGCTCCTCCACTGGCTCGGTCGCGAAGAAGGCCGCCAGCGTCTGCTTCGCTGCAGGCTCGGCGGGAGCAGCGAGCGCGACGGCCTCCAGCCCTTGCGCCTCCAGCCCTCGCGCCTCCAGCCCTCCCGCAGCTGTCTGCTCTGCGGCAGGCGCCTGTCGCCGACGCTTCGGAGGCTCCGCGTGCTCCTCTAGAGCTGTCGTAGGTCGGCTGCGACGCTCGAGTGGCGCGACGGCGGAAGAGCTGCCGCGCTTAGGCGCGCGCTTGGTCTTGCTGGAGAGCTTGGACAGTGTGGCGGCGATACTCAGCAGCGGCTCGAAGAGCTCCAGGCGCTGTGCGTCCGTGAGCTCGCCGCTGACCGACGCGTTTCGGAGATCAGCCACGATGTCAGCAAGTGGTCGGCTGGCCATGGCTCGAAGAGGCTTCGCACACTACAACTTGAGAGACAGAAAGCTGCAGAGAACGATGATATGAACAAGACGCCACAGTCAAAGCGTGGGGTAAATATGGACTACAGTATGCTTGTGATGCAGAAAAAAAGCAAGTACGATGCACATGGAATTTCACAGGCCAGCGCTCTTTGAACAGAATTCCCTTGTTACTTGTGATAACCAGAGCGCATTCAAAGTTATATGCGGGCTTCTGGATGATGCAGATAATGCGAAAAGACGATGCAGCACCCAGTACGGACTCTGCAACGCGAATCGACAGGAATGGCGAGGTCAACAGGAAAAAACGTGATGGCCTACGCTTATGACTCGGTAGTTCAGAAACGCTTTGTTCTTTGCTAGCGACACGAGTGCACGACAACTGGGTTGAACGCTTCAAACATGGAGCTCGACCTCCTTGTTACTGTGATAAACTCGATTCGACAGGAATGACAAGATCAACAGGAAAAAAACATGACGACCACGACAACTGGGTTGAACGCTTCAAACATGGGACTCGACTGCCATCTTGTCTGCCCGACTGAGGGGCGCATAACGTCGTCTGATGACCACGAACGCGCTCGTTTTTTCAAGGCCACGAAGTGAGCAACATCGAACGTCAGAAACGAGCACACCTCAGATCAAACGAATGGCATTCAAAGTTTGACTTCGACCCGCTGACCCGTCTTCTGTACTGACGCGGCATCAAGCATGCACGTCCTACGCTGAAGACTCATCTCCTGCAAGCCGACGGCGCTTGGCTGCCCTGTACTGCAGCTCACGCTCGACGAGCTTTTCCGCGTCCCACGCGCGAGCGCCGCAGTGCCGACCAGAGACCTGCGGCAGGCGACAGGTGGGACAGTCGACGCTCCGGCGGTTCGTACTGCGACTCGCCAACCTCTGGAGGCAGGGGCGGCAGAAGTAATTGCGGCAGTTGTCTCCGCGCGCGGGGGCGCACGTCCTGATCTCCTTCGGAAGCTGCAGGCAGACGCAGCAGCGGTGTTCGAAGCACTCCACGAGCGCCTCCTGCGTGGCCGACGACAGGTCGCTCCAAGCGTTACGGTTTTCCAGCAGGAGGGCCGCAGCGAAACCCACGGGGTCCGCAACTTCGCCGGCCTCCCTGCGCGCCTCGGCAGGCACGTCTCGACAGCCCGCTGCCAGCACAGCCAAGACGAAGTCCCCCAAGCCTTGGTCCTTGGCCCAGACGGCTGGTTCCGCGAAGGCCAGCGCCGTCGGGTCGTTTTTCACAGCCAAGAGCACCAGGTCTCGGCGAGCCCTCAGCGGCGGCTCCAGGAGCTGCAGGCAAGCTCCGTTTTTGAGCAGCTCGCGGTAGAAGTCATCTCGTCGCGCCTCTTGCATGGCCAGGATCCGCCGCACCGACTCTTCGCGCGAACCCCTCCTCACGAGGCTGTGCACCACGGCCGCCAAGACTGACGGGTCGTTGTGGAGAGACGCGTCCACCATGGTCGGCAGAAGGGGAGCGGCGAGGTCGTTCGCTCCGCCCGCTGCTGCAGCCAGCAGCACGAGCTCTCGGTCGGCGCGGAGCGTCATACCCGTTTTGGTGCGGAAAAAGGCGGCACCGCATGAAGCGGCAGTTTCCAAGACGCTCCTCTTGCGCCGAAGATGCGGCGAAAGATAGTCGACAGCGTGCACGCTGTGGTGCAGCGCCTCGACCGCCATCTCTTCCTCGTCGGCGTAGTCCGTGTGCTGCAGGATGCCAGGCTGGTGCCTGACGAAGGCCTGCACGACGTCCCGACGCCGCCCGATGCGAGCGGCCGTGCAGGACAGCCACTGAAGGCTGTGCCCTCCGTCGCTGACGTGCGAGAGGCCAGAGAGCACGAAATCCTCGTCGTTCAGCAGCGAGACGGGGATCTCGGCGGCAAAGCAGAGCCCCACGGCGCGGTCCCATTTGGGGCCCAGCGTGCGGCAGGCCGTAATGAGCAGGCTCCTGTTGCGCACCAGGCAGCTGCGGCTGAGGTATTTGACCCCGTAGAGGCAGCAGCGAAAGAAGACGGCTGCCAGGTGGTCCGAGTCGATGTAGGACAGGGGATCCAAGCTGAACGCCAGCATCTCGAGCTGTTGTCTAGGCGCCAGCAAGGGCAGCAGCACGCCCAGTTGCGTGTGGCTCAGGAAGGCCACGTCTCGGACTCCCTCGAGGAACTCTACGAGGATGTCTTGCCACTCGCTGTCATCGGCCGAGAGGAGCTCGCAGACCTCCTTGCACTGGCGACAGAAGGTGCTCAGGCTCCGCTCGGCTCTCACCAGCTCCTTGAGCACTCCCTTAGCTTCCTCGTCGCCTGTCAGCAACCCTTCGACGGCGGCGCGCATCTCGTCGGACGTTGCTTCGGCGACGACGACGACTCGGCGGGTAGAGGCCATGGCGGTGGGGACGGGACGGGCGAAAACAAGGCAAATCTACGCTGACAAAAAAGGGCTACGAAGAACGGGCGACAACAAGGCAAATCTGCGCTGACAAGAAGGGCTACGAAAAGAAGCGAGTTGAATGCCTTGCAAAAACAAAACAAAGCAGGGACAGACGAATGTCGCCGAAGAAACGCGTTTTTTTCTCCGAATCGTCGTGCGTCCGTCTGTACGTGGCCGTCTCTCTTCAAGTCGATCGCCGTTCTGTACTTGGCGCCTCGCTCAGTCGCTCAATCTATCGTGATGTTCGCCAAGACCCTTGAGCGCGGTGCTTCTCTCTCAGGCCGCAGTCTGCGGTCTAGAAATCCAAGGACGGCGGCCAACGCCGCCTCGAAGTCCTGGTAGTCGTCGCCAAGGACGTCCAGGTGCTCGCTCAGCTGCTTGATCGCCAGCAACACTTCGCTGACCTCCACGCCGTCGCGCCGCTGAGCCTCGCGCCAAGCCAGCAGCTTCTGCCGCAGCAAGCTCATGTCGGCCTCTCCAGTGAGATGGCGGCGCAGAAAGGCGCCGTACTTGGCCAGCAGCGTCTGCGGCGGCGGGGCGCCGTGAATCTGAAGAGGGTGGACGCCCGGCTTTTTGAAGTCCTCCGTCCAGATGCGGGCGTTGCGGGTCGTCAGCTCCTTGAGGCGGCGCTTGTGCTCGCCGTGCAGAGCCTGCAGCTCCCGCGCGGCCTCGCTGGACGCTCGCTCGACCTCAGCCAACGTCCGGGCCTCCTCGACTCTCTTTCGCTTGCCGCTTAAGAGCTCGACGTAGGGATCCACTGCCCGGATCGGACTCGACGAGAGGGTGGCTGGCGCAGCGATGGCTTGCTCCAGCCCCTCCTCAAGTTCTTCGAGGTCAATTTCTGCAGTGCTGGTTGGAGCCTCCAAGTCCAAATCCGCTGCACCGCCGACGGGAAGGTCAAAGGCGAGCGAAGCGGCAGATGCCATGGCTGACAGAGAGAAAGCGGGTGTGTGTGGAGGGCGACACAAAATCTTCGATGCCCAAACGACTTCGGAGACAGATCGTCAAGGGCGAATCCAACGATCTTGACGATGGTTCTCAAAAGGTTATTAACGCTTTGCGCGCAATCAACCCATTCGAGATTACAAAACAAAGGCAGCCAGCCAAATGCATGCTTTTTCGTACATAGTACAGACTGGAAGACACTCTTTGAATACGGATCGTCAAGGGCATGACAAGAGAATCAATGGCTAGTACGTGCGGTCAACCAAACCTCTCATTCTAGACTGCGCAACGACAAGTGAGCCGTAGGCATTCGTTTTTTTGAAAATAGTACAGGCCGGAAGATGCTGAGGGAAACGGTTCTGAATTGAGGTCTGTACCACCTATATGCACACCTTCAAAGATCGCACAGTCCGGAACATGACAATAGGCCTGGTTCGCCATCGAACTTTTTTCGTGCATAGTACAGACTGGAAGACACTCTTTGGATACTGATCGTCAAGGGCATGACAAGAGAATCAATGGCTAGTACGTGCGGTCATTCTAGACTTCGCAACGACAAGGGCACCGTAGGCATTCTTTTTTTTTTAAAATAGTACAGGCCGGAAGATGCTAAGGGAAACGGTTCTGAATTGAGGTCTGTACCACCTATATGCACACCTTCAAAGATCGCACAGTCCGGAACATGACAATAGGCCTGGTTCGCCATCGATCTTGACACTACAGAACCTGACGAGGTTTTCCTTGCCGAGGGCACCCTGGGACGCAAACAGACCTGGTTACATGGTTTTTGTTTACCTCGTTGCCGCCTGTCTGAACAGAACCTCCAACCAGAGCGCATCCAGAGTTACAAGTGGGCTGCTGAAAATGCGAAATAGCGACGCAAGTCAGCAGCTGCGGTGGGTACACTTATTTTTTCGCTCGCGAGGATTTGGTGCCTTGAGTGAAACTGCTGCAAGGAGGCGAGGGCGCTGCACTGCCTCTGCGCTCCTTGAACGGAAACCGACGGTGCCTGTACGCTCTGCACTTTCGGAGACGAAGAGAGCCGGCTGCATGGCTCTAGCTTGGCTTGCTGCTTGAAGCTGTACGGGCCTCTAGCAGCAGCAAAGACCTTCGAAATGTTCTGTACGGGCCTCTAGCAGCAGCAAAGACCTTCGAAATGTTCCGCGCCAAGCGGCGCCTGCCACTGCGAGGTCATGGAAGCGGCGTCATAGAAGAAGGCCTTGCCTGTGGTCCAGTCGAGAAACATGAACCATCCAGGCGGGAGCTCGCGAGCGTCGTAGGGCTCGACCGTTGGTCTGATCCACTGGCTCTGGCGGGCGACGGCGTGGTGGTAAAAGAGATGCCCCGTGGCTGGATCGACGTGTACGGACCAGCTGGGTGGAAGCACCTCGCCCAACGCTTGAGCAAACAGAGGCGCCTCACTCGAGGAGATCCTGGCGTCAGTCCGCAAAGAACCGTCTGAGCGGGTGAACCGACGACCTGCCCAGGAGTACGCCTCGAGATGCCTGATGTCTGCGAAGGCCTCGGCGTCGCCTCTGAAGGTCTCGCTGTGCTTGCGGCTGTTCAGGTGAGCCTGACACAGCCGTTTCTCGCAACAGGAGCACATGGGGTAATGGCAGCCGTCAGCCTGGCTGTACGACCAATACCATACCTCAGCTTCGCGAGCTTGACCCCTGACGCCAGCGGTGCTGCGGCTCTCGTCCACGAGATGCGAGATGAGCCGCTCGACACCAACAGCAGACGAGGAAGTCCAGTGGATGCCGTCGTCGGCGATGGTGATGCCCTCTGCTAGGCTCCCTTGCACAGCCAGGCCGCGCTCTCGGAGACCCTCGCGAAACAACTTGACCATCGCCGCGTAGGCGGCGGGGTTCTTGACGCCAGGGCTGTGCTCAGCGTCGCCCAAGAATACCACGGCCTTCTGCGCTCGACCTTTGATGGTGCTGGCCAGGAGGTCGCAGCAGCTGCGAAGCCAGTAAGGCTCTCGCGTCAGTTCCTGCTTGGCCAGACGGTTGCCGTTCGGCACCACGATGGCGAGGTCGCAGAACGGCTGCTCTTGGAGGGCCTCGGTCACCTCGTGCTCAGAAGCCCCTGGCTTGGACACCCACGAGCGCAGGTCGATGCCCTTGGAGCGCAGGGATCGGTTGACGGCCTCGCGAAAGCCCCACAGCGTGGAATCGCTGACGCACGAACAGGTACGTGTCAAAGGAAGCACGCCGCTGCTCTCCAAAGCCCAGGCGCTTGCTGGGACGGCCAGGGTGCACATAGCCGCTCTCCCTGAGCGACGGTACCCGTCTATGAGCACGTAGAGGCCGTCGTCTCCGGTCACGTCAATCGAATGACCCATGTACGCCGCCTTGCCATCCCTCTTCCAGAGGAGGCGCTCCGGCTGGACTCGCAAAAACGCCGCGGCGATGGCCTCCTCGAGGTAGTCTCCCCAGTATCGGCTGGGCGTCATTTTGCGCCTCGTCCTAATCTCCTCGCAGCGTTCACGCGCGAAGCGCAAGCCCTTGTCACTGATCCCTTCGGGTGGCGGCACTTCACCTCGCAGGATGCTCAGAGCTTCGAGCGCTGTCGTGGTGGACGCATTGGGCAGCACTCTGCGACTCGTGACCAGACTTAGGAGTCCCGTCATCTCTAGGGCCACTCCGAGGTCCTCTGCGGCTTTGAGCAGCGCCAGCTCCAAGACGGACATGGGCAGCCTCCTGAGGAACGCCAGCGCGCCTCCTCGCGGGAACAAAGCCTTGAAGCGCTGCTTGAGCTCTTCTTCCAGGCCTTCAGGGAGCTTCTGCAGCAGCCGACAGTGCTGCACCTTGACGGCCGTGAGCCACTCCTCCTGCACGGCGATGACTGACGCCAGAGACTCCACGTTGGGAAGCCGGTCCGTCGCGCTCAGCTCCTCTCCTGGAAGGGCGAGGCGGTAGGCGATGCCGGGGCCCGTACGCCCACAGCGGCCGGCTCTCTGCAACGTTGTGGACAGCGACGCTCGGACGTCGCAGAGATCCCTGAGGCACGCGATGGCGTCACTCTTGGAGCGCACGAAGCCGACGTCAATTACGACGTCGATGTCCGGAATGGTGACGCCCTTCTCGCCGATCGACGTCGAGAGCACGATCCGTGGGACGCTGGAGGCCTTGACGACGGCTGCCACTTGCTCCGCCTCGAGCTCGCCGTGGAGGACGTCGGCGCCGGGCAGCAGCTCCCTCACGTGCTCGATTTCTGCCTTGCCCGGCAAGAAGACCATGACACTCTGCTTCGTGTCGAGGTGCCTGGACGCCAGAGCGGCCGCTTCTCGGTACAGCTCCGTCTCTGCCTCGACTTGCCACCGGAAGAGGCTCAAGGAGTGCGGCCGCTCCTTGCACACAACCCTGGGGGCCGTCGGGAAGGCCTCGTCGAGGCGCGGAGGCAGCGTGGCCGACGAGAGAACGATGCCCAGCGGGCGCTTCTTCGCGATTTCCAGGAAGAGCTCCAGCAGGTAGGAGTAGATAGGATCGTGCTCCAAGTCGCCCGCTTCGTCCAGGAGGACCATGCAGTACTCCTTCGCGAAGTCCAGGCCGTCCGCCAGGAAGTGCTTCCAAGCCAGGCCAACGGACTCGAAGACGACCTTGGATCCTGCCACCCCAGCGCTTCTTCCTCCGCCGTGCCGGTACTGGGAGCGAAGTTCGCAGCGGTGGTGCATGTCCTCGACGTCGAGCACTGCCGTGGTGAGGACGAGCAGCTTCGTCTGCATCCACGGACACTGCACACTGGCGAGCATCGCCGGCAGGACCTTTGACTTGCCGCTGCCCGTGGGTCCCTCCACGATCATGACTGGGTTCGACGGACCCAGCTGCTTCACGGCCGCCTCGACGTCTGGGCCCATGGAAGCAAAGGGCAAAGTAAGTGCGCCGGTGCCATGCCACGAGCGCAGGAGGACTGCCTGAGCCTCAGGCGTCGGCATAGCTCCTCCGCCAGCTGCTCCGTGAGCTGCTCCCTGAACTGCTCCCTGAACTGCTCCCTGAACTGCTGCCATGGCTCAGGATACGGATACCGACAAGGGAAGGGGGCGTGACGCTAGAACTGAATTGAAGCTTAAAAGGCTATGGGAAACGCTTAAGATGTAAAAGACGGACGACTGCGCCGACCCTGACATGTTGATCTCTAGGCTCACGTCCATTAACTCCTTACTCATGCTCACTACGCGAACAGAGAGGCTGCACTGTTTTTTCGTACTGACACCTTTTGCGTACCTTCAAGCGTCATCTACGAGGGTGAGACTCCTAGCGTACACGGTGAAGACGAAGGCGTTCAGCGTATTTTCCCTGAAGCAGAAGCGAGCCACCTTGGCGCCCCCTGTACCTATGCGGGTCAGTCGCCCAAGCTGCTGGCGAACATGCTGCGGATCCTGCTCAAAGCTCAAGAAGAGGAGCGAGTCCACCACGCGCTGGAGATTGAAGCCGTATTCCAGCGAAGACCCGGCCAAGAACACGGTCGACGGCGTCCCCAAGAAGCCGTTCACCCTCGCCAGCACTCCTTCGCTCCGACCAGAGCCGATGCGCAAGACTCTGTGCAGCGAGGAATCGCCGATAGGTTCCAAGGACGAGGACAGCCTGTGCAGCGTCAACCCTACCAAGCGGGACGTCAACGCTTCGGCTCCGCAGTCCCACAGCTTCTTCGCGCGGCGGTGCCCTTGATTGGTCCGCACGAGGTGGAGCTTGACGCCAGGGACGCGGGCGCGGATCAGCTCCGCCACGGCCTCGAGGCTTCTTTCCGGACAGCGCAGCAGTGTAGACACCCCGTGCTGCAGCGCGGAGATCGCGTCTACCGCACTCACGCACAGTCCGTCTGCTTGCTCTCGGAGCTTGGCGTGCAGCCTTTTGACGACGAGCAGGTGGTCATCTGCTGCCATGCACAGGTGCGGGCTCAGCCTATTCTCGCCGAAGGAGGAGCCGTGCTCCATAGGAGTCGCCAAGGGGGAAGCGGTCGCCAGCTGCAGCGCCCAGAGTACCAAGAGGTTCTTCGACGTCACCAGAAGCGACAGAGCTCGCCGGAAGTCCTGGACGGGGCCACAGCACGCCAGCCACAGATCCACCACGTCGTCTCCGAAGCCACTCGGGGTCCCCAGCGTCATCCAGCGAACGTGCGCCACCGCCTGCGTGCTCTGCAAGGCACTCCAGCGTTGCAGATCGTCTCCGCAGAGCGCAGCGAGACGCAGACGGCACACCGCCAGGAGGCTCACCAAATGGAAGACGGAGCTCGCGTTGACGAAGCCGGCTAGCCCGCGGCAGCCAGGGGGAGAGATGAGCTGCAGCACCTCCAACCAGTATTTCTCCTCTGCCGAAGGGTTCGAGTACGGGACGGACACTGGCTCCGCCACAACCTGCGAGATGGCAAGCAGCCGGCGCACTCTTTCGTCCAGCGTCAAGGTGTAGCTGTGCCAGCTCCCGTGCTTCGTGATGAGGGAGGTGGGAGTGGCCGTCAGGAGCACCGTCACGACCGGAGGATCCAAGGAGCTCACGTCCTTCACCAGCCCCGGATAAGCATGAGCCTCGTCCAAGATGAGCACGTCGAACTGCGCCTGCTCCAAATAGGCTCGCAGGCCTCGTATGTCCTTGCTCAGCACTCTGACGAGCCGCCTGCCGCTACCAGGCCGCTGAGCTTCCAACCAGCGCAGGCTTCCGGCCGGCGGGGCTCCCAGGCGCGCTCGTTTGGCTCCCTGCGAGGCGCCGTCGCCGGTGACGGCCACCGCCACATCGAAGTCCTGCCCCTCGACGAAGTACTTGACGTTGCCGCGGGCGTCGATGCCGGCGAAGTTCGTACCCGACCCTAACCGCCGCTGGGACTCGAAGCTGGACGCCAGTAGGTGGCCTTGCTGGGGGGCCATCATGCCAGGGCAGATGAATCCGATTTTGTGCGTCGGGTACACGTGCAAGAGCCGCCGGATCAGCTCGACTGCCACGCCCGTCTTGCCAGTGCCCGGCGGGAAGCACACCAAGTGTCCGGAGGCGCCACGGGACGCCTCGGCCGCGACGCTTATGATTTCGGCGGCAGAGCTCTGGTGAGGAAAGGGGCCGCCGGCGGCCACCCTGGCTTTGACGGCTGGGTCCTCCATACCCTTCAGGAGCAGGTTGGTCATGTCGAAGGAGGCCATGGCAACGAGGATCTACTACGAGCCTGACGAGAGAGAAGGCGACGACAATCGAGCCTGTAACAGCTGCGGAATAGTCGGAACGCTTCACTGATTTTTTCTGTCGTCTTGCGTGTTTTTTGCCAAGTTTAGTCGATTGCCAGAAAAAAAAAAGAAAAGAACGCCTCACTGAGTTTTCTTGTCGTCTTGCGTGTTTTTTGCCGAGTTTAGTCGATTGCCAGAAAAAAAGAAAAGAACGCCTCACTGAGTTTTCTTGTCGTCTTGTATGTTTTTGCCGAGTTTAGTCGATTGCCAAAAAAAGAAAAAGATGAAGCCGAAGAAAATCAGCATGAAGACCAAGCCGAAGGCCACGTTCATGTACGAGAACGTCAGGAAGCCTTTCGGGTCGGCCTTGGCCACCGTGTACAGAGCGGCTCCTTCCCCGATCCCTTCCACTGCGTCTCCGAGTTGCTTACCCCAGCCCATGTTTAACAGATAATCCTGAGAACAAGAAAGACAGCACACACAACACGCTTCTGGTCTCACACGAACGCTTCAGAGTCAATGCACATGCTCGTCCAGAAAACGCATTTAGATGGGTTTCACATGCATCGGACACTTCGTGGTAGCATGTTTTTTTTTTCACAGGCTCAAGCGCGCACTCTGCTGGTCCGTTCCCACAAAGGTTGCACATGGATATGAGAGCGCCTCCAAAGTTGACGCGCAGAATCGCGCACCCCTACACAGGCCTCACGATACTCCTTCCCGCTCTGACCATCCTCAGATGCGGCGACGCTTGGCAGCCGCCTCGATCAGCTCGCGCTCCACGAGGGTTTCAGCTGGCCAAGCGCGGATTCCACAGCTCTGACCTGGCACCTGCGGGAGCCGACACGTCGGACAGCGCACGCCTTCACGACAGCGGCTTGAGAACTCCTCGAGGCAGGGGCGGCAGAAGTAGTAGCGGCAGTTGTTGCCGTTGATGGGAGAGCACATTCTGATCTCCTTGGGCAGCTGGAAGCAGATGCTGCAGCGGTGCTCGAAGCAATCCTTGAGGGCTAGCTGCGTGGACTGCGGCAGGTCGGTCCAAACTGCGCGGTTTTCGAGCAAGAGCGCCGCCGCCAAGGCGACTGCGCCGCCCTCTCTCTCGAGCCTCTGCCACAACTCTGCGGGCACCAGATTTCGAGAGCAGCCCGCGGACAGCACTGAGAACAAGAAGTCGTCGAGGCCAGCGTCTTGGATCCAAACCGCAGGATCGACGAAGGCCAAGGCGTCGACATCCGCCGCAGTCGCCAAGAGCACAATGTCTCGTCTCGCCCGCACGGACGAGTCGAGCAGCTGGAAGCTGCCCGGTTTTTTTAGGAGCTCCCGATAGAAGGCGTCTTGCTGCGTCTCCTGCATCTCCAGGATGCGGCGCACTGAGGCTTCGTGTTCCTCCTTGCCCATGAGTCCGTGCACCACAGCAGCCAGGACGCCAGGATCTGAATGCAGCGACTTTGCTATCGCATTCCGAGACATGTCCACATACTCGGCAGCATTTCCTTCGGCTGCTAACAGGACCAAAGCGCGGTCCGCCCTCAGCGCCTCGCCTGTCTCCGTGAAGAAAAAACGTACCCCACGCGAAGCGGCAGCTTCCAAGATTTTCCTCTGGCGGCGCAGGCGAACTGAGAGGAAGTCCACGACGTTCACGTCGTGCTGTAGAGCTTCCAGTGCAGCGTCGGCGTCGTCGCAGAACTTCGTGTGCCGCAACAGGCTAGGGTTGTTTTTCACGAAGGCCATCACAACGCTCCGACCCGGTTCCTCGCGATAGACGGCGCATGTGAGCCACTGAAGGCTGTGGCCGTCGTCATTCACAAAGGACAGCCCCAACCGAACAAAGCTCTCGTCTTCGAGTAAAGACCAGGGCAGCTCGGCGGCGAAGCACAGTCCAGCGGATGTTTGCCAGGCAGGACCCAGGGCACGGCATGCTACGATTAGCTGCGCTCTGTTTCTCAGGAGGCAGCTGCTGCTCAGGTACTTCACGCCGTACAGGCAGCAGCGGAAAAAGGTCTTTGCCAGTGCGTCCGAGTCCACGTGCTCGCCTGGATTCAAGCTGTGCGCGAGCAGCTCCAGCTGATACCTGGGCAGCAGCCGCGGCAGCAGCGCACCTAGCTGCGCGTATCTCGGCCCGGCTAGCTGTTTGAGGTCTCCGACAAAGGCAACGAGCCGTTCTTGCCACTCAACGCTTTGCGGGGGGAACTCGGTGCAAATCCGCTTGAACTGTATGCTGAAGTTGTGGAAGCTTCGGTCGTCCCACATCAGCTCGGTCAAGGGCTCTTGCGCTACCACATCTCCTTGCAAATAGCGCCTCAAGAGGTCACGGAGATTAGTTTTTCGCACCTCTGACCACTCTTGATAAGCCATGTCTACTCGGAAAGGTGACTCAGAAAAAGCTACTTACGGCCTTGAAGCGAAGACGGCTGCAGAGAGCCAAAGGAACGATCTTTCATGCAGTCGCAGGAACGCGAGATCCTATCGGGTCGTCTGAAGAGCTTCCCTTGCGAACGAAGACACAGTAGCTTCGCAGCAATCATCAGACACACTGCACGCGAAGGTTCTGGCTAACGCTCATCATGGTTTGACGTGAATCGTCCTCGACGTGTTCGCCTACTCAAGAAAGCTGCCTGCCGTAGCTTTTGATTTTATAAGGCTCAAGCACTTTAGATAGACACGATCTACAAACATGAACGTACATATCTACGTGTATGTATTATCACAATCTACAAACATGAACGTACATATCTACGTGTATGTATTATACAGGCGTGGAGTACGTGATTGTGGCTTGTTCATGTCAAAGGGCTTCTACGATCTCCCAAGCCCCTTCAAAGATGACATCGGCACAAAACGGGTCGGACACGCATTTTTCTCGATCGACGCGTCGCAACCTTGATGATTTCAGGTCCTCTCAGTGGCGAGCACGCTTCGGCGCTCGCTCTTCTGCTGCTGCTGCTGCTGCTGCACTGTACGAGTTTTGAGCAGCCAATTGTGCTTCTACGGTGCCGTCCGTGACGAAGCGCCAGACGTTGACTTCCTCGGAGCGCTGCCCTACGCGACAGGCTCTTCCGATAGCTTGCGCTTCAAGCTGCATGGCCTCGGCTGCATTCGAAGCCAGGGGCGGGTGCGCGAAGACAACGACATCCGCAGCGGTCAAGTGCAGGCCAGCCGAGTGCTTCTCCATCGACAGAAGCATGACCCTAGCGCTGCCTTCCAGATCGCTCTGCCAGGTGCGCTGGATGGCACTCTGGACCTCGGCGCTACCCTGCATCGTGACGCAAGGAAGCTTGAACTCGTTCAAGGCCGCCAAAAGTTTCTTGCGCAGCGTCTCGTACTGAGCGAAGAGGAGCACCTTGGCCTTGGGGCGTTCCCGCTGAAGGCTCTGCAGAAACTCCACGATGCGTTGCACTTTGGTGCCGTACTTCTTGAAGGCGTCGCCCTCGACGGTCAAGCTGAACACGTCACCTCGCTGCCACTGGCGTCTGCAGGTGGGGCAGGCCGAAGAGCGCTTGGCGAGCTCGTGGTAACAGGCTTGATGCAGCTTGTGGCCGCACCGGAACGAGCAAGCCGGTTCGACGCTCAGATCTTCCAGGCAGACCATGCACGCCTCATCGAGCTGCCGGGCGCTCTGCTCGAGAAACTCGAGCTGGAGGTAGACCTGTCCCAGCCTCTCGTAGTTGCCGGACAGGTGACTGAGCTGCTCGTCGAAGGCGTCCTTGAAGAGCTGCTTCAGCTCTCCTTCGGCCGCTTTCGCCATGTCCAGCAAGCCGAGGGGTCCGCAGATTTCCAGAATCTGCGAAGACTTGACCCCTCGAACTCCCCCCACGGTCACGGGACCGACGGTAGGACTTGCGAAGAGCTCGTCGACGACGTCGCGACCGCGCCTCCACTGGTTGCTGCTTTTGAGGTCGCGGCAACGCTGACGCCTTTCGGACAGTCGGCGTAGAGACTGGACTGCCAGCTCGGACTGCTCCAGCGCGCTCGCCAGGTTGCGCACGAAGTCGGCTTCGGCGCGAGCGCGATCCAACTCGTCGTCTCGCTCCTTGCGAAGCAGCTTGAGCAGCACGCCCACCTCGCGCATGGCCGAGGTCTCACTGCGGACGAAGCAACTGCAGAGGTCCAGCAGATCACGACCCGCTACGTGGCGGCCTACGGCGCTGTCGTAGAGCACACGCTCCACATCGGACAGCTGCACCCGCACTTCGTGCTTGACCACTCTCGTCGAGCACGGGGAGGGGCCCACGACGGCGAAAGACTCGAAAAACGTCTGCGCCGTCTTAGTGGCGTCTCTGTCTGTGTTGTCGACAATGCCGAAGGGGTACAAGGTGCCTCCCATGAGGCGCAGCAGCGCTGAGGCGCCAGCGTTGCCGCTGCCTTGCTGCGGGGTAGCCGAGACGGCGTGCACGGATCCGGCGCGCAGCGACAGCACCTCCTCCTGCACTTCCCGACCTGCCTTGTAGAGCAGGTGCGCCTCGTCAACCACGAGGCGGTGCCATTGCACTCTCCTGGGATGAAAGAGGCCCTCTGAGCACTTGGCTAGCAAAGGAAAGCCCTTGCTCTTGAAGAGCTTGTCTGGCAGGAGCACGACAGATTTGGACGCTGCGGCGTGGACCCCTTCTCGGTACCGCTGCAGGTTGTTCGGAGCCCAAACAGTCAGGTTGCCGGCCTTCAGGCACGACCGATCGAAGCTGCCACCGAACCACTTCTCGCATTCCGCCATCCACTGACCGTGCAATTCCGAAGGGACCACGACCAAGCTCGCCTTGTCCGGAGTTGACGCCAGCAGGGCAAGGATCACGGCGGTTTTTCCTGACCCCATGGCAGAAGACAGAACGCTACCGCAAATGGAATAGCGCACGTGGACACGAAGTTCCAGCAGCCGCAGCTCATATTCCTCGGGACCGCCGTCCTGCTCCGCCAGGCGCAGCTGTGTCAACGACCCTTGCCACTGCGTCGAAGTAGGGAACCACACTGTCGCCTTTTGGCCCTCTATGTTCAGCACGGTGCCGAGCTGGCGCTGGTCTACGAAATCGTGATCGTACCGAACGTGAACTGCGGAGCCCACCCGCAAGACCTCGTGGCGTGGTGCTCTCTGCCAATGACGCTCCGACAGGGCCAACCTCTGCAAGGCGCCTCCTGGAAGGCTCCACTCGACCTCCACCATCGCGCCAACTTGCACTACGGTCCCCCACTCTCCGAAGACGCGGGCGAGCGTCTCGCAAGTCGAGTCGACCAGCATCCCACGCTGTGAAACTCCCGCGTCGGCGAAGAGGTCCTTCCACTTAAGGTCAGGATGTACGCGAGCTTTTTCTCCAACGACGAGCTGCGGGCGAAGGATGCGAGCAGTACCGCACCAGGTGACGTCGATCGGCCTCTTCTTCGCTTCCGCCGACTGCATGTGTGCGAGGAGCATCAACTGATCCTTTCGCAACTGCTGTTTCAGCGCAGCCGGCTGGGTAGCTTCAGGAGCCCGGTTCGACATGACACCGAGGCGGTGAAGGCTGCATGACTCTGAGCTGGCCCGCTGCGGCTGATGCCAGGGTACGAGCCTGTATTCCAGCTTGAGAATTTCGCCGGGCAAGCCGCCTCGACAAACTTCGCGTACCACGTCTGCGACGCTGCCCATGTACTTCGAGTAATCCGGAGCCATCTGAAAACCTTCTGGAATCCTGTTCCAAGGCTCGCACGACCCCCAAGGGAGCGCAGCGGCTGGTAGCTTGAATTGGGTCCAGGCCATGGCTGGGGAATCAGCTACAAAGAAATCGCTAAAAAGTTCAAAATCTCGATCCGAAAGCTCGCAGAAGACGCACTGTGTGTGTGTTCAACAACTGACGACGCTGACGCACCCTCAAGAAAAAAAAAGGAGGGTATTTTCATGCTTGAACAATGATTCGGAATAATACGGTGTTCTAGGACGACTATTAGAATACCAAAGCAATGAGAAGACGCCGTCGAGACGTGATGACGGCTTTGCAGTCATCGCGCTTTTTAGAACGCAAATCGGCGCAAACTCTCACTCGTGTCTTTCCTACGACTCCCCTCTTCAGCAGCTGCCACTGCAGTCTCAATGACCGCTCCGCAAAACGCGAGCTTCAGCGGCCTGCTCCAAACTCCGGACCAAGAAGGCCAAGGCATCTTCGAAGCTCTCGTGGTGGGCAGCCCCTTCGGCCGGCTGCGAGCTCACAATCTGAAGCATCTCCGCTTGCTCCATGGAGGCATCTTCGCAGCGTCGGCGCCAGTCGACGAGGACCGAACGCCATCGCTCCAGATCCTCTTGGCTGGTCACGTATGGCTCCAGGTACTTGACCTGTGGCGCCAGTACCTTCTGAACCAAAGGACCACCAGCGAACTGCATCGGATGAACCGCCTCGTTCAAGTGAGTCTTGAACAGCTCCTGCACCCTGTCGCGTAGCTCCTTTTTGCGCTGCTTGACCAGCTCCCTGAAGGCCTTCTCGGCCCGCTTGAGCGCTGCTTGCTGCACTCCCAAAGCTCGGACACTTCGGCACGCTTCCATGGTCCAGAGGAGGCAGATCAGGCTTGAGATCTACGGTTCGAGCTTTCAAACTGCACGTACACGACAAAACAGCCTTGACGCCCTATGGCTGTGCTGCACGCGCACGCACGCTTTTTACACAGGCCTAAGACATGCACGTGCGATCTGCCCTGTCCGCAGACTGTCCGCTTGGACACGAACTGCTTCAAAGTTGACTGCTGCGTAAGTCCGAAGATATGCATGCGACTTCCGCATAATTTCTGCCTAGACGCCAGCACGCTCAAGAAATCACGTTGCAGTCGCTGCAGACTGAGCGACGTGCGTCGTTTTTTAACAGGCCCAAGCGTGCGCGCGCGGCATGCTCTCTTTCACAAACCGTCTGCCTAGACACGAACTGCTTCAAAGTTGACTGAGACGAAGACACGAGCGCTCTTGCGACACTATTCCATGTTGCAAAGGACAGCCAAGTTTTTCTCACAACAGCCAAGACATGATCTCCTTGGGCGCGCTCACGGCGACACCCTTTGGCGCTTGCTCGCTCTGTACTCGAGCTCACGCTGTACAAGGATCTCGGCGTCCCAGGCCAGACCACCGCAGGAGCGGCCCACGATCTGCGGGAGGCGGCATACGGGGCATGTGACGCGCCCGAAGTGCTTGGCGATGGACCACATGCACGGGTCGCAGAAGTAGTTGCGGCAGTTGGCGCCACTGACGGGCGCACAGGCTCTGATCTCTTGCGGCAAATTCCAGCAGACGCTACAACGATGGTTCAAGCAGTCAGGCAAGGCCTCTTGGACATCCCGAGGCATTTCAGCCCACACCTTGCGGTTTTTGAGCAGCAACGTCGCTGCGAATCCGACCGGGTCGATCCTTGCGCGGATCTGGCTCCAGGCACTGGGCGGTACAAAGTCCCAAGGGCAGCCGGCCAAAAGCAACGCCGCTACGAAACCCAAACAGCCGGCGTCATTCCACACCGCTTCCTCAGCGAACATGACGCTGCTCGCGTCGCTTCTGACAGCTAACAGCACCAGATCCCGGCGAGCTCGTAGAGGAGCCTCGAGGAGGCCGAGGTGTTTGCCAGACCGCTTCAGAAGGGCTCGATAAAAGGTTTCGCAGCGAGTCTCGGGCATGCTCAGAAACCCTCTGACCGACTCCACGGTCGCGTCTTCGTTTTTGGCGAGTCCGTGCACCACAGCCGCCAGCACCACGGGATCTCGCTGCAGGGACTCTGACACCAGCGTCGGGAGCAACGCTAGCAAGTCGCGAGGGCTCTGAGATGCGGCCAGAAGCACTAGATCGCGGTCCCCTCGCAGACCCTTGCCCGTCGAAGTCAAGAAGAAAGACGGACCCATCTTAGCTGCCTCCTCCAGCACGCGCCTGTCCCGGCGCAACCGCAACGAGCAGGCGTCCAGAGCAACCACCTTATGCTGCAGAGCCGCCAGGACCACTTCCTCGTCGTCGACGAAATCCGTATGCTGTAAACACAGCTGCCTACGGACAAAGTCTAGCGCCACGTCGCGGCGTTTGCCAACGCAAGGCATCATCGAAGAAAGCCATTGCAGGCTGTGTCCCTCGTCGTTGACGTACGCGATGCCAGACCGCACAAAGTCCTCGTCCCTCAGCAAGCACGCAGGCATGCCCGCGGCGAAGCACAACCCCACCGATCTGTCCCACGCGGGTCCCAGTTCTCGGCACGCTGCAGCGAGGCGCGCCCGATTGCGGAATAAGCAGCTTTTGCTCAGGTATCTCAACCCGTAGAGACAGCACCTGCAGAGTACGCCAGCAAAGAGGTCCGAATCCACGTAGACGCCGGAATCCAAGCTGACTTCGAGCATTCTAACCTGGAACTTGGGCGCAAGCAGCGGAAGAAGCTGTCCGTACTGCACAAAGCTCAGAGACCAAGCACGCTCCTCGGCGAAAAAGTCCACTAGACGTTCCTGCCAATCATCTGCTTCCTTTGACAACGGGCCGCAGACTTGCACACACGCCGAGGAGAACCGAGCTAGGTCACGCTGGGTGCGCAGCAAGCTCATCAAGTGGTGACACGTTTGGCCCTCCAGATAGGCTTCCAATGCCGCTGAAATCGTCTCTCTCGTAGGAGCATCCGCCGACATGGCCAAGGGGTTGGACGTGACAGAAGCGACTCTACACGTTGAGTGACAATGGCTCTGTCGTGGAGCATACAAGGCAGACAAGAACAACTAGCATTAACGGAACCTTTTTTTTTAAGGCCTAAAGCCAACGTACGCCAAGACTTATCGTCCTATCTGTCTGCTAGCACGTCAGCATGTTCAAAGTTGACTCATCGACACACGTATGCGCTGCGCATGTGACCAAAGGGCACGTATGCCAGGACTAACGATCCTATCTGTCTGCTAGCACGCAAGCATAACAGAATTCGACTGAGCGACACTGGAGGACTCACTGGTCGGCTTTGCACGAACCATTTTTTTTGAGGCCTGGAGCGCACGTACGCCAAGACTTACGATCCTATCCGTCTGCTAGTACGTAAGCATATTCAAAGTTGACTGCACTGCGCGGTGGGAGAAGACCAGCTTTTTTACAGGTGGCGTAATGCGTCAGCTTCTTCGTCGTCATCGTCATCGTCATCGATGACAATCTCTTCCACGTCCTGACCAGATTTCCACGCGCCACTGGCATCTACCCACACGGGATCATCTGGTAGTGTCGGAAGCAGCGACGCGACGAACTCTTCTCGCACGAGGCTGTCCGGCAACACTCTCCTCGAGCACACGGGGCACATCCATCGTTTGTTGAAGGCGCCCGTTTGGGCCGCCGTGCGGAGGAAGGCTTCTAATTCGAAGCACTGCAGGTGAGGGCAGTCTCGCCCTCGCGCCGGAACGCGCAGCCTCTCAAGTGTCAGAGGGCAAATGGAATGCAAAGGCATTTCGGTGAGGGAGCAAGTCACCTCCTCCTGGTCTCCCGGGGCCAGCATCGCGGCCAGCTTGATGAGCGCTTCGGATCGATCCAACGAGCGAACCTGCTGCTGCAAGGCCTCGACGCTTCGCTCTTGAGTGCGCACGACCGCCAGAGCGTACGACATCCGCTCGGCTCCGTCGGAACTTCGCACTTCCAAAGAATTTTCCCCGGGGCTCAGCTGCAGAGAGTACGGCAGGTCCCGTCGAGGTTGCCCTTCGGGAGCCGTCACCTGCAGAGCCACCACGCCATTCACTTTCAGAACCAAGGTCCTGGGCCAGACTTGCTCGCTGCGGCCGTGGATCTTCACCATACGCAGAAAAAATCCTTCTCCCGGCGAGAGCACGTCGGGCCTCTGCACGGAGCACGTCACCCCCCCTCCAGGGTAAGGAAGCCAGTGGTGCACCATCTCGGTCGTCTCGTGAAAGGGATCCATCGTGCGCAGACGGCAGAGCGGGCACGGTGATGGACAACCTGCCGCCAAGCCTTCGCCACACACACCGCAGGCGCCGCTCAAGTTCGCTCGCCGAGGACGCTTTTGGTTCTTCACCTCGCTGCAGGGCTCCAATCGATCGAGGATGTCGTTCTTCTGACCTCCAGTCTCCAGGTTGAAATGCACGCAAAGTGCCAGCAAATCGGCGCGGCAGAGGCGCGCCAGCGCGCGTCGCCTCTCCATGGCTCGGCTAGACGCGCTAGGAAGAAGCTTGACTGACGCAAAGCAGGCAACAAGGCGTGTACTCTCAATCGCGGCGTGCAACTGACACGAAGCAGCAGGCAATGAGGCTGGCATGATTGCCAACTTCTCAATCACGATATTCAGTGACCTTCCATGGACCCTACTTTCGAGTATCTTCCTATAAATTCGTTTTTTACTAGGTGTGGAATAACAGAATCTTGACTAACACGAAGCCTCAGGCGTAAGTCTGGCAGAACAAGGTGTGTACTCTCAATCACGATATGCAGTGACATGCCCCACTCCCTACTTTCAACTATCTCTCTATGCGTTCTTTTTTTTTCAGAAGGCGCGGCGACTGTACCGAGTACCGACGCGTAAACTTCAAGGTGAGACGTCACCACACGAGTGCTGGCGTTTGCCAGGCGTCGGAGAGAAGACCGTTCAGCGCCTGCCACGCGCGGAAGCGGAAGCGGCAGAGCTCCGAATCTTCCGCACTCACGTAATTGCACAGATCATCGAAAGCGCTCTTGTCCAGCGCCTCATACCCGTCCAGTGCCTCGCACATGATGCGAGCCGTCACTACCGGCGGAGGGCGCAATCCCAAGCTCCGCTGCCAGCGCATGAAGGCCTTGTGCGAGGCCACGGAAGCCTGCAGCAGCCTCGGCTCGCACGCTGGCTCCGTCAGCAAGAGATCTAGATCGAGGAAGTTGAGCCCGTCCGCTCTGCAGCGCCCAGGATAACACAGCGCGAGCGCCAAGCGTTCCTTGCTCAGCTGGCCGGTCACTGCTCGCACATCCTGCAGCTGCGGACGCTCCTTGAGTTCTAGGGCCAGAGACGTCGACAGCACCTGGACCGTTATCTGCGGGCCGTCGACCAAATCGAAGCAGTTCTGGCTGGTGAGCACGTACGGGAACTTGAAGGCCAGAAGCCAACCAGAGCAGTACTCGACCGATTCGATGTATTCTGGCAGTCCGAGGGCGCGCAGTACCCGCGGCCCGACGGCATCTCGAGCGCGGTGGAAGAGGGCTGCGTACAGGTCCTTGGCCGGAAGCTGGGGTACCTCTGCGCGGGCTTCCACCACCTCCCTCAATGGAAGTGAGTAGAGAAGAACGAGTGCCTGCGCGTCCGAAAGAGTCATGGGGGGCGAAGCAGTGAGCAAACTTAGAGGGGATGCTGGAGCAAAAAAAGCTGCGAATGTTTCGTAACATGCACACTCGGTTTCATAGTTTATACCACAGCAGGGCAGCTGAGCTCACGCACACACTGCACACGACACGAGGCCTACGACACGACGCCAGTGCATTGCTTTTTCCTCGCAGACTCAATCTAGCTGGAACTCCTAGACCGTGCACTGTACCGCTCTCACCATGGCCAAGGAGCCTGGCTCACGTTCAGCCTCTCCATGATGGCCAGCAACGGTTCTTGGTAGTCGGACTCTTCGGCGCAGACCGTTCGCAAATCCTCGAGGAGCTCCCTCGGCAGCTCGGCCAGGGCGGGCGTCGCCTGGCGCTTGTACTCGTACTCCTGGCACAGCAGCCGCACTTCATCTCGCAGCTTAGAAGACATGCGCGCGATGCGCCGCAACTCGGCGAAGAGCCTCGCTTCCACGATAGCTCCGCCGGGGCGGTCGCACGCCTGCACCGCCCAGCGGCAGCCCACCAGCATGCTGTAGGCGTTCACCCCCACTTTCGACTTGGGGTGACCTGCCTGCCACAGCGCGCGCACGTGTTTGTCCAGGTTCAGCACGAACTGCTCGAAGGCGACTACGTCCAGGGCGTGGCTCCTGTGTTCTCCTTGTCTCCTTACCGCCTCGTAGAGCCCCAAGTCGAAGCCGCGCAGGACGCGGTTCAAGCCAGAGTCCACGTGGCTGCGGCTCGCGTAAAACCCAGCCTGCAAAGGTGCCACGGCCTGCTGCAGCAGCTCTACCCACGGACGGTGCAGCAGGGACGCCCAGGAGACGGTGCAGCACGCCCAGCGAACGAAGTCCACCCACTCGGGTCCGGGGCTCATGACTGTCTCGCTGATGCCCAGCCTCGCGTCATAGACGTACAGCACCTCGAAGTTGTAGAAGGCCTCTTCCACGTGTTCCGGCGTCACCTGCGGAGTGGCCTGTGCCAGCTCGTTGAGGCCAGCCACGTCGTATCCTGCGCAAGCGAGCGTCTGGAGAGCGCGAGTGGCGCCCGAAGAAGGTATGGACCGCACCAGCTGCATCACAGTCTCAGTGCTCAAGAACGAGTCCTTGGCCACCTGCTCTGTCAGGCAACGCCGCAAGTCGCGCAGGAAGGCAGGGAGCGCCGTGGCTCGAGCGCTCACAAGACCCAGAGGGCACACGGGGGGGTGGCCTGAGAACGTACCGCCGTTATTGCCACCCGTCCAGGCGCGCTCCCTGTGGACGGTGCGCTCGGGTCGATCCCTCCACCCGTCGCGCTGCTTCTGCTGGTGCTCCCTCGCCCCCCTCTGCCTCTGAGCGTCAGCCTGCCAGCGTCCTTCGCCTCGAGCCCTGGCGCGAGGGCTTCGACTGCGCGAGTGGCCTCGGCGACCGCGCTCCGCGACGCGCTCCGCGACGCGCTCCGCGACGGCCGCCGGAGGCTCCGCTGCTCTCCGCCGGAAGCTCTTGGCGAAATCCGGCACCTTGGCGCCTCCCTCGGAGACTGACGGCTGCTCGACTGGCTTCTGGCGCTCTTCCAAGGCCTTTTCCTTCTTGACCACCAGGCGCCGATCAGCGCTGTGCAGGCCGAGAATCTCCAGGAGCTGCGCCTGCAGCTGACGCTCTTCGTCGCCCATCTCGTTGCAGCTCCAGGACACGCAGAAGCTATCCTGAGCGGCGTGGCTGCCCCAGTCGTAGTCGAAGGACTCGCCGTCTTCGCGAAAGCCTTGTACCGAGGCGAAGAGCTCGCGGTCGTCGTTCACGTGGCGACGGTATTGCGAGAAGACCCTGGCCGTGACGTTGCAGCGAGGCGGCACCTCGCCGCCAAAGAAGCCCAGCTTGCTGGCCGCCTCTTCCGCGTCGTAGCTTGCCTTGAGCAGGTACTCCAGCACGTGCACCGAAGCGCGCGCCCGGCTTTTGCCGTAGAGGCTGCGCTGAACGCGGAGGATCTTGGCGTCGGGAGCCTCGAGCGTCGCAGGCTGGGCGGTTCTGGACGCCAGCGGAAGCTGCTTACGACCCGTAAGAGCAGCGCGAAGCCTGTCCTCGCACTCGTCGGAGCTCCAGGAATCCAGCGCCTCCTTTTGGTCTTCGCACCAGACGAGGCGGAGGCTGTCGATGAGATGGAAGCCCTCCTCTTCGCTATGCGCCACCGTCACCTCGAAGCTCTGCCAGGGCAACATGTGTTGCTGCAGCACGTCCACGTCGTCGGAGCGAGCAGGCAGATTGTGGTCCAGCCACAGCTTGCCTGATTGCAGGTCCGACAACTGCACCGGCACCAGGAGATTGGCCCCTAGCGCGTGCTCGTGCCCGCGCTTCTTGAGATCGACGAGTAGCAGAGCTACGCGGTCGCCGTTCACAGAGAAGAAACGGCTGAAGGCTTTGGCCTCGCAGACCGCCACGCCAGCGGGCACGTAGTGAGCGGCCGTCTTCCACGCGGCGCCGTCCTTCAGCAGAACCATCTTGAGCGGCCCTGGCTCCTTCCCCGTCACGCGCTGGAAGTGACGTTCGTCAATGACGGTCAGCTTCTGATGCGCCTTCTGCACTGCCGAGAACATGTCGGCTACCTCTCTCTGTGGCAAGTACCCACACGCCTTGCTCAATTCCGACTGGCGAAGGCATGCCATCCCTGCGGTCAATCGGTTGCTATCACTACGCAAACAGGCTGTGAACTCGAAACGGCTGCGGACGCAAACGTCTGAGGCTCGAAGCAGCAACATTTGCTTCGATGATGTTCTGCAGTAGCTAATGGCTTGTCGACACACCTGCATCGTCAGACGCAAAGAGGGCCGGTTATTTTACTGTAGCCAAAGGAGGTCCTTAGGGTTATGGGAGGGTCTGCTGGATGATGCAGCAGAATCCGGTTACTTTGCTGCAGCATCCAGCAGCAGCCAAGGGAAAGCCTAAGAGTTACGGGAGGCCTGCTGGATGATGCAGCAGCATCCGGTTACTTTGCTGCAGCATCCAGCAGCAGCCAAGGGAGAGCCTTAGGGGAGGTCTGCTGGATGATGCAGCAGCATCCGGTTACTTTGCTGCAGCATCCAGCAGCAGCCAAGGGAGAGCCTAAGAGTTACGGGAGGCCTGCTGGATGATGCAGCAGAATCCGGTTACTTTGCTGCAGTATCCAGCAGCAGCCAAGGGAGAGCCTTAGGGGAGGTCTGCTGGATGATGCAGCAGAATCCGGTTAATTTGCTGCAGCATCCAGCAGCCGCCAAGGGAGAGCCTTAGGATTACGGGAGTGTCTGCTGGATGATGCAGCAGAATCCGGTTAATTTGCTGCAGCATCCAACAGCAGTCAGGGGAAATATTCATACGTATGTGCAGCGTCCAAGAGCTCCTTGGCATACGGGGTTCAACACAAATTGCACGACTACAACAGCGCACTGCCCTCTTTTTTTTTCAGCGACGACGTTTTTTAGACGTTTTCACTCTCGAGGAAATGTGCGTGCCCTTCGTCAACAACTGCTCCAGATCGACCCTTCTTTGTTTCTCTTGACTCCACAAATGAAGGTTTTCTTGGAAAGAAAGACAGGACAGTTCCATGCGTTTACCCTGCACCCCCCAAGTCATCACCAAGATCCGGTGCTTTGCAAGCCATTCGCTCACAGCAGACAAGCATAGGCTTCTTCTACTGGATGGAAAGTTCGGAGCTCCGACGTCGAGTTGCACCAGACAAGTATTCTCGGGTAAGTCGACCTTGGCATTGGTACACTCCACAAACGCCAACTGCACGGCGCCGTCGTCAATCGGCTCTAACCACCGTTTCACTGCTCCCGCACAGAGATGAGGGTGACGTCTGGCAAATCTCTGACCCTCCCAACTGCAAAATCCACCGGGCCAGACGACAAGAAAGGCGTCGTCAAAGACGCCCGTGGTGCGAAAGGATTCCCACGGAGGTCGATACTCTAAGACACGTACTGGCACATGCTCACCGTGCGATACCACGCTAGCGACGGCTGCCTCGGCCAAGAGGCTATCTAGTTTTTTGAAAACCATGGAGCGCTCTCCAAGTGCAAGGCCATCGTCATGCCAGGAGATGCCCAACCTTGTCTCGACGTTCTTTTTGACCTGACTCCAGGACAAAGAATCATCGGACCTCCTCGTACCTTCCCAGCAGCGTTGATCATCCACGTCGAACACCTCTTGCAAGCCCTGGTGGATGTCGAAGGAGCGCAGCAGCAGCAGAAGCAATTGATCATCTATTTGCGCATCTGCATTCACTACCAAATCGTGACTTTCGAAGCCGGCCGAGACATGGGGGTCAAGTGTACCACAGGGGACAAGCTGGAAACCCATGGTCGAAGTGCGCATTTGCAATATATTTTCGCTAGGGTGCCAAATACCTGCTTCCATCGAGCCGAGAAGCTCAAGTTTTAGTCTCAAACGTTAAGACAGCAGTCGGTTCACACTTGTCATGACAATATTTCTACAGAAAACGGAGGCGAACATCGCATGCTTCTAAACGATCCTTTTCGTTTTTTTCACTGCGTCAGCGCTCCCTGTGCTTCATCGCGGCTCCCTAAACTACATTGCTCATACTCTGCGATCGGTCCGCACCGTCAGAGCTGGTCATGAGTCTTCAGACCGCGGTCGCACGAGCTTGGGGCTCAGCGGCGACAGCAGAACCTGGACCGGCAGACCAGGATCAAGGCTTGCGATGGTATCCCACGGACCGATCTCTCTGTCTCCCTGGCAAAGCCTGCACACGGTCCCGTCCTTCCGTGCCAGCAGGAACAGCTGAAGACACCAGGCAGAAGCTGACCAGCTTCCTTCGAAGACTGTAGCGCCACTCATTGACACAAGTTGAACATTCACTTCCATGGCCTCTACGGCGAATCTTGAGCTCAAAGCTGCTCTAGACGATCAACGTATAGACGACACCACGCAACAGCAGCGGTAGGTCGACACACCTGCATCAAATACAGTAACTGACATATACGACATGATGTTTTTTTTTTGACGCTGCCCGCAGTTCTAACGTCTCTGTACATGCCTTAAGCCCACAATTCTAACGTCTTTGTACACGCCTATCGCCCGCCGCGCCTGGGGCGACTGGACGAAAAGCTACCGCCAGCTGCGGCGCGCGATCGCTTCTTGGCCTCAGCCTTCACTGCTGGAACCCTGGCGGGAGGCCTCCCTCCGTTTGTCGCCTCAGCGGCCTCCGCACCTGCTGTGGCCTCGGCGGCCTCAGCGGCCTCCGTGTCTGCTGTGGCCTCGGCGGCCTCCGTGGCTCTCGCTGCTCGGCGTTTCCCTGTCCTCAACGCTCCGAGACTCAGCCTTAGCACACCCAGGAGGTCGCGCTTTTGAGCGTCGGTCGCCATAGGCACGTTCCTGAGCTCTTCAAGTTCCCTCTCGGACAGGTTGCGGAACATCTGCACGCCTTTGATACGCTGCAGCTGCACTGGTTGCCCCAACACTCGAGGATTGGTCAGGGGAATGCAATGCAGTGATCTGCGCGCCCCCAGGTAGCTCTCAAGCTCTGCCAACGGGACTCGATGCTTCGCCATGTATTCGTCAGATTTGAGCTCTTCAGCGGTCACTTCGACGCTCGCGCCCATGTCTACCACACCACACGCCTCGTTCCGTCCGCCTGTGGGAACCAGGTAGACGTCAGCACGAGGCTCTAACATAGCTCGCGTGCGGAGCTCCACGGACTTGAAGCATTGGCCATCGACGCAGGTCAGGATGTCGGCGATGTACTTGCCGTGCAGAGTAATACAGCTTGGACCGCGCGCTGCTTCAACATCGTCCGTCACGGCGGTCGATGCCGTGGAGAGCTCCAAGGCGACCTGTTTGAGTTCTGCTACCAGCGACGCCGCAGATACAGCCATGGCGTCTCAAGAGGTGCGGGCGAGGATCTACGAATGATGAGATATGAACGGCTGCAGCACTCAAATCATCGGTGTCGTGAGGGCTAGGCTACAAAAAACACAAGTTTAACCTGACTACAAGAACTGCTGCAACTCACAAGCATCAGTCTTATCAACTGGTTGTGGCTTGAAACCATCCGTGTAGTGAGGGCTAGGCTACAAAAAACACAAGTTTAACCTGACTACAAGAACTGCTGCAACTCACAAGCATCAGTCTTATCAACTGGTTGTGGCTTGAAACCATCCGTGTAGTGAGGGCTAGGCTACACAAAACACAAGTTTAACCTGACTACAAGAACTGCCGCAACTCACATGCACTAGTGCTCTCAACTGGGTTTTTCGTTCAGACGGCTCCTTGCCTCTCACAAAACGCGCAGAGCCAACTCAGCAGGAGCAAACGTCGCTCTCCCGTGCAGCATGCCGTACAGAAGCGCGGGATCCAAAGAGCTCGATACCTCACCTGTTGGCGCCTCGGAGGGCAAGGCGGAACCCGCTTCGATTTGCAGCACGCTCACGGCCAGCGCATGCTGGTCCACGCTGAAGGCCCTTGCCGGCGTCAACCTGTCTCTTACGGCAGCGCTCAGGCAGTAGCCTCTAGTGCCCGACAGATCCGGCACCCAAGAGCTGTCAGCCACGCGAGACGTGCCGAAGTCGCACAGCACCAGACGTGTGCCACTCGAGCACACGTTAGCCGGCTTGATGTCGCCGTGCACATACCTCTGGCGCCACAGGAACTCCAGCGCGTCGCTTAGCTCACGCAGGAAGTGCAGGGCCAAGCTCAGGCTGAAGCGTGGCAGGGGACCGTATTCGGGCATGAAGAGCACCGAGGCGATCGGCACGTGCGCCTCGTCCACGAAGGCGTCCAGCAACCCGCAGACGCAAGGGTGCCCCTGCAGAGCCCTGAGAGCTCCCGCCTCGCGCTGCCATTCTTCCACGTTACCAGCGGCAGTGCTAGCTTTCAACACTCCAGCAAGGCCGTCGGAGAGGCGCACAGCTCTGCACACGCGTGCGCCGCTCCCGAGGCCCATGCGCTGGCCCAGACGAAAGCCATCCAACAACGTTGTAGTGCCGAACGGAGTGTTGTCCACGTAATGCTGCCTCTTGCCCGGCGTGCGCGGGCTGTCCAAAACATGCGTGGACCGCCTCGCAGGAGGAGACTCGAAGCCGAGGGGAGATGCAAATCCTCCGTTTCCTCTGGGAGGAGTGCTGAAGCCACCGGAGCAACCCTTTGCTCGGGGAGGAGTGCTGAAGCCACTGGAGCAACCGTTTCCTCTTGGAGGAGTGCTGAAGCCACCGGAGCAAGCGAGAACCATTATGTCTCAAAATGACGAAGGAATGATTAGCTGCAAAATACGATCGAGAAAGCTTGAACCGAGACGTGCGGAAAGCCTCCTCTCAAAAACAAAAATGCTGCAGCAAGTGTGACATAATAAATTTGAAAACTTCTGATGATGGCGGCATGCTCGAAAAAAGGAAATGAGAAGACGTCGACACATGAAGCAGTTGTTTTAGAGGCTAGTTCCCTCCTACGCACTCTGATATATGGACCGATTGCTTACAACCATGGCTGCTTGCTTCAAAGTTAGGCTGAAAAGTCTTCGACATATGCAGCAGTTGTTTTAGAGGCTAGTTCCCTCCTACGCACTCTCATAAATGGACCGCTTGCTTACAACCACGGTTGCTTGCTTCAAAGTTAGCCTGAAAAGTCTTCGACATATGCAGCAGTTGTTTTAGAGGCTAGTTCCCTCCTACGCACTCTCATAAATGGACCGCTTGCTTACAACCACGGTTGCTTGCTTCAAAGTTAGCCGAAAAGTCTTCGACACATGCAGCAGTTGTTTTAGAGGCTAGTTCCCTCCTACGCACTCTCATAAATGGACCGCTTGCTTACAACCACGGTTGCTTGCTTCAAAGTTAGCCGAAAAGTCTTCGACACATGCAGCAGTTGTTTTAGAGGCTAGTTCCCTCCTACGCACTCTGATATATGGATCGCTTGCTCACAACCATGGCTGCTTGCTTCAAAGTTGAGCCGCAAAGTCTTCGACACATAAGCAGTTGTTTTAGAGGCTCACGCCCTCGTACGCACTCTTATACATGGACCACTTATTTATAACAATGACTGCTTGCTTGAAAGTTAAGCTGAAAAAACGTCGACACATGAAGCAGTTTTTTCAGAGGCTCACACCATCATACGCACTCTGAATATATGCACCGCTTGCTTACAACCATGACTGCTTGCTCCAAAGTTGAGCTGAGAAGTCGTCGACACGCACGCGCATGCTGGCAAACCCCAACCTCGAAATGACGTTTTTTTTCTTCTACCGTTCCGAAGGTCGGTGACCATCACCACCAATCATACTTCTCTTCCTGCTCAGCATGAGGATGCAATGCCATGGCCTGCACTCGTTTGGACGTCACGTCATGCTCCTCCGAGTTCCACGCAGCCTTGTCGTGAACCGCGTTGCCGCACGGACATTCGAAGATCAGCCGCACGTGGCAGGCCTGGCAGCCTAGTCGCCGAGCCAAGCGTTCGTACACCAGGCCACTCGGCAGACCCGCGGCAAGCTTCATCGTGTCCCCAGATAGCAACTCCACGTCGAGCTCCTCAGAGGCTAAGACAGGCAGCTCATCGAAGACGAGCGCCCATGTGACGCCATCATCAGTTACTTCATTCAACGGAAGCGAAACCGAGGATCGAGAGATGCCCAGCACTGCGGCGACTTTGCGTTCGACTTCCCTGACGCTCTGACCTCTGTAGCCGCTGCACACCCTGAAGTCTTTGAAAAACACTTCGACGTTGAACGGCAAATCGCGCCCGCCGAGAGGTATCACGTCAAAATCCACCGTCAGGCTGCAAAGAGGCGGCGCTTCTTCCATGTCCAAGCGCGGGGGTGAAAAATCTACCAAGAGAGCTGATGAAGGGCTGCGGCGTCAACGATGGCATCAGCCTAGCATCAGCGCGAACAACCACGGACTCGCAGCCTGTCAACCTACTTTCGTAACCGCGCGCGTTTTTTTTTTGCATTGGCGGGTTCAAAACGCATCGGAGGTCTCGAGTTTTCAGATATACGCGATATACACTAACGTCTGCTCACTCTTCGGAACAGGATAATCGAGGTCCACGAAGGCAGACAAGGCGAGTTGCTCAAAGGTCTCCGTGGGTGCGAGGGTGGGCCCGCAGCAAGGCGCGCACGGCCATGTATGCAGCCAAGTCTGCAGCCAGGCGTGCAGATTCGAGAGTGAAGCGACGATCTGGTACGAAGCCTGCAGGTTTCTGTACCAGTGTACGCCAGCCTCTGCGCGCTGCCACAAAAAAGCTGCCGTCCAGTACATCTGCCAGGCTCTCTGCAGCAGCGCCGGGATCGCGGCAGCTAGAGACTCTCCGTCGCACCTGAACGCATCCACTCGCAACAGCTGCTGCCATGCTGTGGTGTCCAGGTGCAACGTCTGCAGAGGTTCATTCGCATAAAACTTGACCAGCCCATCTACCCATTCTGCGTGCACCTCTTCGTCTTTCTCGTCGTCGGCGCACAGCGCCAATCGCTTCACCGCGACTAAAGCTTCCAGGCGCCAGGGCCGCGTGACCCAGACAGAGAGGGCGCCCAGGAAGACCAGCTCTTTTTCCTGGTCCATGGCGCCGTTCACTTGCAGATGGGGGGCTTCTCGCGGAGAGCTGTAGTCCATGGCACGGACGTAGGGGGCGGTCGAAGCAGTCAATACAGCGCGTGAGCCCAGACTGCGGAATCAAAGGCTTCGAAAAAAAGGCCCTATCCCGACGACACGCTTTGACAACCTGCGGTGCAGTCACGAACAAACACGAGCTACGGACAAGGACTGCTTTTTTTCATCGGCAAGCCATAGTCAGCAGGATTTAGCTACTCACCCGCTTCAACTCCAGAAGATTCGGTGCCACCCTTGTCCACGAGACGTCCGCGGCCGTGAAGCGCCAGATGCTGTCGGGGTGGCCCAACGCCCAATCCGCTGACTCGAGCGGCGGCGAGGCGGACCGGGAGACATCCTCCCACTGACCGCCCTGGCACGGAACCGACGCGAGCTTCCAGAGCGGCCCTGGCAGCTCGCGCGCCAGCATGTCCCTGGCCAGCGAGCTGGACAGCTTCCACGGAACCCACGGCTGGGGCTTAGCGGGCTCGGACCGCTGGTCCCACGGGGACGCCGCGTCCGGCAGGTCTTCCTCACTACAGCCCCCGACGTTCACGTAGCGCGGTAGGGAACTCCACGCTACCGTGCGCCACTGCCTCGCGGTCGATGCCGACGTCGGCAGGACCCAGGCTTGGTCGGCAGGAGGGCTTCTGGTTTCCAGCACGAAGCCAGCTACCTCGACGCCCGGGCGCTGCCACGCCCACGTCCTTCGCTGACTGTGCCAGCATTTCCACTTCAAGGAATCGACCGTGACATCTGCAAGCACGAACACGGGGAGTCCGTCTCGCTGCCCCCAGCCAACGCAGCAGCGTCCGTGGCCACCTGGCATGTCCCATACGCGCAGGAGGTTCCGAGCCAAGCGGATCCGCCCGTCTCGGCAAGTCGTCACCACGTCCACGGCACCCTCGTCGTAGAGCACCTCGTATTTTTGTTTTGAGCCTCCTTCCACGAAGCGGTCCTGCCACTGGCCGCCGAGCAGGTAGAGCTGCAGCGAGCACTCCGCGCGGGTCCCGACGAAAACGGCCATGGGAGTGGGAAGCAAAGAACTTGAGACTCGCTGTGTCTGCGGCGCTCACAGACATGCATTTTCTCGGGCTCGAGCGACATCACTGGCTCCTCGAAAGTCCACACGGACCGGTCAGCGCGCACGCAAGCACACGACTCACAAACCTTTTACAGGCTCGCGCTACATTAGAAATATTCGAACTGCTCAGTGAGTCTTCAGGAGCATACGCGGGGTTGACAAAGTTTACACTCACACAAGCACACTACAGAATTGGCCAGCACGCACGCAAGCACACGACTCACATACTTTTCATAGGCTCGCTCTACATGAGAAATATTCGAACTGCTCAGTAAGTCTTCGAAAGCATATGCGGGGTTGACAAAGTTTACACCCAGACAACAGGACCGGCCATCGCGCACGCAAACACACGACTCACATACTTTTCATAGGCTCGCTCTACATGAGAAATATTCGAACTGCTCAGTAAGTCTTCGAAAGCATACGCGGGGTTGACAAAGTTTACACCCAGACAACAGGACCGGCCATCGCGCACGCAAACACACGACTCACATACTTTTCATAGGCTCGCTCTACATGAGAAATATTCGAACTGCTCAGTAAGTCTTCGAAAGCATACGCGGGGTTGACAAAGTTTACACCCAGACAACAGGACCGGCCATCGCGCACGCAAACACACGACTCACATACTTTTCATAGGCTCGCTCTACATGAGAAATATTCGAACTGCTCAGTAAGTCTTCGAAAGCATACGCGGGGTTGACAAAGTTTACACTCACACAAGCACACTACAGAATTGACCAGCACGCACGCAAGCACACGACAGAACCGACCAGCACGCACGCAATTACACGACGCAGACCGAGCTTTTTTCTTGGCGGCGAGGGCTTCAGTCGATGATGAAACACGGCGCGCATCAAAAAATACAGCAGGGCGCGCCCTGCACCTTCACAGCCGGTCGAGGACCCTGCGTAAGCGCCACTCCTGCACCAGCGCCCACAAGTCCAACCAGGACGCCTCTGCCACATGTCGCCCCTTCTCGCGGCGACGGTAGCATTGCAGGACTACTTTACGGGCAAGCTCCTTGGACCAGAGTGGAAGTCCGTCGTCCTGTAGTTCGACGCTTCTCACTATGTGCCCTCTTGAGCACCGGTCCAGTAGGGCCTCCTGTAGGTGCACGCCCCAGTGCACCATATACTGGGCTGCATCAACAGCCAGCCGATGTTCGCCCGAGCCGCAGCGCCGGCACTCCGAGCACTGCTGCTCCAAGTAGGGAACCTCGCAGAGCCATCGCAGGTCGAGGACGTCTGCTTCAGCAGCCACGTCGACGCGGTGTAGCCAGGCTCCGGAGTAAGAGCGGAAGATGGCCACCGCAGCGGAGCTTGTTAGGCTGCAATGGCGATCAGGCACTTCGACGCTCTCCCCGTCGACCCACCGCTGGCCGTCTCCCGTGCGCCCCACGTGGTCCGCGGCCGCGTGAAGTCGCGAGGCTCCCTCGTTCCCCTGCAAGTTGTCCCAATACTCGCAGTTTTCGCAGCCAACGGGCAGCCACGCCAAACCTACCGCCTCTTCCTCGGTCCACGTCTTGCGGCTCACACGCCAGAGCCGCCGAGGGCGGTCAAGGCGCCGCAGCAGCAGCCACAGGGCGCGCGCGCTCCAGCGCCCCACCAGCTGCGAACTGCACAAGCCGAGCAGCCAGCCAGCCAGCAGTGCCAGGACGACTTCCATGGCTCCGAAGACGCGAAAAAAGACTAGCGTAGAGTGGCCTCAAAAGCGCTGCGAAAGGTTTGGTTTTCAGAGACGAACGTGACGCACACAGAGTTTACACGCAGCGACAAAACATATGTTGTCACAGAATATGCATGAACGGGGGGGGATGTGGGGCGAACATCACTAGGAGTACACGACTTTTGAGAGACTTTTTACGCATGTCGACGGACCCACGGCGCAGATCGAGCAGCGGACTCTCGACGAGGTCCCTGAGTCGTCGTATCCCCCTGAACTGAGCCTTTAGGGTTTCTCACGCCCTCGGTCTTAATTTCAGTACAGACCGCCGGACTGCGCGCCTACGTACTCGCATCAAAACAGGTCTTGCTTCAGCACCCTCGGAGATGAGAAGATCCTCTAGGTTCTTCGTTTCACGGCCCCAGCGCTTTTCCGTATATGATAAAAGCTTGACTAAAAATACCGTGCTGTAAATGGCACCCCCTCCGTCTGGCGAGTACGACAACATCTGCTTGGGCTATTATAGAATTTTAGGTAAGTTTGGTTGCATGCCCCCAGAAGAAGGTTCATCTTGGGATATGTGCGAAGATGACTACTATCCGGTTACCGGCAATGACCCCAACAAACCATTCGCAGACGTGCAGAATTATATCCTAAAGTTACACCCGAGTCAAAGCTTGACAACTTGTCCCTGTGTTTGCCAAAAACGATAAACGCAGGTCTCAACTGCCTTGCACCCTCGTAGACCATCAGGCTGCCTTCAAAGTTCCCACACCGGTACCGACGCATCTGTCACAGGCCTATGCGCGGCGACACCGGACTGTGCGCACCCACACGTGGACTCGCGCGCTTTTCACAGGCATACAGACTCGCCTCGACAACGGTCTCGCTCCAGCGCCATCGGAGACATCGGACTGCCTTCAAAGTTCCCACGTCAGTACCCGCGCGTGAGCTCGCACGCTTTTCACAGGCCTACCCCTCGAAAACGGTCTTGCTCTGGCACACACGAAGACGTCGGACTGCCTGCAAACTTCGCACGCCAGTACCCACATGCCTGTTGCAGTGGACAGCGGACTGTGTGCACACAGACTCACGCGCGTTTCACAGGCCTACAGACTCTCCTCGACAACGGTCTTGCTCCAGCGCCCTCGGAGATCTCCAGGCTGCCTTCAAAGCTCCCATACTAGCACGCACACTCCCGTCACAAACATACGCACGGAGACACCGGATTGTGTGCATCCACGGGGAACTCACGCGCGTTTCACAGGCCTGCAGACTCTCCTCGACAACGTTCTTGCTCTAGCGCCTCTGAGATTTCCAGGATGCCTTCAAAGTTCCCGCACGCTTTTCATAGGACGGCAAACTTCCCAAACGGTCTTGCTCTGGCACACGCACGGCACGCTTTTCACAGGCCTGCAGACTTCCCTCAAAACGGTCTTGCTGTGGCGCCCCTGGAGATCCCCAGGCTGCCTTCAAAGTTCCCACGCCAGCACCCACGCGTAGACACTCGCGCGCTTTTCACAGGCCTACATGCTGCCCTCGAACCGGTCTTGCTGTAGCGCCCCTGGAGATCCCCAGGCGGCCTCCAAAGTTTCCACAGGCCTACGCCCGGGGACTCGCGCGCTTTTCACAGGCCTGCGCACTGCACACACCCTGTCCTAATTTCCGAATACTCCGAGACCACGCGGATCCTTTCAAAGTTTCCCTACCCGCAGGCAGAATTCGTGCGCTCTTTCGCATGGTTGAATGGAACCTAGAAAGGATACACTTCGTTTTTTACGCTCCTTCACTGCACGCTACAAACATTTCAATCTGCACACCTCTTGGCAACTCCTGCGTCCCACTAATTCAACTCTGTTTTATCGATCGCCACTCTTCACTCTTCGTTTTTTACCGAAGCTCTCGAGAAACACGCACACGAGCCAGGTTCCGCCGTACTGGGCCTACGCTAACCTGAATATGCTTCGTTTTTTTACCGAAGCTCTCGAAAAACACGCACACGAGCCAGGTTCCGCCGTACTGGGCCCACGCTAAACCTGAATATGCTTCGTTTTTTTACCGAAGCTCTCGAGAAACACGCACACGAGCCAGGTTCCGCCGTACTGGGCCCACGCTAACCTGAATATGCTTCGTTTTTTACCGAAGCTCTCGAAAAACACGCACACGAGCCAGGTTCCCGCCGTACTGGGCCCACGCTAAACCCGGATATGCTTCGTTTTTTTACCGAAGCTCTCGAGAAACACGCACACGAGCCAGGTTCCGCCGTACTGGGCTCACGCTAAACCTGAATATGCTTCGACGCACACGAGCTAGGTTCCGCCGTACTGGGCCCACGCTAACCTGAATATGCTTCGTTTGTTTTTCACGCGCAGGGTGGAGAACTCTGTACGAAAGCTCTCCCTACACGCGAGGTCACTCAGCGCCAGAGGAGATCACGACTCGCACTGGTTCCCTTTGCAGCAGAGGACACATGCCGCGAGACGAGCACGAAGCGGCCGCGGAGCCCCCCAATCCAGCGCTCACCATGTCAAAGTCGTCCGAGTCCTGGATCCTCTGCGCTTTCCGGTGACACACGCCGGCCCCCTCGGCGCAGTCGTAGACGAGCCTGATGTCCTCCGCGCGCTCGCCGAGCTCTCGCGCGATCCGGTGATAGGCCAGCGCCACCGGCAAACCAGCCGGCAGAAGCAGCTGCCGCCCGGACAGCAGCTCGCACGTTACCGGCTCGTCCGACAGAATCGGCACGTCGGCGCAACTCGTGACCACCAGCTCGTCGCCGCGTCTCGTCAGCGTCACCTCGAGCGATTGCACCACCAGCAGCTGCGCGCACAGGGACCGCACGCTCAGCAGGGACTTGTGCACTGGCACGCAACACACCAAATGCTCGCCGAACAGCACACGCGTCTCCATGGGCTCGAATGCTCTGACGGACGCTCGGACCGACGCTCGAAGCAAGAAGGCTGCGCTGGACATCCAAGAACATCACGCACTCTTCACGCATCACACGCACCCACGCACGCGCAACACGCACGCCAGCATGCACATCATGCACTCACGCACGCATCACGCACTCACGCACGCGCGTGGAATCGCGCGCTTTTCACAGGCCTACAGACTTCTCTCGGAAACGGTCTTGCTCTGGCACGCACGAAGACGCCGGACTGCCTTCAAAGTTCTCGCGCTAGCACCCACGCGGGGACTCGCGCGCTTTTCACAGGCCCGCGTTTTTTCTTCGAAAAAGATCTTGCTCTGGCACACACGCAGACAACGGACTGCCTTCAAAGTTCACACGCTAGCACCCACGCACGCCAGCACGCACCCACGCACGCACGCATCACGCACGCACACACGCCAGCACGCACCCACGCACACCAGCACGCACGCCAGCACGCACGCGCATTACGCACCTCTTTTTTACAGGCTCGGGTCACATGAGAGGCACTCGGTCTGCTCACTAAGTCTTCGCAAGCATCTGCGGCTCGACAAAGTTTCCACGCACGCCAGCACGCACACGCCAGCACGCACCTCTTTTTTACAGGCTCGGGTCACATGAGAGGCACTCGGTCTGCTCACTGAGTCTTCGCAAGCATCTGCGGCTCGACAAAGTTTCCACGCACGCAAGCGCATCACATGAGGGCAAGTTTCAGAGGAGCTTGCGCGAGTGCCGGAGCCAGTTCAAAGTGCTCAGCCGTCAGGAAAGTCGTCAGCGCTACAACTTGGATCGAATGATGCGTGTCTGATCTGCCCAACAGGCAAAGGCGCATCAGGCCATACTCAAATGACGGCGAGTTGTCGGTGAGAAATCGCCTCCATGCAAGCGTCGTGTCTCCCTGCTACGCCGCAGCGACCCGTACAATCGAGCGCTTCGGGGGGAGGGATCTTTTGGGAGGGAATCTAACGCTTCTTTCACCAGCCCTCGTGCGCGTAACCTGAAACGGCTCGCTAGGAGCACGAAAGGGGTTTCCTGTCTGTCGAGTAATCTTGGATCGCTATAAGGTTACTGATGTCCGCCTCGCACGATGGCACAGTGGTTCCGCAATGACATGTTCCCCCCCAGTAGTCTGCTATGAACTCTAGAGTTCCATCCTCAGGGAGGAGATATCTGTCTGCCACCGCCTGAGAGGAATCAAAATTACTGCACTGCTTCACGCTAGTTGTTTCCCCTGCTTCGGTAATGTAGGATTGAGTTACAGTATCTACGTCCTTGCATCGGACCACATCGATTATTTTTTTCTTATCGGAAGAGATTCCGACTAGTCTCATGTCAATGTGCCAGTTGGATCCATCTTGAGTGAATCCATGAGTGAGGCCGATTTTATAGCTGTCGAACAGCTCGATTGCATTTTGAGAGCTACTGGGAAGCATTCGAAGTTTTATGGAGGCATTGGGGTCATTGCAGCCAGGTTGAATGCTTACGTCGGCCTGAATTTGTAGCATGGATTGTAGACATACCTTGTTTTGTCTTTCTGTCCGATGCGCGCTTCCGAACACGACCTGTCCGCTACTCTGCCCTTTCAGGTTTAGAATAGGCGCTGATGACAATGTCGCAGCACAATTCAACTGAGAAAGCAGTGTAGTAGGGCAATTGAGGTTATGGACGCCGGTCGCATCGCAGGGGTAGTCCCATGTGAGTCGCCCTGCCGACACGTTCGGCATTTGCGTGTAGGATAGATTTTGAAATGGTAGGACTTTCTCAATTTAGGAAAAGTGGATAGGAATGCGTGCGGCTTGTGATCAAAGCTGCTTCTTCATCGGACAAGTACGTGCCGACGTCTCTTTTAGGCGGCGTGGAGAGGTGAGGTCAAGGTTATTTTTGAATACCGGCCACGCAGACGCGACGCGCCTTTTTTTTCGCAGGCTCGGGTAACACGAGAGGCATTCGGTCTGCTCGACGAGTCTTTGCACGCGCGCAAGCACACGACGAAGACCGAGCTTTTTATCGGCGAGGGCTTCCGTCTGATCGTCAAAGGCAAAAACAGCAGGGCGCGCTCACGGCCGGTCGAGCTGCAAGCGCCACTCCTGCGCCAGCGCCCACATTGCAGGACTACTTTACGGGCCAGCTCCTTTGACCACACTGGAATCCCGTCGGCTTGCACTGCCACGCTTTGGACCACGTGCCCTCTCGAGCACCGATCCAGCAGAACTTCCTGCACGCGCACGCCCCAGCGCACCAGGTACTGGGCCGCATCCTTAGGCAGCCGCTGGTCTCCCGGGCCGCAGCGCCGGCACTCGGAGCACTGCTGCTGCAGGTAAGGAGCCTCGCAGAGCCACTGCACGTCTACACGGTACAGCCAGGCTCCGGCGTAGGACCTGAAAATGGCCACTGCAGCGGAGCTCGTCAGGCTGCAATGGCGATTCGGCGCCTCGACGCCCTGCCTGAGCCCTCAATGCAGCGCTTACCATGTCAAAGTCGTCCGAGTCCTGAATCCTTTGCGCTTTCCGGCGATACACGCAGCCCCCCGACAGAATCGGCACGTCGGCGCAACTCGTGGCCACCAGGTCGTTGCACCACCAGCAGCTGCGCGCAAAGGGACCGCACGCTCAGCAAGGACTTGTGAACTGGCACGCAACACACGAACTGCTCGCCCAACAGCACACGCGTCTCCATGGCAGGCCTCTCGACGGACGCTCGAACCGACGCTCGAACCAAAAAGGCTGCGGTGGACATCCAAGAACATGCACTCTTAATCACGCACGCGCATCACGCACACGCATCACGCACGCCAGTACGCACACACCAGCACGCACGCCTGTACGCACACATGGGATCGAGCGCTTTTCACAGGCCCTCCTCCAAAACGGTCTCGCTCTGGCACACTCGAATACGTCGGACTGCCTTCAAAGTTCACACGCGAGCACCCACACAAGCACCCACGCGTCGTCTCACGCGTCGGCTCGCGCGCACTTTTCACAGGCCCACGTACTTGCCTGGAAAACAGTCACACTCGAGCGCCCTCGAAGACACAGGAAGGCCTTCAAAGTTCACATGCACTAGCACGCCTGTCACCGGCACGCGCGCACTTTTCACAGGCCCACGTACTTGCCCGGAAAACAGTCGTACTCGAGCGCCCTCGAAGACACAGGAAGGCCTACAAAGTTCACATGCACTAGCACGCCTGTCACCGGCACGCGCGCACTTTTCACAGGCCCACGTACTTGCCCGGAAAACAGTCGTACTCGAGCGCCCTCGAAGACGCAGCAAGGCATTCAAAGTTCACACGCACACCAGCACGCCTGTCACCGGCACGCGCAAGAAGACATCGGACTACGTACACTCGCGTCCGGGGACTCGCGCGCTTTTCACAGGCCTCAGACTTTCCCCGAAAACGGTCCTGCTCCAGCACACCACGTGCGCCTAAAGACAGCCGGTTAAGAAAGCATGCGTTCGAGCTCCTGTGTGAAGCACAGGCAGACACTCCTCCTTTGCACACCATCTGCAACAATAGACAAACGGAACGCGCGTGCAGGACAAGTGTAACTTCGTTTTTATAGGCCAAACGTGCTGGTATCGATGTAAAGCGTTTTGCTGTAATAGGCCGCATAACACCCTATCGTTTCTCAGCGCTACGAGCCTCGGTGGAGACGTGGATTAGTTTGCCTCGAAGAACCAGTCAGTTCAAGCCGAAGATTAAAAAGTTTACATCACAAAGAAATGACTCAGCCAAGTTCGATTGAAAATGGATGTTATGCTCTTGAAGTGGTACATGAAACCGACCTTCCGTTACTTAAGTCGGTTCCACGAGCTTACATACTAACCTTACATGAAACGGATACCTTTGAGCATTTGCACGGCATCGCTAGTAAAACGTATATACAAAGGAACCAAAGCTTCAAAGTTTGTCACAAGACACGCGAGAAGGGTAAAGTTGTCACAGCTACTAATCAAGACTTAATTCATGCTTACGCGAATGTACTTTCATTAGAAGAAGGCAGAGGATATCCGTTTCTGATATTTGAAGACGACGCCCAGCTCACTCAAAATGCGCGCGAAGATTGGCCTCATTTGGACAGCTTTATCTCCTCGGAAGACTTCTCAGTGTACTTCCTCGGATGTTCCGGATTTTTTAAGCTTCCACACGGTACAAAAGGTCACTGGCGTCTCTTTGGCATCGTAGCTTACACTCATGCGGTAGTCTACTCACCGAGTGCTCCCAGCGCAATACTCGAGATCATTCGCTCTGGGCTGCATCCTCGTGACCACTTTGACGTGCCGATCCTTTCGAAGCTGAAGAATCGATTTACATACCATCGGCCTATCGCTTTCCAGTCTTTTGATTCCATGAAACGCAGTGAAAACTCTAAGACGTGGAATGTCAACATGGATATGTTCTTCTATTGGAACGATATGGTATATGGAGGGCTTCATTCGGAATCTGGATGGCACGTAATGTACCGTGTTCACCAATGTTGGATCCTGCTGCTTACGTGCATCTCTCTTTTCGTAATAGTGTGCATTGCTCTCGCCATCTATCGCTAAACTTCCGAAACAGAAGCAATTTCGTCGCGTGTGCATAGGTATGAGCCGAACTGTACAACTCACATATCAGACAGAGACTCATAGCACCGACGATGAACCGATACTACCGTACTTAAAATCAGTGAATACGACGTGAGCGCCGCGTGCAACTGATCGCAGCGTCTCAGATTCGCCGAGCGAGCAAGGTCCCCTAGAAGAACCTTTTCCTCCGCTTGCTGGGAAGGTCCCATCCAACCATTGCATGTGCGTCGAGAGATCGTCCCACACCGACAGCACGAGCACCAGTCCTCGTCTGAGAGCTCCTTCAAGACTCTTGAAGCCTCCGAAGTGGGGAAGTACGTCCTCCTGCCCAAAACTGCGACTCCTCTGCGCGCAAGACTCTTCCGAGATAGCCGCTGGCTCCTCTATCTTTTTTCCGTCTTGCAAATAGAAGCGCGTGATGTTGGCGAGATTCGAGCCGTTATTCGTGTGAAACTGCGTCACTACCCTGAAGCTGCGGGAAGTATCGATTTGGAACGAGGACCCCCGTCCGTAGAAACTCGTTCTACCGAGCCTGTAGGCGTTCACGTCGCATCCTGCGCGATCGCAGATATCGGAACAACTGCTTCCCCCACACGCAAAGAGTCCTTCCTTTTTGCAGGCGTGTGCTGTGAAGGCGGCCGCCCTAGAGTTGGCCTCCCAGAGGTCGATTTCTGCACAGCAGGCACCGTAGTCCCCGTGCTTGTTTCGTCGCCCGTTCACGAACTTGAGGTCGCGAGGGCACTGGGCGTCACAGTAGCCTAGCCCGAGGCCTGGACCCGCCGAGCTGTCTTGTGAAGGCTTCGTCACAGGCATTTCGACCAAGTACACTGCGGCGTTAGAACCGCATGGAAGTGAACTAACGTCGACAGTAAAAGAGATCTCCTGACCGAGGAGATGAAAGGCTTGGTATTCTTGCTCGTTTTTGAGCACATAGAGCCGCGATCCCACGTTGCCGCGTGTGAAAAGATTTAGACGAATGCCAAGAATACCTGAGGGATAAACCCCGTAGGTCCCCTCGTACCCTTCGCGAGTAATGCCTTCAAGATAGCAGTCCGATATTCCTTCTTGGAATTGCGAAAAGCAATCGGCATCTGTTCCAGTTCCGTGAAGCCAGCGCCAGTTCGCATCCATCACGAGTCGAGTGTCCTGAAGAGTGCAAGATGAGTTACAGCAGTGGAACATTGGCAGTGACGGATGGTTCTCTGTGACGAGCACACCCGGTTTCTGAAAGAGTGCGCAAATGATCGCTGACAAGAAGATGGTTACTGAATAGCGCCAGCTCTTCATACCGAGTAGTTTTATAAACTCGAAAAAGCAAGTCTATCGGACTATGCGATTTTTTATGTCGAGCTGTTATTATGTCGAACAGTGTTTTCTTTGTCGACACTTTTCGAGACTACTTTTGCATAAGCACGTGCTTTCCTTGTCTACCTGTCGTTTGTCGGACGTCTTTTGCATTGGACCGCCTTACATGTAACCGGAAAACAGAGGCGCTGGTAGCGTTCTGAGCACGCGCTGCTGGTGGTCAGCTGCGACGCGGTGAAACACACGCCCCAGTAACTCGTTCCATTCAACCGGATACGCAGGCGAAATTTCGGCGTGGTCTCGAGCGTGCTGAGCTGGGTGCAGACGCAGCTTTTCGAGCTTGGCGTCGCACACCTCGAGCATACCAGCGTACCAGGCTTCCGTCAAGGGGGTTCGGGGCTTGCAAATGTAGGCGCTGTTGCCGACGGCCGTGCGCCAAGTGTGAGCTAGAGGAGTGTAAGCAATACCGCCCTCTATCTCGGGGTAGCCGCAGAGCCAGGCTTCGGAATCTCTCAGCTCGGTGAAGGCTTCCCTCCAGGACCCCCCGGGTCGCTTGATGTCGCTGTATCCACCCCCGTGGAAGTGCATGAAATAGGTTCGCAGGTAGTCGCAGCGATGCACCTCTGACAAGAAGGGGTATGCGGGATGCAAGGGGTGCTCCGGTAGAACGTATCCATCCAGCGTCGCCGGCGTGATCAGTTTTACACGACACTCCGTGATGGCTTCCAGCGCGCGTAAGCAAGACTCGCGCGCCTCCGACATAGGCGTGTCACCCGTCCAGAAGCAGTAGATGACGTCTTCCCGCGAGTCCATTTAGGAGAAGATGGCCACAACTCCGACCGGGCTCGGACCGCTTGGCGTGGCGTCTCCGCCGGCGTCTGCGGCGCCCCAGGTCACTACGACTCCATTCTTCTTCAGGGCCGCGAAGGCTGCGGCGTTGGCGCGCACGCTCACCACACCTTGCATAAGCTCCGTCGCCACGGCACTCGAATCCCCTCCGGCATCGGCACGACCCCACGTCGTCACGCTACCGTCTCTTCGCAGCGCAGCGAAGGCTCCCAAGTAGGTGGCGCAAAGGCTTAGACACTGGCTCGCCATCTGCTCGGCTGGGCTGCTTCCTACCCAACAGATCACGCTCCCATCGGCTTTGAGCGCCGCAAAGCCTGCCCGTGTAGCTACGATTTCGATCACGTCACTTGACAGCAGCGAGGCCACGCCCGAGGCGTCTCCGCCGCCGCCTGCCTCTTTGTCTCCCCAGACCACGACGCTGCCGTCTGCCTTGAGCGCTGCAAAGGCGGTGTCACTGCTAAGCACCCTCACAACCTGCGCGGATAGCAGCGCGCCAGGAGCGGTGCCTCCGAAAGGTCCAACGCCCCACGTCACCACACTCCCGTCCTTCTTGACTGCTGCAAAAGCCATCGAATTCGCTTCGAGCTGTACAACGTCCGACCTGAGCAATGCGCGTGGCACCTCCGTGGCTCTCCTGCTCGCTGGTCCGCTGTTACACGTCGCAACGCTTCCATCTTCCATAAGAGCAGCGGCGCCGCATGCGTTGGCGATGAAACTTGCGACGCGCCCGCCTAAGAGCTCAGGCTCGTTGGAGCCCCACAGCACGACGCGTCGGTCGGCGGACACTGCGGCGTATGCGTGCTCATTCGTGTAAACGCAGTGTACGTCCAACTGCGAATGAAGGGCTTCTCCTGGGCAATCTCGTTTGTCCCATGTCGTCACAACTCCGTCAGAGTTAATAGCGGCGTTCTCTCCTAGACCCTGCGCGCCGTCCAGATGATCGCAGGAGAGGCCTGCAGGAGCGTTTCCGCTCCCCCACACGAGCCAACTCCCGTCCTGTCGTAGGGCGGCGAAGCCTCCGGACTGACTAGCCCGATTTCTACAGCGCAGCGTCCGCACCACCTGAATAGGCTGCTCAGCTTCTAGAGACTTGAGCACCTCCCACGGCCAGATCTCTCGAGCGCCCTGGAAGAGCCTGCAGTCGCCGCCGACTTTGCGAACAGTGCCGAAGAGAACCGCAGCCCTCACGTCTCCAGGCCAGGTGTCTCGATGAATTACGGAGCCGTCCAGACCGACCAGCTGTACCTCCATCGCGTTTTGCGCCCACCTAGAGGCGGACGAGGCTCTTGATGCCGCACACTCGAATCGGATGTTTGACGATCACTCGCCGCGTTTCGAAGCAAGACGTCGTAAGGGACGTTCGTTTTCTGAAAAAGTGCTGAAGCTCGAGCGAATCACTTGAACCGGTACTTCAGGCGCGAGGCTTTCGATCTTTTCCCAAGCGAAGATTCTTCTGTCTTGCTGAAAGAGGCTGCACACCGTATTGTATTGCCAAGCTTTGGCGAAAAGCTCGGCGCACAGCGCGGAATCATCCCAGGTACCATCTGCCACAGGCGAGCCTCCGAGCGACACGAGTTGCAGGTACATGGCGCTTGTCCTAGCACGCAAGTCACGACTGGAGAGCGCCAGATCTGCGACGATCTGATCTGGATATGCTCGCGTGCGCGGTCAGTCAGGATCTGTGCGGCCTCGCGGGTGTACTAAGGAGAATCGAATGGACGCTAATTCGCCGGTAGGCTGGGAAGATACTCCCGTAGTTTCCGGGGAAGCTTTCACGGGCAAGCGTAAGGCTACTCGTCTTGCGTGGCAAGCGCGTTGTCCGGATACAGTTCGCAAGCTCACAGCCGCTGGGCGCGCTCAGGCATGCGCCGGCTTCTCCGCGTCGGAGCAGGAAGCCGCGAGTTGCGTGCCCACGGAGATGGATCCCGCGGAACGCTACGCTGCAGTGCACAAATACGAGAAACGACTGCGAAGCAGGGGGAAATTTTCGACACCCAGCGTGCCTTTGCAAGACGCGTTGGCCGAAGCCGTGCTCAGCTTGTACCAAGAACAGCCTCACCTTCGCGCGGAGGATACTCTTGCGTATTCGCTCAGGAACGTCAAGGTTTCAAAGACGTGCGACGCGCTGAGCGGCGCGAGACGAGACGCAGCCGTCGCTCGATGGGACGGAACTACAGAGGAGGAGCGCATTGCTGCGACTCGCGCGAGCCGGGATGCAGCGCGCGAGGCTCGACGTTCTCGCGCGCTGCAACTTCTCAGAGAGTTACAGCAGAAAGAGGTTGACGGATCTCTATCACCCGCGGAACGGCTCTCTGTCGTAAGAAAGTACAAGGGGAGAGTGAAGCGCTCGTCCGAACCGCTCTGTCCCGAGCTGGACGCGTGGGCTGCCAGAATCCTAAAAGAGTATGCTTCGTCTCCGCAGAGTCGTGTAAACGATCTCCTCGCCGTCCGACGCGAACGCATTCTTTGCGCCGCATCCTCGGAGGATTAGAACCTTCAAAGCCCGAAGAACTGTCACGGCACCTGCCCGTCGGATGCAGTCGCAGCAGGGTCGCAGCACTACTTCTGGCAAAGCGGACAGAAAAAACTCGACCTTCCGCTCTGAAGCGTGCGGACGACTAATCCGGGGCACTTTCTACACGAGCAGCCTTCGCGGCCGTACACGCGATGCTGCAACTGATAAGAGCCACTCGAGCCGTCCAGCAATCTATGGTCGCTGATCGACGATCCTCCCGCTTCGATGGCTTCCAGAAGTACTTCACGAATGCAGTGCACAAGAACTTCTGCCTCTTCGATCGTCACTGAAGCGGCGCAGCGAGTCGGAAGGAGTCCGGCGCGATGAAGGACTTCGCTCGCGTAGATGTTACCAAGCCCCGCCAAGAATTGCTGGTCTAACAGAGCAAGTTTTAATTCTTGCCTTCCTCGCCAGCAGAGTCCCGCGTGCAGAAGCTTGCCGCTCAGATTCGAGTCGAGGCAGTCCAGCCCTGCGGTCATGCTTGTTATCGAGCGTCCGACTGGCTTCTCGTCTCGCACCTCGTGCAATTGAATGAAGCCGAAACGTCGAGGGTCGTTGTACACTACGTGGCAGCCACTCTCCAATTCGAAGCGCACGTGATCGTGCTTGCGCTCCGCCCCTCCAACGCGAAAGCAACCGCTCATGCCCAAATGAGCCACCATTACCCGTCCGCCGACGTCCACAAGTATCGTTTTTCCACTTCGACGCACGCTGTCGATCACTCTGCCCTGTAGCCACTCGCATGAGCTAGGATCCAACGACACTCGCAACTTGCTGCCCGACACCCAGACGCGAGCCACCCGCTCGCCCACTAGAGCACGCGCTAGGGCGCGCCTGGTCACCTCCACTTCAGGAAGTTCTGGCATGTGGTGTAAATGAAGCAAAAAGGGTACGCTTGAGAGAACAAGAATCTGACCGCGAATGTTACCGAGACATCTATTCGAAATGGCGCATCACAAACCCACGGTAGACTAGCGCTTCGACGGCGTTTTTATCTGCTTCAAGCGATACAGCCGTTACAACCTACCTTCGGTGGAGAGAGGGTGAGACGCAGACGGTCTTAAAGCTCTCGCGGACGATAGTACACGCCTCTTCCATTGTCCTGCTCGAGCGTGACCAAAAGTTGAAGAACGCTGTTATCGAGTAAAGGCTCCTTCGGCTCCTTGAGGACGCCGTCCGAGCGCCAGAGTATTGCGTCTTGATGCAACAGCGTAAATTCATGAGACTCACCTTCTTCACGAGTAGAGTTATCTCGGAAGAATGAATCGTTAATGTAATTAACCAACGGAATCACCACGGAAGCCAGTGACATGCCAGGAGAGCGGTTGCACTCGAAGGGTAGAACTAAAATAGTTTCCCCGCTCAGTAGGCACACATCTATCGGCATCGGCGTGTTGGACGGAAGACGGTAAATGAACAACTTTTGAAGCTGACGGTAAACTCGAAGACGACGATCGGACACGGCCAGTGCGATAGTAAAGGGCGCACACGCGCACAGTTTTTTTTACACTGGGCATCGATAAACGGCCGAAACTCCTCACTACTCTTCACTGCACGCGGGTGCTAACAGATGGAGAGCAAACGCAGCTGTTTCCTCGGACGAATACGGAGGAAAAAGCGCAGTATCGAATTTCACCGGCAGGCAATCCATTGGTGGCCATGCCGACGCTTTGCCCTCGAAGACGCGCAGCCGGCTCCGTGCGTAATTCTGGAGTTCAGGCACTACCACTCGATCGATCCACTCCAGCGCTTTCCTGTCGGCGTTCTTGGTGGCTTTGAATCGAGAATTGCGCGGCAGGCAGGCTTGCACACGCCCGCTCTTGATGGGCAGCGCTCCACGGCAGCGCAGAGCGTCCTGGAGCTCGGGATACAGCTCCGTGCAACCCATGTAGCTCAGCCTCGCACCAGTGAAGAGTCGCAGCATGGGGGACCTGTCGCGACGTGTCGGCATGCACGAAGTGCGGTGCGTCAGGCTTTCCACGAATATGAGCAAGGCTCCGGGCGGCACCAACACCGTCTCGGCGTGCATGGCAGCCGCTGCCGCTTCGGACTCCGAGAGCTTGCAGAATCCGCTTTCTCCTGCCGTCGGGCGCATCAACTCCCCATTTTCCGCGACGTGACTGCCAGGCACGCATACGAACGGCTGACCCTGGCCGTCGGCGTCGAGGTTCAGCCAGCCTCCCAGAATGAGATCGGCGCGACACGCACCCGTCGGGTCGTGCGCTGCATCTCGATGCCAAATCTGGGGAACGCGCTCGCCGGACGCCCTTGCCATCAGAGCGTCAGGGCAACAGGCCACGGCCGGTGCAGCCAGCACTCGCGCATCCAGCCGAAATCCGAGGGCGCCTTTGCGAGCCATCTCCACGACCTCTCGCAGCACGTCTACCGTTGCTCTCCAGGCAGCGCTCCTCCAACGGCGGACGTCCACGTGATGGTTGGCGGACCCCGATAGTTTTCCGCTCGGGTCCAGGCTTCGTCGACGCTTCGGATCCGAAGCGCGTAGCTCTGCCAACTCGGTGTACGCTACTTCTCGAGCACGCTTCGCCTGTGCAGCCAGCTCCGTTCCGCTGAACAGCTGCAACAACGCGTACCCTCTGCTTCCTAGACTCGACGCGGCCATCGCTCGGGAAAATGGTGTCACACGATCGATCAGGTACTATGTGGTTTCGGCTCTTTCGAACTGTTAGAGCTCTTTTCGTCGGAAGCGTTTATGCACTGGGTCTCTCGACTTCCCTGTATGTGCGATCGCACGGAATCGGGCGCCTGTCACCGATCTCGTCGACTGCACCTGCCAGTTTCCTTTTTTTTGAACCGTCAAATCACAGCTCAACGTCTGGAGTTTGACTCCTCGGAACAGTGGGGACCTCTTCTTGTACGTCTATGAAAGTGTTGCGTACTTGCAGGCAGGATACGTCCCAACTGGGGGCCGTTGCGAGTAATTTCAGGGTGCGAGTGCGTTCTGCGCTCGACAGCTGTCGACCTGCCGCGGGGAGGTTCTGCACTTCCTCCCTCTCGACGTCCATCTTTTCCGTTTCTCGCGTAGACAGACTGAGAGCTGCGGCAAACGTACGCAGGTCTGGGGACGTCGAAGCGAGGCGGATGTCTTCTTCCGGAAGCGAAGAGTCGTCAGGACTGCACTCTGGGGAAGGTTTCGAGGTCTCGCCCGGTTCGTCGTCTGTGAGGGCCTGAGTCTTCTTCAAGCGCTTGGCTCTCTTCCTCTCTTGCCGCTTTTTGCTGGCAGCTTGCCGACTCAACTCTGCCTCCGACGCGATCTTCTCTTCGTGCTCCGCGCGCGCCTGTTCGAACTGGACTTCCATGGCATAGCGCTGCAGAATTCCTTCTAGAAGCAACGTGCTGACGACCCTGTCGAGGTCCGTCCAGCTGGCGGTAGCCATGGCGCAGATGAGGACAGGCTTTTCGTGAAAGAGCGCGTCGTTCGGGAAGCACAGGGCGTGTCGAAGCAGTACGTCTTTCTCAGTGGCGTGCCAACTCGCCTTCTGGTACAGCTTGTCGAGGCACCCAACTTGCATTACGAAGGCCGCGCTCAGGAAAAGCTCGAGCACCGGTTCTACCTTCACTTCTAAGTGCGTGAGCAGGTCCGTAGCTTTGCGTGCCGTCTCCAGACCGGCGACTGTGACGTCAGCGATCTCGGACTCCATCGTCCGCAGAGTCGCGTTGACCGTGGCGAAGTCGCAGGCTTGAATGAACCAGTATTCCCTGGACGACAGCAGAGTCATTCTGACGCGCTGCTCGACGTCCATAGCCTCCCAGCGCTTCTTCAAGTCACCGAATAGCTTTTTAGGAGGCCAGGATCGGAGCTTGGATGGAGGAGGCCTCGTCAGAGCGTGCTGCACGTTGATGCGACACACCTCCAAGAAAGCGTGCGCGTCGATGCGCACTATGGTTTCTACGACTAGGAAGGTGTACACCAGACCGGCCCACTCTTTCCACGTCGAAGGGAAGCGGCTAGAGACTGCAGATATGCGGCCGCTTCTGACCTCTTTAAGGAGTCCTTCCAGCTCTCCGACTGACGACACGCAGAGACTGAGCGCGAAATCCATCGCGTCGTCTTGTTCGCACAGTAGTCTACTCGGAAGAAGCGTCCTGGGGGGCGCCATTCGCCACTCGAACTGGTCAGTGCGGTACGCCTTGCGAGCAGCCTCTTCGTCGCCGGGACACCGCATCTTCGCGACGGATCCCAACGCGACGAGCCTGTGCTCGGAGACGCGCAAAAAGAGCACCGTCGAGTTACACGCCAGCGTCAACAACGCAGCGCGCTCGTGCGGGGAAGCTCGACTCCATGCTGTACGACACCGTCTTGCTTCGTCGGGACTTGGCCAAGACATGAGGGGCGCACTTCGATTCGAGAACGAAGCGTCGGGCGACGGGATTGCGCTTGACACAAAAAGGCAACACTGTGATCGACTCGATCATCTTCCCAACAGTTGTACTATCACAGCGCAAACTACTAGAGCGCAGGAGGCCGCGGTGGCCAGCAGAGAAAGGTCGATATACAGCTTCCGAGCTAGGACGACGGTGGGCGAGGCGAAGGTGTCGTAGACCTGCTTGCGACAATTGATCAGGACCGTCCGATCGCCGGTGCAATCGCACGGCATTCGGGTTGACAGTCCAGTGGAATAAGTGCGGTTTCCGAAAACGCAGGTCTCGTCCAGGGCGTCCTCGGCTCGCCGACTCCTTACGACGATCTCAACTCTGCGATCCGCGAACCTCTGAACGATCGCCAAGAGACTGCAGTTCCTGTCTCTCATGTACTTCGAAACGTCACCGTCCCACAGGCCGAGATTGGGAGGATCTCCGAAACTCACGAGCACGTCCCCGCGCACGGGCAGAGCATCCAGGTTCAAGAAGACTCCTGAGCCGCGGGCGTAGTAAAACCAGGCTGCCCCCTGCTCTGGAACCTTCACACGCAGAACTTCTATTCGCCCCGTGGCTGTCAGAGCATCGACCGTAGACGGAAACCCTTCCCGGGACACGAAGAACCCGAACGAGGCAAAATCTGTTTCAGGCACGAGCGGCAGGTCGCTCACCCAAGCGCCGTTTGCTGGAAAAAAAGAGCCTGCCGAAGACGGCAACGAAAGCGCGGTGAATCTCATCGGAGCAACTACGTTGTCTAAAGGAGACCCCCAGTAAAACCACGTGAACGTGTTCAGGTCGATCTGCTCGCCTCGAGCCAAGTCGTCTCCGTACACCCACTTCAAGTATCGTCTCCAGTCTGGGTGATCTACTTCTCCGCCAGTCAGCACCGGAAGCTTCGGCACCAAGGAGGAAGACATCGTTTTCACAAGGCCGAACATTTCGGCGAGGCATCTCGTTCTACTCGGTCGTGCACTTCTGCACTCTTTCGCTCGTAAGTTTCAAAGGTGGGCAGTAGATTTTCAGCGTCGTTGGCATGGCTTCAACGATTGAGAGAGAGGGGGGCTTCGCGCCTCGCGGCGCCGTCCAGAAACTGCGCTCCGCCGAAGCTCCCCTGAAAGAGATGCTGAGACACACGCGCGCAGCGTTGCAAAGGGATCCGTGGAGAGGATTTACGCTCGTGGCCGCTCGCTCAGAGCTGGGAGACGGTCAAGGGCTCGCGACCTCCAGCGCGAGCACACCCCAGTTCCGGATCTCTTCGAGCGTCCACCACTGAAGGTACGTCGAGCTACCCTCCTCCGTCGTCTGAATTCCCGGCAGCGCAGCCTCCATCTCGCGCTCCACAAAGTCTGCGAGGGCTGTCGGACCGGCGTAAAAGCGAACGGCTGCCACGGATTTCCTGAAAGAGCGCCCGTCGGAAGAGCGGAAAAGTAGCGCGTCGCCCACCTGCACGTCTCTCCACTTGGGCGACGCCTTGCGCCCCTCCACGGTTTTCTCTCCACTCTCCAGCAGGCCGAACCACGGCTCCGAGACTTCTACGGACCACTCGCGGCGTTCCGCCATGCGGAGAGTGCGTTCGAGCGAGCCGGGCTTCTCTGCGCTTTCCTAGGACAAATCGATGATACCTGCGGAGCTTGAAGGGCCTCGGATGTTGCTCGTGCTCATGGTGAAGAATGAAAGCCGTATTCTCGAACGCTGCCTCGAGGCAGCGTTGCCCTTCGTCGACGCGGCGCTTCTTGCAGACACGGGTTCTTCAGACGACACCGTCGCCGTTTTCCAGGCCGTCATGAGTCGGAAAGACAAGCCACACAAAGTCTCCCTGAGCGAGTGGCGAGACTTCGGGCACAACCGCTCGCTGTCTCTCGAAGCGGCGAGGGACTTCGCGATCAAGGAGCTGGAGTGGCCGCCGGAATCCACCTTTGCGCTGGTCCTCGATGCCGATATGAAGCTACGAGGCGAGCCGCTTGCGCTTCGAGCCTACGTGCGGGCCTGCCAGGCGAGCGGCGTGCTGCTTAAACAGCACAACGGGGGCCTGGAGTATTACAACATGCGCATCATGCGTCTGTCGGACGCCTGGTACTGCGAAGGCGTGACGCATGAGTACTGGACCGGAGGCGGCGTGAGCGTCAACGCGCCCAGCGCGCTCGGCTGGATCGAAGACGTAGGAGACGGCGGCGCCAAGGCTGACAAGTTCGTGCGCGACGAGCGTCTCCTGCTGAAGGGGCTGGCCGAAAGGCCCTCGTGCGAGCGCTACATGTTCTACCTCGCGCAGACCTACCACTGCCTGAATCGCCATCTCGATGCCATAGAGTGGTACAAGAAGCGCATTGCCGCTGGTGGCTGGGTCGAAGAGGTCTGGTACTCTCACCTCATGCTGGCGCGCACCTTCCTGGTCTTGAAGAAACCCTTCAAGGCCGAACTCTGGGTGCACCTCGGGCGCGAGCTCCAGCCGGATCGAGTGGAGGGCCTCCTCTCTTTGGTGACGTATTTTCGCGAGCAGGGGCTTCATTTCAAGGCATGGCACTACCTGAAACTGGCCGAGGCGGTGCCCAAGCCCGCGGATGGCAAGCTCTTCCTGGAGGTCGACGCCTACGGACACAAACTGACGTACGAAAGAAGCATCCTGCACTTCTACGTCTATCCCAAGGAGCTGGCCGAAGGAGCCATGTGTGGCCTCGGCTACCAGGGGCCTATGGAACACAGCGTGTTGAGCAATCTCTGTTTCTACGCGTCCCCGCTCCGCGACGTGTCGTGGAAGCGTCTGGAATTTCCGGCTCCGGAGGGATACACTTCCAGCAGCGTGGCCGTCAACGCGGAAGGTCTGCTGTGCGTCCGCACGGTCTCGTACCGTATCACGGAGCGGGGGGAGTACGTCATGCCAAGCGGGCGCGTAGAAACGCGGAACTTCTCGGCGCGGTGGGACGGCGAAGCGGCCGAATGGAGCGAGTGGGCCGAGGTGTGCCCCGAAGCCGGCGCAGCTGAGCGTTGGAGGCGAGAAGACTACATCCTTGGCCTCGAAGACGTGCGCCTCTTTGGCGACGCGTTCACCGCCACCACGCGCGAGTTTTCATACTGCGCGTCGAACAGGATGGTGCACGGTCGTTACCCGGATATGACCTTCCGCCCGGTCAGGCCACCCAACGGAGAGACTGCCTGCGAGAAGAACTGGCTGCCGATCTCGGACACAGGAGTCATCTACGGCTGGCACCCTCTCGTGGTGGGTGAGGTGGGTGGAGAAGACGAGGTAGCCGAGTTAACCGTACGGCAAACGCACGAGACGCCCTCGTGGTTTCGACATCTGCGCGGCTCTGCGCCGCCCGTCGCCCTGGCCGAGGGTCTCTGGGTACTGACGCACGTGGCCTGTCCTCGGGCTCCTCGGAGCTACCTCCACCTCTGGGTCGTGCTGGACAAGCTCACGTTGCGCCCCATCTCGCACACACCTCCGTTCTTCTTCAAGCACAACGGCATCGAATACTGCCTCGGCGCGACGGCTTCGCCCGACGGAGAGGAGTTTCGCCTCTTCGTTTCCGTCTGGGATCGCGAGAGCTGGTTCTGCCGAGTGCCGGTGCGAGTCTTCCGAGAGTGGCTGCGGCCCGTCTAGCCGGCGCGATCGCAAACCTGCGCGCAGAAGAGGCTGAGGCCGCGCGGTAAATCCCGCATCGCTGGATCCCAGCACGGCCAGCAAGCGCCGGGGTCGTCCGAAGCGTTCTCGGGCGGCTTCGAGCAGACGGTCGTGCCGTAGCCGGCTCGGAGAGCGGCCAAAAGAGTCGCCGTCTCGTCCGCGGCGTTCCAGGCTAGAGGAGGGGCGCCCAGTTCGCCGGCGAAGCTGCACGTCTGCACGGCAGGGTCCAGGCAGGATCCGGGAGGGCACAGCAAGATCGCGTCTTGCGTCGACATACTAGTGTCTTTACATCCACCACCAGGCACTTTCTCTCCTATGTACCTGCGGCCACTTGCGAGCTGCCTGTCGAGGTAAACTTCTAAAATGCTCGCCGAAGTGGCGATCGGCGTCGGTAGTTTCGTCTTCGGGTTTTCGGTCGCCGCCGTCTTGATGGTCTCGTGCGGCCCCAGAACTCGAAGGCCCCTCGAGCAGACGGCGGTCATCGACGGGCCAGCGAGCGGAAAGTCTTCCCCCAGGTCGATCGTTTCCCCGTGCGACTCCCACCTCGTTTACTGGGAGAGGATTCCAAGCGGTCCTGCCGAGCAGGGCGCCGAATCATTCTGGCGCGCGTAAAGAGAAGCCTCGGTCGCGAATTCAATACGGTGCCGCGGTCGGCATCCAGGTCGGCCCGTCGAAGATGCTCGGGTGCCAGCGCGGAATCTCCGAAGGAGGAGGCTCCGAGCGCCAGAGAGCACTAGCTGGAAAGGACCTGTAGACGCCCATGTCCGCCGCGAGCCCGCCCCACAGCACGGGCAGCAGCGGCAAGCCAGCGCCGTCTAGACCGGTACCCCTCGGTGGGCACGTGGTGTAGTCCTGACAGGAGCCCGCCCAAGCGGAGCCGTTCCAGCAAGCGCACTCTCCAGCCATTCTTCCTTTTACTGGAAGCCGGGAGATGAGATGCCTATCCTCGGTGGCACTGCGCGTCACTGCTGCTGACACTGCACCTGCTGCGCGCCTTGTGCGTTTGGCGGAGTGGCTTGAGGGTGCTCAGTTGCAGAGGCACTAGGGTCTGCGTCGACGAGCTTCACCTCTTCGTCAAAGTCGACGAAGTCGTCAGCCGAAGATCCTTCGTCGAGGAGACACGCACGCAAGGTCTCCTTTTGCTGATCTGACAGTCGCTCCGGAAAGAGGATGTCTATCTCCACGAAGAGGTTGCCGCGCTCGGTCCGGGAGAGGACTGGCATACCCTCGCCGATGGCAGCTGGGAGCAGCCAATCGACGCCCACGACGCTGCATCCTTTGACGTGCAGTACGCAGCCAGGCTTGTCTTTGCAGCGCTCCAGCACCTCCGCGCGGCTCCCTCGCAGGCAGCGGGAGCCGTCTCGTTCCACGACGAAGGCTTCGGACTCGATGCCTCTGTCCTTCAAGTCGTGCTCGCAGGCTCTTCGCATCAGTTCCGGATCCGTGCTGTGAGAGACGGCGACGACGTCGGCGTCCGGACAGTCGGTTTCAGCGAAGGTCTCCCAGAGCGGCGGCGGGCGCGGTTGATCGGAGGGACGTCTCGGGCGGAAGACGCCGCAGAACGTGAGCAGGAGCCGCCGACCGTCTAGGTGTACGAGGGGCAGTCGAAAGCCGCAGAGCGCCGCGCAGAGTGACACCGAGCGGCGCACGAAGAGATCTGCGCCTCTCCGTCGGAAGATCGGATGCTCTCTCTGGCGCACTACACAGATGAAATCTCCTGTCTCGGCTCCTGGCGCCTCGTGCGCTTTCCCCCGCACGACGATCCGATGGCCGTCGAAGGCTCCTCTGGGGACGTAGACGTCCACCTTCTCCTTCGAACTCTTCCTGGCGAAGAGCTGCCCCTCTCCCTCGCACGCGTGGCACCTCGTTCGCAGGTGCTGTTCGATCGGTCCAATGCGCCGGATCTCCGAGACGGTGCCGCTGCCGCGGCACGTGTGGCAGCTTCTCGGAGGAGACGCGCCGTCTACGACGGAGCGCGAGACGTCGAGGCTCCTCGAGCACCCTCCGTAGAGCTCCTCGAGCGTGAAGAATTCTTCCTGCAGGACGTCCGGAGTTCTCGCTGCTCGCGCGCTTCCGCCGCCTTGCTGCTGAAAGAGGCTCGAAAAGAGATCGACGCCCCCGTCGTCCGCACCTTTCTGCGGTCCGCAGAGTGCTTCGTAAGCCTCGCTGACGGCGCGAAACTTATCCACGTCGCCGCCTTTGTCCGGGTGATGAACCACAGCGAGCCTGCGGTAGGCTCTACGTACCTCTTCGGCGCTCGCGCCTGGCTCGAGGCCGAGAGTCTCGTAGTGCGGTAGGAGGTCGTTTCCCGGTTCCGGCGTACGCCAGGAGAAGCCTGCTCCAGGAGGGAAGAATCCGGGGAAACCTGCGAACTGCATGCTTCGTTTTTTTAACCTTCGAAGGTGGCGCCGTGCCTGCGAAGATGACCGCGTGCATGCATATTTGAGATTTCCGCGGCCTCCAGCCTTCTTCGGTCACAAACTCCAAACATCCTGTGAAGGGACCGAAGGTGAGGGCCTCGTCCAGAATGCACCTTTGGATTGTCTCATCGAGTGAGCGAGGGGTCGTGAAGGTGCAAGCCGCTCCCCGCAACCGAGGTGTCATCGATGTGCCTCGAGCTGTTTTGCTACATGCTTTCCTAGCTTTCGAGTGAGTTCTTCGGGTTCGTGAGCGTGCGTACCTTCGAAGGTTTTCACGTCGGCGAAGATCCATCCAGCGAAGGAGTAAAAAGTTGGAATACCACCGAAATACCTCTCTTGAGATGCAACCGTCATGACGATCGATCCGACGCTCCCTGAGTATATTCGACGCAGGTCTTCGCACTGCTCGTAAGCTGGCAGCCCCGAGAGCAGCACGAGGTGAGGCTTCATACCGTATCGCTCAGAAAGGTAGAGAGCGACTGCTGAAGCTGCGACGGCTCCGTTCGAAGTGCCGACGAGCACGCCCTGTTTTCCCTGGTCGGCTTGCCGCTTCACCCAGCTCCATAGATCGTCGGTCAGTGAGGACTTGAGCTGCCGCTGCCAGTCTGGAACGTGCGTTTCGTTCCTGTATTTATATTCAGCTTCCTCCTGGGATACGCTTCGATCAAAGGCGTAGTCTGCCCAGTGGCGAGCTTCTTTTAATTTCGTGATGCTTGTGTGGAGAGGCGGGGCGACGCACTTCGTTTCCACTTGAGCCGACGACTTGAGCTCTCGGAGCTTGTCTTTGAAGCCCTGAAGGAACGCTTCGTCTTTCGGATAGCACCGATCTGTGCCCATACCCTCGAAAATCAACACGAAGTACCCTTGGTCACGGGAAGCAGGTGCGCGCTTAGTCGATCTGCTGCGAGAGCGATCTCTGGGGCGAAGCATGTTTTTTTTTAATGGCACGCGAAGAGTTTCTGGCCGGATTCAGTGAAAGCGCGGGACTCGGACGGACCGCAGCTGCGAGTACTCTGCGTACAGCTCCGGGTGATCACTCTTGAAGGCTTCGACGTCAAAGCGATTCGACGACCGCTTCTCCCAGGTCAAGTAAGGAACTCCGTCGCGATGAAATCCGTCGTCGAAGCTGAGTTTGAGCGCCGCTTCAAGCATGTCCTTCTGGATTTCGAGTTCTCTCGTCTGCGCCGAGAGCTGAAGTCGGAGGCTGAAGAGGTCGGCGACCTTCGCTGCGTCCGATTCCGCCAGGGTGTCGACGATGCAGCTCTGGAAGCGGGCAAACGCCTCGCAAGCCTCGCGAACCCTCCTGCACAGTTCTTCCTGCGGCTTACAGCGGAAGAACTCCGTGCCCCCTCCTTCTCGCACGCTGAGATCTTCGAGACGAGCGTGCACGTAGGACTCGCACTTGCAGGCCGTCCCACGTGCGATCCTGAAGGACGCAACGAGAGTTAGCCTTCGAGCCGCACCGGTGTTGAGCTGCGCGATGCGGCGAGCCAGAGGAGCCGTGGTTCTTCCGATCTTGTACAGATCGTCGTGTCCAGCGGAGAGGACGTACAGCGTGGCATCCCCCTCGCTCATCGTCGGCGTCTTAAGATCGGGAAGACAGGCTGTGAGCTCGAACCTCGCGCTGCGTCTTCGAGGAGTCATGGCGTGTTCTGCACCTCGAGATAGATCGTTGACGCTCGAGCGTACTATGTCGGGTCACCGAAGAGGTGCGCGAGTCTCGGCGAATCCTTTTTTCGCCCCGAGTCATCTTGCGTGCCTGCTTGGGCTGGCAGCGGTCACTTCAGGTGGCTTCGGCGAAGGGCACTTCCGCTCCGTCGAAGGTCTCCAGATTCGGATTAGTGACGGCGCCGCTGTGACTCAGTGCGCTGTTAGCTTTGAGTCGGTGCGAGCCTCGGTTGTAGAAGACGACGCTATATTTGGTTCCGCCAGTGATCGGCTCGTTCCAGTGCAGCAGGCGTCCGTCGAAGACGCGCAGCCGACCGGCCTCCTCGAAGCGGTCTCCTGTCTCCAGGACCAGGGCGCCGCCCTCGAATCGTCCCAGGAACAGGATCATAGACGGACCTTCGTTGCCGACGTCTCGGTGCGGGTAGGTCCTGAGGTTGCGGTTGATCGTCACGAAATCGAAACTCACTCCCTCCGGCAACACGGCCGAGCACGCCTCGAAGACGGGACCTTCTTGGAACCCCTCGCTGAAGAGCGGTACGTCGGCTCGAAGCGTCTCGTTTCCGTGCTTGGACACCACGGAGACGCGTCGCGCCGGATCCACCACGTTGGTCCGCTGGTCGTTCACGCGCCACTTGCGTTCCTGCAGCAGCTGCAGCAGACGCCCGCCGGGAAGACTCAGGTCTGGTCGTACCGAGAAGTCTCCCATGCGCTGTAGGAAGGCGGCCTGAGCCTCCGCGTCGCTGGCGGTCCCACGGTACGGCAGCGGTTTGAGCTGGACGGCTCGATAGTGCCCCTTGCGCTGCCTGAAGCAGAAGATCTCGTCGGCGTACGCCACCTTGAGTGCTTCGAGGTCCTTCGCTTCGAGCTCTGCGTGGTCCGGCGCGTGGGCGCTGTGGCGCGTGCCCGCCGCAAAGGAGGCCAGGCGAAGGACGCCCCCATCCTGCCGGTAGTGCCAGATGCTGCGCTCTACGTCGTGTTTCAGAACCGTCACGAGCGACATGGGTCTCCGAGTGATGATTTCGAAGTGCAAGGGGTCGTAGATGAAGCGGAGCCCAAGCGACACCTTGGCTTCGGGATGCGCCTCGTTGAGGGAGTTGTCCGTCGGCGCGAGCCCTCCCAACGTCAGACCGTAGAGATCCATGACGTCGAAGGCAACTTCGAAGAGTCTGCGCACGTCTTCGAAGCGCCTCGATCGGCGGTCCCGAAGCTGCACGACGCGCGTGACGTCGTCGTGCGCCACGACCACGCGGCTTCCTACGGGGTAGTGCTGCCTAATGGCTTCCTGCGCAGCGGCGAGACCTTGGCCTTCGGCCAGCACGACCCGAAGACGGGGAATCTGCGCAGAGTACGCCGCGAGGTCTTCGGGAGTCTGCACGAAGACCGTCGTCACCGCTTCCAGCTCGTGCCGCCAGACGAGCTTGCGATAGGTCCGGAGGTAAAGGTCCCTCGGGCGCCCGCGCGAGGGGATGGCGATGTGAAAGCGACAAGGAGGAGCTTCGGGGACGCCGCCGCCGCTCATCTTTCCGAGAAGGACGACACAATACACTGCTGAGGAAACGGAGAAGGTCGCAGATGTTAAACGGCGTTAGGGACTCTGGTCGGGAACACTGGGATCGCGAAGGCCTTATTCTGACGTTCTCGTTCTGGTCACCGCTCGGGGTGAGCGACGAGGTTCCGTCTGCTCGCCAGCGACCGCATTCTGAAGAAGCGAAGCACTTTTCCGAAGCGCTCGTAAATGGTCCGCGCCTCGACGCTCGCCGCAACCTTGGCGTGGTTACAAGACAGACCCGATTACCGCGTCTTCGCAGCTGCCCTCGGCGCGCTCGCCTCTGAGCTAGAAGCCTCCGCGGCGCAGCACGCGGCCTTCTTCGCTCCCTCGGATCAAGCTCTCCGCGCGTCCGGGATGACCTCCGACGGGGCAGTCTGGGCGGCTGAGCACCCGGAGCAAGTGCTCTTGTACGTCTCGGCGCTTCCGGAGGCTTGGACGCAGATGCCTCCGGGCCTCTACGAAGTCGCGACGCTCTCTGGAGCACCCTTGACGTTCCGGATCAGTCAACGCGGCTTCGTCGTGCCGCTCCTCAGCTCCGACTATCCTCCGCAGATCTTCGGATACAAGTGTCTTCCGTGCGCGTCCGCCCTCGTATTCCTAGAATACACGCTGCCGCCTCCCGCGGAATGCTCTTGCAGCGCGCTCTTTTTGCCCTCGATTCTGTACACTACTCTGGCCGCAGCTTGGATGCCCTCGCTTCCGACCATCTCGCAGGCGCTCGCATCGACCCCGCAGGTCGGCGTGTTCTCGGCGTGGCTGCAGAGTTCTCTCACGAAGACGTTCTCTCAACCGGCGCTTTACACGGTGCTGGCGCCCACGGACGCGGCCCTCAGCGCCGTAGCGGCGGTGGCCGGGGTGCCGCTGCCCCGCTTCCTGCAGAGCTTGCACGCTTCTTACTTCGTCATCCTGGGGCTGGCACCGCCCCCCGTGAAGGCCGGAGATCGATACCTCGCGACGACCGTAGGCGGATGGAAGGTGTGCGTCTCGTTGAACTCGGGAGTATCCCGATACAATCAGGCTGCCGTACTGCCTTCTTCTCAGCCAGTGCTCGCCAACGGATCTGTGTACGTGCTGGATGCGGTGATCTCCCACGGATACGGAGGAGTTTCCTGCGCGTGACTGATGCGGTCCTGGACGTCCTTGCGCTCCAATTTGGCGACCCCCTTCGGCTTTCGGCGATTGGAAACGCGCGGATCGCTCCGCGAATGCCCGAGGCGCCTTTCTTCGATGGGCATAGCTAAATCTCCTATTGAGCCGAAAGCTTTCCGCCTACTGGAAAAACTGGAAATGTGTGGCTGCAACGGAAGTGCCGTCTACGGTTACGGGGGCCGCTGGGGTGGCCTGCCTGCCGACGGAAGCTACTACTGGACTCCTAGGCCGTGGGGAGCACCCTCGTGCGGCTACTTCCCGTGCGGCTACGCTGCATGCGGCTACGCGTCCGGTTGGGGAGGCTGCCCGTGGGGTGTTTGCGGCGGCTACAACGCTTGCGGCCCTTACCTCGGTTTCAACGGAAGCTTCTGATGATCGACGTTGTTTTTCCCTTTCTGGCATGAGCGATCACCAGTCCTGCGCGTAAACTCTAAGGCCAGCGACCTTTTCCATTCCCGAGAAGTCCACGTCTACGAAGGTGTTCTTCACGCGCCAAGGGACGATACCCTCGCAGTCTAGCTTGCTCAGCAGACTGGCGAGATTGGCTCTCTCCTGCGATCTGAGGTGAGCGGCCTCAACTTGGAGCCGCGCTTCTTCGGCGTGCGACCGCGCCGCCTCATCCTCGACGCGCGCCGCCGCCTCCGCCTCGAGTCTTTCGGCCTCGGCTTTGGTTCGACGCTCCTCGACTCGAGCGCGCCTAGCTTCCGAGCGAGCTCGGAGGACCTGTACACGCGCGAGGTGAGCCTCTTCGAGGTGCCGATCCGCCTCGGTCCGAGCTCCTTCCTCTTCTTCTTCGCGAGCGCTCTCGGCTTGCTTCTCCGAGGGTGTCCTCTCTCGCTCGGCGATCTCTTGCTCGGCGCGCGCTCGGTCTCGCTCGGCGATCTCTTGCTCGGCGCGCGCTCGGTCCCGCTCGGCCCACAGTCGGGCTGCCTCGACCGCGTTCCGCTCGGCTTGTTCTTGTTCGGCACGCCTCCGCTGCCTCTCCGACTCTGATCTGAGCGCCGCTTTCGCCTCCCGCGCCTTCTCCTTTCTCCGGGCGGCAGCGCTAGCCCTCGTGGCGGCGGCGCGCGCAGCGTCCTCCTGCTGCGCGCGGTACATGGCTTCCTGGGCAGCGAGTCGGCGCTCGAGTCCGGCGAGCATGAGCGTGGCAATGACGCGCTCTATGTCGACCCAGCTGGCGCTCCCGTCGCTGCACAAAAATGCGTCGCCTGCTTTGATGGCTTCCTCGTATCCGCGCTCTTGCGCCAGTGCAAGGAGCGCATCCTTATCGGAAGCGCGCTTCACCGAGAGGCTGAGGAGCAGGCGCAGAGCGTCCGGCTTAGCGACGAAGGTGGTCGAGAGCTGCAGCGTGTCGTCGTCGCCGATCTGAAGCTGAGAGAAGAGCCTGCTGCGCTCGCGCGACCTCACCAGCGCGTTCTCCGCGTCTCCGATGCCTCGTCGGCGCAGGGTCTCGAGGACGTTGCCGTAAACGGCCAGGTCGCAGGCTTGCACGAACCAAAACGAGTTCTCGCGAAGCGTCGTGGCTCTCACTCGAGCTTCCGCGGGCATGCGCTGCCACTCCTTTCCGAGGTCCAGCGCTAGCGATTTAGAAGGCCAGCTTCGCAGAGGGGCCCTGGGCGGGGTCTCCAGAGCCTGCGCCACGCAGGAGAGGCAGGAGTTCACGCGCACGTCGCGTCGGCGCAGGCGCAGCAGCATGCCTGCCATCACCAGTGTGAAGAGCTCCTTGGCCAGGCGCAGCCACGTGGAGCATCTGCCGGAGAGCATCGTGTTCTTTTCGGGATCGGCACTCGCCTCGCCGTTTGAAGCTGCTCTCAAGATGTCAGCGCACTCCTCAGCATCGCGAGCGCACAAGGACAGCATGAAGGCTACGGCGTCGTCCTGCTCGCAGAACTCTGTACTCAGGAGGAGACGACGTGGAGACTCCAGCTGCCACTCGAGGTCGCGGAGGCGAAACTGCGCCTGCTGCTCGAGAATGTCCTCGGCAGACAGGGGCGTGCCGTCGTCCTTGAGCTTGACGGAGACGACCCAGATCGCGACTTTCAGGTATACGACGCTGGAGTCCCCTTTGAGGCTGCAGAATTCTCGACGCTCTGCATTGGACATCAGCTCCCAGGCGTTCGCGCAACGCTCTACCTCCTCCGCGGGAGGCCACGCGGAAGTGGATGCGCAAGCCATGGAAGCTCGAGAGGGGGGGCGACGGAGCGAAATTCGCATGAGCTCATTCTCTACTTGGGCTCTGCCGACAGCGCGAGAGAGATTGCCGAGCTTCGTGCGCGCACGTGATTGACGACGTGGAGAGCGCTTCGAGCGCTGGGATCCTCCGCTATGGACGGACGTTTTTCGCTTATCGATTCGATGGACTCGACATGACCTCCTCAAGCGAACCCTTCACTCTCGCGCTCTACGCCCTCGGCAAGGTCGGCACCAGCTTGGACGGCCTCTGTGATGATCGTTTGGAGCGCCGCGTCAGAGTTCATGATGGCGATCGTCTCCCTGAGGAGAGCTTGGCCTCGAGCCCGAGCCGCCGGCGTCTTCAGGTAGTTCACTCTGTGCAGCAGGTGGTCAGAAGCCACTCTTCGCAAGAAGCTCTGCGTCAGAACCCTCGTGCCCATACCCCCGTGGCGAAGCGCGTGCGCTTGGTACTGAGCGAGCCGTTTCAACCCTCGCAGGCCTAGGGCGTCGAGCTTGTCGGCATCGGAGACGAGGTCGCGAATTGTCAAGCATTCGCATTGCTGCAGCCCTCTCACGTCGAGCTCGCCGCGCAACTCCTTGGAGAGAGAGATGTTCTCCGCCACCAGGCACACTGCGCGCACCTGATCCTTGTTTATCCCAGCCAAGGTTGTCAGCGCCTCTTCCATGGCAGCGCGGAGCGCCTCCGCGTCTTCTCCGACGTATTTGTGGTCGAGGACGTCGTGACTGAGCGCGGCCAATTCGAGGAGCAAGCGCGCGTCGGAGCTCAACGGAAGCGTCTCTTCCGCGAGCTCTACTGCGGAAACTCGTACCCTCTCGAAGTGCTCGATGCCGTGCGATTCGTCTCGGCGATCTGTTACGGACGCGACCCACGCAGAGTAACGGGCGACTGTGTCCGACGCGACGGCCATGGCGAGAGCAAGCAAAAACGCTGTAAAGGCAAAAGAAACCCTCTTAGGAGTCGCTGAAATCTGTGGGACTGAAAGACTTTGGCAGCACGATTTCCGGGTCGGGTTTGATGGTGAGGGCGTTCCTCGACGCGTGAGAGGGACTTTCGACGAAAGGCAAAAGGCATACCCGCTCAACATAAAATGTGCGAAAGAGACGAACTCGGAAACTTGAGGTGCAGCCAGAAGTGCGCAGATTCGGAGTCTCTCTGCTACGGAGTTTCTGGTGGTGGACGCGGCGGAGTGAGAGCGGGGCTCATAGTGCCCTGGCCCACGTCGTCATCTTACAGCCACGCCGAACACTACATCGACTACGTGCGACATGTGCGCCGATGCGCTGGAGACGACTCGAAGTTTCCGCTCGTGTGGCAAGACCCGACGGGCAGCGTCGTGTCGGGAAGCGACGCGGCATGGTACCCCTGGGACGTACCTGGGCGGCAGATCGAATTTGTCGCACCGTGGGCTGAGAATGTCGGAGTGGCCGTCGTGGACCCGAGCATCGGGCCCGCCGAAGCGACGGAGAGATTTCAAGCCTTGGTGGCGTGCCTGGAAGCTTTCGATCCAGTGGGTACCGCGAGCTTTGCATGTTGCAGCAGAGAGATAAACTGACTGGACGAAAGCGACGATTCCGGTGAGATCTCGCGCGGACGGCTTCTTCGAGAGCTTCCCAGCGCAGGAGGTCGTTTCGTTTTTTTTTTCTCGTGGACCTTCGCAAGCTCCAGGAACCCTCTGTCATTAAACGACAGTGATGCGGAAATTGCTTCCTCCCACTTCCCCTCAGGTCTGGGGCCCCCCCACGTGGGAAAGCCTGCACCGCCTGGCCGCCGGATATCCGGACAGTCCTACGCCCCCCGTGAAGCGGCATTGCGCTGCCTTCCTGAGGGCCATCCCCTGGATGCTGCCCTGCGAGAGCTGCGGCTTCCACTTCATGAGCTTCCTGGAGAACTACGAGGGAGGTCTTGAGCTGATCGTGAGCTGCCGCCCCGAACTGGTGCGCTTCTTGGTGGAAGCTCATAACGACGTGTCCGCCCGCACACGGCCGGAAGAGCTTCCTTGGACAGTCCATAGAGCCCAGGAGGCTTACGCGGCTCCGGTCGAAGTGGAGAACTGCGAGCCGTATCCCCTCGACTGGTTCGGACGTTCCGGGCTCGTGCGCTCCGTGGAGTCCCGGGGCTGCGGATGCAAGCAGTAAGAAAGAGTCCTCTGCACGAAGATGGAAGCTTCTCAACTAGATGGACCTGACTCTGACGACAGGAGCAGGGAGGACGTGAAAAAGAGCATCGACCGCAAGAAACGTAGAGAGGCCGCGTGGAAAGCGCGCCTAGCGCTGCCGCGGCCGCGCAGACCCGCTCGCAGGCATTCGTCGAGGGATCGCCTCGAGCGGGAGTTGGACGCGGACATCCCAAGCGAACATGGCTGGGAGGGTAGCCGCGAGGACTTGGAGAGCGACCTGCGAAAATGCTTCGGTCTGCTCTGGTCGACTGCCACCCTAAAAGAGAACCTCGCGTCCGACCTGCTCGACCACGCCGGCTGCAGCAGCCCGCTGACGAGCGCGCAGAGAGCAGCTGCGTACAGAGCACTCTACGCCGAATCAAAGGCTCTCCTGGACCCGCAGAACGCGAAGCTGGACGACTCGGCCGGAGCGGAGCGACTCTGCTCCGCGATCCACCGCGCGCTCGACAGCTACCCGCAAGACGCGCGCGATCCCCGGAAGGAGCGACGGACCCTACTCTAAAAGCCTATGTGGAAGATTCCGCTCGAGAAGTTTCAGAAAACGTGCGAGAAGGAAGTCGACTTGCTGCGCACGACCTTCCGGCTGCTGCAACGGTATGCGAACGCGTACTACGTGGTGCCTCGGGATCTCCGCAGCGCTCTGGGACCCGCCGCGCACCCTTTCCTGGAGGAAGGGCAGCTGCGCGCGATGAGCCGAGAAGAGGCGCGAAGTCTCAGTGTAGGTCGCATGGCCGCACTGGTGCACGCGATCGGACCTGCCGCCTACGGCCCGCCTCGAGCCTGCGAGGGAGAGGAGAACCCGCCCGGGGACGGCTTTCCAGTGTACTGCCTGGTTGACAACGGCGCCTGCTTCAAGTACCTCGTGCCCCTCCGCACCTCATCGAGCCCACCCTCCACCGCTCCGCCAGCAGCGCTCGAGATGCAGCAGAGCGAGGCCGCGCTTCGCTCCTCGTGGGAGAACTTGGCAGACAAATCTTCGGAAATGCGCTTCGCCCTGGCGCTCTGTTCGGCGCGCTCGGAAGCCTTCGGCCGCTCAGCGCCGGGCTGGGCGGACGGCGCGGCCGCTCAGTACATCTTGGGCGGCTTGGCTGGCCCTTCTGCGGGAGTCTGCAATCCCTGGCTGCTGCAGGAGACCGCAGCCGCGAGGCATCTGTTGCAGGCGCTCCCGCCGAGATCAGTTGCGGGGGGCGGCGGGTCTGGAGGGACGTCGGCGGCGCTCTCCGAGAAGCTCTACGGCAGATTCACGAAGTCGGAGTCGCTCGGTCTCGGCGGCTTGAGCGTCGCCCTGCTGAACGCCTTCTTCACCGGTCTCAGGCCGGGCGCGAAGCTGCCTCCAAACACGGCGAAGGCAGAGGACCTCACGGTGGCGCCGGGACTCGCGTTCGCACAGCGACGGCTAGGGTCTCACCTGGGCGCAGCGTTGGAACATTTGGCCGCGACCTCGGCTGGGAAGCCGCCCCGGGACAACGCAGCGCTGCGTTCTTGGTGCTACAGGAAGATGTTGCATGCTGCCTTCCCCAAGACGGAAGACGAGTGTCGAGCGTACCTTCGCGGCAGCGCCGAGCATCTCCAGCAGGACTGGAAGGACCAAGCTCGGAAACCCATTTACGAGCGCGTCGGCTTCCCCCGCAAGGACCTCTCCCAAGTCTTCCAGGACGAGGACCCTCTGTCTCCTCTGGCGCAGCGGTACGCCCTCCTCTGGCTGCTGGGGGCTCTCTCGCACGCTCCTGCCAGACCCACGGGCCTTCGAGACGACGTGCTGCCTCGCTGGGTCGCACTGACGCGCCCCTGGCCGACTGCGGAGCAGCTGCCCACGCTGCGCTTCGTGTGCGCGCGGCACAGCGTTTTTAGAGGACAAGCACTCCGGCTCGAACTGCCTCCCGCGGGCCCCTCGGACGCTCACGTGAGCCCCCTGCTCCTGGCCGCCGTCGAGGAGAAACTGCCGCCGGAGAAGATCGCGGCGCTGGCAAGATCCCAACGATCCGGAAGCCTCCTGGCCGCAGTGAAGGTGGCCTCGGACTACGCCGCAGACGTCGATCGCAGCCCGGAGAGGCGCGACGTGTTGCGGGCAGCTGTGTGGTTTTATCGCCGCTTTCTTCGCATACATCTCGAAAGCCAGACGGAGGACCGCGCAGAGGATGCGGTCGAGCAAGCCATCAGCTTCGCGCTCACGCGCCAGCAGCGAGACACCGCGCCCCCTTCTGCCGTCGCGGAGGCCTTGCGTCTGGTGCAGCCCCACCCCGGCCGCGGAGAGTCGCGTCTCGTCGAGGAGCTGCTCGCACGTCTCGCGGCGCTATCGGAATCCAGGAGGCGTGACGAGGAAGCCGTCCTGCACGACTATTGCACGGTCTGCCTGAAGGTGCTTCCGGAGCTGTCTCGGCCGGAATGGGACGAGTACGCAGTGGCGGACGACTTTTTCCGACGTTTGCGGAGCGTTCCTGCGAGCGAACAGGCTTCGGGAGGCCTCGCCCACAGCTTGCAGACCGCCGGGAAGCTGCTCTTTTCCTGGAACCGAGAGCTGCAACAGAGTCGCGTCTGGGACGCTTCGGTGTGCGTCGAGCGAGGCGTCTTCTCCCGGTTCGGGGAACCGGCCGCCGCGGTCGCGCTTCGTGCTGCAGCACTCTGGGAGCAGGCCGAGGCCATGAACCGTAGAAGCGCCCTGGGTTGCGCCTACTTCATGGTCCTCAGCGCCTTGAGGGCCTTGCGGGGACCCGAGCCCCAGTACGCGGTGGCGCCGAACCCCCTCTGGATCTGGGCCGTAATCGGACCGAGCGAAGCGGACGAGCTCCGTGAGACGACGCCGCACGTCTTTCGGGCAGACAACGTCAGGTCGCTCCCAGATCGTTCGCAGCGTTTCGACGCGATCCTCGTGACCTCTCCCGACGCGGCCGAGACTCCCGCGCTCCTGTGGAAGTCCTTGCGCCCGCACGGTTTCGTCTACGCGCCGCCGGCCACGGAGCTCCATAATGGAGTCTTTCGAGGAGCAGTCAACGCTTCAGCGTTCGACGGGTTCGGGCCGCACATCGCGGCGCTCGTTCGGAGGAACAGTCTCTACGAAGTGTACACCGCTCCTCCGGACAACACCGGAACCTCCGCCGCATCAGAAGCGTGGTTTGAGAGCTTACCCTCCGTTCTGACTTCGTCCGCGGTTTTTCTGCGACATCCCCTCGACCCGACTCCTTCAGACGAGGCCTCGTTCGAGCCGCCCGCCCACGGCCTCAGCCTCGCGTCGGCTACGCTGCGCTGCAATCGACAGGATCTCGAGGAGGAACTGCGAGCCAACGCCGGAGCCACTACCGTGACGGTACGTAACTCGGACCTCGTCTATCTAGGAGAGGAAGCCGAGGTCCGCAGGTTGATCAGCGAGTCGAGCCTCCCGGCCGTCCGGACGAACTCGCGAGAAACGGGGTGGCTCGGCGGACGAGTCTCCGAAGTCTTCATTCCGGATTTGCTTCTGCAAGACGCTGGCGACTCCGACTCCGTCTGCGTGGCCGTCGGCGCGTACCTGGGCACTCTTTGGTTCCTTGAAACTCGCGCAGACAGCCTCGAAGCCAAGGTCGCCCGCAGGTCGGCCGAAGAGCTCTGGGTGCGCTACGTCGCCGCCAAGCCTAGCGCAGGCAGCGTCGACTTCTCCGCCCGTTTGGCGACGCTGCTATGTCGACGCGAGTCTCTTCCGGACCTCTCCGACGTTCGACGGCAGCTCGAAGCGTGGCAGCAAGGACAGGCGTCCCTCGGTGCCAGAGAGATGCTGCAAGGGGCCTTGTCTGACTTAAACCTCACGGAAGCTCAGCTCGGCTTCTCTTCGGCCACCGCACCCGAGCAGAAGCTTGAGGCTCTCTCGACGGCAATCGCGTCACTGAAATGCAGTCGCTCGACGGCCACCGCGTCGCGCGGAGAACTGAAGAACCGATTTCTTGTCGGGACCAGCTGCAACGGCTGCGATGCTGGCATGTCTTGCTGCGCGGCCGTGGCGCAGGCGCTCTCGCTGCCGACGACGAGACCGATCGACGAAAGCATACAAAAAACGGCCGACGAGCTCTACGAACGCTTGATCAAAGCCTCGAAGGGTGAGGGAGAAGAGCGCCACGCCTTCTCGCACGATTTGAACGTCGTTCCTGAAGTTCTTCGGATCTACGCAGAGCTCTCTCCTATCTCGGCCCAGGTCGTGGTGTACGAAGCCGCGGTCGAGCGCGGCGAAGACCTCATGCATCAACCTGCACGCGAAGCGGCCCGCTACTCAGTCGAAGCTGCAGGTCAAGAGGAGCGCGTGGCACACATTCTCCGGGTACTGAACCAGAACAGCACTTTGGCGTTCCTACCTCTCTGGGAAGCCGCGCCGTCGCAAGCGTCCGAGGCGATCCCCATAAAAGAATGACGCTGCAGCAGTGGTTTGATCGCGCCCTCGCACAGTGGAAGAACGTCAGCGTTACCAGTTTAGCTTCGGGTTCTTCTGCAAAAGTATTGGGCGAGTGCGACGCTGATTGCGCTTCGTACATCTTTTCAGCCCTTCGGATGAAAGGGTCGGATACTTTGGACCATTATGTCAAAAGCGCCACCGCTGCGGAGAAAACTGGCAGGCAGTTGGATATGGTAGTGGAGCGCCTCAGGTATCTGCAGCGCGTCCAGCCCGATGCGTACCACACCTTAATGCAGAAACAATACCCGACTCTTCAAGACGTTGAACAGGCTTTTGAAGTGCCCCGCTCAGCTTCGTCGGTTCCTACACCAGTCGCCGGTAGCGCAGAAGATTTCGTATGTCTGGTGCGTATTCTCTCGGATCTCCATGCCTGGAAGCCGCACCCGCAAGCGGCGACAAGCAGATGCCCACTGTCGCAATCTACGGAAGTAGCAAAAGTGTATGCTAGATGTCTGTTTTGGGCTTCTACTCACCTTCCGCATAAAGACTGGACGGACTTAAACGAAAGGATTCATACAAATCGGATCGAGATGTCTGAATTCAGTGTCAACGATGCTACCATTAGGTTCCTGCAATTCTTAAATGTAACTCCTGCTGAGGAGCACACGTCAATCGCTCCGCAAAGAATAGCTGACATTAAGAAGGTTGTGTTGGATCTTCTGGCGTTGGTTCACCTGCGATGCAGTCGTTACATGAGCGTCAAGATGTCCGACCTAAAAAGCACGGCAGAGGAGACCGTCGCGAGGCAAATCTTCGCGAGCCGGGCGGCGCAGATCGCGCGCGGCCACGTGCAGCCTCTCCACCATTTTTTTGAAAATGCACTCTCCAAGCTGCGCCGCTAAGCCTCCTTGCGGCTCGCGACGTCGCTCCTGTTGCGTGTGCTTCGAAGAGTTCCTGCCGGAAGAAGAGCTGCTCTGTGCACACTGCGGCACCGCGCACGCGTGTCGAGACTGCTCCTCCGCGTGGTCCAAGGGGTGCGTCGTGTGTCGCCGCTCAGCGAGTGCACCAGTCACGGAGGCGGCGCGCGCGTTTCTGATCATTGGGATTCGCTTCTGCTACCTCGGAGTGCTGGCAATCTGCTACCACCGATCGACTCGGCATCCACAACTCGTGGATCTCTCCGTCTTTTGACAAAGCCATCTCGAAGGGAGAGGCTGGGCTGCGAGGCGCTGCAGGGCCGATCATGCGGTCGTCGGACGGGGAGACCGCTGCGCCTCCGACTCGTTATTACAAATATGACATCTACGTCGCGACATTCGTCGACGCGGATCGATCCCAGCGGTCTCGTTCACATCTGCTACCACTCACCGAAGGCGCAGCAAGTGCCGAAGGCGCCATCACCGGATCTCACGCGCTGGGGAGGCGAAGGAGAAGTGCCGACTTTGAACGACCCGACCGCCTATTACGGCTACCTCGTCGGTCCGCAGCTCGAGTCGCTGGACACGGCTTGCTTCGTGGCTTCGTTATGGTACGTGCAAGCGAGGGGTCTGCCCTTCCCGGAGGCGGTAGTGCGCATGAACTGGCCGGTCTTCCGCCGTCTCTTCTCGCTCTTCAGAGCCGACCGGGACAGAACCCTGCGGGTCGCCAATTTTCCGGAAGCCACGGAACGAGCGTTGTATCTGGCCGGACCCTTCATCTCCGAGGGTCTTCGCTACTCGTGCAAGGGAGGCGACCGCTGCACCTGGGAGACCACGGGAAAACTGGGACAGGACGCGTCGAACCTCGCGGGGCTGTTAAACGGACCGTACTTCCTGTCGCGCGCTCGTGCCGTTTCTTTCATCGCCGACACGGGACGAGGCAGAGCAGAACAGATCCTGCGAGAGCTCAAGGAGGCCGCGCGCTCCGCCGTCGTTGCGGGAGGCGGGAGTCAGTCGACGGACGTGCTGTCTTTGGTCGAAGACGCTTTTCGGGCGTCCTTGCGGGAGACCTTGCAGGCCGTCGAAGACCTCCCTCTCCGCAAGGCTGCAGAGATCGGCGCAAGGGAGCTGCAAGGAGAACCTGCGAGCTCAGAAACGCAGCACGGGGAGAAGGATCTGCTGCTGCGCTCCAAGGCCTTGTGCGATCTGGTACGTGCTGCCGTACGCAGCGAACACCTCTACGCACCGGTCGACCTCAGCAGCTCCGAGGGTCTATCCCGCCTGTGCCACTCGTATCTGGAGCGATGCGCCACGTCTGACGCGTCCGAGTGCAAGCATGTTATCGAGCAGCTGCAAGCGGTCAAGTCGCAGGTCCTCTCGCCGCAAAGCGGCCAGTTGCTCGCCGAGGAACTTGAGAGGAAGTTGAAAGACGCGAAGGACGATGTCTTCCGACGCTGCGTGGTGAACGCCGCAGCGGAGCGCGTCACTGACGAGATCGCGCTTGCTCTCGCTGTACCGCAGAATTTCCATTGGAGTCGCTTGCTGCGCGAGCAGGCGCGCGCGTCGGACCTCTGGGAAAACGTGGGCGACCGCGCGGCGACGTACCCGCCACTCGGAATCCCGATGAGTCTGGCTACTTTCTTCGCCAGACTCGCAGAACGGTATCAGGAAGGGTCGGAACGCGGCAAAGATCGCTCGTGGCAGGCGCTCTACAAGGCGCTCTTCGCGATCCAGGGGCTGAGGCACACAGCTACGACGGAGATGACGTCCGCGCTAGCCCGCGCTTACGGTCCAGATATGGAGCGCTACGCCGAGATGGGTCGCACCGGCCACGCGAAGTCCGCCGCTGGCACGCACAAGCGTCTCAGCGAGCATGCGCGTTATCAAGGGGCTCTGGTGCCCGCGCACGAGCCGCTCAAGTTCAAGTATCCTGCGTACCATGCGCTGATTCCGACGTCGAAGCACGCACAAGGACTTTTGACTGACAGAGAAGCGAGGGCCGTCCTCCGAGGCTTCGAAGAGGACGTGACGCTGGCGAGAGGTGCCCCGACGACAGCAAGAGACTCCTACGGTGAGCTGCTGTCGCTGCCGAAGGGTCCGTCGACGGAGCTTCTGCGGCCTCGTCGGGTGAGGCCGCCGGTGCCCGTGTTTCTTCCTGGACCAGAATGGTCGTCACCATCCAGCACCCGAGACGGGAGGGGAGGCAAGGCGGAGACGCAAGTGTCGGCCCTTCCGCGGAGCTCGGGCTCTTCTAAAACCGCAGTCTCTTTGGCTGCCGTCCATCACGATCGGAACAGCTGCTATTGTTACAGCATCATATTCAGCGTCTGCTTTTCGAACGGTCCCTTTTGGTCAGGTATGGTCAGGTCTTGTCCTGACACACTCAGGGAGCTACTGAGAGACGCTCAATCTGAGATTCAATCTAAGAAGGGGCTGCCCACGGAGCACCTTGCATCGAAGTTCAAAGCCATTCGCGAAGAGGTGGGCTCCCTAGACAAGCGCTTCTCGCGTCACAGGGGCAAGCCACAAGACCCGACAGAATTCTTCGCTAAGCTGTCGGAAATGACAAAGGCTCTTTTCGTGAAGGAAGTCGTGCTACGTCGAGAAGAAGGCGCAAGTACGACCACGGAAGAGAATGACGGAAGACTGGTATCTTTCCCCATGTGGCTGGCTGGAGGGTCGGCGAGTATGTCACTCTGCATGAACTACCCCGCTTGGATCCGCAAAGGTAATCGAACGTTGATCTCCGAAACGAGCGTCGTTCCTCTTCTCCAGCCTCCGAAGGGGAGAGCTATACCTGTGTGCTTGCAGCGGTCGACGATGTCAGATTCGGATCGTCTGAACGCCAACTCGGTTGCAGTCACCGAAAACCTAGACTACCCATCTGGCCAGGCGCGTCTTGTGACGCTGTGCATGGCCACCAAGCTAGACGGCAGTTTCACCAGCAGACACTACATTTGCGCTTTCAGAACACCAGGATCGCAGAACGGCTGGAGCGTCTACGACGATCTAAAGAGCCAGCTCCAAAGCTTCGACGATTTTCAGGCTTTACGTGCGACTTACTCGGACATGGACAAGCTTACCGTCTTCGCTGTCTATGAGAGCGAATGAAAGAGAGCTAGCGCCGGCATTTCCTTTTTTTTTTATCGCAGGCACGGGATGAAACGGCCTACGCGGCGGCGTCGCAGTTGCACGGCGGACGCCTGCGTCAACGGGAAGACCCCTCCTTGCGCTCTCGAGGAGCGCGCGTGACCCATGCGCTTGAGGCCAACTTTGACGGAGAAGACGTCCAGGGGAGGCTGCGCGTGACACCTCGGGCATCCCCTGAGCTGCTGGACGCTCCACCCCGCCGCGCAGGAGGCGTGCAGAGCCCAGGGTTCTCGACAGTTGCAACTCACCGTCTGCACGTCAGAGAAGCGCTCGAAGGGACGGCGGCACGCGTCGCAGTTCAGACTTCGCTGCTCAGGAGCTACTTCGAGATTGAGCCGTTCCGAGAGGGCATCTAAGGCCTCGGCGGTCGTCGAGGGTAGCGTTCTTTTCAGGGCCTCGATCACCTCCACTCCGTCCGTTCGAGGCAGATGCAGCCCCGAAGAGACGCCCTCCGGTCCGGCTCCGATGAGCCGGCAAAGAGCTCGCAGATGCTCCAAGTCTTCTCTCACGGAGCCCACCGGGCCTTCGGCACGGCAGGTGGGGCACTTCACCATAGACGTGTCCGCGCCCAGTAAGCGAGCGCAATCCCAGTGACAGAGGCATTCGCATTCGCAGACGAAATGGGCAGCCTCGCAGAGGCTGCTCACTTCCTTGAGGCAGATGGGGCAGTCCATGTCGCCCCTGAGGGCCGGCGATTTGCCGACGGGCGACGCAGCCGCCGCCAGCGCGCCTCTACGGCGTCGCTCATCCTGCACGAGCTTCCTTGCAAGTAGGGAGCAGTAAGCCGGCAATCGAGCGACGTCCGACGCGTCGCGCAGCAAATCCAGCAAGTCCTCCGCGGTCATTTGCGCACGGGGCGGAATACACGGGGGGAGAAAGGGGGAGACTCGGATGCTAAGCGACGAACCCGAGCCCCTTCCTGGAGCCAAATCTCGCGAGTCCAAGTGTCGGTATGAATCGGAGCTGAACGAGCACATCGCGCGCGAATTCCAGGCGTACCTGCAGTACTACCAGTTGGCGGCCGACCTCGCGCGCCTCGATTCCCCGTGCAGTTCCTCCGCTCCGTTTTTCTTGCGTCTGGCGGACTCCACGCGCGTAGACATCGGCCTCGCGGTGGACGTCCTGCTAGCGCAGGGAGGAAGCCTGCGTCTGCAGCAGCTCGCGAAGCCCTGCTCGAACCTTGCCGCCGACGAACTCGGCGGAGTCAGCTTGCGAGCGGCGCTCGAGGCCTGTCTGCAGCTGGAAGACTCCAAGGAGCGCCAGGGCTTCCACGAGTTCGCGCGCGCGACGGGCGACGTGGAAGTCCAGAAGCTCGCGGATCGCCTCTTGTTGGACTCTCGCAGGTTGCACCAGTTTTTGACACGACGCCTCTCGAGCGACGCTCCCTGTTCGTACATCTCGCAAGAGCTACCCTAATCTTTCCAGGGTCGCGCACGCTTGCGCAGCCCCTCGTCGAAGCGCAGCTCGTTGAAGGCCTCCAGACGCTCGAGCGCTCCGTAGACGCAGAGGCGCTCGAAGACGTCGAAGAGCTGGCGCGAGAGACTCTGCGCTCTCAGATCTTCCCAGAAAGCGCCGCGATATCGTCGCACTTCGGAGGCGTTCGAGCGCGAATACGCGCTCGCGGCGAGCGCGCTCTCTTCGGTGAGCGCCTCCCACGGCGCCATCATGGCGCTCAGCTCTTCAGCTCGCGGGACTCCCAGGAGCGAAAAGGTCACCACCGCCTGTTCCACGCCGTTTCTCCCGAAGGGCAGCTGCGTCTGCATCGCGAGTTCCAAGGAGAGCGCGCCGTACGCCCAGACGTCCATCGCGAAGAAGACGCGCTGACAGCCGAGCAGCAGCTCCGGGGCCCTGTACGGCCGCGTGCATGCGTAGATTCCGAGGACCTTCTCGCCGTTGCGCTGCGCGTTCCCGAAGTCTCCGAGCTTTACGCGGCCATTGATCATCAAGACGTTAGCTGGCTTCACGTCCAGGTGCACCAACTCGGCGGCGTGGAGAAAGCGCAGGGCGGCGTGTAGTTCTCCCGCCCACTGCACAGCGCGAGGTTCCGAGAAGCGAGCTCTAGCGCGCTGCTCGAGGGTGCACTCAGCGAGCGGGAACACCAGGCTGGTGACGAGCTCGCTCCCCACGCGCTCGGAGAGTCGGTCCTGCAATCTCAGGATGTTCCGGTGGCGAAGCTGCTTCAGTCGAATGGACTCTTCGCGCAGACTCTCCTCGGACGTACAGTCGACGCTCCTCTTGAGGGCCCAAAAATTGCCGTGGGCGTCGACGACTTTGAAGACGCGACCGTACGCGCCCGCTCCGATGATCCCCAGGCGTCGGTATGTCGTGGATCTCGAGGGTAGCTCGACCTCCTCGTCCGCCGCCCCGGACGACGCTAGAGGCGAAAGGCGAGTCTTAGGCAACACAGGAGCGGCAGCCGCCGGACAGAGGCCCCTCAGCTGCAGTCTCAAGGGGGGAGCGACCTTTCTCGTAAGCGTATTGAGGTCGGATGCAAAGGTGAAGCGCCGCGAATCCTCGTCATACGCGGTGGGAGTCCAGAACTCTCCTTGTTCGTCCAGAGCTGGAAGGAGATCGCGCTTCGCCAGGTGAAAGATCCAGCTCAACGTGTCTCTCTCGCAGATCCGTGGCGGTCGAAGCGTGGTAGCGTCGACGAGGATCTTCTCCATCGAAGCCGAAGGGGACTTCTTCCCACCGCCCCGCTTCTACTGTCTTCGTTTTTTTTCTGTCGCGGAAGTGCGGACCTGTTCGCGGCAGCCTCGGCGCTTTGAAAAGAAAAAGCATGTACCGCGGGGGGTCGCTCTATGCGGGTGGGGCGGGGAGCCTCTACATGAGTGCCAACGCGCAGAATTCAGGAGCTGGCGGCGGATCTTTCTTCGGTACGGTGACTACGTCGTCGACGCGCACGAGCGACGGCGCTTCTAACTTCGTCGGCTTTTACGGCGTCGCGCCGCTCCTGGCACTGCGGAACCTGACGGACGGCCCCACCGTTCTGCAAGCGGCTTCGTACGTGCAGGGCGCCTTCGATCCGTTCTACTCGAACGTGTCCCTGAACTGGCCTTTTCAGAAGTTCGTAACCCTTTCCGGTATGATCCCCTCCAGCCCCGACGTCTCGTCTTCGGGCGGGGGCTGGTCCACTCTGACGGTCTCTAGACCCGACTCAGCTTTCGAAGTCTTCGCGTTTGTCTGGACGCCCCAGGCTTCATATCAGCTGGTCCCGGCTTTGACCGCCTTCACCGTGGACGAGACGAACGCCATCGTAGAGGCGGGCGACACGCAGCTCGTGGCCTACGTGAACGACACCATTGCCTTGCCTCAACCGCCCTATTGCGGTCCCCTCTCGCTTCCCTTCTCCTTTCTCTCGCAGGTGACCATGTCGTCGGGGACCTACGCGCCAGCGGACCGGTCGTCCCTTCTCCAGCGCTACGTGCTGGCGCCCGTTGGCTAGACGCTCACCAGCCCTTGATCCACGATCACCCGCACGCACCTCTCTTCTATGCTTCGACACCACTCGTCCGGAGACCCGACGCCAGGATGCTCGTTGAGCCTGGCCAGCTCTTGCAAGCAGGCTCGTTGCAGGGGCAGGCGGGCGCCAGTCGTGAGGCGAGCGGCTGCGTTGCGGAGCAGGCGCTGGCTCTGATCCTCGCACAGAGCCAACGCAGCTCCGGCGCCGCTCGGCTCGTGCAGCAAACGTGCCTGGCAAGCGGCGTGCGCATCCCACAACTGCTCAGAGCAGGAGGTTCTAAGGCCGTTGGCGCTCAGCCCCATGGTTTCACAGAGGTTCAGCAAGTTGCGACTCAGCTGGCAGACCTCAGGCGCTTCCGCTCGTTCGCAGAGCGGTGCGGTGGGGAGCGGCGCCGCGGCGCTCTTGTCGCCCGAGCTGGCCATGAGCTTCTTTGCTTCTAGCAGTCGAAGCATCGGTTGTCGCCAATCGGCGCTGGATGCGTGGAGACCGGAGGACTCCGACCGTCTGTTCTATAGTCTGGCGGAAAGATTGTTGCTACTGGTTAAAGCTCCGTGTCATGCCTGACCTCACCTACTTCAACTACCCTTACAACCAGTACGTCTTCACCGCGAGCCAGTTGAAGCGCGTGCTCCTGGCACAGCAGGGTTGCGACGCCACCCCGGGCTACCTCGCCTTGAACGGCCCTAGATACCCACCGATTCTGTACGGCTTCGGCGGTGCTTTCTTCGGCTCCGGGTGCTCTTACCCTCAGGGTGCAGCATGCGGCTGGCCCGGTGTCGGCTGTCCCGGTCTCCTCCCAGGAGGATGCTGGGGGGCGATCCCTCCTGCGTGAAGCTCCTTCGCTTTTGATGCATGAAACGGAGTGCGTGTTCCTCTGCCCTCGAATCTTCCTCTTACCGCGACGAAGAAGCGCGGACGCTCAGATGACGAGGCACTCGGACGCTTCCTCTGGTGTCCTTGCGCCTGAAGCGTTGCGGCAAAACCCGAGCCTCCTGCAGACTTCGACCGGGGAAGTTTCGTTGAGGACGCGTCCCAGAACCGCAAGAGCTTGTTCTACCGCTGCAGTGCAGATACCCCCGGCGGCGACGCCCTTGCACAGAACGCTCGGGAGGTCCTCCGCGAACTTCGGTTCCATGATGGCCCATTCGTCCAGCGCTTCAGTGACCGCGTTTGTGCAGTTCTGACAGCCGACCATCTCTACGTTCCACGAGGCTGCCGCAGAGAGCGCCATCCCAAAGAGAAGACCCGCGCAGATAAACTTTCTCATTTTGTTACACCGGCACCACCAACGCAACGTCTCGCCTGCCGCGCGGATTTTTTTGCGAATAAGCTGGAGCAAAAAAAAATAGTTTAACAGAAAAGGTTCATGCGCAATTCTCAGATGCCACCATGCCGACCATCTCCCTTACCTCCGTATCCAGGAGGCTTCACCGGCCCGACGGGCAGAGCAGGTCCGCAGGGACCCGAGGGGCAACAGGGGCCTCGCGGGTTTCCTGGCATTCCGGGCGGCCGAGGCGACATCGGCCCGCCGGGAGAGCGCGGTCCGATCGGACCTCAGGGGCCGACCGGACAATTCAGCGGACGTTTAAATCAGAACTTGCTCCCAGACGTCACGGACGTGCGAGATTTAGGCGCCACAGGTCTCAGGTTTCGGGACCTACACCTCTCCGGAAACACCATCTACCTCGGCAACGCCGTCATGTCTGCTACCGGAAGCAGCGTTTCGCTCCCGGCGGGAACGACCGTAGGAGGTCTTCCAGTCGAAGGCATCACGGGACCCACGGGGCCAGGCTTCAACCTTCCAACAGGTTTTACCGGCTTCACAGGATATACCGGAGCCGTGGGGCCGACGGGCCCAGCCTCGAACGTGACGGGACCGACCGGGGCCGGTTCGAACGTGACGGGTCCGACCGGTTCCGACTCCAAGGTGACCGGACCAACGGGCGCCCCCTCTAACGTCACCGGCCCCACCGGAGCCAGCTCGAACGTCACGGGCCCGACTGGTTCCGCTTCGAACGTGACCGGCCCGACCGGTGCTGGTTCGGATGTCACCGGCCCGACTGGTTCCGCTTCGAACGTGACCGGCCCGACTGGCGCTGATTCGAATGTCACCGGCCCGACCGGTTCCGCTTCGAACGTGACTGGACCGACTGGTGCAGATTCGAAGGTCACCGGCCCGACCGGTGCGGATTCGAAAGTCACCGGTCCGACTGGCGCCGCTTCGACTGTGACTGGCCCTACTGGAGCGGATTCGAAGGTCACCGGCCCCACTGGAGCTGACTCAACCGTGACCGGACCGACCGGCGCGGATTCGCAGGTCACCGGCCCGACCGGCGCCGCTTCGACCGTGACTGGACCAACCGGCGCGGATTCGCAGGTCACCGGCCCGACAGGCGCTCCTTCGACGACGACCGGTCCAACTGGCGCCGATTCCATCGTTACTGGCCCCACCGGACCAGAATCGCAAGTCACAGGTCCGACTGGCTCAGATTCCACCGTTACAGGTCCTACGGGACCTAATTCAGGACTTACCGGTCCGACCGGCGCCGCTTCTACCGTCACCGGACCCACCGGACCAGATTCGCAAGTCACAGGTCCAACCGGAGCAGATTCCACGATCACCGGCCCTACAGGTCCGGAATCAGCACTCACTGGTCCAACCGGAGCCGCTTCTACCGTCACCGGACCCACTGGACCAGATTCGCAAGTCACAGGTCCAACCGGAGCCGCTTCCAGTGTCACCGGACCAACGGGACCAGACTCGCAAGTCACAGGTCCAACAGGAGCCGCTTCCAGTGTCACCGGACCAACGGGACCAGACTCGAAGCTTACTGGCCCGACTGGAGCCCCTTCCACCGTCACTGGGCCTACAGGAGCGAACTCTACAGTGACCGGGCCAACAGGATCCAACTCTACAGTCACAGGGCCTACTGGAGCGAACTCCACCGTCACAGGACCTACGGGGGCAAACTCCATCGTCACCGGGCCAACCGGGGCGAACTCTACGGTGACTGGACCTACGGGACCAAATTCGCAAGTCACAGGGCCTACTGGAGCGAACTCCACCGTCACAGGACCTACGGGAGCAAACTCCATCGTCACCGGGCCAACCGGCGCGAACTCCACGGTCACAGGACCTACCGGCGCCGACTCCACGGTCACAGGACCTACCGGTGCGAACTCCACGGTCACAGGACCTACCGGAGCGAACTCCACGGTCACAGGACCTACCGGAGCGAACTCCACGGTCACAGGACCTACCGGAGCGAACTCCACGGTCACAGGACCCACTGGTGCGAACTCGACGGTCACAGGACCTACCGGAGCCAACTCCACGGTCACAGGACCTACCGGAGCCAACTCCACGGTCACAGGACCTACCGGAGCCAACTCCACGGTCACA